>Ga0307372_10000417_pt1 | contig 75989 bp, 54 predicted proteins | sample OX1MG_FD_202533 | JGI IMG/M metagenome (GOLD analysis project Ga0307372, IMG submission 202533) | Soil microbial communities from Risofladan, Vaasa, Finland - OX-1 | ecosystem: Environmental > Terrestrial > Soil > Coastal area > Acid sulfate soil | place: Finland: Risofladan, Vaasa | collected... | reverse complement strand
GAGCTAAGGGGCCCTCGCGAGCGAGGGGGCCCCCGCCGTTTGCGCGACCGGGCGCCACCCGCGCGCTCAGTCATTCAGCATCACGATCATCTGACCGACCGAGACCGTGCCGGTCGAGGCGTCGTACGGACCCGCGGCGGCCACGCCGGCCACGCCGGTCGAGCCGTTCAGATCCGTGGTCAGCGCGGTGACGAAGTCGTTGAACGTCGCGTAAGTATCCGCCGTGTCGGCGACCCGGTGGACGATCACGAAAGTCGGGTTGATTGCCGTCATGTCGGGCACGAAATTCAATCCCGCGGACAGCGACGCGGCCGAGATCTCCTGGAACGCATCGTTCATGGCGAACTCGTCGGTCGCGATCAGCATCGCCGGTGCGATCGAGATCTGCGCGTCGGTCAGCGTCGCGAACGGCGCGCTCTCGCCCGGCTGCGGCCAGTGCATTTCGAGCTCGGCATTCGAGTTCGCATAATCGACGATCGTGATCGCGTCGAAGTCCGGGGGCGCCGATTCGAACGGCGCGACGAAGCCGATGAAGCGCACTGCCTCGCCCGCCGCCAGCGGATTCGCGGACGGCGTCGACGGAACCGCGACGGTGTAGGCCGAGGCGACCGCATTCTGCGCGCCGGTCGCACCCGTTCCGGCGAAATCGAACGCCGACACCGCCTGTCCGTCGATCGACTGCAATGCCAGGGTGACGAGGCCGGGCGCGGCCTGCTGGACCGTGCCGGTGAGCCTCGTCGGCAACAGCATCGCGCCGCCGGCGGTCGCATCCAGCGTGGTGTGGCCGGAACTGTCGGTGGCGAGGACCCCGCTGAGCTGGATCCGCTGGCCGACCGAGATGTCCTGGATCGTGAACGTCCCGCTCTGGCCGAGCGCGGCGACGCTCGTGCCGCTGCCGATCGTCGCGGTGACTTCGCGCACGTACTGCATGTCTTCGCTCGCCTGCGCGTGCACCTCATCGCCGTTGGCGATCGTCAGCGTGTCGCCGGAGCGCGCCAGAACCGAACCCTGGACCGCGTCCTGGCCGGTGCCGGCGACGCTCGATCCGGCGAGCACGCTCGACGCGGTGAAGCTCATCGTCGCCCGGTCGAGCGTGCCATACGCGGCCGTCATCGTTCCGATGGGAAGCGTTGCGAGCTGCGTCAGGCCGGCAGCTCCCGTGTAGTTCGTGCCGTTGATCGTGTAGCTCGTCGAGCCGGTGGTCGCGACCGTGAACTGCCCGCTGTCGCCGCTCTCGTCGTCGAACGGGTGTACGTCGACCGTGTACGTCCCCGCCGCAGCGTCCGTGCCGAGGAGCGAACCGCGCACGCGGATCTGTTTCGTCTGATCCGGCACGAGACTGCCGGTCAGCACCGGATTCACGGTGACGGTGATCGGATTCGTCGCCGACGGGGCGATCGCATTCGACGCCGCGAGATTGAAGTCGAGCGCCAGATTCGCGACCGTCCCCGGGGTGACGACCAGCGGTGCGTTCGACGGCAACGCCAGCGACAAGGTCATGGTCGAGTTCGGTTTGACGAGCGGCTGCATCGTCTGACCGTCGATGATGTCGTTGGCCGCGATCGCGATGCCGCCGCCGCCGTTGTCGACGACGATCGTCGCCGCGGAGTAGTCGAGTGTGATCGACGCGGACACGTAGCTGCCCTCGGGGATCTGCGCGGCGCTGACGATCTCCGACAGGTTCACGAGCTGTGCGAAATCAACCGTCGTCGTGACCGGCAGGGTCTGGACGATCGTGCCGTCAGCGCGCGTCAACTGCAGCGAGACGACGTTGACGATGTAGCTGAGGAAATCGCCCGGCGCATCGGTCAGCGTCACCACCGCAGCGCCGCAGCTCGAACAGGCGGTCGGCGAGGCCGTGGCGGCGGCACCGGCGCCGGACATGCCGCCACCTGCACCACAGGCCGCGAGCATCGCCGCCCCGAACCCGACGAGCGCGAGGCGCCCACGGCGAACGATCCTGCGCCGCCAATCCCGCAATCGCTTGTGATCGATCATGTCGAAGCCTCCTGCGTGAGCTATCGTCGGGCAGGCGGCGCTCGCGCAAGGCCCCGCCCGCACACGAGTTTGCGAGCGCGCCACGGCGAGGCAAAATGTCGTCGACCGCCGACAAGGAAATTGTGCAATTTGCACAAACGGCTCGACGCAACGGACCACGGACGCCCGCGGCATCACGCGCCGGCGCGACTCTCAGGGCAGTGCCGTCCTCGGTGCATCCCCGCGGTTGATCGCCCAGTCCATCGCGCGCGTGATCCAGCCGCCGCCGAGGCTTGCCGCCGGCAGGGCGCGCAAATCGTACTCGACCCCGGTCAGGATCGCGTCGGCGGCACGCTGGCCGCTCTGAATTGCGGGGCCGATCCCCTCGCACAGATCCCGTGTCGCGAGGCCGGCCGCGTCCCCGGCGAGGAATGCATTGCCCAGCCGGGCCGCGTCGACCGGAGCGCGCAGGTAATAGCTGTAGCCGGTCGGCTCCGCCGGCACGCGGATGCCGAACCGCCGTTCGAGCTTGTCCGCGAAGCGCCGCCAGTGGAGCCGGATGTCCTCACCGCGTTCCTTGAGTCTTTGCGCCATGGCGCCGATCCCGACATTCAGCCAGCCGCGCGCCTTCGGCACGTACCAGCTGTAGCCGGGCAGCCCCTGTTCGAAGAACCACAGCCGGCAGTCCGGATCCGTCCATTCGTACGGAAATTCCAGCTCCAGGGTGACCGTCTGCAGGCTGCGCATGCGCGGCAGGGCGTCGCGGAACAGCGCACGATGCACCGGGCAGCTCGTGCCGGCGGCGCCGATCAGATATCGGCAGCGCAATTCGCCGTCGATCGTGAAGCCGTCGCCGTCGCGCCGCACTTCCTTTGCCGCATGCTGCACGACCTCGACGCCGGACCGCTGCAAGAGCCACGCGTCGAATTCGTAGCGCCGGATCGAGTGCTGCACGCAGGGCACCGGCAGATGCAGGCGTTTCAGATACCAATGCAGGCGGCGAAAGCTCAGGAAGCGATGCGGGTACTCGCCGACGTCCATGTCCAGGTCGGCGACGACCTGCGGCGTGATCCAGCCGGCGCATAATTTGTGCCGCGGAAAGCTCTCCCGATCGAGCAACAGCACGTCGGCGCCCGCCTTGCGCAGGCGCGCGGCGGCGGACGAGCCGGCCGGCCCGCCGCCCACGATGATGATCTCGGCGCTACGCATCGGCGGCCCGCCCCGCAACCCATCGGCGGCCGTCAGCGGCCGTACAGGTGCTCACGCGTCAAGGGAATGTCGTTGTTCTCCTGACCGGTGAAAAGGATCTGGAACAACTGCAGAACGCCCGTCTCGAACGCGGCGACCGATCCGGCCAGGTACAAGCGCCACGTGCGCACCAGCCGTTCGTCGAACATTGCCCGCACCTTGTCGACCGCCCCCTCGTAGCGCCGCAGCCAGTGTCGCAGGGTCAAAGCATAGTGCAAGCGGATGTTCTCGACGTCGAGCACCGAAAGGTCCGAGGGCTCGAAGATCTGCATCATCTGGCTGATCGACGGCGGATAGGCACCCGGGAAGATCCGCCGCTCGATCCACGGATGCAGTGGTGCCGGCCGATTGCGGCCGATCGAGTGAATCAGCCCTCGTCCCGTCGAACCGATCGAGCGGCGTACGACGCGGCCGAGTTCCTCGTAGTTCTCGGTGCCGACATGTTCGAGCATGCCGATCGACACGAACACGTCGTAGCTGCCGCGGATGTTGCGGTAATCGTCCTCGATGAACTCGACGCGGTTCTCGAGGCCGAGATCGCGGGCACGACGCCGCGCGAACGCGATCTGCTGCCTGGAGATGTTGAACGCCCGCACCTTGGCGCCGTAGCGTTGCGCCATGTGCAGCGCGAGGCCACCCCAGCCGCAGCCGGCTTCGACGACCGAGGCGCCGGCGGTCAGGCGCAACTTGCGGCAGACGTGGTCCATCTTCGCGATCTGCGCCTCGTCGAGTGCGGCGTCGGCGTGCGGAAAGTACGCGCAGGTGTAGGCCATCGTCTCGCCGAGCCACAGGGAATAGAAATCATTGCCGAGGTCGTAGTGGCGCTGGATGTTGTCGCGCGAACCGGTCAGGGTATTGCGCCGCGGCCGGTGCAACCAGCCGGCCACGCGCTGCCCGATCGATCCGTCCTCGTCCTGCGCGGGCGAGCCGCGGTAAACCACGTTCATCAAGCCGATGAGGTCGCCGATCACCTCGATCCGCCCGCTGCTGTAGGCATCGCCGAAACGCATCTGCGGATCGGTCAGCAGGCCGAGGAGGGTGCCGCGGTCGGCGATTTGCACGGTCGCGACGGGCGTCGCCGACGCCGTCGCGATGCGCTCGCCGGTCCACTTGAACAGGAAGTCGATCGGCGGGTTGCCGAGACCGCTCAACAGCCGCCGCAACAGCCTCGCCTCCAGCGATTCACGGCCGCTGTCGCGCGCCCCTATCGGTTGTGGAGCCGCACTCATCCCCTGCTCTCCCGCAATGACATCCCAGAATCACGTTTTCCCGATGCCGTCCCCGGTCCGTCGAGACTCCGTCAATCGAGCTGGGCTTGCAGCACACGCATTCGCCGGTGCTGAAAGCGCAATTCATATTCGAGTTCCCGCAGGCGCAGCTGCAGCGTCGAGTGCTCCCAGCGCTCCGCGACCGCGCGCTTGGCATTGGCCAGCTGCTCGCGCAGATCCGTCCAGGCCGATACGACCTTGCAAAAGGCCTCGTATTCCTCGGCGACCCGCCGGCGCAGCTGTTCGATCTGGGCGCGGCCGGACTGGCGCGCCAATTGCCGTTCGGCACGGCGGAACTGCGCGTCGAGCATCGCGCGCTGGACCTTGAACCAAGGTACCCGCTTCAGGTTCCGCGCGAGGCCGAGGCCCTGCATCGCGCCGATGAACCATTTCGACGGGTCCCATTGCCACGCGCGCACGCCGTTGCGGTAATCATGCGCGAACATGTGGTGGAAATTGTGGTAACCCTCGCCGTAGGTCAGGAATGCGAGGACGAAATTGTCGCGCGCCGTGTTCTCATCGGTGTACGGTTGCGAGCCCCACATGTGCGCGAGCGAATTGATGAAGAACGTGAAGTGGTGGCTCACGACCAGGCGCAGCACGCCGACCAGCAGCAGCATGCCGACGACATCGCCGCTCAACCAGCCGATCGCGAGCGGCACGCCGACGTTCATCGCGAGCGCGAGCGCGAGGTAATGGCGGTCCTGCCAGACGACCAGCCGGTCGCGCTGCAGGTCGCGCACGGTGCCGTAATCGGATTCGCCGCTCGGGTAATTGCGCAGCATCCAGCCGATGTGCGAGAACCAGAAGCCGCGGCGCGCGCAATATGGATCCTTGTCCAGATCGTCGATGAAGCGATGATGGACGCGGTGGTCGGCGCTCCACTTCAGCGCGCTGTTCTGCAGCGCCATGGCCCCGAGCAGCAGGTACACGAGCCGCAGCGCCGGATGCGCCTCGTACGTCGAGTGCGCGAACAGACGGTGGTAGCCGCAGGTGATCGCCATACCGTTGGCGATCAGGAAGAGCGCAAACCAGACCCACGCGGCGGTCGAGTAGCCGTGAACGAGTCCATACCACGGCACCGCGACGACCGCGCCCAAGGTCGTCAGGACGAACATCATGCTGGTCAGCCAGTTGCGTGGCGCCGGTTTGCTGCGCGTTGCGCTCATCGAATTTTCTCCTCCGCTGCCGCCAGCGGACCGTTCCCAACAATGGTCGTCGCACCGATCGCTTAATCGGTCTTCATGCACTGCGGCATGGTCTTCGAGGGGCCACATCGAGGGCGCAATCACCTTCCACGCCATCGGACCGACATGGCTAGTGTAGTCCGATCGGCACCCTCCGAAAAGGGCGCGTCGCACACAAACCGGCGAATTCGCACACCAGCCCGTCGACGGCAAGACTTCGGGATCATCCGCGGCACGCGGGATCGTGCCGCGGTGCGGCAGCACCCGGCCGTTTGCCACCGCCGATCACGCGATGCATCTGCCTCGCCGAGGATGGCGTTGGGCAATGACCCGACCACGGACGGCGACGCCGACGGCTTGCGGGATCAGAAGATGCCGAGGGCGATGCCACCGGCGAGCGTCGCGCCGAGTTCCCGGCAGCGTTCGCGATCCGCGCCGCTGATCGTCTTGGCGCGCAGGATCTCGTCCGGCGTCTGCGCGTGGGTGCAGACGATCAGCGGCGGGGCAATGGGCTCGAGCCGCCAGCCAGTCGCGATCCGCTCGATCTGCCGCGCGGCGTTGCTGCCGTCGCTGCCGGCGCACACCATCGCCGCGTAGGGGCGCCCGACGATGCGCTCGAGCACCGCGTAATAGGTCCGGTCGAAGAAGTGCTTGACGACGCCACAGATCGCCGCGAGATTTTCCGGTGTCGCGAACAGGTAGCCGTCCGCCGCCAGCAAATCCTCCGCGCCGGCGCCATCCGCATGCCGCAAACAAACCTCGATCGCGGGTTCGGTATCGGCGGCGCCCTGCTGCGCGGCTTGTGCCATCTGCCGGGTACCACCGGTCTGCGAGTGGTAGACGATCAGAATCGAGCGAGCTCGCGGGTGCGTCGGCCCCTGAGGCTTGCCCGGCATACCGGCCGGTCTCAGTCGGCCGCGGCCGTCGCCGCCGGCCAGTCGATCGGCGCTCGGCCGGCGGCGCGGCGCGCGCGGTTCTCGGCCGGCAGGTCGCGCTCGACGAGAACCCGTTCGGCCGCCAGAACGCGCGCGGCGATCGGCTCGAGCCGCCGCCACCCGGCCAGCTCATCGACGCTCGGGGCGGCGTCCGCGCCATCGACGGCGACGAACAGGGCCTGCAGCGAGGCACCGACGAACTGCAGGCTGTCGACCGAGAATGGCGGGTACCCGTAGTCGTTCGCCGGGTTCGCCGGCGGGACCGCGCCGACCAGTGCCGTGAGCCGCGCGAGCAGCGCATCCAGCCGGACCGCGCCGGCACCGCCGCTACGCCCGCGCGCGGCGAGCAACGCGCCGCGCAAGCCGTGCATCGCGCTGCGTGCCCGCGCGACTTCGCCGCGCAACCGATCGATCTTCGTCGCGAGCGCGAACTGCGCGGAGTAAGCCGCGGCGCCGAGTTGCATGCGCGGATCGGCGAGAATCGTCAAGCCTTCGGTCAGAGTCTTGCCGCCTTCGGTGAGGATCGCCGTGTATCGGCCGGGTGGCGCCCAGACCGCATCCTGAGCGCCGAGGCCGGCGGGCGGCTGGTAGGTGAAGTCCCAGACGAATCGGTGGGCGCCGGCGGCGGCCGAAAGCCGCGGCTGCCGCGGCGCCCATTCGGGCGCGAAATCGATCGTCGCCAGATCCGGTGCCGCCGGCCGGCCGGCGCTCGACCAGCGGCGCACCAGCGTGCCGCCGGCGTCGCGAATTGCCAGCGTGATCGCTGCGGACCGGTCGCGCCGCAGGAAATAATCGATATAGGCGCCGTCCGGCGGATTCTTCGCTTTCGGCTCCTCGTCGGGCAGCGGCGTGCCGATGAATGCCGGCATGCGCAGCCGGATCGCCGCTGCGGGCTTGAACAGCCAAGCGCCGGCCGCTGCGACCGCGGGTGTCAGCTGCCGAAGCGGCGCGGCGTCGTCCAGGATCCAGAATCCGCGCCCGTGGGTCGCGATCACGAGATCCTCGCCATGCACGTCGATGTCGCGCACCGAGGTGACGGGCAGGTTCAACCGCAGGCTCTGCCAGTGATCCCCGTCGTCGAAGGAGACGTACACGCCGTGCTCGGTGCCCGCATAGAGCAGACCGGCCCGCTGGTCGTCCTCGCGAACGACATTGACGAAATCATCGACGCCGATGCCGGCGACGATCAGCTTCCAGCTCTTGCCGCCGTCGTGCGTTCGGTAAATGTACGGCCGATCGTCGTCCAGCCGGTGTCGGTCCACCGCGACGTAGGCCGTTTGCCCGTCGAAATGCGACGCGTCGATCGAGGCGATCTTCGACCAGGCGCTCAAACCGGGCGGCGTCACGTTGCGCCAATGCCTGCCGTCGTCACCACTGCGCCAGACCCAGCCGTCGTCGGTTCCGGCCCATAGCTCGTCGGCATCGGTGCGCGACGGCGCAATGCTGTAGATCACGCCGCGTCGCGGCCCCGCGCCGAGGTTGTCGGCGATCGTCGGCGGATCGAGGTTCGGCGGGATCGCCGGATCCGGACGCGTCAAGTCCGGGCTGATCCGCGACCAGTGGCCGCCACCGTCGCGCGTTTCATATAGGCGCTGGTTCGCGAAAAACAGGCGCCGTGGATCCTTCGGCGAGAACACCAGCGGCACAGTCCACGTGGCGCGGTCGATGCCGGGGTGCGCGAGGGTCGGGTCGACCGAGCGCGTCTGTTGCGTGCGCAAATCCAGCCGGCGCACGTGGCCGCCGTAGATCAGGCGCGAATCGCGCGGATCAGGCGCGATCATGCCGTTCTCTCCGCCCGGTTGGATCTCGTGGAACTGCGGCATCGCGATGCCGTCGGTGGATATCGTCCGGCTCGGCAGCATCAGTGCGCCCGAGTCCTGCTGAGCCCCGTAGACGTCGTACGGAAATCTGTCGTCGGTCGCGACGTGATAGATCTGTGCCGTCGGCTGATTGAACCAGGAACTCCAACTCCTGCCGCCGTTCAGTGTGACCAAGGTCCCTTGATCGGTGCCGAGGATGCGCCGATCCGCGTCGCTCGGATCGATCCACAACTCGTGGAAGTCGTCGCCGGTCGGATCGCCCTTCTCCGGAACGAACACCTTGCCGCCGTCGTCCGAGCGCAGCACGATCGTGTTCATCGCCCATAGACGGTTCGCGTCGCTCGGATCGACGGTGATGCCGCCGAAATACCAGCCGCGCTGCCAGATCCGCGGGTCCGCACTCTCCCGCGTCCAGTGGGCGCCGCCGTCGTCGGACCGGTACAGCCCACCCGCCGCCGCATCGATCATCGCATAGACGCGCCGCGGCGCGGCCGGCGAGAGCGCGATGCCTATCCTGCCCGTGGCAGCTGGCAAGCCGTTGCCGAGCCGCCGCCAGTGGGCGCCGCCGTCGTCGGATTTGTAGAGTCCGCCGCCCGGGCCGCTGGAGGGCGGATAGATGTTCCATGGCGGCCGCCGCGTCTGCCAGAGCGCCGCGTAGATGACGCGCGGATCGCCGGGTTGGAACGCGAGATCGACCGCGCCGGTGTCGACGCCGCGGTACAGGATCTTGCGCCAGGTCTTGCCGCCGTCGGTCGTCCTGAACACGCCGCGCATCGGGTTGGGACCGTACGGATGGCCGAGCGCGGCGACGTAGACCACGTCGGCGTCGGCCGGGTCGACCAGAATCGCCGCGATCTGCCGCGTGTCGTCGAGGCCGACGTGGATCCAGGTCTTTCCGCCGTCGAGCGACTTGTAGACGCCCGCGCCCTGCGCGATGTCCGAGCGCATGTCCGCCTCGCCGGTGCCGACGTAGATTACCTTGGGATTCGACGGCGCCACCGCGATCGCGCCGATCGAGGCGACCGGTTCGCGATCGAAGATCGGCCGCCAGGTGCGGCCGGCGTCGAGCGTCTCCCAGACGCCGCCGTCGACGGCGCCGAAGTACCAGCGCAGCGGCTGCCCCGCAACGCCGGTGACGGCGAGCGCCCGTCCACCGCGGAACGGTCCGATCGATCGCCAGCGCAGACCACCGAACAGCGACGGCGGGTAGCCGGCGGCCGCTGCCTGCAGGGCGCAGGCGGCGGCGAGCAAAACCAAGGGCAGCACGGCGCGGCGAAACGAATGCGGCATCGGTACTCCGGAAATGCACTGGCGGAAATTCGCGCGAAGCCGGCGCAATTCTAGCACCTCGCCCGCACGGCACAGCCCGGCCGCCGGGGCGGCGCCGTGATCGCACCGGCGACCGCGCACGCGGACGGCGTCGCCGCCGATGGGTTAACCTTGCCGGACCCTGCCCTGAAACGGTGGCCAGCATGCAGACGCAGACTCCCGGTGCGACCCAGACCCGCTCGTTCGCCGCCGTGTACCTGATCGAGATGTGGGAGCGCTTCGGCTTCTACGGCATGCAGGCGCTGATCGTCTATTACATGGTCCAGCGCCTGGGTTTCCCCGATGACCGCGCCAACCTCGTGTGGAGCGCGGCCGCGGCGCTGATCTACGTCGCGCCGGCGATCGGCGGCTGGATCGGCGACAAGTACCTCGGCACCCGCCGCACGATGTTGATCGGCGCCTGCGTGCTCGCCCTCGGCTACGCGCTGATGGCGGTACCGAGCGAGAGCACCTGGACCCTGTTCGGCGCGCTCGGCGTGATCGTCGTCGGCAACGGCCTGTTCAAGCCGAATGCGGCGAACCTGGTGCGCAAGATCTACGAGGGCGACGACACCAAGATCGACAGCGCGTTCACGATGTACTACATGGCCGTCAACGTCGGTTCGACGGTGTCGATGCTGCTGACGCCGTGGATCAAGGACTATGTGAACCGCGTCTATGGACACAACCTCGGCTGGCACGCGGCGTTCGCGGTGTGCTGCATCGGTCTCGGCGTCGGCCTGACGAACTATTTCTTGATGCGCAAGGCGATGCAGCATATCGGCTCCGAACCCGACGCCGCACCGCCGCGCCCCGGCCGGCTCCTGGCGGTGCTCGGCGGCGGCCTGCTCTGCATCGCCGGATCCGCGGCGGTGCTGCAGTACGAGTCCATCGCGCGCATCTTCGTCTACGCCGCCGGCGCGGTGCTGCTCGCGATCTTCGGCCGCTTGATCGCGAACAGCCGCCGCGACGAGCGCGCCGGGCTGATCGCCGCGCTCGTGCTCGTCGTGCAGACGATCTTCTTCTTCATTTTCTATCAGCAGATGTCGACCTCGCTCGCCCTGTTCGCGCTGCGCAACGTCGACTGGCAGCAGACGCTGTTCGGCGCTCGATTGTGGACGTGGAATCCGGCGCAATACCAGGCGCTGAACCCGATCTGGATCATGCTCCTGAGCCCCCTGCTCGCCTGGGCCTACGCGCGCGCCGGCGCCCGCGGCAAAGACCTGTCGATTGCGGCGAAGTTCGCGCTCGGTTTCTCCGTGGTCGCGATCGGCTACTTCATCTACGGCTTCTCCGGCCACACCGCCGTCGACGGCATGACCTCGTCCTGGTACATGATCTGGGGCTACGGCTTCTATTCGCTCGGCGAGCTCTTGGTGAGCGGGCTCGGACTCGCGATGATCGCGCGCTACATCCCGCAGCGGATGGGCGGCTTCATGATGGGCGCGTATTTCGTCGCGGTCGGCATCTCGCAGTACCTCGGCGGCATCGTCGCCAATTTCGCCAGCATTCCGAGCCGGATCTCGCAGATCGTGAAGATGGTGCCGGCCCGCGGCATGGGCCGGATCGCCGCCGCCTATCCGCAGGCCCTCACGCTCAAGCTCGATGACTTTCGCCAGTGGATCGGCGCGCTGCCGGTCGACGACGCCGCCAAGCTCGACCGGGCGCTCGCGGCCGCGCATGCCGCACCGTTCAACCGCCTGCCGGCGGCGACGCGCCAGATGCTGCTGCAGTTCAGCGACAGCCTGCACGCGGCGACGTTGCCGGTCTACACCAAGCTTTTCAACGAACTGGGGGTTGCGGCGATCCTCTGCACGGCCATCGCCGTCGCCGCGATTCCGATGATGCGGCGCCTCTCGGCCGCCCACGCCGGCAAGAGTGCGGCCGCGAATTCATCGCCGGTGCTGCCGGACGTCGCGAGCGAACGCTGAGCCGTCTCGCCGGCGCCGATCAACCGTGCGGCGCGCCGAGCTCGCGCAGGTACCACTGCTGGAAGGTCGCGACCCGCCGTTCGTGCTCCGAGTAGCGCCCCGGCCGGTAACGCTTCGAGAGGATCCCGGCCTGGTTGTTCTCGGTGATCCGCTTGTCCTGCAGCGTCGTGCGGTCCCAGCCCCAGATCATCCTCGGCACATCGTAGCGCTCCGCCTTGCCGTCGACGAGCCAGGTCAGATCCACGTCGGTGCTCATCGCGCCGCGCGGCGTGAACTGGAACAGCACCGCGAAGTCGTTGGTCGCGACCAAGTGCGTGAACGGGCTGAACGAGACGTACATGCGTCCTTGGTCGAAACCGCGACGCTTGCCCATCAACGACGATGCGGGTCGTCCGTCCTCGGTTTCGCTCTCGTAGCCCTCGCGGATGGTCCGCTGCAACAAGAGCCGCAGGTGCGAAGAATCCGGCCCGTCATCGACGGTGCCGATCGGCCGGCCGAGCGCGGTGGCGCGCCGCTCCCAGGCCTGCAAGGTCGGCAGATAGCTCTGCACCGCGTCCTGCGGCCCCGAGCTCGGACCCGCGCCGAAAGCGATCAGCGCGTCCGCCGGATGCATCGAGCTGAATTCAGGGTGCGATGGCGTGCAGTGATAGCATTCGACGAAATTCTCGACGACCAGTTTCCAGTTCGCGGTCGTCGGGTAGGAGAGGCGATGCGCAATCTTCGCGTCCGCGAAGCCATGGAAGTCGAGGTAAGGCTCGAGATCGCCGAAGGTCGCTTGGAAATCTGCGGGCTCACCGTCGCACAGATTCACGAAGATGAAGCCGTGGAAAACACGCACGTGGGCGCGGTGCAGGCCATTGTCCTGCTTGGCGAAATCGTCCGGCATGAGCCTCGCCGCGAGCAGCGCCCCATCGAGCCCGTAGCTCCAGGCGTGGTAAGGACAGGTCAGTCGCTGGACCCGCCCCGAGGGCTCGGTGCAGATCAGCGAACCGCGATGCCGGCAGACGTTGTAGAACGCGTTGATGCGGGACTCGTCGCTGCGCACGACGATGAGTGATTCACCGCCGATCCGGAACAGGAAATAGTCGCCCCTCTGGCGCACTTGAGCGACGTGTCCGGCGACGATCCACTTGCGGCCGACGACGCGCTCCACGTCGCGTGCGTAGACGTCCTCGTCGCAGTAAAACCTGCGCTCCAGGCTGTAGCCGGGAGCCGTGCTCGGCGTGGGCGGCGTGGGCGCCGTGGGCGGCACAATCGCGTTGGCAGTCGGCATGGTCCCGGGGCTCTCCTGGAAAAAAAGGTGGTGTGCAGCGCTCAGCGTTTGATGCGCTCGTTGCGCGGATCGTAGAACGGCTGCAGCGATGCACTGGCCGAGTGGCGCCTCCCGGCGATCTCGATCTCGTAGTCCCGCGCACCGATCGAGGCGAGCGGCGCGTGATCCGGCGCGCGCACGTAACCCAGACCGACCGCCGCGCCCAGCGTATGCGCGAACATCCCGGAGCGGATGTGCCCGACCAGCGTGCCGCCGTGCCAAACGGGTTCGTTGTGATGAAGGAGCGGCTCGGGCGAGTCCAGCTTGAACTGCACCAGCCGGCGGCGCACGCCCTCCTGCCGTTGTCGCAGCAAGGCAGCGCGGCCGACGAATCCGCCGGGCTTGTCGAACTTGACCGCGAAGCCGAGCCCCGCCTCGAGCGGCGTCTCCTCGTCGGTGATGTCGTGTCCCCAGTGCCGGTAGGCCTTCTCGATGCGCAGCGAATTCAGCGCGTGATAACCGGCGTGCACCAGGCCGTAGGGCCCGCCTGCCGCGATCAATTCCTCGTAGACGCCGATCATGAACTCGGTCGGCACGTACAGCTCCCAACCGAGCTCGCCGACATAGGTGATCCGCGTCGCGCGCACGAGTGCGTAACCGAGTTCGATCGTGCGGCTGGTGGCGAATGGAAATGCCGCGTTCGACATATCGTCCGGCGTCAATGCCTGGAGCAACTCACGGGATTTCGGTCCCATCACCGACAGCACGCCCATCCCGGACGTCACGTTCGTCAGCACGCAATGCGCTGCCGGTTCGATGTGGCGCTTCAGCCAGTTGCAGTCGCGCGTTTCGGTCTCGGCGCCGCCGACGATCAGGAACGCGGTCTCGTCGAGACGGGTGATGGTGAGGTCCGCCTCGATGCCGCCGCGTTCGTTGAGCCACTGCGTATACACGACCCTGCCCGGCGCGACGTCGATGTCGTTCGCGCACACCCGGCCCAGCACCCGCGCGGCATCCGCCCCCTCGAGCCGGAATTTCGCGAACGAGGATTGATCGAACAGCGCCACGGCGCCGCGCACCGCCCGGTGTTCGCGCGCGCTGTGCTCGAACCAGTTCTGCCGTCCGTAGCTGTACTCATAGACGGGCGCGGCACCCGGTGCGCCGTACCAGTTCGCCCGCTCCCAGCCGAAGGCCTCGCCGAAGCAAGCGCCGGCCGCCGCCAGGCGGTCGTGCAGCGCCGAGCGGCGCACACCGCGCGCGGTCTCGTATTGACGGAACGGCCAGTGCGTCGCGTAGAGCAGTCCGAGGCTCTCCGCGACGCGCGTGCGCAGGTATTTGCGGTTCGCCTGGAACGGCATGTTGCGGCGCACGTCCACTTCCCACAGATCGACCGGCGGATGGCCATCGCGAATCCACTCGGCGACCACCTTGCCGACGCCACCCGCCGACTGCAGCCCGATCGAGTTCATGCCCGCGGCAACGAACAGGTTGCGCAGTTCCGGCGCCTCGCCGAGGTGATAGCGCACGTCGGGCGTAAAGCTCTCGGGGCCGCAGAAGAATTTCTGCAGCCCGGCCTTCTCGAGCGCCGGGATGCGCCGCATCGCGTCGAGCAACACGGGTTCGAAATGGCTGAAATCCCCGGCGATCTCGCCGAACGCGAAATCCTCCGCAATGCCTTCCATCCCCCACGGCCGGGCATGCGGTTCGAACGCGCCGACCAGCAGTTTGCCCGCATCCTGTTTGAAGTAGCTGCAGTGATCGTAGTCGCGCAGCACCGGCAGGTCCGGGTGCAGACCCGCGACGTCCTTGAAAAGCACGTAGTAGTGTTCACAGGCATGCAGCGGCACGGTCACACCGACGCTCGCCGCCAGATCCCGCGTCCAGAGACCACCGCACAGGACGACGTGATCCGCATCGATCCTGCCGTGTTCGGTATCGACGCCCGTGACACGCCGGCCGTCGTGGCGAATCCTCATCACCTTGGCGTCCTGATGGATCCGTACGCCCCGGTTGCGCGCGCCCTTGGCGAGCGCCTGCGTGATGTCGACCGCGTTCGCGTAGCCGTCGCTCGGGATGTGAATGCCGCCGATCACGTCCTCGAGGTTCGCGATCGGATACAGCGCGCGGATCTCGGCGCGGTCGACGACGTCGACGCGCAGTCCGAATACCTTGGCCATCGAGGCGTTGCGACGCAGCTCCTCCATGCGCGCCGCGGTCGTCGCGAGCGAGACCGAGCCGCACTGCCGGTAGCCGGTCGCCTGCCCGGTCTCCGCCTCGAGGCGGTGATAGAGTTCGCCGGTGTAGCGCGCCAGCTGGGTCATGTTGATCGATTGTCGCAGCTGGCCGATGAGTCCGGCGGCATGCCAGGTCGTACCGCAGGTCAGCTGCTTGCGCTCGAGCAGCACCACGTCGCTCCAGCCGAGCCCGCCCAGGTGATACGCGACGGAACAGCCGACGACACCGCCGCCGACGATGACGACGCGCGCGCGCGCGGGCAGGTCCGTCGCCATCGTCAAGCCCTCATCCGTGCGTTATCCGGGTCGAATGCAGGTTGTGCCAGCACGGTCGCCGCCCGTCGCTCCCCCTGGATCAACACGTCGAAACGCGTGCCAGCCTTGGCGTGCGCCGGATCGACGCAGGCGAAGGCGAGACTCTTGCGTACGCGGTGGCCGTAGCCGCCGGAAGTCGTCAAGCCGATGCAAACATCGCCGTGCAACACCGGTTCGGCGCCCCGGGCGTCGGTGTCGCTCGCATCGACCTCGAGATAGACGACTTTCAGAGGGCGTGCCGGCGCGGCGAGCGTCGCGGCCCTGCCGACGAAGTCGCCCTTGCCGAAGTCGATGAAACGCGCCATGTCGGCCTCCAGCATGTTGAGCTCGTTCGTCAGCTCGCTACCCCAGGCCTTGTAGGCCTTCTCCATGCGCATGCCGTTCACCGCGTACAGCCCGTAGTCGGCGAGGCCGAACCGACGGCCGGCCTCCCAGAGTGCGTCGTAGAGCTTCGCCATCGAGTCCATCGGCGCGTGCAACTCCCAGCCGAGTTCGCCGATGTAGCTGACGCGCAGTGCGCGCACCCGCGAGCCTGCGACCGATATCTCGCGCGCCGACAGCCAGCGGAAGCCCTGATTGGACAGATCCGCGTCGGTGAGCGCGGTGAGCATTTCGCGCGAACGGGGTCCGGATAGCACCAGCACGCCGTAGTCCATCGTCACGTTCGCGATGTGCACCTGCTCGCCCGCGCGCACGCCTTGGGTGAGCAGGTCGAGGTCGCGCAATTCGGCGGCGGCCGCCGACAAGGCGTAGAAGCGATCGTCCGCCAGCCGGCTGATCGTCATCTCCCCGGCGATGCGGCCGCCCGGCGACAGTGGATGCACGAGGCCGATCCCGCCCGGTTTGCGCGGCATGCGGTTCGCGCACAGGCGGTTCAAGAACGCCTCGGCGCCGGCGCCGGTGATCTCGTACTTGGAGAAGCCGCTGAGGTCCAGGATGCCGACGCGTTCATGAACCGCCAGCGCCTCATCGCGCACCACCTCGAAGACGTTGTTGCGGGCGTAATCGCACTGCTCCTCGCGCCCGTCGAGCGAGAACCACTTCGGCCGCTCCCAGCCGAAGGTCTCGGTGTATACGCAATGGTGTCCCGCGAGCGTCGCGTACAGGGGGCTGACCTTGCGCGGCCTGCCGTCCATGTCCTCCTCGCCCGGCAGCCGGGTCGTGAACGTCGTACGGTAATCGAGAAAAACCTTGTCGCGCACGTAGGCGGCGTCGGCGAAGGCGCCGAACCGTCGCGGATCGAACTCCGTCATGTTGATCTCGGCATCGCCGTGCACCATCCACTGCGCCAGGTACTTGCCGCAGCCGCCGCCCTGCGCAATGCCGAAGGAGGTGCCGCAACAGTCCCAGAAGTTGCGCAACCCCGGCACCGGTCCGAGCAGCGGAGCGCCGTCCGGAGTGTGCGGGATGGCGCCGTTGATCACCCGCCGGATGCCGGCCTCGCCGAAGATCGGCATCCGCTCGATCGCCCGCTCGAGCCAGGAGCCGATGCGCTCGAGGTCGTCCGCAAACAACTCGTTCGAGGACTCCCAGGCGGGGTAACCGTGCGGCGTCCAGGCCTCGCGCAGGTCGGCATGTTCATAGACGCCGATCAGGCCGGACTTTTGCTCCTGGCGGAAGTAGCCGGACGCGTAGGAATCGCGCATCACCGGGATCTCGCCACTGCGCTCGAGGAACTCCTTGATCGGCTGCGTGACCACGTAATGATGCTGCATGTTCGTGATCGGCGCGTCGGCGCCGACCATCGCGGCCACCTGGCGCGCGTAGCAGCCGGCCGCGTTGACGACGATCTCGGCGAGCATCGGGCCCTGTGCAGTCTCGACTTGCCACTCGCCGCTCGCGCACCGGCCGATCCCGGTCACGCGGTTGTGGCGCACGACGGTCACGCCCAGGTCGCGGGCTCCTTTGGCGAGCGCGTTGCAAATGCCGGCCGGATCGCCGTGGCCGTCGTCCATCGTCCACGCGGCCGCGAGCACCCCGTCGGTCGTCAGATACGGGTTCAGGCGCCTGATCTCGTCGAGGCCGACGATTTGCATCCGGAATCCGATGCTCTTGGAATAACCCTGCACCCGCCTGAGCCACGCCAGCTCATCGCGGTTGTTCGCGAGGCGCAGTCCGCCGCTCGCATGCCAGCTGACGTATTGACCGGTGATGGACTCGAGCCGGGGGTAGAGCTGGTTGCTGTAGGCGTGGATCTTGGCCAGGTTGTAGCTGCCGGTGATGCTCGGGCATTGCCCCGCCGCATGCCAGGTCGAGCCCGAGGTCAGTTCGTGCTTTTCGATGAGAACGACGTCGGTCGTGCCCTCGAGCGCGAGATGGTAGGCGAGACTCGCGCCCATGACGCCGCCGCCGACGATGACGATCTTTGCTTGCGTTTTCATGCGATGCGCTGCGACCCGGATTTCGATTGACCACGATAAATTGACCGCTGATCGACATACAACTGAAAATTTTGCTACCTTAGCCCTGTATTTTTTCAGCGGGAAGCCTGTTGCATCGAGCCAGACCGGTCGTCGGCTTGCCGACCTTGACGTGGTTGCGCGCGTTCGAGGCCGCCGCGCGGACGTCGAGCTTCAGCGCGGCCGCGGCCGAGCTTAACCTCACGTCCGGGGCGATCGGCTACCAGATCCGCGCGCTCGAGCGGCACCTCGGCTTCGCTCTGTTCGAGCGGCTGCCACGTGGCGTGCGGCTGACGCCGATGGGCGTCGCCTACCTGCCGCCGGTGCGCAAGGCGTTCGAAGAACTCGCGGATTCGACCGTCGGCCTGTTCGGCGGCACCGACCGCGCGCAGATCACCGTGCATGCGCCGGTCAGCCTCGGGGCGCTGTGGCTCGCGCCGCGCCTGCCGTCGTTCATCGCCGCCAACCCGGCGATCGAGGTTCGTCTCGCCTCCGTGATCTGGGACAACGCGCTGCCCGACGAGGCCACGGACCTCGAGATCCGCTACGGCTCCGGCCATTGGCACGGTTATCGCTCCCAGCGGCTGTGCCGCCAGCGGATACTCGCGCTCTGCTGTCCGGCACTCGAGCGCCAGGCGCGCGACGCCGCGGATCCCGCCGCATTCGTCGCGCGCCGGCTGATCTACATCATGGGGTACGAGGATCAATGGTTGCGGGTGCGCCGGGACGCCGGTCTCGCCGACGCGCGGCCGGACCACGGACCAACCGTCGACACCACGGTCGCCGCACTCGAGCTCGCGGCGAGCGGCGCGGGTTGCGCGCTCGCGCATCCGATCCTCGCCGCCTCGTATCTCGCGAGCACACGGCTGCGGCCTGCACTCGATCGCGAGTTCGACGACGAGAACTCGTATTTCGTCGTCACGCCCGAGCGGCCGCGCCGCGTCCGCCGCGAGGTGCAGGCGTTTCGCGACTGGCTGGTCGCGCTCGCCGCGGCCGAGAACGCCTGAGCGGCGCCGCCGATCACCGGCGCGCGCCGGCCTGCGCGGGCCGCCGCCGCAACGCCTTCGACCCCGAGGCCGTCGCCCGTGAGCGCAAGCGCACCGTTCGCGCACCCCGTCAGCAGGCCCAGCCGAGCGAACGGTCCGTCGCCTTCTTCCAGGCCGCGCACAGCGCCATGCGGCGGCCGTCGGCCATCTGCGCGACGAAGCGCTTGTCGATTCCCCGGTTCGCGACCAGATCCCCGCGACCGCGCCAGTAGCCGACCGCGAGCCCCGCGGCATAGGCCGCGCCGAGCGCGGTGGTCTCCAGCATCTTCGGCCGGACGACGTCGATGCCGAGGATGTCCGACTGAAACTGCATCAGCGTGTCGTTGACCGCCATGCCGCCGTCGACGCGCAGCGCCGCGATCGCGATTGCGCTGTCCTTGGCCATCGCCTGCAGCACGTCGCGGGTTTGATAAGCGGTCGCCTCGAGCGCCGCGCGCGCGATGTGTGCACGCGTCGCGAAGTGGGTCAGACCGGCGATCACGCCGCGGGCATCCGGGCGCCAGTGCGGCGCGTACAGCCCCGAAAAGGCCGGTACGAAATACACGTCGCCGTTATCCTCGACCTCGCAGGCGAGTGCCTCGACGTCGGCGCTGCGCTCGATCAAACCGAGGTTGTCGCGCAGCCATTGGACCAGCGCGCCGGCGACCGCGATCGAGCCCTCGAGCGCATAGCACGGCTCCTCGGCGCCGAAGCGGTAGGCAACCGTGGTGATCAGCCCCGCCCGCGATTGCACCGGTCTCGTGCCGGTGTTCATCAGCAGGAAACAGCCGGTGCCGTAGGTATTCTTCGCCTCGCCCGGTTCGAAACAGGCCTGACCGACGAGCGCCGCCTGTTGATCGCCGAGAATGCCCGCGAGCGGCACGCCGGCGAGCGGCCGGCCGGCCGCCGTGCCGTAGACCTCGCTCGAGGAGACGATGCGCGGCAGCACGGCGCGCGGAATCTCGAACGCGCGCAGCAGGCCCTCGTCCCAGTCGAGCGTCGCGAGATTCATCAGCTGCGTGCGGCTCGCATTCGTGACGTCCGTGACGTGCAGGCCGCCGCTGAGATTCCACGCGAGCCAGGTATCGACAGTGCCGAACAGCGCGTCCCCGGCCGCGGCGAGCGCACGCGCGCCCGGCACCTCGCGCAGCAGCCACTGCAGCTTCAAGGCGCTGAAATAGCTCGCGAGCGGCAGGCCGGTCCTCTCGCGGAAGCGGTCCTGGCCGCCCTGCGCCGCGTACGCCGCGACGGCCGCGTCGACCCGGGTGTCCTGCCAGACCAGAGCGTTGTGCAGCGGCCGGCCCGTGCGGCGGTCCCAGAGCAGCGTCGTTTCGCGTTGATTGGTGATGCCGACCGCGGCGAGGTCCGCAGGCCGCAGTCCCGCGCTCGTCAAGGCCTCGGCGGCGACCAGCCGCGTGTTCGCGAGGATCTCGGCGCCATCGTGCTCGACCCAGCCCGGCCGCGGAAATATCTGTGCATGCTCACGCCGTGCCGACGCGACGATGTGGCCGCCGCGATCGAATACCATGAACCGCGTGCTGCTCGTGCCTTGATCGATCGCCCCGACGTATCGCGCCATCTCGTGCTCTCCGGCCGCAGGCCGGTGCAGCCGCCGCGACGATGATCGCATAGGCCGGGCGCACCCGGGCGTTCAGGCGCCGAACCAGGCGTGCACGCGCGCAGCCTGCTGCGCGTCGTAGCACAGGCCGAGCTTCGAGCGGCGCCACAAGACGTCCTCGCCGGTCGCAGCCCATTCCTGGTCCTTGAGGTACTCGAGTTCGGCCTCGAACAGCTGCGGCGCGATCTCGCGGCCCAAACCGCGCGTGTCCACCGCGTTGCCGATGATCCGTTCGCACGCCGTGCCATAGGCGCGGCACAGCCGTTGCATCAATATCGGCGGCAATCCGGCATGGCGGGTCACCTGCTCGCGCGCGAACGCATCGTAGTCGGCACCGGCGAAGTCCCCGCCCGGCAGCACCGACCTCCTCGTCCACGGCCGGTCGGCCTCGCCGAGCACCGGCAGCAGCTCGGCGAGCGCATGCTCGGCGAGCTTGCGGTACGTCGTCAGCTTGCCGCCGAAGACCGAGAGCATCGGCGCCTGCCCGGCCGGCGCATCGAGATCGAACGCATAGTCGCGCGTGACGGTCGAGGCGTTCTGCCGGCCGTCGTCGTACAGCGGCCGCACGCCCGCGTAGCTCCACCGCACAGCGGCGCCGGTCACCGGCGTGGGCAGATAGTCGGACACCGAGCCGCATAGATAGGCGATCTCGTCGCCGCTCGCCTGCAGCCCCTCGGGGTCGCCGTCGAAGGGCACGTCCGTCGTGCCGATCAGCGTGAAGTCGCGTTCGTACGGGATCATGAATACGACCCGTCCGTCGCTCTGCTGCAGGGTATACGCCTGGGGCCCCGCGTACAACCGGCGCACGACGATGTGGCTGCCCTTGACGAGACGCAGAGAGTTGCGGCGCCGCGCACCGCTCGCGGCGAGCACGGCCTCCACCCAGGGCCCGGCGGCATTGACCAGCGCGCGTGCGCGCACGCTGCGCTGTCCGCTCGATCGGTTCGCGAGTTGCACGCTCCAGTTGCCGCCGTCGCGCCGCGCGGCGGTGACCGCCGAGCCGACCTCGATGCGCGCGCCGCGCGCCCGGGCATCCATCGCATTGGCGACGACCAGCCGCGCGTCGTCCGCCCAGCAATCCGAATACTCGAAGCCGCGTCGGAACTCCTCGCGCAGTGCAGAGAGCTCCACGTCACGGCCGCGGCGCAGGGACCGCGTCGCCGGCAGGCGCTTGCGGCCGCCGATGTGATCGTAGAGCAGCAGACCCAGGCGCAGCAGCCACGCGGGCCGCAGCCCGCGCTGTAGCGGCAGCACGAAGCGCAGCGGCCAGATCAGGTGGCCCGCCGCGGCCAGCAGCACCTCCCGCTCGGTCAGGCTCTCACGCACCAGACGGAATTGATACTGCTCGAGGTAGCGCAGGCCGCCGTGGATCAGCTTGGACGATGCCGACGAGGTCGCGCAGGCAAGATCGCCGCGCTCCGCGAGGAGCACGGCAAGGCCGCGGCCGGCGGCATCCCGGGCGATGCCGACGCCATTGATGCCGCCGCCGACGACGACCAGGTCGAATTCAGCGGGATCGCGTGTGTTCATCGTCGTTCAGCCCGTGCATCGCCATTCAGTGTATCCGCCGCCGTTGTGGATTGTCGGCGATTTGTGCCGCGCGCCAAACCCGTCCGGCACCTCCCCAACGCGAGCGCCCCCGCGACGGGCGGCGGGTCGCTCTCCTGGTAACATCGGGTCATGAAGCTGCGCACACGCCTGAACTTGGTCGTCGCCGGCCTGAGCGCCTCGCTCGTGATCGTGCTGATCGGCGCCGAGATCAACAGTGCGCGCTACGCGGTACGCGAGGACATCGAGGGGGCGCATACGGTCGCCGCCCGCTTCCTCGGCAGACTGGCGGAAATCTACTCGGTCGTCGGCGGACCGAACATGGTGCTGACATTCCTCGACCGGCTCGGGCGGATCCGGGCGAACGACATCTATCTGCTGACGGCGTCCGGGCAGGTCATTTATCGTTCGCCGCCGACGACGTACAAGGCGGGGCGCTATGCGCCGGCGTGGTTCGCGCACCTGCTCGCGCCGCGGACCCCGCGGGTGACCTTCGCCCTGCGCGGCGGCCTGAGGCTCATCGTCCAGGCCGAACCCTCGCGCGCAGTCCTCGATGCCTGGGACGACGTCACGCGGCTCGCGACCTTTGCCACGCTGGTGCTCGCCGTCGTCAATGCCGCGGCGTTCTGGACGATCGCGCGGATGATGCGGCCTTTCCCGGTCATCAGTGCCGGCCTCGAGCGCATCCGGCACGGTGACCTCCACTACCGCCTGCCGCGCCTCGCGGGTGTGGAGGCACATGCAATCGAGGAGGCTTTCAACGGCATGGCGCAGGCGGTCGACGACAAGGTACGCGCCGAGCGCAAGGCGCGTGAGGCCGAGGCACGGCTCGAGGAGCGGCGTGAAATGGCCTCCCTCGCCGATCAGCGCGTCGAAGAGGAGCGGCGCCTGATCGCCCATGAGCTGCACGACGAATTCGGTCAGTCAGTCACCGCGATCCGCAGTCTCGCGCTCGCGATCGCCTCGCGCGACGGCGTTCAGGATCCGGTGATCGGCGAAGTCGCGCGGATGATCTCGGAGGAAGCGGCGCGCCTCTACGATGCGATGCACGGATTGATACCGCGCCTCGCTCCGCTGTCGCTCGACACGCTCGGCCTTGCGGCGACGCTCGAGAATCTGCTCGGCGATTGGCAACGCCGGCATCCGCAGGTGCTGCTGTGCCTGCGCCAGGGGCTGCCGGCCGATCTCGGGCCGAGCGTGACGCTCGCGATCTACCGGGTGGTGCAGGAGGGCCTGATCAACGCCTTGCGGCATGCGAGGGCCGCGCGCGTCGACATCGATGTGCGCTGCGACGCCGAGCAGGTCGTCGTCACGGTCGCCGACGACGGGGTCGGCCTGCCCGCCCAGTGGGCGCGTCCCGGGCACTTCGGCCTGCGCGGGCTCGCCGAACGGGTCGCCGCGCTCGGCGGCACGTTCCAGGCCGGCGGCCTGCCCGGGCAGGGCACACGGCTTCGCGCCGAGATTCCGCTGGGCACGCCCGCATGATCCGCATCCTGCTGATCGACGATCATGCGGTCGTCCGCACGGGCTTCCGCCTGCTGCTCGAGTCGCACCCCGACGTCGCGGTCGTCGGCGAGGCCGAATCCGGCGAGACGGCCTACCAGCGCTACGTCGAGTTGCGTCCGGACGTGGCCGTTCTCGACCTGGCGATGCCGGGGATGGGGGGCCTCGAGGCGCTGCGCCGCATCGTCGCCCGCGATCCGCAGGCGCGCGTGCTCGCGCTCTCGGCGCACGACGATGCGACGCACGTACGCCATGCCTTGCAGGAGGGCGCGCTCGGCTTCCTGTCGAAGCGCAGCGCTCCCGAAGCGCTACTCGAGGCCGTCGCGACGGTCGCCGCGGGCCGGCGCTACCTCGACGCCGCGATCGCGCGCAAACTCGCCGACGTCGAGGGCGGCGACGCGTCGAAGTCGCCGGTGGAGCGGCTCACGGAACGCGAGTTCGAGGTGTTCGTACGCCTCGCGGGCGGCTCGACGGTGCAGCGCATCGCGCTCGAGCTGAAACTCTCCGCATCGACCGTCGGCACACATCTGTACAACATCAAGCAGAAGCTCGGCGCGGTCACGCAGTCGGATCTCACGCTGATCGCGATCCGCGCGGGCATGATCGAGGCATGAGCGCCGCCGGTGCGCTCGGCCGCCCGCCGGTGCCTCTGCGATCGATCCTGGTGTTGACGGCTCCGGGCGACGCGTACGACGCGCAGCGCGCGACCCGTTGGCCGCGCGAGTCCGGCGCGCCGGTGCGCGTGCGCGCGACCGACCGGCCGGACGCGGCACGGCAGGCGATCGAGTCCAACGCGGCGGACGCAGTCGCCGCCGCGCTCGGGGCGGCGCGCGATGCGCCACTCGCGCGGCTCGCCGGGGACCTGCGCATGCGCGACCGCTGGATCGATTACACCCCGGCGCCGCTCGCGCGCGCCGCCGACGGCTGCATCAGCGGGCGCGCCGAGCACAGTCTGACCTGGGCGCTCGGCTTTCTCGTCAGCGCGAACGCGCATCCGTACGCGCCGCTGCGCTACGGCGCGGATGCCGAACAGATCGGCGATCTGCGGCTGCCGTCGCCGGCGCCGGCCCGGCCCCCGCCGCTCGTCGTGCTGCTGCACGGCGGATTCTGGCGCGAAGCGTATCGGCGCGATGTGCTGGCGCCGCTCGCGGTCGACCTGGCGCGCCGTGGCGTCGCCACCTGGAACGTCGAGTACCGGCGGGTCGGTGGCAGCGGCGGCGGTTGCCCGGCAACCTTCGCCGACGTCGCCGCCGCCGTCGATTTCACCGCGCGCCTGCGCGCGATGCACGCGCTGGATCCCGCGCCGCCGATCGTCCTCGGCCACTCGGCCGGCGGCCATCTTGCCCTGTGGTGCGCGGCGCGCCGGCGCTTGCCGCCGGGAATGCCCGGCAGCGAGCCGGCCGTGGCTCCCTCGCTCGTGGTCGCAATCGGTGCGCTCGCCGACCTCGCCGAGGGGCGGCGCCTCGAGCTCGGCGCGGGAGCGGTCGATGCATTCGTTCCGGCGCGCGCCGACGAGGCCTGGACCAATCCGCGCGCGCTGCTGCCGCTTGGCACCCCGCAGCTGCTCGTGCACGGGACGCTCGACGAGAGCGTGCCGTACTCGATCGCCGCGGCCTACGTCGAGGCCGCGCGTGCCGCCGGCGACCGCGTCGATTGGCTGCCGCTGCCCGCGGTGACGCACATGCCGCCGATCGATCCACGCAGCGACGCCTGGGGCAGGATCGTCGAGGCGCTGTGCCCGCGCCTGTTTGCGGTCGGCGGCGGGTCGTAAGCCTTGCGTGCGCCGATCAGGGCTGCATCCGGCTCCTCTGCCGGCCCCGCTTGAGCGCATAGGCGAGCGTGCTGCCACCGATCGCCACGGCGAGGCCCAGGATCTCGGCCCGGGACGCCAGTGCGACCATCACCGTCATGCTGACGATGCCGATCACGGCCGCGAAGCCGAGTCCGCGAAAGCGCAGTGGCGGACCGGCGAGCGCAACGCCGCGGCGCGCGAGCCGAACGGCGGCGGCGCAGCCGGCGACATAGACCGAGGCCGACGCGAGTGCGGTCAACACCGCGAGTTCCGTGAAGCTGCCGGACAGCGCCAGCACGATCGCGCCGGCCGAATATACCAAGATCGCGACGTACGGCGTGTTGCTGCGCGGATGCACGCGCCCGAGGATGCGCGGCAACATGCCGTCGCGCGCGCCGGCGAACACCAGCCGCGGAGTCGACAAGATGTCCGCGCACAGCCAGCCGAACAACGACAACGCGGTGCCGGCGATCATGCCCCCGCGCAGTGCCGGGCTGACGCGGGCGATCGCGTCGGCGAGCGGCGCTCGGGAGGTCGCGAGGGACGCGCCGAGAAGCCCCTGGGCGATGATCTGAATGGCGAGGTAGAGCAGGGTGACCGCGGACAGCGCGAGCGCGAGCGCGCGCGGTATGTTGCGCGCGGGATCGATCACTTCGCCGCTCGCGCACAACGCCCCCTCCATGCCGGTGAACGCGAACAGCGCGAGAATCATCGCCCGGCCGAAGCCGGCGACCGCCGGTGCAGCCGGCGGCGTGAAGTTCGCCAGATGCACGGCACCGATGCCGACGGCGACGAATACGGCGAGCGGCACGAGCTTGACGATGACCGCCGCGCTCAGCAGCCGCACCCCGTTCTTCAGGCTGTACACGTTGAGCAGCGCGATTCCGCCGACGGCGCCGACCACCGTGAGCACGCGCACCGGCACGGCGAACTGCGGCGGGGCGACGCTCGCGGCGGTGTCCGCGAGCGCGGCGGCGATGCCGCCGTTCGCGAGCAGATTGCCGAGCCACAGCATCGTGCCGACGACCTGGCCGGCGACCGGTCCGTAAGCCGTCTCGATATAAGCGTAGGCCCCGCCGCTGCTCGGCACTCGGCTGCCGCCCTCGGCGAAACAGACGGCGACCGCGCCGACCGCGATCCCACAGGTGAGCAGAACCAGTGGCGCGAACGCGCCGGACTGCGCGGCGAGCGCCGCGGGCACGACGAAGATCCCGGCGCCGACGATGCCGTTGACCACGCTCGCCGCGAGCCCCCAGGAGCCGACGGAGCGCACCAAACCCGCGTCGCGACGATTGATCAGCATCGGTCTAGGCTATCACGCGCCCGCGTCCGCCTTGACGCGCCCTGCGCGGCGACCCGACCCGCGTCTTCAGTCCGTGGCGGTTTCCGGCGCCGCACGCTCGACCGTACGGACGCGGCGCAGAACCGGGTAGGCGAAACTCGCGAAATGCGAATGCACCCGCCGCAGATCGCGCGCAATGCGCAGCAGCAGGCCGCTCTCCTCCGCGGTTTGACCGATCGTCTCGCCGCCGTTCGCGCGCGCAGCGGCATCGCGCAGGAGGTTCACGCTGAGCGAGGTCGCCTCAGTCTCCATCTCGAGCAGCCGCCGCTTGCGCTCAACGAGGCGCCGGGCATCGCCGGCATCGCCGCGCAGGAAGACCGCGATCGCGAGGTTCTCGCTCTCCAGCAGTTCGGCGTGCATCGCCGACACCGCGGCGATCTCGGCGGCGGAGAGAATCTGTCCGCGCTTCATCTGCTTCACCGCGAAGTCCATCAGACTATTCGCGACGATGTCGCTGACGTGTTCGAAATTGATGACGGCCGCGAGGATCTCCTGGCCCTTCGCGCCCTCGCGCACGTCGTCGAGCTCCTGCTCGCCGCCGATCGCGACGAGATAGCCGCGGATCGCACCGCCGAGCTGGCGGATCGCCCGATCCGTCGCCGAAATGGTCACCGCCTTTGCCGGGTCGCCCGAGCGCAATACCTCGAGCGCATCGCGCAGCATCGCCGCCACCATGTCGGCCATGCGCAGCGTCTCGCGGGCCGCGTTCGCGAGCGCGACGGTCGCCGAGTCGAGCGCGGCGCGCTCCAGGTACAGCGGGCGGCCGGGGTCGGACGGCCGGGGCGGATCGGGCATCCAGCGCATCAGCAGCGCCGCGCTGTGGTCGACGGAGAAAAGGAACGGCAACGCCAACAGGAGGTTGAACAACAGGTGGAAATTCACCGCCAGGCGCGCATCGAGCAGCGGGAAATGGCCGAACAGGCCGGCGATCTGCGCCGTCCACGGTAGCACCAGCAGCACCCCGACGAAGCGGACCAGCAGGTTGCCGAGGGGCAGGCGTCGCGCCTCCGGCGTCGAGGCATGCAGCAGCGCGGGCAGAGCACCGCCGAGATTCGCGCCGAGCACCAGTGCGAGCGTCTCGGTGCCGCCGATCACCCGGCTGCTCGCGAGCGAACCGACCAGCAGCACCATGACGACGCTCGAATGACATCCCCAGGTCAACAGCGCCGCGAGCACCACCGCGAGCACGGGTTGCGCGGCGAGCGATGCGATGAACGCGCGCAGCAGCGGCGTGCTCTCAACCGGCGCGAGTGTGTGCTGCAGGCCGGCGAGCGCCATCAGCATGAGACCGAGGCCGATCGCGACCCGGCCGATGTTGCGCAGACGGCTGCCGCCGAACCAGCGGAACACCAGCACCCCGGCGAGCACCAATGGCGGCGCGATTGCGGCCACGTCGAACGACAGCGCCTGCGCTACCAAGGCGGTGCCGACGTTGGCGCCGAGCATGACCGCGAGCGCCGGCCCGAGCGCGATCACGCCGGCCGCCGTGAACGAGGTCGCCATCAAGCCGGTGGCGGTGCTGCTCTGGAGCAAGGTCGTGATGCCGAGGCCCGTGAAAAACGCGCGCCAGCGATTACCGAGGTTGCGCTCGAGAGCCCGCCGCAGGGTCGATCCGTAGCCCCGCTGCACACCGGTGCTGACCATGTGGGTGCCCCACAGCAGCAAGCCGACGAAACCCGATAGATCGAGCAGCAGCAGGGTACCGGAGATCGGCTTTGTCATGCTCGCGATCCTACGCCATGCGGCGCGCGCGCGGGCGCTGTGTTGCCGCGATCGCTCGTGGCAGAATGCGCGGCCCTTCACGTTTCGCCTCGCGGGAGAATCGTCGGCAATGGATCGCACCGGTCATCGGCTGGGATTTGTCTACGTCACCGGATCGGCCGTCGCCTGGAGCCTGGGCGGGTTGTTCACCCGGCTGATTCCGCTCGACGGCTGGACACTGCTTGCATGGCGCGGCGTCTTCGGCGCGCTGGGGCTCGCCATGATCATGCCGTTCCTGCCGGAGAAACGAGCCTGGCGGAGCTTGCGCGGCATGGGCTGGGCGGGCGCCCTGTTCGTCTTCGAGGCCGCGGCCGGCATGATCTTCTATCTCACGGCACTGCGGCACACGAGCGTCGCCGACGTGGCCGTGATCTATGCGACCGCGCCGTTCCTCGCCGCCGCGGTCGGCTGGTGCGTCTTGCGCGAAAGGCCCGGCCGAAGCGCGATCCTCGCGAGCCTCGGTGCGCTCGCCGGCGTCGCCGTGATGGTCGGCTTCGGCGCTCGCGGCAGCCTGCTCGGCGACGCGCTCGCGTTCGGCATGACTCTCACGATGGCCGTGACCATGGTCGTCGTGCGCAATTATCCCGGGGTGCCGATCCTGCTCACCGCGTGCCTCTCGTCCCTGTTGAGCGGCTTGCTGTGCTGGCCGCTCGGATCGCCGCTCGCGGTCTCGCCGCGGGACCTGTCGCTGCTCGCGCTGTTCGGCGTCGTCAACTTCGCGATCGGACTGCCGCTGTTCACGCTCGGCGCGCGGCGCCTGCCGCCGATCGAAACCGCCTTGATCGGCGCGCTCGACGCGCCGCTCGCGCCGCTGTGGGTGTGGCTCGCGGTTCGCGAAACGCCGAGCCGCAGCACCCTGATCGGCGGCCTGATGGTCTTCTGCTCGGTCGCGGCGCACCTGATCGTCATCGAATCGACGGCGCGCGCCGCGCGCGCGCGGCGTGCGCAATGACCTGGCTCAGGGCCGCGCGGGTGCGGTCAAGCGCCCGGGCCGGGGCGAGAGCGCTTCGACCTCGTCGATCGCGGGCGTGCGCCAGCCGCTGCGCACACCCCAAAAGCAAAAAAACAGCGCGGCGACGGCCACGCACAGCTGATCCCAGCCGTAGGCGATGTAGCCGCGCCCGGCGAACTGCGTACTGCCCGCCCAGGACAGCGCGACGATCGTGGCCAGATAGCCGATCAACCACCATGCGGCGCGCAGCTGCGGACGAAACGCCTCCCATCCCGCCTTGGCCTGCGAGTGCAGGTACAGCGGAATCGGCGCGATCAGCAGCAGGACGATCTCGCCGGTGTACGGCCAGCGCGCCCAGTACAGCATCAAGGTCGCGAACATGAACGCAGCCGGTGCCAGCACGCCGAGACCCGGAACGCGCAGCGGCCGGTGCAGTTCCGGCGCGGTCCGCCGCAGCGCGAGCACGCTGACCGGCACGATCAGGTACGTGACGATCGTCGCAACCGAGATGACCGCCGCGAGCCGCCCCCAACCGCGGAAGAAGAACAGGAACACGAACGACACGGCGAGGTTGAACCACATCGCCGGGCGCGGCACGCCGAACCGCGGATGCACGCGACCAAGCGCCTTTGGCACGGTGCCGTTGCGCTCCATCGCGTAGACCATGCGCGCGGTCGTCGCGGTGTAGGTCGTGCCGGTGCCGCTCGGGCTTACATAGGCATCCGCATAAAGGAGCAGCGCGAGCCAGTTGAGATTCAGCGCGAGCGCAAGCTGCGCGAACGGCGAACTGTAGTCGAGCGCGGCCCAGCCGCCGTGCAAGAGAGCGGGCGATACCGCGCCGATGAATGCGAGCTGCAGCATCACGTAGACGATCGTGCTCAACGCGATCGAGCCGAAGATCGCCAACGGCACGTTGCGGCCGGGGTCGCGCGCTTCACCGGCGAGGTTCACCGGACTCTGAAAGCCGTTGTAGCTGAACACGATGCCGCTGGTCGCGACCGCGGTGAGGATCGAGGCGACGTTCAGTACCTGCGGGCCGCCGTGAACGCCGAGATGGAAGTTGCGGCGGTGGAACTGCGTGCAGATCAAGGCGATGGCGGTGCCCGCGGGGACGATCAACTTGACGATCGTGATCGCGCTGTTGGCGTACGCGAACAGCCGCACGCCCCAATAGTTAAGCAGGAAATAGCCCATGACCAGCGCAGCCGCGATTGTCAGCCCCGCGGTCGACAGCACTCCCTGGCCGTTCGCCGCACGCACGTACAGCGCCTGCGCCCAGCTCCACGGCCAAGAACTCATGTACTGCACCGACGCTTCGGCCTCGACCGGAATCACCGACACCACCGCGATCCAGGCCGCCCAGCCGGCCACGAATCCGACCAGGGCACCGTGCGAGTAATGGCCGTAGCGCACGGCGCCGCCGGACTCCGGGAACATCGCACCGAGCTCGGCAAAGGTCAGCGCAACGAGCAGGATGATCGCCGCCCCGATGATCCACGCATAGACCGCACCGGGGCCGGCAAGCTGGGCCGCCCGCCAGGCGCCGAACAGCCAGCCCGAGCCGATGATCGAGCCCAGGCCGGTGAACATCAGCGCGACGGCGCCGACCTCGCGCCGGATCGCCTGCTCGTTCGCCATGAATGGATTCCTTCGCGTGCAGACGACCTGGTCGGAGCGCATGCTACCGTAGAACACCCCGCGGGTCCCCGCATGCCGATCAAGGCATCGTTGAGCCTGACGCCACACCGGCGCGTCAGCGTGCGTTTGCCGGGGCCCTGCGAGGACCGGTATTGCGGCGACGGTTCAGGGGCGCAAGGCCGGTATCGGCGCCAACCCCTGCTTGCCGGCGATCGCGTTGGGGCCGATCGCATAGACGATCGTCGCGTCGAGCCGCGGAAACGTGCCGGGCTCACGGCCCCATGAACCGGCAGGCGCGTATTTCGCCATCAGCGCCGAGAAGAAAGCCCGCTTCTCCCGCTCGTCCTCGATGATCGCGATCCGGCCGAAGACGATCACCGAGCGAAAAGCGATCGTGGTGTCGCATTCGACCGGTCCGTACGGGAATACCTCGCCCGGTTCGTCGACCTCGAAGCAAACGCGCTGCTCGTGCCGTACGTTCGTCAGGAAATGGCCGGCTTGCGCGGTCGTGTGCAGGTAGATGCGCCCGTTCCGGTGCACGAACAGCACCGGCATCGCGTACGGATACCCGTCCACGCCAAGAGTCGCCACGCGGGCGCAGCGCGCCGCATGCAGCAGATCCTCGATCTCGGTAGCACTCATGGACTTGTCGTCACGGCGCAATCGGCCGCGCGGACAGGCGGCATCATCGTCACTCGCTTCACTCATCGTCGAGGCTCCCTGGCGGCCGGCCGAGCGCCGGCGACGCTCGCCAGTGAACCGCTTCGCCGGCAGGATTGGAAGAGCCCGGCGCGGATCGGCCCGGCGCGGCGGCGCACACCGTCATTAATCGTGCCTGCAGGCCATGATCCGGGCACGTGCCTAGGGGTGGGCCGACTCCAGGTGACATTCCGCGTCCTCGGTCACCTCGACCTGCACCGTCGAGTGCTGGATGTTGAACCGCCGGTGCAATTCGCGCGCGAGGTCCATCGTGAAGCCGTCGCCGGGGTGTCCGCCGGGAATCACCAGGTGGCAGGTCAGCGCCGTCTCCGTCGTGCTCATCGGCCAGATATGCAGGTCGTGGATGCGCCTCACCGGGGCGAGCCCGTTCAGATAGGTCCTTACAGCCTCCGGGTCGATCTCGCCGGGCACCGCGGCGAGCGCCATGCAGATCGAATCGCGCAGCAGCCCCCAGGTACCGTAGACGATGATCGCGACGATCGCGAGCGTCACCGCCGGATCGATCCACGGATCGCCGGTATAGACGATCGCCGCACCCGCGCAGACGACGCCGAACGAGACCAGCGCATCCGAGAGCATATGCAGAAACGCGGCGCGCACGTTGATGTCGCCCTTGCGGCCGGAGGCGAACAGCCACGCGCTGAGGCCGTTGATGACGATTGCGGCTGCCGCGACCGCCATCACGATCTTGCCGTGCACCGCAGCCGGCGCCGAGAAGCGCTGGATGGCCTCCCAGGCGATGCCGCCCATGACGACCAGCAGGAACGAGGAGTTGAGCAGCGCCGCGATGATCGACGAACCGCGCAAGCCATAGGTGAAGCGCGCCGTCGCGGGCCGCTTCGCGAGCGAGGCGGCGCCCCAGGCGACGACCAGGCCCAGGACGTCGCTCAGATTGTGTCCCGCGTCCGCGAGCAATGCCGTGGAATGCGCGATGAGGCCATACACGACCTGCATCGCGACGATACCGAGATTCAGCGCCGTGCCGATCGCGAACGCCGCGCTGAAATCCTTCGGCGGTGCACGATCGCTGCCGCAGTCATGGCCGTGGTCATCGTCACCGCGACCATGGTCCCGACCTTGCTGCTCGCGTGACGACATGTCTGCCTCGGAAGCGCCCGCCGCATCGGGGCGCGAGAACAATAGGATACCCTGAATTGCCCGGCGGCACGGCGGCACGCGGTTGTCTGTTGCAGGACGCCGGCGCACTCGTCACTATTGACAATCACGTCAGTCGCACCGACGAGCACCGAGGACGATGACCATGATCACCCATCTCGCTGCCGACATCGATGGTACCGTCGCGGTCGGCGCACTCGTCGCGATCGGCCACTGAGATCGGACGGCAAACCGTGACACGCAGTCGATCCGGCGGATTCGGCGTCGAAGAATTGCCGCGCATATTGCGCGGATCGGGCAGCTACCTGTACGACGAGGCGGGCCGGCGATACCTCGATGGCTCCGGCGGTCCGGCCGCGTTCAGCATCGGCCACGGCAACCCCGAGGTGAACGCGGCGATCGCCGCCCAGCTCGACCAAGTGGCGTGCGGCTATCGCCATCTGTTCACGAGCGCGGCGCTCGAGCAGCTCACCGCGCGCCTCTTGCGTGCCTCCGGTGGCTCGTTCGGCCACGTCCTGTACACCTCGAGCGGTTCGGAGGCGGTCGAATCTGCGCTGAAAGTAGCCTTGCAATACTTCGACGCGCGCGGACTCGCAACCAAGGGCCATTTCATCGCCCGCGAGCGCTCCTATCACGGCAATTCCCTGGGCGCCTTGTCGGTGTCCGGATTTGCCGAGCGGCGCCGGCCGTTCGAGGGCAGTCTGCTGGATGTGTCGTTCGTCTCGTCGGCGAACGACTACCGGCCGCCCGACGGCGTTGCGGCATCGGGCCTCGTCGCCCACTTGGCGGAGGAGTTGCAGCGGCGAATCCTCAGCATCGGCGCCGAACGCGTCGCGGCATTCATCATGGAGCCGGTGGTCGGCGCCGCAGGCGGCGTCGTTCCTGCACCGCCGGGCTATGCCGCGGCCGTCGCCGCGGTGTGCCGCCGCCACGACGTCTTGCTGATCGCCGACGAGGTCATGTGCGGCGCCGGGCGCTGCGGGACGTGGCGCGCCCTCGAGCACGACGAGGTATGCCCCGACATCATGACGGTCGCCAAGGGCCTCGCCGGCGGCTACATTCCGATCGGCGCCGCGATCGTTCGCCGCGAGATCGGCGCGACGATCCTGGCGGCGCACGGCGCGTTCATGACCGGTCATACCTACTCGGGACACACCGCCGCCTGCGCAGCCGCCGTCGCGGTGCAGACGCTGATCGAACGCGAGGACCTGGTATCGCGGGTGTGCCGCAACGGGCCGCTGCTACAGGCCGCGCTACGCGAGCGACTCGCCCGCATCGACGAGGTCGGCGACGTGCGCGGGCGCGGCTATCTGATCGGCGTCGAATTCGTCCGCGACCGCCGCAGCAAGGAACCGTTCCCGCCGGAGCGTGCGATCGGCCAGCAGATCGGCCGCCGCGCCTTGCAAAACGGCCTGATCATCTACCCTTGCTCGGGCAATGCCGGCGGCGGCCGCGGCGACACCCTGATCGTCGCACCGCCCTACAACGCGAGCGACGCGGAGCTGGAGGAACTGGTCGAAAAGCTCGGCATTGCGGTCGCCGACACGTTCGGGCACCGATAGCGCGCCGCGCAACGGCCCGCATCCGCCGGCAAGCCGCGTCGTTGGCCTCGAGCATGCAGCCCGGCGATGCAGCCGCAGGCCCCCTCAAGGCACCAATCGGTCGAAAAACGCGTCGATCGCTTCGATGCACTCGGGCTCGTCGAGCAGCGGCGCATGGCCGCGGTTGGGCACCGTGGCGTATCGCAGAGCCCGATTCTCGCGCGCCATCCGCATCACGGTCGCCGCGCTCAACAGGTCGGACGCCGCGCCCCGAATGACGAGCATCGGCAGGTCGTGAATCTGCGCGAACAGGGACCACAGATCGGTATTGATCGTCGACGGATCGCCGAATGCGTGGGCGATCTTCGGATCCATGTCCGGGACCGGCGCGCCGGAGGCGTCCTCGCGATAGCCGCGACGCGTGTAGGCCATCCATTCATCATCGTTGAGTCCCGGCAATGCCGCGCCATACACGGCCTTCGTCTGCGCCGCTGCCTGCGCCCAGGTCGACACCGGTGGCAACTTGCCGGCGTAGGACGCAATGCGGCGCAATCCCGCTGGATCGATCTGCGCACCGGCGTCATTGAGGACGACACCGGCAATGCGCTCGGGGCGCGTTGCCGCCATCACCATGCCCATCAGCGCGCCGAGGGAGGTGCCGATGATGATCGCGCGCGCGACCGCGCGTGAATCGAGCAGCGACCACGCATCCTGGACGTAGGTTGCGATCTGATAATTCGCCGGATTCGGATCCCACGCCGACCGTCCGCGTCCGCGCAGATCCGCGGCGAGCACGTCGTGCCGTCCGCGAAGGTGCTGGGCGAGCGCCTGGAAGTCGCGACCATTGCGCGTCAGGCCGGGCAGGCAGAGCACGGTCGCACCGCCCGGACGATCGGCGAGATCGACGCGACAATACAGGCGCAAGCCGTCGACGGATTCATGGAAATGATCGATGCTCGCACCGTTCATCGATCCCGGCCCGGGTCGCGGTCGGGGCTATTGCATGTGCCAGCCATGACTCACGACGATCGACTGCCCGGTAAGCGCATTCGACGGAAAAGCAGCCAACCACACGGCGACTTCGGCGACTTCCTGTAACGACGTGAATTCGCCGTCCACGGTCTCGCCGAGCATCACGTTCCTGACGACAGCCTGCTCGGTGATGCCGAGGGCCTTGGCCTGTTGGGGGATCTGGTCGTCCACCAGAGGAGTGCGGACGAAACCCGGGCATATGACGTTGGCGCGCACCCCATATTGGGCGCCCTCTTTCGCGACCACTTTCGCCAATCCCATCAATCCATGCTTCGCCGTGACATAGGGCGCCTTCAACGCGGATGCTTCCTTGGAATGCACCGATCCCATGTAGAGGATTGTACCGCCGCCGCCCGCCGCCTTCCTATGCTTGAGGAACGCCTTGGTCGTCAGGAAGGCGCCGTCGAGATGCACGCCCAGGACGTGCCGCCACTCCTCGAGCGTGAATTCCTCGACCGCATGCACGATCTGGATTCCGGCATTGCTCACCAGAATGTCGATTCCGCCGAACCGGGCGAGCACGGAGGCGATGCCGGCGTCGACATCGCATTCGACTCGCACGTCCATCGCCAGGCCGAGCGCCGCGCCGCCGTCCGCGTTGATGGCGGCCGCCGCCGCTCGAGCCGCGCCCGCATCCAGATCCGCGATCGCCACGCGCGCGCCTTCCCTCGCGAACGCGCGCGCGATCCCCTCGCCGATACCGCTCGCCGCGCCAGTGATCAATGCCGTTCGGCCACTGAGTCTCATGCCTCGCCGCCTATTTGCAATGCGCTAGCCGAATACACTCGCGGGCCCGGGCATGCCGAGCCAGTATTCACGAATCGGCCGGTAGGGATCATGGACGACACGCGTGTCGGCGGCGAATACCATCGTCGAGCGGCGAGTTCCGTCGAAGCGGGGCCAATCGGGGATGTGCTCGCTGTTGGGACTGCCAGTCTTGGCGAAATTGACCCAGGCGGAAGCGAGGCGCGTGCATGTCATCCGCGCGTCCCGACCGCCGCCCCCCATGATCGGATCCCGCTCATTGTGCAATGACGCGGCCACATCGATCGCGTGTACGGCGCCGAACTTGCCGTCGAACGCCGGGCTCGGCCATTCCCACAGGTAGGTGTAAACGGCGGCGCGCGCCTGCAACGCTTTGCGTTCGGCCTGGGCGTTGGCAAACCGCCGGAAGCCGGCGTCGGTGACCATCTGCGCATGCAGCAGGTATGGTGACTTCGCCGGAAAGTGTTCACGGTAGAGGGCGAGCAAATGATCCGCGGCCGCACCGTAACTCCTGGCGAGAAGCCGGCGCAATTCGGGCTCGGTCAAATCGAAATGCGAGAAGAACAGTCCCGCGTCATCCAGCGTCGTCGACACGATGAGCGGGACGTCGCAGCTCTCGACGGGCGCAACGGGTTCGTAGGGATCGGTCTCGAGATGAACTCCGTCGCGCACCGGCGCGAACAGGTGCGAGCCGACTTGTGACTGCGCGGCCAGCAATTGCGTCCACGGTAGCTCGTTGAGCTCGCGGAGCCTGCCTCTGCGTAGGCCGAGCTTGTCGACGAATGCCGCGGCGACCCGCGCGCCCTCGTCCCGCGACAGGTGCCGCAGCAGCGAGCCGCTCTGAATGGCGGCTCGATGGAACAGACCGCGCGCCGCCGGCATTGCCAGCAAGGTGCTGACTTTCCAGCCACCGCCGGACTGCCCGAAGATCATGACCCGGCCAGGATCGCCGCCGAAGTTCGCGATGTTGTCGCGAACCCATTCGAGCGCGGCCACGAGATCCAGCATCCCGGCGGCGCCCGAGTCGGTCCATTCGCCCGACGAATCGAGATCGGCGAGATCGAGGAATCCAAAGCTCGCCAAACGGTGCGTGACGGTCACGACGACCACGTCGCCGAAGCTCGCGAGCTTGGCACCGTCATATAGCGGATTGTTCCCGGAGCCGATCGCGAAACCGCCCCCGTGAACCGAGAACAATACGGCGCGCCTTGCAGTGCGGTCGGTGCCCGGCGTCCATATGTTCAGGTGCAGGCAGTCCTCGCTCACGCCCCCGAAGCCGGTATTGAGGTCGAAATGCACCAGTCGCGCGTAGTCATTGGCGAAATCCGCCGGACATTGAGGCGCGACCGGTCCATAGCCGAAGCAATCACGGACACCGGGCCAGGCGACAGGCGGCGAAGGACGCTTGAACCGGCCGGCGCCCGCCGTCGAAGCGCCGTACGGCACACCTTTGAACTGGCAAACGCCGCCGCTCATCAAGCCCAGTACCTGGCCGCTTGCGGTCTCGGCGACGCAAAAGATCGTATCGTCGATCGACTGCGTCATGTCGTCAATTGAACCGGACCGTCACCCCGAGGCCGACCGTGCGCGGCTCAGTCAGGTATACCGGAACGGGCGCCCGCGGATTGTACTCGTTGGCCAGCGTGGTAGCCGACACCTCGCCGGCCTTGTCGAACAGATTCGTCAGGTACAGGCCATACTGCACGCCGTGGGGCGCGTGAATCGCCAGTTTGAGGTCCGTGAGATTGTAGGCCGCAAGAGCGTACTGCGGACTGACCGCGGTGCCGAACGCCGCGAGCCGCGAGCCGACGTACCGATCGCTAACGGTGAACATCCCCGAATAATTGCCGACGATGTTGAAGCCGTACGCCCCCACCAGGGCGAAATTGTAGCGAGGCGACAGAGGCAAGCGCGCGCCCGTATGCGTGACGCCGAGAACCGGCGCCGTGGTGTCGAGTCGCGCGTCGGTATACGCGGCCGAACCGCCGAGCGTCAGCGCCGGAATGATGCGATAATTAAAAGTTAATTCCGCGCCCTTCACCCTGGCGTTGCCCGCGTTCTCGAGTTGGTTGACGCCGCCGTTGTTGACCGTGACCTGGATGTCCTTCCACTGGATCTCGTACAGATCGAAGTCCAGGACCGCTCTCGAATCGAGAAAGCTCGATTTCTCGCCGACTTCATAATTCCAGAGCCTGTCGGGTGCGAACGTCGGATTGCCAAGGCCCGGCTTCAACACGAAATTCGGCCCGCCCGGCCGGAACCCGCTGGCCGCCCGCGCATAGATCATCGTGTCATCGGTAATTCGATATTTCGGGTTGATCAGATAGGTCGTCACGCCCTGATCGGAGGTGGCCACAGGCGGCGTCATCGGCACCGTCGACCCAGTCGCGAGGAGTCCGGAGACCGTTTCCTCGTATGCCTGCCGCTGTTTGCTGTATCGGACGCCCAGACCGATGTCGAAGCGCTTCGTGAGGAAGAAAGTCCCGTCGGCGTAGCCGGCGTATTCGCGGTAGGTGCTCGGCAGAAAGCTGTTGAACGGCGGCAGACCAAGGAAGGTGCCGCTCGCGGTCGCTTGATCGAACAGATCGACGACTTCAATGGTCTTCTCCGTGTCGAAGTACCCACCCAACAACCATTCGAAATGGTCGCTCTTGTGCGAGGCGAGGCGCAACTCCTGCGTGAATTTTTTGGTGGTCGTGTCCACGTAGAGGCTGAAAGGGTCGGTGCCGGCGCCAAAGAGCGCGAGGGCCGGGTCGTAAACATAGCTTTCGTCGGTCCGGCTGACGCCCTGGTTGGTCTGCAGGCCACTGATCGATGTCAGCTTCGCCCACGGCAGATCGTAGTGCACGACCCCCGAATAGAGCGTCAATCGATAGTCCGACGGCTGGAACGTCGGGAAGGCTTGGCCGTAGGTTCCAAGCGTCGGCTGATGGGTCGACGGATCGCGAAAGCCGACGTCGGCGCTCTCGCTCGGAATGCGTTGTGTCAGGGCGGTCAGCCGGATATTCAGTGCGCCGCTCGGCTCAAGCAACAAGGAAATGCGCCCGCCATCCGTTCTGCTCCAGCCCTGATTGTCGCGGCCGTAGACTTCGTCCTTGGCGTATCCCGAATCGTATTGCTGAATGCCATCGACCCGCACCGCACCGATGCCGTTGCCGAACGGCAGGTTTATCATCGCGCGCAAGGCATGGTTGATGCCGCCGTGCTCGGTGGATGACACCTCGGCGCCCACTTCCGAACTGAATTTGTTCAAGTTCGGCAACTCGGTCACGTATTTGACGGTTCCGCCGAGCGAGGTCGCGCCATATAAGGCGCCTTGCGGGCCGTTCAGCACTTCCACACGATTCAAATCGAATACGTTGATATCGAGGCTTTGATAGCCCAGGCCAAACGAGGTGCTGGCCCCGATCGGCACATCATCCAAGTACATGCCGATCGCGCTGCTGAGCTGTGAACCCGTGGTGATGCCGCGAATCACGATGAGGTTGGTCGACGCGCCGCTGGATGCGTAGCTCAATCCTGGCACGAACGCGGCGAAGTCGGCGAAGTCCCGCGCATTGATCTGGCTGAGGGCGTCGGCGGTCAGGGCGGTGACCTGCCCGGGCACGTCTTGGATCGATTCGGACCGGCGGGTCGCCGTGACGATCACTTCCGTCAGCTCGCTGCCGGCGGCCGACTGCGCCAGTGCGTGCGTACTGCACAAGAGCAACGTGGCAGCGCCGGAAACGGCATACCTCGAACGAAATGCGGCCATGCGTGACCCCCCATTGATCGCCAATCGCCGGTGTTCTTGCCGGTGTTCTTGTTTAATTCAGCGCTTGATGAAATTATGCCAAGCAGACTCGCTTGTCAAGAACGCACTGGTGTCGGCCGGACGGTCGGTGCAAGATGCGTTTGCGCTGCAGTGGCCGGGACCGGCGTGCGAGACTCTGCGCCACCGTGGCACGACGCTGACCGGGCGCCCCCGGGCGGCGCGACGTCCAATAATTCGGCTATCGCCTAACAGATTGCCCTTGCGCCGAGCGGCGGGCGAGGCCCCGCCAACCGGACCATGCACGCCTCGACGAATCCGGCATACAATCGCGCCGGTGCCGATGCGGCCGCTGTCGCGAGGATTTGACGTGAGCCGCGTGGACAAGAAACCGCCATCGAGGGCCAGGGCGAGAAAGCCGCGGCCGCGCGGCCGCCCCCGACGCTCCACCGGAGGGGTCGAGGCGCGCGGCCGATTATTGGATGCGGCCGAGCAGTTGTTCGCTGAACGCGGCTTCTACGGCGTGACGACGCGCCAGGTCGCCGCCAGCGCGGGCGTCGACGATGCCCTCATCTACTATCACTTCAAGAACAAGTCTGGGCTATTCGACGCGGTGTTCGAGCGCCGTGCACGGGTGCTGCTGGCGGCGCGCCACGATTCCCTGCACGCGTATCTGACGAGCAACCCTGCGCCCATCACGACGCACGGCGCAATCGCCGCATTCATCAATCCGCTGATCGATCTATCGCAGAACGGCGATCGCGGCTGGAAGAGCTATTTCGCGTTGGTCGCGCAGATAGACAACACCCCGTGGGGCGGCGAGATCATCCATCGCTTTTTCGACCCCAGCGTTCAAGAACTCATCGACATACTGCAAATGGCACTCCCCGGGGTCCCCAAAAGGGAGCTTTACTGGGCGTACAACTTCCTCGCAGGCGCGATGATGCTGGCGTTGTCGGAAACGGAGCGGGTCGATCGCCTCTCGACCGGGCTCTGTCATGCCAAGGATCTGGACGCGGTGCGCGCGCGCTTGATCAATTATTGCGCCGGCGGATTGCTCGCGATGGTGACTGCGGAACGTCTGAGCGGTCGAGTTTGAAGGGATTTGCGCCGTCCCCTTCCTCGATGCCGCTGCCTAATCGAAGCCGATCGCGGGTCCGGCCGTGGCCGCGGCGGTATGCGCTTCGAACAAAATGTAGACCGAGCGACTGAAGAAAAACGGCAGGCCCCAGTCGAACCCCGTGATCGAGCCGCCGACGCTGCCGTTCGGGCCGCCGAGCGTCGGAAAGGCCGTCAGATTGGCCCCGGCGCCGAACAGCGAATTGGCGTTGCCGATCGTGAACGGGGCGGCGGCCGTCACGCCGTTGATGCCCTGCAGGGTCGCGGTCAGTGCAAGGTTCGTCGGCGCGCCGCTCCCATCGACCGGACAGAAGAAGGAGCTGTTGATTGCGCAGACGGCTATCGAGGAGTCATTGAAGAAATAGGCATTCGAACCGGAATCGATGACGCTCCCGGTCAGCGCCGCGCCGCCGAAATTCGTGATCAAGGTTCCGGTCGCGGGATCGACGGTCAGAAAGGCCGCCGAAGACGGTGCATTGTCCGCCTGCGTACCGACGCCGAAGTAGAGCGTCCCGCTCACCGACGCCGCACCCGGCGCACCGACCGACGGCAGGCCGATGACGATGCCGTTGTTGTCGGCCGCGAGCATGGCGACCGGATTCTGCACCTGCTGCGTCACCGCAAGCGTCGTCGGAAGGCAGCCCGAACTCGGGCACGCATAATAGGCGGCGCTTGGCGCGGGTGGCGTCGCACAATAGGCGCCGCAATCCTGCAGGAAATTGCCGACGCCGATGAGGCCGTTCGCGCCGAACGCAGCGACGGTGTTCTCGGCCGGCCCGGCGCCGGTGCTGCAACTCGAGGGCGCGGTGCCTGCGGCCGCATCGCCGATCAGATGTATCGGCAGTGACGCGATCGTACGTCCGCCGAGTTGCACATCCGCGATGACGACCGATCCCCAGGTATAACCGTCGGCGAATTGCACGCATTCGCGCAGCGGTGCGCCATTCACCGACGCCGGCGTCGTCGTCGCTGCGCCCGTGAGCACCGCACTCAGAATCTGGATGCCGGTCGAGCCCGTATCGATCTGCAGATGATCGATGGTTTGGCAGGCGCTCGCGCTGCCCGGCGTGCAAATCGTCGCCGACGCGAACAGGGTGTTGGTCGCCGTCTGCCCGGAGGCGACCAGTACCGCCGGACCTTGATCGACGACGACGGGCAGGCTATTGGCGGCGGACGACGCAAGGACCGCCACCGTGACCGGCGCGGCGCTGAAGCCGCCCATGCCATCCGTGACGTCGATCTGCGCGGTTCCCGGCGCGACGCCGGCGACGACTCCCGAGGCGTCCACGGTCGCGACGCCGGTTGCGCTGGACGAAAAGCCGAGGCCCGTCGTCACGCTCGCCATCGCCCCATTGCTGTAGGTCCCGGTCACGCTGAGGACCTGAGTGGCGCCGACGTTGAGCGAGATCGATTTCGGCGCGGCGGCGATCGAGACCAGCGTCACTGCGCCGGTCGACCCGGAGCCGCCGCCGCACGCCGCGACGAGCAACATGGCGAACCCGACGGACGCACGCCCGATCACCGACACCGCTCGCCACGCCGCGAGGCTCAACGGATATCCTGCGGGCTCGTTCCAGCCGGTATCAGTGCCGGCACGTAGGCGGCACCGAGGAAACCACGGGGCAATTTCACGATGTGCAGGACGAGCCCTGCCGTCGCGATCGAGACGATCTTGCGGCTCGCATGGCGGTTCGCGGCCCGTAGATAATCGGCGTAATACCCACCGAGGAGGACCGACAGATCCGGCATCCCGCGCCCCGACCAGGTGACGGCGAACACCATGCCGGCGCGCGTCGCATACTCGCGGATGCTGGCGCCGCCGGACATCGTGAGGTCGTGGACGTCGTACGATTGCGCCGGCGTCACCGCCAGAGCGGTTGCGTGCAGCGCGGTCTCGTCCGTCGCGATCGAACCGACCGGCTCACCGAGGCCTGCGCAGGAGGCGTGGCTCCAGAGCACGGCTAGGCCGATCGCCGCCGTGGCCGTCACGCGAGCTGGAATCGATGTCTGCATGCAAGCCGCCCTCGAGGATCGAGCTGCCGATTATAAAGCTGCGCGCGGAACCTATGCATTGGGCGGGTGCAAAGCAATGTCAAGACCGTGTAAGCCCATGCTCTTCGCCGCGCACATGCGAACCGGGCCGCCGCCGAGCGCGGAGCCGGTGCCGGTGCCGGACCCGTTGGCGAAACCGTCGCCGAGGCGCACGGCCCGCGCCGCGGCCGCCGTGCCGAACGACGCCGCACCGATCGAGATTGCGATCGACGAGGAAATCGACCTGACCGAGCTCGCCAAACGCGTCGGGCAACGCACCCGCTGACGGCCGTCGCGGTGTGCATTGGAAGACACGCGCTGCGCTGCGATGTGCGTTATGCTGCGCCCGCATGTTTCCCAGATAGAGCGCCATGCAGGAAATCACCCCCGCCTTGAACGAGGCCACCGCAGCCGATTCGCGGCGGTCGAGCTATGGTCTCCAGGAATTGATCGCTTGCGGCGAAGGTGAATTGTTCGGCCCGAACACGCCGCGGCTGCCGAGCGGCCCGATGCGGATGGTGGACCGCATCACCTCGATATCCGCCGCCGGCGGTGCATACGATCGCGGCGAGGTGCGCGCCGAACTCGACATCGCCCCGTCGCTTTGGTTCTTTGCCTGCCATTTCCCGGGTGATCCGGTCATGCCGGGATGCCTCGGCCTGGATGCCATGTGGCAGTTGATCGGTTTTTTCCTGGCGTGGAGCGGTCACCGCGGGCTCGGCCGGGCTCTCGGAGTCGAGGAAGTGCGGTTCTTCGGCCAGGTGCAGCCGCAGGCGAAACTGGTCAGCTATCAAATCGACGTCAAGAGGGTCATCACGCGCAGACTCATCATGGCGACGGCGGACGCGGCGCTCGCCGTGGATGGCCAAAAAATCTACACGGCATGCGGCCTGCGCGTCGGACTGTTCGCCGCCGCGGAGGCGATGCATCCCCCCGCGCCGGGTACCAGCGCTTGACGCGCCGCGTCGTCGTCACCGGCATGGGCATCGTCTCCTGCCTGGGCAACGATCTCGATGGCGTGAGCCTCGCGTTGGCGGAAAGCCGGCCCGGCATCCGCGTGGCGCCGGGGTACGCCGAAATCGGCCTGCGCAGCCAGGTTGCCGGAATTCCACAAATCGCGATCGAAGAGCATCTCGATCGGCGCGATCTACGTTTCATGGGCGATGCGGCGGCGTTCGCCGCGATCTCGCTGAAGGCCGCGATCGCCGACGCGGGTCTGACGCCGGCCGAGATCAGCGACCCGCGCACGGGCCTCATTGCGGGCACCGGCGGCGGATCGCCCGCGAACGTGGTGGAATCCGCGGACATCCTCCGCCAACGTGGCGTGCGCAAAATCGGACCGACGCGGGTGCCGCGGGCGATGTGCAGTACGGTCGCGGCCTGCCTCGCGACCAGCTTTCACATCAAGGGCGTCAGTTACTCCGTGACCTCGGCGTGCGCGACCAGCGCACACTGCATCGGCGTCGCGGCCGAACAGATCCGCTGGGGCAATCAGGACGTGATGTTTTGCGGCGGCGGCGAGGAGGAGCACTGGTCCCTGACCGCCCTGTTCGACGCGATGGGCGCCTTGTCGACGGCGCGCAACGACACGCCGCAGACCGCCTCGCGCGCCTACGATGTGGGACGCGACGGCTTCGTGATCGCGAGCGGCGGCGGCATGATCGTGCTCGAATCGCTGCAGCACGCGCAGGCGCGCGGCGCGAGGATCCACGCGGAATTGGTCGGCTGCGGCGTCACCGCCGACGGGCACGACATGGTGCAGCCATCCGGCGAGGGCGCGACGCGCTGCATGCGCCAAGCGCTCGCCGGCGTCTCGTCGCCGATCCAATACCTGAACACGCACGGCACATCCACGCCGCTCGGCGATCTGATCGAACTCAAGGCGGTGCGTGAGGTATTCGGCCCATCGATGCCGCCGATTTCGTCGACCAAGTCGCTGTCCGGCCACTCGCTCGGCGCCGCCGGCGTCCAGGAAGCGATCTACAGCATCCTGATGATGCGCGACGGCTTCGTCGCGGCTTCGGCGAACATCGACGAACTCGACCCGGCCTGCGCCGAGTACCCGATCCTGCGGGCGACGGAGCGCCGGCGCGTCGACACCGTGATGTCGAATAGCTTCGGCTTCGGCGGCACGAACGCCACTTTGGTATTCCAGCGCATTTGAGCGGGACTCGCCTCGTCAGGGGAGCCGCGCGCTCTCCTCGAGGATGCGCCGCCACGCACCCCGTACGTGGCGCGCCTCGGTGCTCGTCTGGCCGACGCAAAAACGCAGCGTGAGCTTGCCGTCGAGCCGGGTGTGCGTCAGGTACAGATCGCCGCTCGAATTGAGCGCGTCCATGAGCTGCTGGTTCGCGGCATCCCCATGCCGCAGGCGGAAGCACACGAGATTCAGCGGCGAAGGAACGGCCAGCTCGAAGCGCGCGTCGGTGCGCACCCAGCCCGCGAACTCCTGCGCGAGCCGCACGTGTTCGCGCACGTGATGTTGCAGCCCTTCGATCCCATAGTGGCGGATCACGAACCAGAGTTTCAGCGAACGGAAGCGCCGCCCGAGAGGAATCTGCCAGTCGCGGTAATCGATCACCGCCCCCGATTCAGTGGCCTGGTTGCGCAGGTACTCGGGCAGCACCGACAGGGTCTGAATCAAGTGCTTGCGGTCGGCGACGTAGAAGCAATCGCAGTCGAAATTGGTGAACATCCATTTGTGCGGGTTGAAGCAGTAGCTGTCGGCGAACTCCACCCCGTCGTGCAGGAAACGAAATTCCGGGCAGAGCGCGGCGGTCCCGCACATCGCCGCATCGACATGCAACCACAGATCGCGCTCGCGGCAGATGCGGGCGATTTCGCCCACCGGATCGACTCCGTTCGACGACGTCGTGCCGATGGTCGCGCAGACGAAGCAAGGAATCATGCCCGCTTGCTCGTCGGCGGCGATTTGTCGCGCGAGCGCCTGCGGACGCATCGCGAAATGTTCATCGACGGCGATTTGCCGGAGGTTGTCGGCGCCGATCCCCGCGATTTTCGCGGCCTTGTGCACGGAGGAATGCGTCTGTGTCGAGCAATACGCGACCAGCTTGCCATCGCAGCCGCGACGGTTGCTGTCGAATCGCGTCGCTCTTTCCCGGCCCGCGAGCAGCGCGCAGAGCGCGGCGCTGGAAGCGGAGTCCTGGATCACGCCGCCGCCGGTGCTCGAAGACAAGAAATGTCCCGGCAGGCCGAGCATCGGCACGAGCCAGTCGAGGACCTGCGTCTCCAGTTCCGTGCAGGCGGGGCTCGTCGACCAGAGCATGCCCTGCACGCCCAGGCCCGAGGACAACAAATCGCCGAGAATCGCCGGCCCGGACGCATTGGCCGGAAAGTAGCCGTAGAAGTTCGGCGACTGCCAGTGCGTGATGCCGGGAAGGACGATCCGTTCGACATCGCCGAGGATCGCCTCGAACGCTTCGCCCGCGCGCGGCGCGCGCGGGGGCAGTTGCGACCGGATCGTCCCCGGCTGAACCTTGGAGAGCACGGGAAAGCTCTCGATCCGCGCGCGATAATCGGCGATCCAATCGATCACCGCGTGGCCTTGGCGCCGGAACTCGTCGGCGGACATATGGAAGGATTTCGTGTCCGGCATGTGGCTCGTCTCGCTGCTGCCCCGCGTACCGATCCCGGTCATCCTCGCGATGACCGCGCGCGATTGCAAGCTTCGCGGCGCTCAGCTGCCGCGGGCGATCTCGGCGAGAAACGCATCGGCGTATTCTTCGAGTTTCTTCTGTCCGACCCCGTGCACCGCGAGCAGCTCGACGCGGCTCCGGGGGACCCGAACCGCCATCTCCTGCAGGCTGCGGTCGTTGAAGACGACGTACGCCGGAACGCCGCGCGCGTCGGCAAGCGCCTTGCGCAGTGATCGTAGCCGCTCGAACAATCCCGCATCGGCCGGGCCGACGGCCGCTTGCCGCGACGGGGCGTGCCGCATGGACGGCGGCTCACCGCGAGCCGGCGCGGCGCCGCGCGCGGGCCGCGGCGGCGTGCGTCGGCCGGCCTGCGCGACGACGTCGACCCCGCCACAGCGGCCGCAGGCGTCGCCGCAGTCCGCGATGCTCTCGGCGAAATGCGCCGCGAGCCGGCGCCACAGGCAGCCAGGGCCGTCCGCGAGGTCGAATACCCGGCGCGCCGCGCGCCGCTGTTGTTCGAGGACGTCGTCCGTCGGCGCATCCGACCGTTCGCTCAGGCGATCGAGCGAAATCACATCCGCCCACGAATAGAACAGGATGCAGTCCGCGGCGGCGCCATCGCGCCCAGCTCGGCCAATTTCCTGGTAATAGCCTTCGATCGACCGCGGCATGTCGCGATGAATGACGAAACGGACGTTGGATTTGTCGATGCCCATGCCGAACGCGACGGTCGCGCAGACGACGTCAATGTCGTCGCGGCGAAACCGCTCTTGAGTCGCTGCGCGTTCATCCGGTGAAAGCCCCGCATGATAGGCGGCCGCGCGCACGCCGTGGCGCGTGAGGAAGTCGGCGGTCGACTCCGCGGCTTTGCGTGACAGGCAGTAAACGATTCCGGGCTCGCCCCGCCGCGCCAGAACCAGATGCAGGATCATGTCCCGCACGCCATCGCCCTGCCCCTTCTTGACCGCGAACATGCGCAGGTTGCGGCGGAAAAACGAACCGCGGACCAGCAGCGGTTCGTGCAGCGCGAGCTGCTCGATGATGTCCTTGCTTACACCCGGGGTCGCGGTCGCGGTCAATGCGAGCACCGGCAGTCCCGCGAAGCGCCGCTTGAGCCCGGCGAGCCTGCGGTACGAGGGGCGAAAATCATGGCCCCATTCGCTGATACAGTGCGCCTCGTCGACCGCGACCAGCTTCAGGTCAAGAGAGTCGAGGAGCCGGCCGACGGACGCATCGATCCCCTCGGGTGCCGCGTACAGCAGCTCGAATTCCCCGGCGCGAACCCGGGCCTCGCGCCGCGACCGCTGCGCCGGATCCAGCGACGAATTCAGGAAGGTCGCGCGAATTCCCACCTCGCTCATCGCATCCACCTGGTCCTGCATCAGCGATATGAGCGGCGAGACGACCAGGGTCAGCCCGCCCAGCAGGCGCGCAGGGATCTGATACGTCACGGACTTGCCGGCGCCGGTCGGCATGATGCCGAGGCAATCGCGGCCGGCCAGCACCGCGCGGATGATCTCGGACTGGCCAGGGCGGAATTGCGGATAGCCGAACACCCCGCGCAGTACCGCCCGCGCCGGCTCGTCGTCCTCGCCGGCGGCCTGTGGTGTGCGTGCCGCCGCCTGGCGCAACAGGTCCAGCGTCTCGTGCGTGAACAGCTGCGGCGCGTCGCGATAGCGCGTGCGCAGCGTCTCGAGCCGGGCCTGTACGGCGCCCACCGGCAGGATCGCCAAGGATCGGGCCTCGGCCAGCACATCTTCCAGCGTGTCGCAGTTCGCGACTGACATCGGTGGGATGATTTCAGTGCGCGCCGTGCGGCACGCCGGGCGGGCCGTCGCAGCCAGGCGTCGTGCCGCCGGCAGCTACCGAGGTTTGACGAACCGCAGCGTCATCCGGTCCGACTCGCCGATCGCCCGCATCCTGGCATGCTCGCTCACCGGCCCGGCAAAATCCGGGGGCAGGCGATGCACGTTGATGTTTTCCGGATCCTTCGGATTGGAGTTGATTTCCGACACGCCGCCGAGCTGGAAGCCGGTCTTCAGACCGAGTTCGATCAAGTAGTCCTCGGGAATGCGATGCAAGAGCTTCGAGCTCTGCACGGCATCGGCGAAGGGCTTGGCGCGGTGTTCGGTAACGCCGAATACGCCGCCCGGTTTGAGCACGTCGAACGCGGATTTGAACACGGCTGCGAGCGTGGCCGGGCTGTGGTTCAGCCACCCGTGCGCGTCGCGGAAGGTGAGCACCATGTCCGCCGAGTCCGGCGGACCCAGGTCGACCTTGCCGGGCGGGGCGAACGGCACCACCTTCACGATGTGGCCGAACACCGCCGGGTTGCTGCGAATCCTCTTCTCGAAACTCGGCGGCCCCGCCTCGATCAGATGGCCGTGGTCATAAAGGAAAGGCGCCAGGATCTTTGTAAACCAGCCGGCACCCGGTGAGAGCTCGATCACCGTCATGTCCGGCCGGATGCCGAAGAACCCCAGGGTTCGGACCGGGTGTCGGTAGCGATCGCGCGCCTTGTCCGCAGCGGAGCGCCAGTTGCCGGCAACCGCCTTGCGCAACAGCGCGGCGGTGGCGGTGCGGCTCGTGCCAGGGGCTGCCTGAGCGGCAGTGAGCAGCAAGGTGCCGCCGAGCAGGAAAGTGGCGGCGAGCAGGATGCTCGGTGTTGCGCGGCGCAGGGACATGGTGCGACCTCCTGAAGATATGATGCGGGCGGCCCCGGAAGCGGGCCGCCAGCATAAACCATCGGTCCACGAAGCGCACCAATCGCAGCCGCGCGCCGCAATTGTCTCTAGTGTGCCGGTGTCGAGGCGGATTGACGGGGCCCGGCGCTGTTTCGCTCGCAACGCCAAACTGCGGCAAATGATCTATGCTGGCGGCGGGCGCGCGGCCAGCGCAGCGCGCTGCAGCATGACGCCTGCGGAGAGTCAGGATGCGGCACATCGACGCAAAACGGCAGACGGCGGCGGCATCGTGGCGATCCTTGGCCACGGCGCTCGGCGTGACGTTGGCGCTCGGCTCAGCGGCCGCGCACGCGACACCCGCATCGCGCGCGACGCCCCCGGCACTCGCGAAAGCCACGGCGCCGGCGCAACCTGCGGCCGCGGCGCAACCCGCGGCCGGCCGCATGGTCGCGCAACTGACGCTCGCCGGTCCGATCGGACCGGCGAGCGCCGAGTATTTCCGCGATGCCTCACGCCGCGCCGTGACCGACGGAGCGATCGCGATCGTTGTACGCCTGGATACCCCGGGCGGCCTGCTCGAATCGATGCGCCGGATCATCAGCTCGATGCTCGCCTGCAAGATCCCGGTGCTGGTGTACGTCGCGCCCGGCGGCGCGCGCGCGGCATCCGCCGGCACCTACATCTTGTATGCGGCGCAGATCGCGGCGATGGCGCCGGCGACACACCTCGGCGCCGCGACGCCGGTGAGCCTCATCGGCTCGACCCCGTTGCCCTCGCCCAAGGCCGGCAAGCCTGGATCCACCGCGGACACCGGCGATGCAGAGACGCACAAGATATTGAACGATTCAATCGCCTACATCCGTTCGCTCGCGCAGCTGCGGGGACGCAATGCCGTTTGGGCCGAAAAGGCGGTGCGTGGCGCAGCCACATTGACCGCCGATGAAGCGGCGAAGCGGCATGTGATCGACTTCGTCGCGGCCAATATGGCCGATCTGCTGGTCCAGGCGAGCGGACGTGAGGTGCAGGTCGGCGATCACACGGTACGCCTGCAGCTCGCCCATGCGACGGTGCGCGACTACCCGCCCTCCTTGCGCAGCCGCTTCCTCGCGATCATCACCGACCCGACCGTCGCCTACCTGCTGTTGCTCGCGGGCATCGTCGGCTTGCTGCTGGAGGCGACCCATCCTGGGGTGCTGTTCCCGGGAGTCGCCGGCGGCATCTGTCTGCTGGTGGGCATGTATGCGCTACAGTTGCTGCCCGTCAGCTTCGCCGGTCTGGCGCTGATGGCCCTCGGCATCGCCATGCTGGTCGCCGAGCCGTTCACGCCGACCGGCGGCGCGCTCGGCTTCGGCGGCGCGATCGCATTCGTGGTCGGTTCGGTCATGCTGATGGACACCAACGTACCGGGATATCGGGTCAACGTCGGTCTCATCGCCGGCATCGCGATCGGCGCGGCCGGATTCGTCGCCCTGATGATGCGCCTCGTGGTCCGCGCAAGACGGGCGCGACCGTTCACCGGCGATGAGGCGCTGCGCGCCGAATCCGTCGAATTGCTCGAACCCGTCGCGGCGAACGGCGAGGCCTGGGCGAGCGTTCACGGCGAGCGCTGGCGGGTACGTTGCGCAACGGCGCTGCCCGCCGGTGCGCGGGCGCGCATCGTGCGCCGACAGGGTTTGCTGCTCTGGATCGCACCGCCATGACCCCGCTCGTTCACCGGTCGGACGAGCCGATGCGCAAACCCGCTTGCCTTCCGGATCCAACCAGAGGAATGCCACCATGTTCTATTCGTTCGACGTACTGCTGATCCTCGCAGCGATGCTGCTGGTCAGCTCGGTCAAGGTCCTGCCGGAATATCAGCGCGGCGTCGTGCTGAGCTTGGGCCGCTACACCGGCACGAAGGGGCCCGGGCTCGTGCTGTTGATCCCGATCGTGCAACGCATGCTGCGGGTCGACCTTCGGGTGACCGTGATGGACGTGCCGCCGCAGGATGTCATATCGCGGGACAACGTCTCGGTGCGCGTCACCGCGGTGGTTTACTTCCGGGTGCTCGAGCCGGCCAAGTCCGTTCTGCAGGTCGCGGACTTCTTCCAGGCGACCAGCCAACTCGCGCAGACGCGGCTGCGTTCGGTGCTCGGCCAGCACGAACTCGACGAAATCCTCTCGCAGCGCGAATCGATCAACCGCACCCTGCAGACGATCCTCGATGAAGCCACCGATTCCTGGGGCATCAAGGTGGTCAATGTCGAGATCAAGGACGTCGATCTGAACGAAACGATGGTGCGGGCGATTGCGCGGCAGGCGGAAGCCGAGCGCGAGCGGCGCGCCAAGGTGATTCATGCCGAAGGCGAGATGCAGGCCGCGGAGAAGTTGCGCGACGCCGCGGCGATGCTGTCCCAGCAGCCACAGGCGCTGCAATTGCGCTACTTGCAGACGCTGGCCGACATGGCGGGCAACGGCAAGTCATCGACGATCGTCTTTCCGCTGCCGCTCGACCTGATCAGACCCCTGATGGATAAGCGACCGGCCCCGCCGGCGAGCGCATGATCGGGGCGGCCCAACCGCTCGATACCCCGACGGCGATCATGGTATATGTGGGGTACGCGAAAGCCCAGAGATGCTGGCAAGGCGGACCGTCGATACAATCGGGCGAAACGACGACACGAAATCCATCGCAGGAGGCCGGACCATGAGCGAGCAAGACAAGCCGGGCAGCAAGGGCACGGCGGGCGGTGAGGACAAGCTGCGGGGCAAGGCCCTCAAGGGCGTCGACCAAGCCACGGCCGTCGATCACGCCGCGCACGAAAAGACGCGCGATCCGGATGCCGAGCTGCACCTGGACGACGAAAAGGACGACTTGTATGCGGACGGACTGGATCTCGACGACGACGAGGGGCCGCCCGCCGGGTCGGACGGCAACCGCTAAATTCGCTCAGCCTCGAGGACCCCAGGTCCAATACAGGCCGAGGTAGGCGACCGTGTGCTGCTCCCCGACGACGCTGCTACCGCCGGAGAACAGCAGGCTGAAGCCCGGGGTAAAGTTGTAGTAGCCGCCGAGGTTGACCAAGGTATATCCGCGCCCGGCGATCGTCTGCGCGTTCTGGCGGAACACCTCGCCGCCAAGCGTCAGGCGCGCACTCAGATCGCGCTGGATCAGCACGCCGCCGAACGTGGAGTCGCGCATGCCCGGCGCATGATTGACGTCGAGGCCCACGCCACCATAGGAGGTCCACGGCCCCCAGCTCTTCTGCATCCACAGCGGCAGCCGATACCAATAGGCGGATAACTCCCGCCTAGATACACGGCCGCTTCGGCGAGCACGCCCATGTCCTTGTCGCGTCAGCAAAAATCGCGTCCGTGTATCCAGGGGCTGTCAAAGGCGAGTCAGGCCGTTTGAAACAGCGCCATGAACCCGAAGTCCATGTGAAGCTGCGAGTGGCAGTGGAACAGGACCCGCCCCGGCTGGTCTGCGGTGAAATCGAACTCCATCGTCTGATAGCCCCCCAGCATGACGACGTCCTTCGTCACTCCAGCGGTTGCTGCACCATCAATGCGTGTCAGCTCGAAGCGGCAACGATGCATGTGGATCGGATGTATATCATCGCTCGCGTTCCTCAAGCGCACCCGGTAACGACGTCCAGAGCGCAAGTGCCAGCGCACGGGCATTGTGGCGTAATCGAATGCAATGCCGTTCAACAGCCAACGATTGAAGCCATGATCCGCGGCATTGTCCTTGTCGATCAGAATGTCGATCGTCTCGTCCGGCGGCTCCACAGGGCGAGTTGGGTCGCCGAACAGACGATAATCCCATTGGAACGGGGGCGGCGCATGCCACACCGGCTGTCCCTTCGCGCCGGCATACTCGATCACCACGCCCATGCCGCGACCCCGGTCGTCGCCGTCGAGGTCGCCAAGCACCCAGACGCCCGGATGATTCATCTCGACGATGGTGTCGATGCGCTCAGCGGTCCCGAGCCACAGCACCGGCACCTCTCCGGGGTGCGCCACAGGATTGCCGTCGAGCGCCACCACCTTGAAGCGATGTCCCGGTAGGGCGAGGCTGCGAATCTCGGTAGCGCTGCCGTTGAGAACATGGAAAAGAACGCGCTCGCCGCGCTGGACGCGTATCGGCTCGCCGAAGCCCAGCTGGCAGCCGTTGATCGTGAAGATGCGGTAGCCGACCTCATAGCCCTTCTTCATGCCACGGGCCAGGGAAGCGCGCATGGCTGCCTCACCCCTGGTTTTGAGCTCCGAGTTCTCCGCCGACGGGGAAAGAAAGTGCATTGTCATGTCACCTCCCTGGCTGAAGAACGGCTCGAATTCCTTTAGGGTCAGGAACACCTCGCGGTCATAATCTCCCGGATCGTTCGCCGGCTCGATGTAGAGCGGTGCCACCTCGCCGCCGTACATCCCGCGGTACAGATCATTGCCCGCGCGGATGTGCGAGTGATAGAAGCGAAAGCCTGACGGGCGCGGGACAAGCACTTCCCGGCGCATGCCATGCGGAAGAATATAGGGCGTTCCCTCCTCGGCGGCGCCATCAACGGAATCGGGCACGAGCTGTCCGTGCCAGTGCAGCTGCTCAGGCATATCCGTGTCATTGAAAATATCGACGATCGTCTGCCGCCCTTCCTGGAATCTCAGCAGTGGTCCCGGAAATTGTCCGTTGTACGTCGTCACCGATAGAAAGCGCTGCGGGCCGACCTCGACGAGTGAAGTGGCGATGCGGACGGTATAGTCGGCCGGTGACGAGGCGGCGAACGCCGCCTCGCGCACCGGAACGTTGGCGGCGAGCGCAGTGAGTCCGGTGGTTTTCAGAAACTGACGACGGTCCACGAGGCCTCCTTCATTGAATTCGCGGCAGAGCAACGGTCGCTGAGGTCGTTCCGGTATGCACCGGCCAATACCGCAATGGTGCAATGCGCTGCGCAGATAAGCCACCTCAAACTCTTGCCCCAGCGCGCGCAGTTTAAGCACAGTCATTGACATCATTGTTGAATACCAGGGTGCCGGCTCCGAGACCTTTAGCCTGGCGCGTGCTGCAGTCGCTGTTGCGTGCAGCCGCGGCGCTGCTCGACGCGGACGCCACCGCGCTGATTGCACGCGACGGCAGAATACTGCCGCGCGACGATCCCGCCCGCAGCATCGGCTTGGCCGAGGCCGCCGCACGCTCGCGCACCGACTTCGTGAGCGCCGTCGCGGCGACCGCAATATATTAGCGGTTGCTGATTGAATTTCCCGGCGGCTTCGATAGAATCGTGACCCTGCATCAATCGAACGGCCACCACGTCCACCGATGTCTCGGCGCGCAAGGTCTGCACGTCGCGCGGCGCAACGAGCGAGTTCATCATGCACGAGAACTCTGTCGATCGCGGCCGGACCGCGAGCGAATCGACCGATAGAATCGCCTACTCGACGCCGACGCACGATCGCGTGGCGACGACCACCTGCTACATGTGCGCCTGCCGCTGCGGCATCCGCGTGCACTTGAAGGACGGGCGCATTCGTTACATCGAGGGCAATCCCGACCATCCGGTGAATCGCGGCGTGCTGTGCGGCAAGGGTTCGGCCGGGATCATGACGCAGTACTCGCCGGCGCGGCTCGCGAATCCGCTGCTGCGCGTGGGTGCCCGGGGGTCCGGCGAATTTCGTGAGATTTCCTGGGCGCACGCGCTGGATCTCGCAACTTCCTGGCTCGCCGAGGTGCGCGCGCGGGATCCGCGGCAGTTCGCGTTTTTCTCCGGCCGCGACCAGAGTCAGTCTCTGACCGGATTCTGGGCGGCGCAATTCGGCACGCCGAACTTCGCCGCGCACGGCGGATTCTGTTCGGTGAACCTGGCGGCCGCGGGGCTGTATTCGGTCGGCGGCAGTTTCTGGGAGTTCGGCGAACCGGACTGGGAGCACGCGCGGCTGTTCCTGCTCTGGGGCGTGGCCGAGGACCATGATTCGAATCCGATCAAGCTCGGATTGTCGCGCTTGCGCGAGCGCGGCGCGCGCATCATCGCGATCAACCCGGTCCGCACCGGCTATGGTGCGATCGCCGACCAATGGATTTCGCTGCGCCCGGGCACCGACGGGCTGTTCGTCTTCTCCTTGATCCACGAGCTGCTCGCCGCCGACCGGATCGACCTCGAATTCCTCGCGACGCATGCCAACGCGCACTGGCTGGTGATCGACGCGCCGGGCACCGCGGAGCATGGCTTGTTCTTGCGCGACGCCGCGGGCAACCCCCTCGCCTGGGATCGCACGGCGGGACTCGTACCCGCCGGACGGCCCGGCATCTCGCCGGTGCTCGCCGGCACGATGTCCCTACCGGACGGGCGCGGCGCGCATCCGGTATTTCATCTTCTCGCCGAACGCTACCTCTCGCCCGAATATGCGCCCGAGGCGGTCGCGCCCCGCTGCGGCATCGACGTCGGAACCATTCGCCGGCTGGCGGCGGAGCTCGCGGCCGCGGCGTTCGCTGACCCGCTGGAACTACCCTGCCCCTGGACCGATACCGAGGGGCGGCGGCACGCGACGATGCTCGGCCGACCGGTCGCGATGCATGCGATGCGCGGGATCGCCGCGCATGCCAACGGCTTCCACACCTGTCGCGCGATTCATCTGTTGCAATTGCTCCTGGGCGCCGTCGATCGGCCCGGATCCTGGCGCTACAAATCGCCGTATCCTCGGCCGATTCCGCCCGGGCCGGGACCGGCCGGCGCGACGGTCGCACCGGACACGCCGATCGACGGCACGCTCCTCGGCTTTCCACAGGGGCCGGAGGACCTGCTGGTGGACGGCAGCGGCGAGGCACTGCGCATCGACAAGGCCTTCTCCTGGGAAGCACCCTTGTCGCTGCATGGGTTGCTGCACATGGTGCTGCCGAACGCCGCCGCGGGTGATCCCTACCGCATCGACACGCTGCTCCTGTACATGAGCAACATGGCCTGGAACTCGGCGATGAATCCGGCGCAGAACATCGAGGCGCTGACGGCGCGGGACGCGCACAGCGGCGAATACGCGATCCGCCGCGTCATCTATGCCGATGCGTATTCCTCGGAGACCGTGCCGTACGCCGATCTGGTCCTGCCCGACACCACGTATCTAGAGCGCTTCGACTGCATTTCACTGCTCGATCGGCCGATCGGCAGCGCCCACGGACCGGCCGATGCGATCCGCCAACCGGTGCTGCAACCGAATCGCAACGTGCGTCCTTTCCAGGATGTGCTGCTCGAGCTCGGCGCCCGGCTCGGCTTGCCGGCTTTCGCCAATACGGACGGCAACCCGCGCTATCGCGACTATGCCGACTACATGGTCAACCACGAGCGCCGCCCCGGCCAGGGACCGCTCGCCGGTTGGCGGGGCGAGAACGGCGAGCAGATCGGTATCGGCGCGCCCAACCAGCGGCAGATCGCGCGCTACATCGAGAACGGCTGCTTCTGGCAGCACGAACTGCCGCCCGGCCAGCAGTACTACAAGTACGCCAATCGCGACTATCTCGAGGGCGCGGTGGCGATGGGGTTGCTCGACAACGCCGAACGGATCGTGCTGCAGCTCTACGCCGAACCCTTACAGCGCCTGCGGCTCGCCGCCGAGGGGCATGGCCGGCGCCAACCGCCGGCGCGGCTGCGCGCGCGGGTGGCCAAGTACTGCGACCCACTGCCGTTCTGGCATCCACCGCTCGGCGCGCAGGAGCCGCAGACGTTTCCGCTGTCGGCGATCACCCAGCGGCCGATGCCGATGTATCACTCCTGGGGTTCGCAAAACGCGTGGCTCCGCCAGATCATCGCCGCGAACCGGCTCTACATGAATCGCGCGACCGCCGCCCGTCTCGGGCTCGCCGAAGACGACTGGGTCAAGGTCACGAGCCGCAGCGGCGAACTGCGCTGTCAGCTCGCGCTGATGGAGGGGGTCAACGAGGCGACGGTGTGGACCTGGAATGCGATCGGCAAGCGCACCGGGGCGTGGAATCTCGCCGACGACGCGCCCGAATCGACGCGCGGCTTCCTGCTAAACCACGTGATTTCCGCGTTCCTCGCTCCGGAGGGCGGGCATGCGGATTCCAACAGCGACCCGGTAACGGGCCAGGCGGCCTGGTTCGACCTGCGAGTGCGGGTCGAGAAATGTTCGGCGGAGGCGGCACACACCACGCCGCGCTTCGAGCCCCTGCCCCGGCCGCCGGGACTCGCGCCCCCGCCGGCCATCCTGCGCTACAACGCCAAGGACGCGCCATGACGTCGATACCCAAACCCGCGCCCGGGGCAAAGAAGCTCGGGCTGGTGATCGACCTGGATACCTGCGTCGGCTGTCAGGCCTGCGCGGTGAGCTGCAAGGAGTGGAACACCTCCGGCCACATGGCGCCGCTCACCGATCTCGATCCCTACGGCGCTCGCCCGGACGGGGTGTGGTTCAACCGCATCCACTCCTACGAGGCGGGCGACGGGGCGGCGGGCCGGACGGTGCATTTCCCGCGCTCCTGCCTGCACTGCGAGGATGCGCCCTGCGTGACTGTCTGCCCCACCGGCGCCTCCTACAAACGGGCGGAGGATGGGATCGTGCTCGTCGATGCCGACCTGTGCATCGGCTGCAAGCTCTGCTCGTGGGCCTGTCCCTACGGCGCGCGCGAGTACGACGAGGATGCCGGGGTGATGAAGAAATGCACCCTGTGCATCGACCGGATCTACAACGAAACCCTGGGGGAAGAGGAACGGGTGCCCGCCTGCGTGTCGGTTTGCCCGACGCGGGCGCGACATTTCGGTGACCTCGGCGATCCGGACAGCGAGGTGTCGCAGCTGGTCGCCGAGCGCGGCGGTTTCGAGCTGATGCCCGAGCAGGGATGCAAACCGGTGAACCGCTATCTGCCGCCCCGCCCGCGTGCCGCCCCGCCGGTGCCGTCGCCGTCGCCGTCGCCGTCGCAGACGGCCGAGGCGGCGACACCGATCGCCAACCGCTTGCTCGCGTGGGCCGATCGGGTGCTGAGCCGATGAGGCCCGCGTTCTCGGTGATCTTCTTCACCACCGCCTCGGGCGCGGGCTGCGGGCTGCTGATCTGGCTCGGCCTGCTCGCACCGGCGGGCCTGCTGCCGGCCTCGCTCTGGTTCGGTGGCCTGACGCTCGCGCTCGCACTCGCGCTGCTCACCGCCGGACTGCTGGCCTCGACGTTCCACCTCGGCCACCCCGAGCGCGCGTGGCGCGCGCTCGGCCAATGGCGCTCGTCTTGGCTGTCGCGCGAAGGCGTTGCGGCGCTCGCCACCTACCCGCCGGCGCTGGCCTTCGGCTCGCTCTGGGTGCTCGGCGGACCGCGCGGGCCGTGGACTGCACTCTGCGGCGCATTGGCGGCGGCGGGCGCCCTCGGGACGGTCTTCTGCACCGGCCAGATCTACGCGAGCCTGCGCACCATCCGCCAATGGCATGATTCGCGGGTGGTGCCGCTCTATCTCCTGCTCGCGCTGTGGAGCGGCGCCGTGCTCGCCGCGGCGCTCGCCGGCCTCTGGGGTGCCGCGCGCCTGCCGGCCCTGCTTGCATTGGTCTGCGGACTCGGCGGTCTCGCGCTGAAACTATCCTACTGGCACGCGATCGACCGCGCGGCGCCGGCGAGCACGCTGGAGAGCGCGACCGGGCTCGGCAGCTGGGGCAAGGTCCGCCCGCTCGATCCGCCCCACACCGAGGAGAATTATCTGCTGCGTGAAATGGGCTATCGCATCGCCCGCAAACACGCGGCCAAGCTGCGCCGGCTCGCCCTCGCGCTCGCATTCGCGCTGCCGCTCGCGCTGCTCGCGGCCGGCCTGGCGGCGCGGCTCGCCTTTCCCGCCCTGCTCGCCGCGCTCGCGGCGGCGGCCGGACTGCTGATCGAGCGCTGGCTGTTCTTCGCCGAGGCCAAACACGTGGTAACGCTGTACTATCGGGGAAATTGACCCGGCGCCCATGGCCCGGAGTCCCGGATGAACGCCAATCGATCCCGCGTCGATTCCGCCACCGCGGCTCGCAACGCACGCTGAACGGCGGCCTCTGAAGGCGCACGCGACGCTGAACTTGTTTCGCCGTCCGCGGGTCTAGTCCGGGGACCTCGCAACGATTCCAAGGAACATGCCGATGACACCTCTCGCTCCCCGCGGCCGCGCTGCGCCGAACCTCCACCCCTCGCCCGTTTGGGCCTGCGCACGCAAGGATTTGGTCGGCACCAGCGTCGGCAGCAGCCGGGTGTGGTTCACCCTGGCCGAAGGCGTGGTCAGCGAGATCTACTATCCGCGCATCGACATTCCACAGATCCGCGATCTCGGCTTCATCGTCGCCGACGGCGCCGGTTTTTGGTGCGAGCTGCGCCGCCACGGTCAATATCGCGTGGAGTGGGCCGAGGAAGACATCCCGGCCGCCACCATCGTCCACAGCCACCCGCGCTTCACGCTGACGCTGCGCGTCTGCACCGATCCGAGCCGCGACGTGCTGCTGATCGACTACCGGCTCGACGGCGACGAAACCCTGGTGCCACACGTCCTGCTCGCTCCGCGCCTCGGCGGCGACGCCGAGCAGAACGAAGCCTGGGCGGAGGACTGGCTCGGCCATCCCGTGTTGTGGGCGGAGCAGGGACCGTTCGGCCTCGCGTTGCTGGCTCACGACCCGGTGGGCGGGATTCAGTGCGGCCTGCGTTCGGTGGGCTCGGTCGGCGTGAGCGATCTGTGGCAGGATTTCTCGCGCAACGGCCGCATGTGCTGGTCGTACGCCGCGGCGGGCCCCGGCGAGGTCGCGCTGGGCGCCGCGCTCGCGCGCGGCGGCCGCCTCGCGGTCGGCTTGGCCACCAGCAAGGAAGCGGCCGCGACCTTGGCGCTTTCCAGCCTGATGGACGGCTTCGACAGCGCATGGGCGAAGTACCTCGAGGGCTGGCGCGCGTGGCGCACGACGCAAACCTGGCGCGGCGGCCTCTCGCCCGCGCTCAGCGCCGACCAGACGCGGCTGCTCGCCCGCTCGGCGAGCGTGTTGAAGATTCACGGCGACCGCACCTATCGCGGCGCGATGGTGGCGAGCCTCGCGGTGCCCTGGGGCGAGGCGAGCACGAGCCGCGGCGGCTATCACCTGGTGTGGGCCCGTGATCTCGTTGAATCCGCCGGCGCCTTGATCGCACTCGGCGCGCTCGACGACGCCCGCGACGTGCTCGCCTATCTTGCTGCGACTCAGCAGGCCGACGGCCACTGGCTGCAGAACCAATGGCTCGGCGGCCGGCCGTTCTGGCAGGGTGTGCAGCTCGACGAATCCGCCTTTCCCGTGCTGCTCGCGGCCGCACTGAAACAACGCAATGCGCTCGGCGAGATCCCGGTGCGCGACATGATCCTGCGCGCCCTGCGTTTCATCGTGCGCGAAGGCCCGGTCACCAGCCAGGATCGCTGGGAAGAGGACGCGGGCATCAACGCGTTCACGCTGGCCGTGACGATCAGCGCGCTGGTCGAGGGCGCCGCGTTCCTCGATGGCCGGGCCGCCGCGGCGGCACTGCTGGTCGCCGACGATTGGAACGCGCACATCGAAGAATGGTGCTGGACCGAGAATACACCGCTCGCGCAGCGCTTGGGCGTGCCGGGCTATTACATGCGCGCGGCGCCCGCCGACGTGTTGCTGCATCAGGACGAGGCGAAGCGGGAAAACCTCGCGATCAAGAATCGCCGCAGCGATTGCGGCCTCGCCGCCGATGAACAGATCGCCACAGATTTTCTGCAGCTGGTGCGCTTCGGTCTGCGCAGTGCTCTCGATCCGCGCATCGTCGCGAGCGTGCGCGCGATGGACGCCACGCTCGCGACGCAGACGCCGAGCGGCCCGGTCTGGCATCGCTACAACGGCGACGGCTATGGCGAACACACGGACGGCCGCCCCTTCGACGGTTCGGGCCACGGCCGCGGCTGGCCGTTGCTGACCGGCGAGCGAGGACACTACGGCTTGCTCGCGGGCGAGGACCCGCAGATCTATCTGGCGGCGATGGCGGCGATGAGCGGCGCGGGCGGGCTGCTGCCCGAACAGGTGTGGGACAGCGCGCCGATTCCGGAATATCGCCTGGAACCGGGCCGGCCGAGCGGCTCGGCGATGCCGCTCGTCTGGGCGCACGCCGAATACGTCAAGCTGTGCTTGAGCCTTTCGCTGGGCCGTCCGGTCGATGCGCCGGCGCAGACCTGGCAACGCTATGCCGCCCGGCGTGCCGAGCCGGATCATCTTCTGTGGCGTTTTCGTCATCCGCGCCGCCGTCTGCGCGCCGGCCAGCAACTGGTGTTCCTCATCCAAGCGCCGGCCCGCATACGCTGGGGCACCAACGGCTGGCAGGAACCTCAGGACTGCGCCACCGAGGACTGGGGCCTCGGCCATGTCGCGCGCCTGCCGACCGACAAACTGACCGCCGGCGACAGCATTGAGTTCACGTTCTATTGGCCCGACGCGGGCCATTGGGAAGGCCGCGACTTCTCGCTGCTCGTCGATTGAGCGACGGACGCTTCCGGCGGCCGTGGCTCGGCCGTACCGCCCGGACGGGCGGCGATCTTAGCCTTTGTAGCCAGGGAACCGCCGGAGCGCTACGCTGCGCCGCTGAAACACGCGAACTGGAGCGATCGATGGCGGAGGATGCGTCCGGGCTGCTCGCCCAGCGTCCGGCGAACTCGCCGAACGCATTCGATCTGCGCCGCGTCGGCGCGCACCCGGATCACTGGTATCCGCTCGCCTGGTCGCACGAGCTGAAGCCCGGCCGGACGCTCGCGCGCCGCTTCGCCGGTCAGCCGATCGTGCTCTATCGTGGCCGCGAAGGCCGGGTGTTCGCGCTCGAGGATCGCTGCGCCCACCGCCAGGTGCCCCTGCACCTCGGCGTCGTCTGCGGCGATCGGATCAAATGCCACTATCACGGCTGGACGTACGAGGGCAGCGGTCGATGCGTCGAGGTCCCCTATCTCGGCAAGGACCGGCTGCCGAACGGCGTACGTAGCTACCCGGCGCGCGATGTCGACGGGCTGATCTTCGTCTTTCCGGGCGAGGCGTCCCTCGCCGAGGCGCGCCTGCCCCGGCGGCTCGGTTCATCGCAACGCAAGGACTACAAGACCCGCAGGCTCAATCGCGAAGTCGCCTGCCACTACACGTTCATGCACGAAAACCTGTTCGACATGAACCATCAGTTCATGCACCGCAAGCTGATGGGATCGATCAGCGCCCGTTGCCTCGGCCGTGAACACGGCGAGAACTGGGCGCAGGTGGAGTACAGCTTCGCCAGAACCGCGGGCAAGCCTTCCCTCGGCGAGCGGGTCATCGTCGATCTGGTGCGCAAACGCGACGAGGGGCACAAGGACTTCGCCGACCACATGTGCATCCGCACCGACTACCCGAACCAGACGCTGAAGGTCTGGGTCGGGCGCAACATCCAGCCGAGCGACGACCCGGTGCTCGACGTGTGGCTCGCCTATACGCCGCTCGACGCCGAACAACGCACCAATCGCACCTACGGCTATCTGTCGGTGAAGAAGCCGCCGCTGCCGGGATTGATCCACGCGGTGTGGCCGTTCGTGACCTGGTTCACCGAGAGCATCTTCCGCGAGGACAAGCACATCGTCGAGCACGAGCAGCTCGCGCACGACGCGCAGGCTGCGGACTGGAACAACGAGCTGTTCCCACCGCTGCGCGATCTGCGCGCGGTGCTCGCCCGCTGCGGGCAGCAGATGGCTCCGGACCTTCACGGTGCGCATTGCGCCGAGAGTTTGGCGAACTGCGCCAAGTTGCCGTGATGCGGGCGCCGCGCAGCCGTGGCAAAAATGCCGGTCATCTCCTATCATCGGGCCCTATCGGCAGCGTGGGCCCGCTCACCGTCCACCCCGCGCCGTTCAGGGAGTTCGCCCGATGACAAGCGCCGTTCGTTCGCGGTATAGCCGCCGTTTCCCGGTTCTCGGAGCTCTCATCGCGGGCCTCGCCGTATGCGCGCCGGCCGGCGCGAGTCAATTGCCGCTGCAGGCGCTGAAGGGAGCGCTCGCGTGGCGCAATGTCGGCCCATGGATCGGCGGACGCGTGGTCGCGGTCGCCGGCGTGCCGGGCGACCGCAACCTCTTCTACATGGGTGCGGTGGACGGCGGGGTATGGAAGAGCGACGACGACGGCACCCAGTGGGTCAACATCACCGATGGCACCCTGCCTGGATCGAGCAACAGCATCGGTGCCATCGCGGTGGCGCCATCCGACCCCAAGATCCTCTACGTCGGCACCGGCGAGAGCGATATTCGCGGCGACGTGATCACCGGCGATGGCGTGTTCCGCTCGGATGATGCCGGCAAGACCTGGCGCAGCGCCGGCCTTGCCGACAGCCACACGATCAGTGCGATCGTCGTCGACCCGGGTAATCCGAACGTCGTCTATGCCTCGTCGATGGGTCACGTGTTCAAGCCCAATCCCGAGCGCGGGATATTCAAGTCGACCGACGGCGGCAAGAGCTGGCACAAGATCCTCTACGTCGACGCCAAGACCGGCGCGATCGACCTGGTGATGGATCCACGGCATCCGCAGGTCTTGTACGCGGCAATGTGGCAGGCGAGGCGCACGCCGTGGGCGCTCGACGACGGCGGTCCCGGCAGCGGGCTGTACAAGAGCACGGATGGCGGCACGCACTGGACCGAGATCTCGCACGGCGCCGGCTTCCCGCACGGAGTGCTGGGACGCATCGGCGTTAGCGTCGCCGCGAACCGGCCGCAGGTCGTCTACAGCATCGTGCAGGCGAAGCACGGCGGCGTGTTCCGCTCCGACGACGGCGGCACGACCTGGAGCCGCGTCGACGCCAGCTGGAGCCTGCGTCAGCGCGCGTTCTACTACATGAGCATCTACGCCGATCCGACCGACCCGAACACCGTCTATGTGCCCGAGGTCGACGCCCTGTGGGTCTCGCACGACGGTGGCCGGAGTTTCGCGAAACTGCACACGCCGCACGGTGACAACCACATCATCTGGATCAACCCGCTGCATCCGCAGATCCTGCTCGAAGGCAATGACGGCGGCGCCACCGTGTCGATCGACGGCGGCAAAACCTGGAGCGGCGAGCACAATCAACCTACGGGTCAGTATTACCACGTGGCGCTCGACGGACAGTTTCCGTTCCACATCTACGGCGCCCAGCAGGACGAGGGTTCGTTCGAAGGCCCGAGCGCGAGCTCCGAGGGCGTGATACCGACGGGTGCCTGGCATCGTGTCGCCTATGGCGAGAGCACCTTCGTCGCGCCGCAACCGGGCGATCAGGACGTCACCTTCGGCAGCGGCTACTTCAGCATCCTGCTGCGCTATGACATGGCGACCGGCGAGTACCGCGAGGTGAGTCCCTGGCCCAATTACCAGGAAGGTGCCTCATCCGCTGAACTCAAATACCGTTTCGGCTGGACGCATCCGATCCTGTTCTCGCCGGATCACAAGAGTCTGCTGATCGGCTCGCAGTACGTTCTGCAGAGCGAGGACGGCGGCAAGACCTGGCACCGCATCAGTCCCGATCTGACCCGCAACGACCCGAAGACCGAGGAGCCGAGCGGCGGCCCGGTCGATCTCGACCAATCCGGCGCGGAGATCTTCCCCGACGTCTCGGCACTTTCCGTGTCGCCACTCGATGCGCGCGTGATCTGGGCGGGCTCGGCGGACGGTTTGGTCCACGTGACCACCGACGGCGGCGCGCATTGGCTCGCGGTGACGCCGCATGGCCTGCCCGACTGGGCCGAGATCAGCTCGATCGAAGCCTCGCACGTCGCCGCCGGCACCGCCTACCTCAGCGCATCGCGCTACCTGCGGGACGACTTTCACCCCTACGTCTTCGAGACCACCGACTACGGCCATCATTGGATTGCGCTGACCGCGGGACTGCCGGACGATCAGTACGTATTCGCGGTGCGCCAGGATCCGTCCGATCCGCGGCTGCTGTTCCTCGGTGCCGCGAGCGGCGTCTACGCAAGCCTCGATGGCGGTGCGCACTGGCAGTCGCTCGCGCTCAACCTGCCGCACGTTCAAGTGCGCGACGTGGCGATCGATGCCCGTCAAGGCGATGTCGTCGTCGCCACCCATGGCCGCGCATTCTGGGTGCTCGATGACCTGGCGCTGCTCGAACAATGGTCGCGACAGGCGGCGCCGAACGCGGACGCTGCGCAACTCTATGCGCCGCAGACGGCCTGGTTGAGTCACGCCTACGGGCGAAACCCGATGGCCAAGTACCTGCCGTCGGTCGGCAAGAACCCGCCGTTCGGCGCAACCGTGGTTTTCGCCATTCCCGGGAACTACGACGGCAAGACGCCGGTGAGCCTGTCGTTCATCGACGCGCAGGGCCGCCTGATCCGCCGCTTCGCCCTGCACCTCAAGGCTGCCTCGCCGAAACAAAGCGCCGCGGTGCGCGACAACCGTACCCCCACGCAGAAGAAATTCGCCGCGCAGCGCAAGCTCACCGCGATCACGCCGGGCATGAACCGGCTGCAGTGGAACCTGCGCTATCCCGACGCGACCGAGGTGACGGGCTTTGAGCCGCCGATCGCCGCCGGCGGCCTGCCGGACGAGGTCTCGGGCCCCGTCGTCACGCCGGGCCGCTACACCGCGGTCCTCGACTACGGCGGCCGCAAGACGGAGCGGGGCTTCGACGTCGCGCTCGATCCGCGGCTGCACCCCGCCGCCGGCGCGCTGCAGCGGCGCTTGGCCCTGCAACTGCGCATTCACGCGGCGCTCAACGCGCTCGATCGGACGCTCAATCGGGCGATTGCGGTGCGCGAGCGCCTGAACGCGGCGATTGCCGATCGCGGTCTCGGCCGAGCGACGGCCCGAGCGGCGCTCGCCTCGCTCGACGGTGCCATCGGCGATCTGGTGGATCTCGAGATCCGGTCGAGCGAGGGGAGTCTGCTGCACGAAACGAAGCTGCGCAGCCACCTCGCGTATCTCGCCGCCGGCATCGAACTCGCGTATGCACAGCCGACGGCCGCGCAATACGCGGTGTTCGACTCGCTCGATCGCGAGGCAAAGGCCGGCGAGCGGCGCTTGCGAGCCGCGATCGCGGCGGGCAATGCCTTGCTGTCGGGCCGGTCGATCTAGCGCCGTGGTCAACCTCTGAGGCGGCGGCCGATCCGCCGCGTCAGGCGCCGATCATCACCGACGCCAGCCGGCGGCGCCACTCACGGCCGACGGCGAGATCCCAGGTGTTGATGATCGCCAAGCGGAATCCGCCGGGGGGCATGACGTGCTCCGCTGCCGGCTTGTCCGCCTCGAACGTGATCTGCAGGCTGCTCACGCTCGCGTGAGCGCGGACGGCGGCCAAGAGTTCGGCCGGCGGATTCGGGTATTGCCTCGCATGCGGCCCGAACAGGACGACGCTGTAGCCGTCGCGCCGAGCATCATCCGGATACTCCCAGCGGCCTTGCGCGTACAGCCGGACCAAGGCCTCGAGCCACTGCGCGCCGTACAGATCCGGCCATTGATCGGCGAAGCGCAGATGGCCCTCGATGATCCGTCCACCGATGGTCTCGAGATTGAGCATGCCGGTATAGTCCGGCAACGACGCTTCGATCCAGCGGGCACAGTACGCCTCGAGAGCGGGGCGCGTGCCGGCCTCGACGGTCCAGTAGTCGAACGTGCCGCCGGGGGCCGCCAGACCGAGCGTATGCCGGCACCAGCGCACGCGCCCGCCAACCACGGCCAGGTCGCTGCTGACGTGCTCGCCCTCGAGCAGGGTCATCCATAGGAAGCCCGGCTGCTCGCAGTCCAGATACTCGCGGCGGCTGTGCAGCGCGCGGCTGCCGACACCCATGCCTTGCAAGTTGATCGTCGGCTTGCTGAACACGGGGTAATGGCCCGGTTCCACGCCATGCGGCGCACATTCGAGGCCCTGCGACTCGGCGACGAGGAGTTTGTTGTAGATCCAGCGGTGCCGCGGATACCAGCGGTAGGCGTCGATGTCGTCCGTCGGCACGTGCACGTCCGCGGGACAAGTCACCTGCTGAAAATATTGCAGACGCCAGGGATCCCGCTCGTGGATCGGCATCCTGCCATGATAGCAGGCCGCGCGCCGGACTCGAGATTCGTCGAGAAAGGCCCCGAGCGGCGTTCAGCCGATCGGGGCCGGGATTACCTCGGACCGCGGTCTACAGATTGTCGGTGCCCTTGATGAACTGCGCCGCATTGTCGTGCAACTGCTTCAAGGCGGGCACGTGCACGTAGACCATGTGGCCGGAATTGTAATAATCCAGCTGCACATGACTGCGCAGGTCCTTGGGAATCTGCAGATGATTCATCGTGTATACCGTCGCGTAATACGGCGTCGCCAGGTCGAAATAGCCGCTGTTCACCAGCACCCGCAGGTTCGGGTTGTATTTCATGGCCTGCGACAGATCCACCGCGACGTTGAGGTTGCCGGGCCAGGTCTGACCGGTCCTGGGATTGCGGTGTTTCCAGTCCCACTTCAAATCGTGGTCGATCTCCGGGATGTAGTGCCGGTCGCGGCCGAACTTCAGAGTGGCGTGGGCGTAGTCGTTGAACGCCGATACGTAGGCGGAACTGATCGCCGCAGACTGCGGATCGTACTGCGCGACCTCGCTCAGAGGATCCATGCTCGGGCCCGCGAAGCGGGCATCGAGCCGCCCGGTGGTCAGATCCTGACTGCCGAGAAGCTGATGCTCGAATTCGCTCGCCGTGACCCGCAAATCGGCTTTTTCGAGGTAACCGACGCCGAGCCCGGTGAATTCATGCAGCTTGCTCGCCACCGCGGCGAAATCCGTCGGGCTCAGCGCATTGCCCTGATTCAGCGCTTGCGCGTAGCCGTTCAGCGCGAAGTGCTGCACTTGCTGCAGCAGCGGCTGCAACTCGGCCGGCTGGTTCGGCAGCGCATGGTGATACCACGCGACCGCCGCATAGCTCGGCAGGAACAGCTCGAAGGGCAGATCGTTGCCGGCATTGAAGCTCGCGGTCCTGAAATCCAATATGGACGACAGCAAAATGACGCCGTTCAAATCCATGTCGTCGTGCAATTGCAGATAATTCACCAGCGCCGCCGAACGTGGCGTGCCGTAGCTCTCGCCGAACAGGTATTTCGGCGAATTCCACCGGCCGTTCTCGCTCAGATAACGGCTGACGAACTGGGCGAAGGACTTGACGTCGGCGTCAACTCCGTAGAAGTCCTTGGGCTTGCCGACGCCGCCCTTGTCCTTGGCGATGATGCGGCTATAGCCGGTGCCCATCGCATCGACGAAGACCTCGTCACTGACGTCCAGCAGGCTGTAGTCGTTGTTGACCAGCTGGTACGGCGCAGCGGGCGTGTGGCTGTGGTCCGCGGTCACCACCCGCTGCGGACCGAAGGCCCCCATGTGCAGCCAGACCGAGGAAGAGCCCGGACCGCCGTTGTAGAAGAACGTCACGGGCCGCCGGCTTTTGTCCTTCACGCCGCGCTTGGTGTATGCCACGTAGAACATGCTGCCGGTGGGCTTACCCTTGGCAGTGCGCAGGATAATGGTGCCGGCGGTGGCCGTGTAGTCCACGCGCCGCCCTTCCACGGTGACGCTGCCCTGGGTCACGGACTTCTGTTCCTTCGGCGGGGTCGCCTTGCTGGAGGCCGCGGCGCCGGCCGCGGCCTTGGCAGCGGGCTTGTCGGCGGCGATCGCCGCGAGACTGCAGGTGCCCAGCAAAAGGATCAACATGGGAGTCAGATACTTCTTCACGTCATTACCTCCGTCCACGCGCGCGCGCATGCCGTTTGTGTGCAATTTAGCCAAGGAGAATGTCAGCGCCATTCTCGCTCCGTAGGGCATGCGCTGTCACGCGTGCCCGCTTCGGCACCCGCGCGATTGCGGCGGGCGTTACCATATCCTCAATGACACCGCAGCAGGACACCCGTCATGGAACAAACCAGCCCCACCCGCAGCGAACGCGACAGCATGGGCGCGATCGAGGTCCCCGCCGAGCACTACTGGGGAGCGCAGACGCAGCGCTCACTCGATAACTTCCGCATCGGCAGCGAACGGATGCCGGTCGCGCTGATCCGGGCGCTGGCCGTACAGAAGAAGGCCGCGGCGCTCGCCAACATGGACCTCGGCGAGATCGACGGGCGGCTCGGCGAGGCGATCGTCGCCGCGGCCGATGAGGTGATCGCCGGACGGCACGACGATGAATTCCCGCTGGTCGTCTGGCAGACCGGATCGGGAACCCAAACCAACATGAACATGAACGAGGTGCTGGCTGGACGGGCCAACGAGTTGCTCGGCGCCGGCCGCGGCGGCCGGCACCCGGTGCACCCCAATGATCACGTCAATCGCGGCCAGTCCTCGAACGACAGCTTTCCGACCGCGATGCACCTCGCCGCCGTCGAACAGATCGACCGGCGGTTGCTGCCGGCGTTGCGCCACCTGCACGCCGCGCTCCGTGCCAAGGCCGGCGCCTTCGCGTCGATCGTCAAGATCGGCCGCACCCATCTGCAGGACGCGACGCCGCTCACGCTCGGCCAGGAGTTCGGCGCCTACGCGCGGCAGATCGAGCTCGGCGTGGCGCGCATCCTCGCCTGTCTGCCCCGCCTGTACCCGCTTGCCCAGGGTGGCACCGCGGTCGGCACGGGGCTGAACACACGCGCGGGATTCGATGCGCGCTTCGTCGAAACCGCGGCCCGCTTGACCGGGCTGCCATTCGTTGCCGCGGCCGACAAGTTCGAGGCCATTGCGAGCCACGATGCGCTCGTCGAACTCTCCGGCGCGCTCAGCGTACTGGCCGCCTCCTTGACCAAGATCGGCAACGACCTGCGTCTCATGGCGTCGGGTCCGCGCTGCGGCCTGGGCGAACTGCATCTGCCGGAAAACGAGCCGGGCTCCTCGATCATGCCCGGCAAGGTCAATCCGACGCAGATCGAGGCGCTGCTGATGGTCGCCGCGCAGGTGATCGGCAACCACGTCACCATCACGCTCGCCGGCAGCCAGGGACAGCTGGAATTGAACACCATGAAACCGCTGATCGTCCACAGCCTGCTGCAGTCGATCGGTCTGCTCGCCGACGCGACGACGAGCTTCGTCGATCATTGCGTCGCCGGCATCGAGCCGGACCGCCGGCGCATCGAGGAACTGGTCCAGCGCTCCTTGATGCTGGTGACGGCGCTCAGTCCGCACATCGGCTACGACCGGGCCGCGCAGGTCGCGAAGCGGGCGCACGAAGAGGGCAGCACGTTGCGAGCCGCGGCGCTCGCGCTCGGCTACGTGAGCGAAGCGCAGTTCGACCGCTGGGTCCGGCCGGATTCGATGCTCGGCCCCGGCTGAGGCCGCCCTCACCGCACTCGGCGCCCGTCGATCGGAGGGATCGGACCGCTCAGGCATCGAGCGAGGCGCGAAAACGCAGCACGCTCGTCAGCAGCATCGCGCCGCCGAGCAGGGCCATCGCGCCGAGGTCCGGCCAGAGGTCGGCGAAGCTGACGCCCTTCAAGAATACCGCGCGGATCACCACCAGGAAATACCGCAGCGGGTTGATCAGCGTGAACCACTGCAAGGCCTTCGGCATCGCGGCGATCGGAAAGGCGAATCCCGACAGGATGAAGAACGGATTGACGAAGAAGAAATTGAGCGCGAAAGCCTGTTGCTGGGTTCTCGAGAACGTCGATAGCAATAGACCCATGCCGACCGCGGCCAGCAGGAACAAGGTCGCTCCGGCCAGCATGACCAGCGGGTCGCCGACGAAGGGCACTTTGAACCAGAGGATGCCGATGCCGCTCACGAGCGTGACGCTGCCGAGGCCGATCAGAAAAAACGGCACGGTCTTGCCGAGAATGAACTCGAACGGGCGGATGGGGCTGACCATGATCTGCTCGAGCGTGCCCACTTCGCGCTCGCGCACAATCGCGAACGCCGTCAGGCTGACCACTTGCATCAAGGTCAGGGTGCCGATCACACCCGGGATGAAGAACCAGGTGTCCTCGAGCCCCGCGTTGAACCAAGGGCGGGCCTCGATCGCGATGCCGATCTGCGGGGCGGCCACGCTCGCCGCGGTACGCCTCAGGCGCTTCGCCTCATCCGCCGAAAAGTTGCCGACGATCTGGCCGACATAAGCGAGGGCGATCAGCGCCGTGTTCGAATTGGTGCCGTCGACGACGATCTGCACGGGAGCGCTCACGCCATCGGTCAGGTCGCGTTCGAACTCGGGATGGATCACGATTGCCATCACCGCGCGGTCGTGGTCGATGTCGGCTCGAAGTTGTGCGTCCGAGCCCGCCACATCCACCACGTCGAAGCGGCCGGAGGCGGTCAGATGCGAAATCAGGTCGCGGCTTGCCGCGCTCTGGTCGCGATCCAGCACGACTGTGGCGACGTGGTGCACGGTGAATGTGGCGGCGTAGCCGAACGCCAGCATCTGCACGACCAACGGTACGATCAGCCGCACCATTGACCACCGATCGCGGCGGATCTCCAGGAACTCCTTGACCAGCATCGCCGACAGTCGCGCGAACATGCGATTCAGTCCAAGCTCTTGCGAAAGGCGCGCGCCGCGAACCAGACGATGAGCAGCGCGAAGATCGCGAGTCCCGCGAGCGACGGCCACAGATCGACGACGCCGCTGCCCTTGAGGAAGATCCCGCGCAGGATCGTCACGAAGTAGCGTGGATAGACGATCAAGGTCAGCGCCTGGATCGGCGCCGGCATTTGATCGATCGGAAAGGTGTAGCCCGAGAGCAGCGTGGTCGGCAACATGGTCACGAGCAACGCGACCTGGCTCGCGCCGAGCTGACTGCGGATGCGCACCGAGATCAAATAGCCGATGCCGAGGATTACCAGGCTGAACAGCGCGGTGGACGCGAGCAGCAACGCGAGGTCGCCGCGAAACGGCACGTCGAACCAGAACACGGCGAGGCTCAGGCACATCGCCGCGTCCACCATGCCGATCACAAAATACGGGATCAGTTTGCCGAGCATCACCTCGAGCGCGCTCACCGGGGTGGAGATCAACTGCTCCATCGTGCCGCGCTCCCACTCGCGCGACACCGTCAGCGAGGTGAGTTGCGCGCCGACCAGCGCGAGGATCACGGCGACGACGCCCGGAATGATGAAATTGCGGCTGTCGAGGGTCTCGTTGAACCAGGTGCTCGCGCGGGCATCGACTTCGCCGAGCAGCGAGACGCGCGTGCCGTGTGCGGCGGCCCATTGCGACTCGAGGCGGGCATTGAGCTCGGCGACCACGCCCTGCAGGTAGCCGAGCGCGATGTTGGTCGTGTTGACGTCGGTCGCGTCGAACACCGCCTGCAGCGACGCGGTGCCGGTCGTCGCCAGCTTCCGCGAGAAGTCCACGGGGATGACGACCGCCGCGATGCACTCGCCCCGGTCCATCGCCCCGCGAATCGCCGCCTGGCTGTCGAGCCTCGCCACGACCGTGAACCAGCCGCCCGCCACCAGGCGGCTGTCGATCGCCCGGCTTTGTTGCGAGTTCTCCTGATCGTACAGGCACAGGGGCACGTGCTTGATGTCCAAGCTCACGCCGTAGCCCAGAAGACCCATCTGCATGAGCGGCATGATCAGCGCGATCGCGAGGCTGCGCGGATCGCGCCAGATCTGCAACGCCTCCTTGTAGGCCATCGCGAGCAGCCGGCGGCCGTTCACGCGGCACCCCTCGCGTCCGCGCCTCGGCTGACCAACCGGACGAACACGTCCTCGAGGCTGGGCGCCACCGATCGAATCGCGCCGCCGCGCACTCCGCGAGCCTGCAGCAGACCCGGCAGTCCGCCGATACCGGGGCCGTCGGCCGCGAGAACGACGTGCAGCCGGTCGCCGAATATCGCGGCATCGATCACCCCCGGCGCGCCGGCCAGCGCCTTGATCGCGGCGCCGAGCGGCTCGCAGGCGACCTCGACGAGTTCGCCGCCGAGGCCATGGGCGCGCAGTTCGGTCGGACTGCCGACGGCGATCAGGCGGCCCCGGTCGATCAGCGCGATCCGGTTGCAGTACTCCGCTTCGTCCATGTAATGCGTGGACACGAGGATCGTGACGCCGTCCGCCGCGAGCTCGTGGATCAAATCCCAGAACTGGCGCCGCGCCTGCGGCTCGACGCCCGAGGTCGGCTCGTCGAGGAACAGCACCGGCGGCCGGTGCAGGATCGCGCAGCCGAGTGCGAGGCGCTGCTTCCAGCCGCCGGCGAGCGTCGCGACCAGCGCATCCTCGCGCCCCTCGAGTCCGGCCATGCGCATCGCGAACGCCGTGCGCTCGGCGAACTCGCGGGACGGTACGCGGTAGATGCCGCCGAAGAAGCGCAGGTTCTCCCGTACCGTCAGATCGCCGTACAACGAGAACTTCTGCGACATGTAGCCGATGTGCTCGCGGACCCGCTGCGACTGTGTGCCGACGTCGAAGCCGGCGACCGACGCGCTGCCCGCGCTCGGCGCAAGCAGTCCGCAGAACATGCGGATGGTCGTCGACTTGCCGGCGCCGTTCGGACCGATGAAGCCCATCACCTCACCGCGGCCGATGGCCAGATCGAGATGGTCCACCGCGACGAATGCGCCGAAGCGCTTGCTCAGGCCGCGCGCGGCGACCGCCGGCTCGGTCGCCGGGTTCATGCGGCGGTTGCGCCGAGCAACGCGACGAAGACATCCTCGATTCCCGGCTCGATCGTCTCGACGCGCGCCTGCGTCAGGCCGCGCGCGCCGAGCGCCGCGCGCAACTCGGGCAAGCGGCGCGGGGCGTCGTCGACGCGCACGTGCAGCCGATCGCCCATCAGCAGCACGCCCAGCACGCCGGGCATCCCGGCGAGCACGCCGCGCAGGGCGCCGGGTGCGGCCGTCGTGATCGAGACCAGCGCGCCGGGCATCGCCGCCTTCAGCCGCGCAGGCGTGTCGCAATGACTGACCTCGCCGGCGTTGAACAATGCGAGACGCGAGCACCGTTCCGCCTCGTCCATATAGGCCGTCGCCATCACGATCGACACGCCGGTTTCGCGCAGCTCGTACAGGATCGCCCAAAAGTCGCGGCGCGACACCGGATCGACGCCGGTCGTCGGTTCATCGAGCAACAGCACCCGCGGGGTATGGATCAGCGCGCACACCAGCCCGAGCTTCTGTTTCATGCCGCCCGACAGCTGGCCGGCGAGCCGGCGTTCGAAACCGGCGAGGCCCGCGGCGCGCAACAGCTCGCTGCTGCGGCTGATGCGCTGCGCCCGAGGCACGCCGAACAGCTCGGCGTAGAAGAAGATGTTCTCGGCGACGCTGAGGTCCTCGTACAGGCCGAAACGCTGCGGCATGTAGCTCAGATGGCGTTTTGCCCGCTCGGGATCGGCCAAAACGTCGACGCCATCGACCCTGATCTGGCCCGAGTCGGCGCGCAGCACGCCGGCGAGCATGCGCATCGTCGTCGTCTTGCCGGCGCCGTCCGGGCCGACGAGGCCGAAGATCTCGCCGCGTGCGACCGTGAACGCGACCTCATGCACCGCCCGCACGGCGCCGAAGCGCTTGCCGAGCGCCTGCACGCTCACCGCAGGCTCGCCGGTGTCGACGCTCATCGGCGTGCCGGCAGCAGGTCGATCGACGCGTCCGCCGGCATGCCCGGCAGCAGCTCATGGGTCGGGTTGTCGATCTCGATCCGGATTCGGTACACCAGCGTCACGCGCTCGGCATGCGTCTCGACGGTCTTCGGAGTGAACTCGGCGGTCGCGGCGATGAAGCCGATGCGGCCGGCATAATGATGACCCGGGTAGGCGTCGGTGCTCACCGCGACGCGCTCGCCGAGGCGCAGCTTGCCGATATCGGGTTCGTTCACGTAGGCGCGCAGCCAAACGTGATCGAGGTCGGCGAGCGTGAAGATCGCGACACCAGGCCCCGCCAGCTCGCCGAGTTCGGCCTGGCGAACCGTGAGAACGCCGGCGAACGGCGCCGTCAGCGTCGCGTAGCCGAGCGTCAGGCGGTCGAGCGCGACGCGTGCCCGCGCGGTTTGCAGATTGGCCCGGGCGAGCGCAACGCCGGCCGCATCGACGTTGACCAGCGCCACGTCCCGCGCCGAGGCCGCGGCCGCCTGGCCTGCCGCCGTGGCCGCGAGGTCGTAGGTCTGCCGCGAGACGGCGCCGAGCCGGGATTGTGCGGCATCGCGCGCCCGGTCGCGTCGCTTCTCGGCGAGATCCAGGCGGTCGCTCGCGACGGTACTGCGGGCCGCGGCGAGCGCGCTGCGGTTGACGCCGACCTGGCGATCGGCCGCCGTCTGGGCGGCCGCATCGATCGCGAGTTGTTGCCGGTACACGCGGTCGTCGAGGCGCGCGAGCACGGTGCCGGCGGCGACGCGCCGACCCTCGTCGAACGGCAGGGCGGTGATCGTCCCCTGGACGTTCGTGAAGCTGAGCACGCTCTCGTGTGCCTCGATATTGCCGGACACCTCGAGCCGGTTCGCCGGGACGGCCGGTCCGAACACCCAGCGGTGAGCGGGTGGCCACAGCCAGACCAGCGCGGCGAGCGCGATGAGAACGCCAATCAACACGAACAAAACCAAGCGTTTGCGCGAACTCATCAGCGATGCACCCGCAAGCAATCGTCGGCACCAGGGTACCTGCGGCCATATTGAGCGCGCCGGACACTCGATCGATTGGCTATCATAGGG
>Ga0307372_10000416_pt1 | contig 76048 bp, 65 predicted proteins | sample OX1MG_FD_202533 | JGI IMG/M metagenome (GOLD analysis project Ga0307372, IMG submission 202533) | Soil microbial communities from Risofladan, Vaasa, Finland - OX-1 | ecosystem: Environmental > Terrestrial > Soil > Coastal area > Acid sulfate soil | place: Finland: Risofladan, Vaasa | collected... | reverse complement strand
CCGCCGGCGAAGTAGATTTCCTCGAGATTGGGCAGCAGCATCTCGATTTGCCCCCAAAGCGAGTCCGATTCGCCGGGCCTTAGAAGCGCCATCTCCTCGCCTTTCTTGCCCGTGAGCGCCGCGTAGTCGCCGTGCCAGGAGCTGCTGAACGTCGGGCCGCAGGTGCGGCAGCGGAAGTTGCAGGCGTTGGAGAACCGGAAGTCAAGGTAGAGAAGCTTGAACTCTTCCAGCGAGCCGTCGGGTTTGGTGCGCTCGACGATGCCGTAGTGGTGGGGAAAATTCTGGTTCATGCGCTGTCTCTGGCTGGGCGAGCCGTGCGCTTCCGCCTCGTAGCACCGCGAGCACGCGGCGCTTTTTTCGTCGCTGAGCATGTTGAGCCGCAGCCGCTTTTCGTCCGCCGAGTTCCAGAGTTCCGGCAGAACATCCTTCTTGAGGTTGCCTAGAGGCGGAGCCTTCCAAGTGGCGCAGCAGGGGTAGACGTCTCCGTTGGGCCAGGCGCTCAAGTGAATCCAGGGCAGGATGCAGAAGACCTTTGAGTCCCTCAAGCGCTTGACGGCGCGCAGCGGCCAGCCGGGCGCTTGCTTGTCGAGCTCTTCCAGGCGGGGGGAGAATCGCGCGGACGTCCTGATGGTGGAGTATTGGTACCAAAGCCGCGCTTCCTGGGTGCCGTCCGTTGAGGCGGCATTCTCCCGTTTGAAGAAATTTCCGTCCGTGGAGAAGAGGCGATCGAGGGCTTGCCCGTCTCCTTTCTTAGCCGCTTTAAGATACCAGAAGCGCGCGGTTTCGCGGTTCTGCGGGACGCCGCGTCCTTTGAGGTAGAAGTCGCCCAACATGCCTTGGGCCGCGGCGTGGCCCAGGCGTGCGGCGCGGCCGTACCATCGGGCGGCCTGGGCGTCGTCCGCGGGAACGATGCGTCCTTCCCGGCAATGGTCGCCGAAGCTGCGGAATATCTCGGCGTAATAGGAGCGGCGTTCCCGGCGATCTTCGGGAGCGCAAAGGCGGTACCAGTTGAGGGCCGCCGAGAAATTTTGGGGAACGCCGCGGCCGTCGCGGCTCAAGTCTCCCAGGGTGTGCTGTGCTTCGGCCCAACCGGATTGCGCCGCTTTCGTGTACCACTCGACGGCCAGCTTCACGTCTCCGGGGATTTCAATCCCTTCCAGATAAAGCCGGCCCAGAGTCGCGCAGGCGCTTGGGTCGTTGTTTTGCGCGGCCCGCTTGATCCCTTCGACGTCCTGCAGGGATCCGCTCATTTTAATCCGGGGAGCAGGAAATGTGGGGAGCGGGGGCGGTTCGGCGATTGAGTAAATACTCGACGATTTGAACTCCGGAGGAGTCTCCCGTTTCTTGATAGGACGAAAGAGCTTTCTGCCACAGGGCTTTCGCCTCATCCGAACGGCCGCAGGCGGCTTCCGCCTTGCCCGTTTGAACTAAAAGTTTAAGCGCATGGGCGGACTGGGGGGCGCAGGCGCTGGCCGAGATTCCTTCCCGGCCGGCTTGCCGGGCCATGGACCAGTCGCCCATCCGCTCCCAAAGGTCCGCGGCCACGGACGCGGCCGAAACGGCATCCGCGCATTGCGCCGGCCGGGAGAATTCGCCGTGATTGTTTTTTAAGGAGGCCAGCTCTGTTTTAAGCTGGGCGCGGGCTTGTTTCGGGCGGCCCTCGGCGATGAGGTGCTCCGCCGAGCCGAGGCCCAGGATCATCTTGTCTAAATCGTCGCAGCCCGGAAAAAATAGGCAGCGCCTGCGGGCGTCGTCGAGCGCGCGGGACGCCGCCGGCTTTTGCCCCAGGGAATCCAGGAGTTCGGCTCTGTGGACGATGATCCAGGCCCACATTGGAGAAAAGGAGCCGCAGTCGCCGGCCGCCTGCGCCAGTAAGTCCGCCGCCTTTTGCTGCTTGCCGGAAGCCGTATCGATCTGGGCTAGCCTCTGCAAAGCGTCGGCGTAGGGCTGGCCGGATTGGCCTTCTTCGCGGTACAGGCTTAAAGTTTCTTCATACTCCTGCCGAGCCTCCGCGATGTTTCCGGAACTCATGGCCGCGTCTCCCGCGCGCTGGTGCGCCAGGGGATTATTCTCGTGAATTTTCAAAGACCTATAGAGGAAGAAGCCGCCGGAAAAAATCAAGAGAATGAGGACGGCGCCAAGCAGGAAAAGCGCCGGACGCCGAAACCGTTTCATCGACGACAATTTTCCCATATTCATAAGGGCTTTTCAATCGAGTCCGGCTTGGATAGGGAATAAATCGTGTATGCCGGTTCGCCGTTTTTTGCGTCAAAAACCTTCCGGACTACGAATTTTTCGCCGGTCCTGTTCAGGAGCGATGAAAAGTAAGGGAATGTCGAGTAATTGGGATGCTTTGGATTGGGCGACAAAAAGAGATAGATATTCTCGCCGCCGGTGCATCGTTTGAAAAACGCCGCGGCATCCTGCCTATTGGGCGCTCCGTAGGAGGGCTGCCAGCAGGAAATCGCATTTATTTTTTCGTTTGATAGGAGATGCATCGCGGCATCAAGCCGTATGTCGCAATTCTTCGGCGCGAAATATCCATCTTTTTCGAGCCAATGGACCATGTCAACATTAGCATCGGAATAATACCAGGTGCCTCCTGTCCGCCGCATAAATCGTTCTATCCGGGAGAATTCCCACAAATGAAATGCGGGCGCCGCGGCGTAAAACGCCAGGCCCAGGCAGGCCGCTTTCCAAAGGCGCTCCCTTTGCATGACGCGCTCGAACAATAAATAGGCCGCTGCGCCCATGATAATTTGAGGAATTGGGAAAAGGATGAACAGGTGATCCTGCACGAAATTGCTTAAGGTGAAGATGGAGGGCAGGAACATGCCTAACAGCAGCGCAATAAAAAATATGGCTTTACGGCGGTAAGCGCCGCGCCCCAGAGCGACGAGGAAAAAAATGCTCAATGCCAGCAGCGTTCCATAGAATATTGACGCGCCCTGATTTAGCAACGCTGCTTCTCCCGGGGGGTATGAAGGGAATCCGCCTAGAATGTGTCCATAGAGTTCCGCCATGAACTGGTGAAAGCGTGTTCCCAGGTTTCGCAGAATCATGAAGTTGTCGGCCCCGCGGACGCCGTAGTGGAGATGGGCGAGGCCGTAGCTAAAGAGCTCCGTCCCGCGTCCGGCCGCTTCTTTGAGGATATAAAGCGTCAATCCCAGGATGAAAAATGCGGCGGCGCCGCCGAGCTGCGGCGCTATGGGACGGCGCCGAAGCGTCCGCATGACTTCGGCTCGAAAGATAAAAGCGGCCAAGAGCAGTCCTGCATAGAACCAGTAGAACCACAGCCTTAGGCAGAATCCCGCTCCAGCAAGGAACGCTGCGACATAAAGATGCCTGTTTTTCCCGGAACGGCCCCATGCCTGCAGAAAGATGAGGGCGCCCAGGTAGAAGGCGGCCATGATCCCGGCCTCGGAAATGCTGAGACGGGATCTGTAGATAAAGGTGGGGTTGGCAAGGAGCAGGACCAGCATGAAAAGGGCGGCGATGGGATTAAAAAATCTGCGTGCGCACAAATAGGCCGCCGCAATTACGATTAGACTGAAGACGACTTCACTGGTTCGAATCGCTACAAACGGTTCTTTTATAAGGAGGAAAAAGGGTATGAGCAGATAGGCCTGCAACGCGCCGTGATAGCCGGCTGTGAATAAAGGCCATGCCCCAATATGGCGCAATCCCGCGCGGATGATTTGTTGTGCTTGCGCGCCATCATAAGCCTCATCGCCGCATACGCCCGGAACTAGGAGGCTCCGCAATTGAAGCCAGCAGTATCCTGCGACCAGGAGGGCTGCGCTGACCGCTTCCCAGAGGAGCGGTATTTCGGCTTGTCTGGAGCCACGTAATTTTCTCACCGGCTCATTTTATCCAAAAACGCCATGCCGGCATCTTGGAACAAGCGCCAGTGCGCGCGAAAAAAGGCCTCCGGCGGCCCGGCGTTGATTTCAGACTCGTCGCGGCCAAGCCATTGCGATTCCAGGCGCGTCATCCAGGGCTCCGAGGCGGGAAAGCGAATTCGGTAGCAATCCAGGACCGAATCCGCGTCCTGGGCGTCTATAGGAGAGCCCTCATCCAGGTATAAGCGCAGGCTTAAGACGCGGCTGAGCAGGAAGAAAATTCTATAGGCGTTGTGTCCCGCGGCCGGGTCCAGCGCTAGAGCCCTGAAGGAAAGATTGAGCGCGGCGGCCGTTTGGCGAGCGAGCGTCTCCATCTCTGCCTGGTCGGGAGAAAAGAGCCTGCTTGTGTCTATATTCCACTGCAGGCGATAATACTGGCTCCATATCTGGCGCTTCCTGCTATGTTTGAGCAGCCACATCCGTTCCGGGCTTCCTGTCGGCCCGAGGCCGAAGGCCAAAAACGGCGAGTCCAGGAAAGGGCTGTAGATAAGGCCCTGCAGGATGTTGTAGGTGAATATCCAGCCCGGCGCGGAGAAAGCGTTTTCGCGCAAATGCCAGCGGTCGAGACGGTGGGACAGTATTTTGAACTGCTCCAAAGCCGGCGGCCGATCCAAGACCACGAACCAGCGGAAAAGGTTGTCCATGAAGAACCCGCAGCCTCCGGGGAGATGGAGGGCGGCCAGGGTCCGCATCCGGCGGCTCCAAAGCGCGAAGTTGGGGTCGGGGGATCCGGCCACATCGTACCACTCGCTTTTGTTGGGCGATTCAAGCGGGCGCCGCCGGCTTTTCAGAGGGGAAAAATGATTGAGGCAGGCCTCGTCCGCGAAGGCCATGGCCGCGAGCAGGAGTTGGAGCGCCTCGTTCCTGCCGATGGCCTCCGGCCTTCGCAGGATTTTAATCCATTCCGCCGCGATTCGCGATCCGGCAAGAGCCAGGTACTCGCGCCTGGTCGGGATTTCCCCGGAGCCTTCCGCCGCGGCTTGGCCGTGCCGGAAGACGTCGGTGAAGAATTTGGACACCTTGAACCCGAACTCGGGCGGCTCCTTTTCTCCCGCGGAGCCAAAATAGGTCTGAGCCAAGGATAGATAGGCCCCGAGGGCTTCTTGAAGATGGAAGAGGCCTAGTTCGGAGTTGCGCGCGGCCGGCAGAGCAATTTCCAGAGCTTTTCCGCGCAGCGTTTTCCAGCGCGGCATTTCCCGCGCCCGCCAGCCGCCCTCGCGAACATAACCGCCGATTTCGAGCGGATTCGCGATCTGAATCTCGCCGAAAAAGGGGAAAACGCGCTTAAAGCCTTGATGGAGCCTCCAGAGCTTCAGCGCGGCTCCGCTTTCGGCTTGCGCGCCGCCGTCAAGCACGGCAAGAAGATCAATGTCGCTGATTCCGGGAAGCCAATCCCGGCCGGCCATGCCGCGGCGGAGATAAAGCGCGCCGTGTTTTTGGAAGGACAGGCGGAAAGCCGCTGAAAACAGCGCGAGCGCGCCGCGGTAAACGGCCCGGTATAGGGCGAGAAAAGCCGGCCGGTTTCGGGTCCGGATGGCCGCGGCTCGGACGGCCACGATGAGGCGGCTTCTAAAATTTTCAGGCATTTGAAGATGACATAAAATAGTATACTTATCTCTTCCAAAGATAAAGCGGAAACCGAAAACTGAAAATGAAAACCGCTCCCATCGCCAGTTTGGTCATCCTGTGCCATAACGACGGGGACTATTTGAAGGAGTGTCTGCAAAGCGTCTCGCGGCACACCAGAATTCCCCACGAGATCATCATCGTGGACAACGCCAGCGGCGGCGCCTCCGCCAAGTACGTGAAAAACCTCGCCCGACGCGCCGGATTTACGGTCATCCGCAATAAGGAAAATCTCTACTTCGCCGGCGGCAACAACCAAGGCATCGAGGCGGCGCGGGGCAAGTACGTCGTGCTTCTCAACGCCGACGCCGTGGTCGGCCCGGGCTGGCTTGAGCTCATGATCCGCTGCGCCGAGCGCGACAAGAAAATAGGTTTGGTCGCTCCGCGCACCAACGGCGCGACCAGCGTTCAATTGGTCGAGAAGCCCGGCTACGAGTCCATCGCGAAATTTCCCGCTTTCGCCCGGCAGTGGGCCCGTCGCCACCGGGGCAAGAGTTTCGCGGCCCACCGCCTCATCGCGTTTTGCCTGCTCATCAAGCGGGAAGTCGTCGAGACGGTGGGCCTCCTGGACGAGCGCTTCGGACCGGGCGGCTACGAGGACTACGACTACTGCCTGCGGGTCCAGCAGGCGGGCTACAAAACGGTCGTGGCCCAGGACGTGTTCGTTCACCACTACGGCGGCAAAGGCTATTCGAACATGGACTATGATCATCACCGGCGCGTCAACCGCGAGCTTTTGGCTCGGAAATGGTCGCGCCACGCCTTCTACGTTCTTGACGACATGGACAGCGTGCGCATGTCTCTGACGCGCGAAGCCGCCGGCGTTCCGGCCGGAGCGTAAGCGCCGGATATGTCCTCCACGCGTCCGGATGTCGGGAGCTCTCCGGCGACCGTTTTCGCCAAGGACAAGATTTACGGCCACATGGACCGGGTCCGCGAGTGGGTCCGTACCGGCCTTTCCCGCCCCGTCACCATCGAGATGGATCTCACCAATCTGTGCAACCAGAAATGCCCGCACTGCTTCGGCTACGCGCCCGAGCGGGACGCCGCGCGCATGCACCTGGAGGAAGCCAAGCGCATCATCTCCCAGATCAAGGAGGTCGGCGCGCGCGGCTTGACGTTCACGGGCGGCGGCGATCCGCTGGTGAGCCCCATTTGCCTGCCCTGCGTCGAGCACGCCCGCTCCCTGGGCTTGGACGTGGGCTTCATCACCAACGCGCAGGCCCTGACCGAGGCGCACGCGCGGACGCTCATGGCCAGCTGCCAGTGGCTGCGCGTGAGCATCGACGCGGCCACTCCGGAAGTGTTCATGAAGACGCACGGGATGGACGAGAAAATGTTCCGCAAGGTGCTGGACAACGTGCGGCTCCTCGCGCGCATCAAGCGCGAAACGGGCTCAGCCTGCACCTTGGGCGTCGGATTTTTGACCAGTCCCGAGACCAAGAAGGACGTCTACGCTTTCGCGGAGCTGGGCCTCAATTTAGGCGTGGACTACGCGCAGTACCGTCCTCTTCTGCGCCGCCACGGCGCGGCGGACGTCGATTATTCCGATCCGGAAATTCTCTCCGAGATGCGCCGCGCCGCGGCCTTGTCGACCCCGGCGTACCGGGTGGTCTCCTCCGAGCACAAATACGAGCTCATCGCCAAAGGCGAGCTCGAGCGGGACTACAAGAAATGCTACGGCCAGCATTTCGCGGCGGTCGTCTCCGCGGACAAGAAAATGTACGTCTGCTGCCATATGCGCGGCGTGGAGAAATATTGCCTGGGCGACTTGTCCAAGCAAAGCCTGCCAGAGATTTGGTCCTCCGAGCGCCGTCAAAAAGTGGCCGAAAGCGTCGACTTCAAGGACTGCCCGCCGCTGTGCCGCTGCGATTCCTTCAATACGATTCTTTGGAAAATCAAGGAAGAGGGCGCGCCGGCGGAACAGGACCCGCAGCCGCGCGCTCATCCGAACTTCATTTGAGCCGGAAGGCCGCCGGCTCTTACGCTAAAAGCGCCCGATAAACTTCGCCGATCCCCTTGGCGCGGGACGACCAATCGTGGTTTTGCTCGACGAACTCCCGTCCCGCCGCGGAGATCCGCCGCCAGAGTTCCTCGTCTTCCAGCAGCCGCAGGGTTTCCCGGGCGAATTTCCGCGGCGAATCGGCGATGAGCAGGTGGCGGCCGGCCTCGGCGCGCACGGCCTCGTTGGCGCAGGTCGTGGAGACCACCGGCGCGCCCATGGCCATGGCCTCCAGGATTTTCCCCTTGATGCCGTAGCCGAGCTTGAGCGGCGCGACCAGGACCATCGCGCGGGCCTCGTAGGGCTTGACGTCCGGCACGGTGCCGGTGACGATAATGCCGGCATCCCTCTCCGCCAAGGCCATGATTTTTTTCGTGGGATAGGAGCCGACGACGTAAAACTTGGCTTGAGGGCGCGCCGCTTTAATCCGCGGCCAGATTTCCGCGGCGAATCTCAGCACCGCCTCCTCGTTCGGGTAATGCGGGTAGTGGCCCACATAGGCGAGGCTGTCGGGTTCGCGCTCCTGCCGCGGCGGTCCTCCCGAAAAATGCTCCAAGTCCACGCCGGTCGGAACGCTGGAGACGCGTTCGAGAGGAACCCAGCGGCCCATCCGGCGCCGGTCGGCATCGCTTACGGTGATGACGGCGTCGAATCGGCGGCATAATTCTTTTGTCGCGGTGACGCGCCTGCGCCAGTCTCCGAGCCTGCGCCATTTGCTCCAGCCGGACATTTCCCGGAAATAGGATGAGAAGAAGGACAGCGCGGAAAGATCATGGTGCGTCAGGACGCAGGGGAGCCTTGGATTCTCTAATTTCGCCGCGCCGACGTAGGGCGCCATGAGGTCGAACTCCGCGTGGAGCAGATCGGGCTTTATTTCGCGGATGGCTTTCCGAACGGCTTCCTTCATGTCCGGCGAGTGAAATCCCGCGATTTCCTGGGGCAGTTCCAGGCCGTCCTCCGTTCGCGGATGATAATCCGCGGGCGGCGCCGCGTAGCGGACGCTTTGAAACAAACCCGGGAAATACAGCTTTTCTTGACCAAGCGCCGCCGCGGCGTTTAGCTTGGGGTCGGCTCCTTCCGGGCGCATGAATGTCAGCAGATGGAAGTCGTAGGAATTCTTGAGCAGCCGGCAGGCGGTCCAAACGCGCCGCGAGCCGGCGTCGGTGGGAATCGGAGCCCAAGGAGTCAGCAATAGAATTTTCGGTTTGCGCGCGGTCATGATGAATCAGGCTATTTTATAAAAGATTTCGGCAAAGGCCTTGCGGTAAGAAATCCGGCACCGTAGGCGAGATGGCAGAGCGGCACGAGCGCTAAAAATAGGAGTCCGGCGGCGGGGCTTTTATTCTTCCAGGCGCCGCAAATGGCCGCTCCGCTGGCGGCCAGGGCATAGAGCGCGGGCGCTATCCAAAAAGGCCAAACGGGCCGAGCGACGGCCAGAAAAACGGCGTAAAGGATGAGGGCCGCGGGAAAGAAAAACACGGCTTTGAGGGCTTTGGGGAATTTTCCCAGGAGCTGCCGCCGGCCGACGCCAGATTCATAGACCTGGGCCAGAAATTTTCCCAGACAGGCGCGTCGGCGGTGATAAACGGCCAGATCAGGGGCATAAAGCGCGCGGCGCTCCAAGGCGCTGAGTTCGGAAACGAAGAGATTCTCCTCCGCGGAAGCCAAATCCGGATCGAAGCGCAGGCCGATTTCCCGGAAAGCGGCCGCACGCACGCAGAGATTGCACAGGGCGAACGATTTTTCATCGGCCCAGCGCGGCCGCGGCCCCGGAGCGTAGCGGCGCCGCATGGGACCCGCTCCGATCCATGATTCCAGCACGAGGCCCGAGGCGCGCTCGAAGAGGCCGCTGCCGGGCGGCGTCAGGTTGGGTCCGCCTAAAACCCATGCGCCGCCATGCTCCGCGATAAGGCCGGCCGCCCGCGCGAAGAGCCCCGGCGGCGCTTCGACGTCGTCATCGAGGAAGTAAATCCATTCTCCCCGCGTTTTTGACAGGGCGGAGTTCCGCGCGGTTCCGCGCGACTGCCGCTCCATCGGAACGATCTCCAGGTTAGGGATAAGAGCCGAGAACGAGCGCGCTACATCAACGTCTTCCGGGTCCTCTCCATTGACCGCGACGACGACCTCGCGGACCAGGCGCAGATCCGCCGCCGCGAGGCTTCTGAGGCAGGAGCGCAGAAGATCAGGACGCCGGTGGGTGAGGATCAAGACGGAGAAGACAGGCTCGCGGCTCGGCGCGTGCGCCGGGGCAGGCGTCATGGCGCGGCCGGCGCGGCGTTGGACAATGCGTTCATCTGCCGCATCAGGGCGGCGGCGTCCGCGTCCCGGCCCGATTCATGATAGGCCTGGGCAAGCCATTGGTAGGCGGAGCGATAGTCCGGAAAATCGGCGATAGCCCGCTCCCAGGTTTTTTCAGCTTCGGAAAGGCGTCCTTGGCGGTAGTAGCATATGCCTAGATTCGTCCAAGTGGGCGCCAAGTTCTTGTCTAGGCTCGAGGAGCTGCCTATGGCCGCGCGGTAGCTCGCGATGGCTTCCGGCAGATTGCCTTCTTGGAGGTAAACATTGCCCATATTGTTCAAGAGGCTGGGGTGGCGCGGAAAAAGACTCAGCGCCAGCGCCAGGTACTTCTCGGCTTGCTTAAGATCGCCGCGCATTTGATATATGCCGCCCAGATTATTGAGCGCCTCGATTTTACCGGGATCGAGGGCCAAGGTTTTTTTATACAACGCGATGGCCTTGTCGATGTGGCCCGCCTGCTGCTCGATGACGGCTAGGTTGTAGGCCGCGTCTGAATAGCCGCTGTCGAGAGCCAAGGCTTTTCTCAGGGATTGCGCGGCATCGGCGGACAGGCCGCAATGCTCTTGCGCCATGCCCAGGTTGTAGCTAGCCGCGGCGTCGTTGGGATTGGCGGCAATGGAGCGCCTGAGCCACGCGAGCGCCTGGGGGCATTGCGCGGCGTGATCGTACTCGACCCCCAGGTTCATCATGGCCCGCGCGTCTCGAGGAACAACGGCCAAAAAAGACAACCAAACCCGGGCGGCTTCGTGGTGCCGGCCGATCTTGTCCAACAGGGACGCCAGATCGAACCGCGCATGGAAATTTTGCGGGCTTCTGCGCACGGCGTCCCGTAATTCGTTCTCCGCCAGGTCTGAGCGCCCGGTTTTTTCAAAGAGTGCCGCGAGGTTAATCCGGGCCGGCACGTCATTCGGCGTTTCTTGCAGAGCTTTGCGGTAAGCGGCTATGGCGCCGACGATGTCGTTCTGGCGCTCCAAGGCCTCGCCCAAGCCGTCGTAGGGAATGGAATTGCCGGGTTTAAAGCTGATCGCTTTGGAATAAAGGCGCAAGGCTTTCTGGGGGTGTCCCTGCATCTCCTGGAAGCTGGCCAGGTTGTTTAAGGCCTCTATGTAATGAGGATTAAGGGCGAGGGCGGTTTTGTAGTCTTGTTCTGCCTGTCTCAAGTCTCCCTGAATCTGCTTCATAAAACCCAGGTTGTAATAGACGCGGGCGTTCTTTGTTCCGAGCGCGGCTTCGCGGCCGAATAAAACGGCGTCGCTTTTCCAGTCGCGGTTGCGGGCCCGCGTCAGCGTGGAGAGCAAAAGGAGTGCGGCGCCGGCGCCAAAGACCGCGGCGAACCGGCGCAGCGGCCGTCCTTGGCGGGAAATCCGGGAAAGCCCGAGCGAGGCGGCCCAGCCAAAAACCCAGCAGATGCCGATGGCGGCCGGATAAAGATAGCGCTCCGCCATGGGATTGTAAAGATGGACGATGTCCGAAGCCGGCATGAGAGCGATGACGCACCAGCCCAGACCCCAGCAAAAGGGCCGCGCGTCCGAGAGATAGGCCCAGAGGCCGGCCGCGAACAGGAGCGCAAAGAGCGCCAGGGCCGCCCATAACCGCCGGCTGGACCACGAAAAAATCAGCGGCGGCACCCGATCTACATGCAGCGGATAGGGAAACGCCATCAGCCTGAAGTAGTCGGCGAAAACCGCGCACATGCTCCTGAAATTAAGCGCGGAGGAATGATAAATCGCGTCCCATTGGGGCGCGGAGGGATTGAACACCTCCTCATGGATCGCGGTGGATGTTTGCGCGGGCGGCGTTTTTGAGGGCGTCGAAGGGGCGCTCGCGGCGGCCTGCGGCGCGATGCTGTTGTAGCCCGAGCGGTGTGACCTGAAATGCCAATAGTAAAGGGCGAGGCCGCAAAAAACGGCCATCGCCGCCGCGCGCCGCCAGAATTTCTCCCGCCAGGGTTTTTTGAGGAAGCAAAAATCGAACCAGAGCGCCGCGGCGGGAAAAACCAGGGCGGTTTCCTTGGAGAATGAGCCTAATGCATAAGCCAGCGCCGATGCCGCCAGAGCTATGCCGGCGCGGGCGGGTTTTGAACTTTCCTCCATCTCCCGATAGGCCAAAAGCGCCAAGAGCATGAAGAAGGATGCCAGGAGATCGGGGCGGAAACTGGCGAGGTTCACGGCCTCGGTATTGACGGGGTGAACCGCGAAAACAAGCCCCGCGAGCAGGGCCGCGTCGGGCTGAAGGAAAATAAGGCCCGCCCGCCAGACCAAGACCGCGTTGAGCCCGTGAAGCGCGATGTTGGTGGCGTGATAGCCGAAGGGATTGTTTGCCCAGAGACGGTGATCAAGGACGAGCGTGGCGACAAAGACGGGGCGGGCCGCGCTGATGAGAGGAATGACGGGTTTGAGCATCATCTGTTCCGCCAATATCTTCAATGCGGAAGGGTCGGCGAGGAAGGCGTTGTTCTCGATGAGGATGTGGTCGTCCCAGCAGAAGCCGTTTTTGAGGGAATTGGAGTAGGCGAAAAACGCCGCGGCGAAAACCACGGCGCCCAGGCAGAGGTTTTTTATTTTTGACACTGGGGGCAGTACAGGCTGGTGCGTCCGGCCAGGGGCTTGGGCGTCGCTTTCAAGGCGTGGCCGCAGGCGCGTCCGGCCTTGCGGCCGTAGACGTTGACGAACTTCTGGAAGCCGCCGGGATTTCCAGCCGGATCGAGGAAGCTCTCGTCCTCCAGGGTGCTGCCCCCGGACTCGACGGCGAGGGACAGCACGCGGACAATCGCGTCATGAAGCGCGGCGCACTCGGCCCGGGAAACCCGGCGGCCCGGCCTGCCGGGCCGGATCTTGGCGAGATAAAGCGCTTCCGTGGCGTAGATGTTGCCCAGGCCCGCGACCACGCGCTGGTCCATGAGCAGGGTCTTGACGCCGGCGCGGCTTTTTTTGAGCGCGCGGAAGAGATGCTCCGGTGTGAATTCGGGGCTTAGAGGTTCCGGGCCCAGGAGCGGCAGGGCGCAGCCCACGCGGCCAAAGCGCCGCGGATCGTGGAAGGCGACGCTCACGCTCCCGGCGCGGAGCACGAAGCGGGTGTGCGGCCCGTTCTGCCCGAAGCTCAGCCGGCCGGACATGCCCAGATGCAGGACGAGATTTTTCCCGTTCGACAGATCGAGAATGAGGTATTTCCCGCGACGGCGCACCGCCGCGATTGTTTCGCCTTGGGCCGCGCGCAGGGCTCCGGGCAGGGCCTTGTGATTAAAGCCCGGCTTGCGGATTTCGCAGGCGGAGATGGTCAAGCCCCGCAGGCGCGGCTCGAGCGCGCGGCGCACGGTCTCGACTTCGGGCAGTTCCGGCAAGGCTGGCTAGGGGCGCCGGTGGGAGTTGTTCGGCCCCAAAGTCAGAGTCGGATCGACTCGCTGGGCCCAGGCCAGGATGCCGCCCGCGACGTTGACCGCCCGGAAGTTCCGGCTGCAGAGGAACTCAACCGCGTGCGCGGAGCGTCCGCCGCTCCGGCAGTGGACCACCACCTCGACGGAGGGGTCAAGCTCGGCGACCCTCTGGGGCAGCTCGCCCAGGGGGATAAGCACGGAGCCGGGAATGCGCGCTTCCTGGTGTTCTTCCACTTCGCGCACGTCGAGAAGGATGAAAGCGTCCTTCTTCTCGATTTTCGTCTTCAGTTCTTCAACGGTAATTTCCGGAATTTTGGGCATGGCTCACCTCTCTTTGAAGATGAAGCCATTATAGGATTTTTGACCGCGCGCTTAATGGCCGCCGCCCAGCGAGGCCTCGAACTGCTTGGCGCGCGCCAGGAGCTGCTCGAAGGCCGCGGTGAAGGAATCGGCCATGGAGGACTGGGCCACGGCCGCGGGAATTTCCAGCCGGAGCATGATCTCGTGGTTGCGGGGCATGCCGCCCAAGGCCGCGTTGGACGCGTTGGCCGAGCCGGCGTAGACGACGCGGGCGCCGTCCGCGCGGCGGATAATCCAAAGCTTGACGTGCATGAGCCCCTGCCGGTCGGGGGTGCGGACTCCCGAGTCCGGGTCCGAGCGCAGGCCGCTCAAAAGGTGCGCGTCGTCGGCCAGTCCTTTGATCTGCGGCCAGAGGGAATTTTCGTTGTGCATCGCCTGATCGTAGCCCGCGACCACGCGCAGCCGCGAGCCGGGCCGGGCTTTTAGCTGCTGCAGGACGTCGAAAATCCGCTTCTCGCCGACCCGGAAATTGGTGAAATCGAAGACCGCCGCGTCCACCTGCCGGGTATCGGGGTGCTCGATGTCCTTGAACAGGCTGGGGCCGATGGCGTCCTTGGACCACGTGGTCAAGAGGGACCATTTGACGCGCGGATCAAAAGTGCCGCTGGGAATGCCGTCGAAGGCGGTTCCGGCCTGCGCGGCGGCGCTCTCGGAGCCGGTCTGCCCGCCCGCGACGGCTTTGACATCCTGCCGCGCGTCTTGGGCAAGCTCCTGGAGTGGATTTGACCAAGCGCCTTCCGGGCCCTTGGTTTTGGGGGCGGCGGAATTCGGCGCGGCAAACGAGGCTTTGGCGGCAGGCTTCCACTTCCTTTTATATGTCGGCGCGGTCGCGGTCAAGGCATGGGCGAAGCCGACTTTCGTGAGCTTGTGGATGGAATGCCAGGGCGCGTCCGAGTTCGATTCGATCAAGGCGCTTTCCGGAAGGGTGCCGACGGCGATGTCGGCCGGGCTGATGGCTTCCCCGCCCAACTGCAGGTTCATCGCGGAAAAATCGGGAACGGCGGCGACGGAGGCAGGCGTTTGGATGGAAGCGTCGGGAGCCTCTTCAAAGCCCGCCCAGGCGGCGGGGCCCTGCAGGAATAAAACGGCGGCTGCGGCGAGGCAATAATATCGTCGGTTCATGGCTAGACATTACTTAATGACCGCGTCTCTCGCGTGGGCTAAAAGTCCCAGAAAAGCCCGGGCATTGGGCCCAGATTCCGCGGCACTCCGCGTTTTGTAGAATACCAGCGTGAAAGCTTTGGTCCGCAATATCGGTCAGCTCCTGACCCTGGCGGGGCCGGACGAGCCCCGGCGCGGTAAGTTGGCGGGTTCCTTGGGACTCATCCGAGGGGCGGCGCTGCTGGTCGAGGACGGGGCGATTCTCGCCGCGGGCCGCGAGGAGGCGGTTTCGCGCGCCGAGGGCGCGGCCCAGGCGGAGGTTGTTGACGCCGGCGGCCGGGTCGTCTCTCCAGGCTTCGTGGACAGCCACTCGCATGCGCTTTTCGCGGCTCCGAGGCTTTCAGATTTCGAGGCGCGGGCTTCGGGCAAGAGCTACGAGCAGATCGCCGCGGCGGGCGGGGGAATCCTCTCTTCGGTCAACGGCGTGCGGGGCTGCGCCGAGGAAGAGCTCGCGCGCCTTTTGCGGGAGCGCGCCGAAAAATTCCTGGCCTGCGGAACGACCACTCTCGAGGTAAAATCCGGCTACGGGCTGGAACTTTCCTCCGAGCTCAAAATGCTGCGCGCCATCAAGAAGGCGGCGACACAAACGCCCTTGGAAATCGTTTCTACATTTTTGGGCGCGCACGCGTTGCCTCCCGAGATGGCCGGCCGCCGGGACGATTACGTCCGCCGGGTGACGGGCGAGATGCTTGAGGCCGTGGCGCGCGAGAAACTGGCGCGCTTCGCCGATGTTTTCTGCGACGAGGGCTACTTCAGCGCCGAGGAGTCGAGCCGAATTCTGGAAGCCGCGGCCAAGGCGGGGCTGGGCTTGAAGATTCACGCGGAGCAGCTCTCGCGCACGGGGGCGGCCGCCCTGGCCGCGCGCCTTAACGCCGTTTCCGTTGATCATTTGGATCACGCTTCGGACGCGGACATTGCGGCGCTCTTGTCCGGCCCGACGGTCGCGGCCTTGGTCCCCGGGTCGAACTATTTTATGGGAACGGCCTATCCGCCCGCGCGCAAGCTCATCGACCGCGGCGCGGCGGTCGCCTTGGCCACGGACTTCAACCCCGGCACCTGCCCGTGCTGGGACATGCGCCAAATTTTGTCCATCGCCTGCACGCAGATGAAGATGACCCCGGCCGAGGCCTGGGTCGCGGCCACCGTCAACGGCGCCTGCGCCCTGGGCCTGTCCCGGACCCACGGCTCCTTGGAGCCCGGCAAAAAGGCCGACGCGGCGTGCTGGGACGCCGAGGATTACCGCGAAATTCCCTATTACTTCGGCGGGACCGGCGTTTCGTGGACGATGAAGTCCGGCGCCATTGTGGCCGGCCGCGCCGCGGCCAAGGCCGAGCTCGCGCATGAAAATCCTGCTCTTCGATCTTGACGGCACCTTGGTGCGCGCGGGCGGCGCCGGCCGCGTGGCCTTGAACCGCGCCGTGCATTTGATTTACGGGAAGAAGAAGGTCTGCGACGATCTCAGCTTGACCGGGCGCACGGATTTGCATAATTTTTCCGAGGCCTGCCGCTTGGCTTCGGGCCGCAAGCCCACGCGGGCCGAGCTTGAGCGCCTGCACCGGGAATATTTGCGGGTGCTTCCTTATTACGTGCGCCGCGCCGTGGCCCGGGGAACCTATCTTTTGGCGCCCGGCGTTAAGGGCCTGCTCAAGCGCCTTGCCCGCGAGAAAGACGTCATGCTGGGCCTGGGCACCGGGAACATGGAAAAAGGCGCGCGCATCAAGCTGGCGCCCTCCGGGCTCGGGCGTTATTTTCTTTTCGGCGGCTACGGCTCGGACGCGTACCACCGTCCCGCCATCTTGAAGAAAGCCGTGGCCCGGGCCGAGAAAGCCGCCGGGAAAAAAGCGCGGCACGACGAGGTCTACGTCATCGGCGACACGCCCTTGGACGTCGCCGCCGGTAAAAAAGCGGGCTTTAAGACCGCGGCGGTGGGGACGGGATTCGCCCAGTGGCCGGATTTGGTCCGGGCCAAGCCGGATTTTCTGGCCCGGGATTTTAGGAGGACGACACGATGGCTCAAATGGCTCAAGATTCAGTGACGCAGACCAAAACCGGCGGCGCCGAGGCCCTGGCCCAGGCCGCGGCGGACGCGTTTTCGCAGACCTCGGCCATGCCGTCCTACGCGCGGGCCCAGATTTTGGCCAAGATCGCGGCCGCTATCGAGGCGGAGGCCGAGGCTTTCGCGCGGCTCATCACCGAGGAGGTCAAGAAGCCCATAAAGGAGTCGCGCCGCGAGGTGGCGCGCGCGATTTTCACCTTCAAGTGGGCCGGCGAGGAAGCCAGGCGCTTTGGCGGCGAGCTCCTGCCCCTGGACTTGGACGAGGCCAGCCGCGGCCGCCAGGCGCTGACCCGCCGCGCGCCCTCGGGCCCGGCGCTTTTCATCACGCCCTTTAATTTTCCGCTCAACTTGGTCGCGCATAAAGTGGCTCCGGCCATCGCCGTAGGCGCGCCCTTTGTCTTGAAGCCCGCGCCGCACGCGCCCAAGACCGCGGCCAAGCTCATCGAGGCGATCACGGGCGCCGGCTGGCCCAAGGACGCCGCGGGCCTGGCCATTGTCGACAACCAAGCCGCCGAGGCTTTGGTCCGGGACGAGCGCTTCGCGGCGCTTTCGTTTACCGGCAGCGCCGGGGTGGGCTGGCATTTGAAATCCATCGCGGGCAAGAAGCGCGTGCTCCTGGAGCTGGGAGGGAACGCCGCGGTTTACGTGGACGCGGGCGCGGACGTGCCTTGGGCCGCGGCGCGCTGCGCCTGGGGATCGTTTTATTACTCCGGGCAGGTGTGCATCTCGGTGCAGAGAATTTACGCCGAGGAGCCGGTCTACGACCAATTCAAGGATCTGCTGCTCAAGAACACGGCGGAATTTAAAATCGGCGACCCGGCGGACGAGAAGACCGACATCGGCCCGCTCATCTCGGAGGACGCCGCCGCGCGCGTGGAGAGCTGGATTAAGGAAGCGGCTTCGGGCGGCGGCAAGATTCTTTGCGGCGGCAAGCGCCGCGGCGCCGTCGTCGAGCCCACGATTGTGGAGAACGCGCCCGCGTCCTGCCGGCTTTCGTGCGAGGAGGCCTTCGGCCCGGTGGCGGTGCTGGAAAAAGTCTTGTCCAAGGTCCACGCGCTCGACAAGATGGCGGCGGGCCGCTACGGCCTGCAGGCCGGTATTTTCACCAACGACTTGTCCTTGGCCTTCGAGGCCTGGACCCGGCTTCCGGTCGGCGGCCTCATCGTCAACGACATTCCCGCCTTCCGCTCGGACGCCATGCCCTACGGCGGCGTGCGCGACTCGGGCACCGGCCGCGAGGGCGTGCGCTACGCCATGGAGGAAATGACGGACCTAAAGACCTTGGTGCTCAAGCCGTAGGGCGGCAGGGGCTTGCAACCCCGGTGGCAACTCCCTTACAGGCTAGCTGGAAAAACGAATAAAAGGCTGGCGATTAGCTGGAAGCCCACTCGGAAAGGCTGGCGTTTAGCTGGCAGACCCCGCAAAAAGGCTGGAAATAGCTGGAAGTTAGACCCGTCTAGACCCCCTAGACGTCTGCCAGACGTCTAGGTAGACCCCTGCCAGACCCTGGTAGACCCTATCCAGACCCCCGGTAGACGGGGTCTGCCGGGAAAAACGTCCCGAACATCCGAAATGCGTAGGTTCGGGACGTCCAAAACCTACGGACTCTGGAAGTTTTGGACGAATAAAAGGCTGGCAGATAGCTGGCGTTTGGCTATACAGGGGGTGGCTAGGGGGGCCTAGTAAGGCCTTATAAGGCCTTGCCGAATTGGTAGAATCTGAAAAGGAGACCGCGATGACCGCTTTAGTCGAGTGCGTGCCGAATTTTTCCGAGGGCCGGGACAAGGCCAAGGTGGAGGCCGTCGTCGCCGCGGCCAAGGCCGTCTCGGGCGTGACCATCCTGGACGTGGAGACCGACGCGGATCACAACCGCTGCGTGCTCTCCTTCGTGGCGCCGCCCCAGGCCGCGGTGGCGGCGTGCTTCGCGGTGGCCCAGAAATCCCGGGATCTCATCGACTTGAACGCTCATAAGGGCGAGCATCCGCGCATGGGCGCGGTCGACGTCATCCCCTTCATTCCGGTGCGCGGCGCCTCGGTCGAGGACTGCGTCAAGCTCGCGCAGGCGCTGGCGCGGCGCATCGGCGAGGAGCTGCAGATTCCGGCCTACCTTTACGATTTGGCCGCGCGCGTGCCGGAGAGAAAAGACTTGGCCAGCGTGAGAAAGGGCCAGTTCGAGGGCCTGCGGGATTTGATCGGCAAGGACCCGGCGCGCGCGCCGGACTTCGGGCCCAACCGCATCCACCCCACGGCCGGAGCCGTGGCCGTGGGCGCCCGGCGCCAAATCGTCAACTTTAACTTGAATTTGGACACGCGCGACATGGCCGCGGGAAAGGACATCGCCAAGCGCCTGCGCGCCTCGGGCGGCGGGCTGCCCTGCGTGCGCGGCAAGGAGATATACCTCGAAAAGCGCGGGCAAGTCCAAATCTCCACGGTGCTGACCGACTACAAGACCACCTCCATGCGCCGCGTCCTGGCCGAGGCCATGGCGCTGGCCCGGGAGCACGGCGCCAAAGTCGTCTCGACGGAGTTGGTCGGCCTCTTGCCGCGCGAGGCGCTGCTTGATTTCGCGATTGAGACCTTGACGCTGGAAAATTTCAATCCCGAGGTGCAGATTCTGGAAAACCGCCTTGAGGCGCTGGGGCTGGGCGCGGCTGCCTCGGACGGCGGCGCTGCGGCCCAGATTGGCTGGCTCGAGGCTTCGGACATTTTGTCGAAGGCTCTGGCCAACACCGAACCCACGCCGGGCGGCGGCTCGGCCGCGGCCGCGGCCGGCGCCATGGGCTGCGCTCTGGGCGCGATGGCGCTGGGCATCAGCTTGAAGTCGAAGAAGTTGGACGCGGCCAAGCGCCCGGCCTTGGAGCAGGCTCTGCAAGCCATGGAGCGCGGACGGGAAGATTTTCAAAAGCTCGCGGCCGAGGACGCGCAGTCCTTCGAGGGCTTCAAGAAAGCCCAGGCTCTGCCCAAGGACGACCCGGCGCGCGCGGGCAAAATGCAGGAGGCCTTGGCCGCCGCGGCCGAGGTTCCCTTGCGCACCGCCGCCGCCGCGCAAGAAGCCCACGCGGCGGCCAAGGCGCTTGCCGCCGTGGTATCTCCGGCCGTGGCCTCGGACTTAAATTGCGCGCTGCACCTCTTGAAGGCCGCGGCCCTGTGCGCCGCCGAAAACGTGCGCATCAACACGTCCGGCTTGAAGGACCGCGAGAAAGCCCGCGCCTTGGACGCGCGGCTGGACTCCCTGCTGCAGTCCGTCTGAGGGACCACCCGCTGTCCTATGCGCTCCATCCTAAGCCGGGTCTGGCTCATTCTGGCCTGCCGCGTGCTCATGTCCGCGGGCTACTCGCTGGCCTTTCCCTATTTCGCCGTTTACCTGAGCCGCGAGCGCGGATTCGCGCTGGAGATTATCGGCGCCGCGATGGCGGCAAGCCTGCTGGTCTCGGCGCTGGCCCAGATTCTGGGCGGACGCGCCGCGGACAAGCTGGGCCGCCGGCCCGTGATGCTGGGCGGCGTCCTGGCGCGGGCCGCTTTTATTTTGGCGCTGGCTTTCGCCGTGCGCGCGGGCTCAGGCTTCGTCCTTTTAATGGCGCTTCATTTCGCCGGCAGCTTCGCGGCGGGGTTTTTCGACTCGTCCTCGGACGCCTGGGTCTCCGACTGGTTTTCCGAGAGCGAGCGCCTGCAGGCTTTTAGCTGGCTGCGCACGGGCGGCAATCTGGGCTGGGCCCTGGGGCCGGTGCTGGGAGGATTGTTGATGAACGGCGCGGGCTACGCCGCGCTTTTTTTCTGGACCGCGGCCGTTTACGCCGTCTGCTTTCTCCTTCTCTGGGCCATGCTGCGGGAATCGCACGCGGGCCAAAGCGCGGTCGCGGTCCGCTCTCGCCCGGAAGCCGCCGAGGCTTTCAGGGACTCCAAGCTTTGGATATTGGGCGCCGGCACGGTGCTCATCGGCGTGGTGATGTCCCAGCTCATCACGCCGCTCTCGCTCTACGCCGTGGATTTTCTGCGCCTAAGCGCCCTGCAGTTGGGCCTGCTCTTTTCCTTAAACGGCGCCATCGTGGTCTTGTTCCAGATTCCGCTCTCGCGCCTGGGCCGCGGCGTCAAGTTGAGCGTTTTTCTCTGCGGCGGCTGTCTGCTCTATGCTCTGGGCTACGCCTCGTTGTCCGTGATGGCTCGGCCGGATTTAATCGCTCTGGCCGTCGCCGTCGTCACTTTCGGCGAGATTTCGGTGAGCCCCGCCTTGAACGCCGTGGCGGCGAATCTTGCCGCGGAGGAGACCCGCGGCACTTATCTGGGCGCCCTGCGCTTTTTCCGGCAAATCGGCTGGGCGCTGGGTCCGTGGCTGGGGGGCTTGGGTTTGGCGCGCTGGGGCGGCGCGTTTCCCTGCCCTTACTGGCTGATGGTCGGGGCCTGCGCCGTGGCCGCGACCGCGGTCTTCGCGTGGCTTAGATCTTGTTTGAGCGAGCGCGAAGAGGGCGTGGCGCCTCAATTCCCGGCGGCTCCGGAAGCCGCGGCCTAGCGGTCTAAAGTCGGCCGGGGCCGTACCAAGTGCTGGCCGCATCGATGTGCCAAATCACGCCGAAGGCCAGCAGGCCCAGGGCGGCCGCGTCAAATAAGAAGCGCTTGTACTTGTGATGCTTCTTGGCCGCTTTCTTGGCGCGGCGGAATAGGAAGCGGGCGACGAATTGAACGCTCAGGTGCGTCGCGATCCAGCCGCCGGTAATGAGCGGTATGTTGCGGGCGCTTTTTTTGCCGAAGAGCTTCAAGAATACAGGGTTCCCTTCGGACTCCCAGGGAATGTGCGCTATGCCGTAAATCGTGCTGGCTAAATCGAAGGCGCCTGCGGCGTGGAAGGCTATGGATGAGATGAGGTAGGCGCGATCCTCGAACATCTTGTGAGGCTTGGGCGGCGGCGCGGAAGCGGCCGCCGATGGGGGCGGCGAAACGGCCTCTCCGGCTGCCGCCGGCTTGGAGAGCCCAGGAGGGGCGAGGCTTGGGCTTGAGCCGGGCGGAACATTCAGGGCCCCGGCCTTTGGTGCATTGGCCAGGAGATTGGGCCTGGCCGCGCTTCCATCCGGATTGAACAAGGACGGAGATTGCAGCAAGTCCTTCCCGACGGCGCGGGCCAGGGCGCGTCCGGCGCCAAGGATTTTGGCCCGGCTGTAGGCCGCGAGGTGAGGAATCCGATGGAGATTTCCTGCGGCCGCTTCGGTGGAGACGTTCGTCGGGATTTCTGCGGCCCGGCCTTGGCGGATTCCGGAGCCCATCGCCGCGAAGCCCGCCGCCGCGGCGAATACGGCGGCTTTAAGAGAAACTCTCGGCATGTTGGGAGGGTAGCAGGAATATCCTCCTCGCGCCAGGGGACGAGGAGCCGAGCTGTTACACCGAGACAGAGTAGATCAGGCGCTTAGGCGTGGACCGGGGGCTTTAGGCGGCTCTTCAAGTTCTGGAACTGGCTCCACATCTCTTGGGGCATGCGCTCGTCGAAGCGGCGGAAGAACCCCTCGATGCCGTCCAACTCCTGATCCCAGTCCTCGGGCCGGACGTCGAGCAGCTTTTCCATCGTCTTGGGGGCAAGCTTCAAGCCCGCCATGTCCAGCGCTTCGGCGGCCGGCACGTGGCCTATGGGCGTCTTCTGCGCCTTGCCCTGCCCGCGGGAACGGCTCAGAATCCATTCGAGCACCCGCAGGTTTTCGCCGTAGCCGGGCCAGAGGAACTTGCCGTTTTCGTCCTTGCGGAACCAGTTGACGTGGAAAATCTTGGGCGGGTTGGGCACGCGTCGGCCCATCTCCAGCCAGTGGCCGAAGTAGTCGGCCATGTTGTAGCCGCAAAAGGGCAGCATGGCCATGGGGTCGCGGCGCACTTCGCCCAGCTTGCCGACCTGGGCAGCCGTCCTTTCGGAGGCCATGCTGGCGCCCACGAACACGCCGTGAGCCCAGTCGAAGGATTGATAGACCAGCGGCGCCAAGTGCTGGCGGCGTCCGCCGAAGATGATGGCGGATATCGGAACGCCCTGGGCGTCCTCCCAATGGCTCGAAATAGACGGGCACTGGTTCGCGGGCGCGGTGAAGCGGCTGTTGGGGTGCGCGCCCACGATGGGCTTGCCCTCCGCGTCCTTTAAGCCCGGCTTCCAAGGCCGGCCCATCCAATCCCAGCCTTCGGCCGGCGGCTCGCCGTCGCCGTCTTCCCACCAGACCGAGCCGTCCTTGCCCAGCAGCGTGTTGGTGAAAATGGTGTTTTTTCTCACCGTGTCCATGGCGTGAGGGTTGGTCCGGGAGTTGGTGCCCGGCGCCACGCCGAAAAACCCGAATTCAGGGTTCATGGCCCAAAGGCGTCCGTCCGGTCCGGGCTTAAGCCACGCGATGTCGTCGCCGACGGTCCAGACCTTGTAGCCCTTGGCCTTCAAGGCTTCGGGAGCGACCAGCATGGCGAGGTTGGTCTTGCCGCAGGCGCTGGGAAAGGCCGCCGTGACGTATTCGGTATGCCCGGTTTTGTCCTCGATGCCCAAAATCAGCATGTGCTCGGCCAGCCAGCCCTCGTGCCGGGCCAAATTGGACGCGATGCGCAGGGCCAGGCACTTCTTGCCCAAAAGCGCGTTGCCGCCGTAGCCCGAGCCCACGCTCCAAATCGCGTTGTCATCCGGGAAGTGTAGGATGAGGCGCTTGGAAATGTCCATGTCCGCCGTGCCGTGCAGGCACTTGGTGAATTCGCCGTCTTTGCCCAAGGCGTTCAGGACTTCCTTGCCCGCGCGGGTCATGATGCGCATGTTCAAGACGACGTAGATGCTGTCGGTCAGCTGCACGCCGATTTTTGAAAACGGGGAGCCGACCACGCCCATGGAAAAGGGGATGACGTACATGGTCCGGCCCTTCATGGAGCCCTCGAAGACCGCGCCGGCGCGGCGATACCCCTCCTCGGGCGGCATCCAGTTGTTGGTAGGCCCCGCGTCTTCCTTGCGGCGGCTGCAGATGAAGGTCAGGTGCTCGGTGCGGGCGACGTCGTTGGAGGCGCTGCGGTGGTAAAAACAGCCGGGAAATTTCTTTTCGTCGAGCTTGACCAGTTCGCCGGTCTTTAGGGCCTCGGCTTCGAGGCGCTTTTTCTCCTCTTCGGAGCCGTCAATCCAGACGACGCGCTCGGGCCTGCAGAGCTTGGCGCACTCGTCTATCCAGGATTTTAGTTTTGGGTGGTCGCTAAGGGCATGATTATCATAATCCATGACCTCATTATATCAGAACCAGCCAATGGAGGGCAAAATAGGTCCCGGCGGCGACTATGGCGGCGCAGGGGATGGTCAATATCCAGGCCCACACGATGCGTCCGGCCACGCCCCAACGCACGGCCGAGAGGCGCTGGGTCGAGCCCACGCCCAGCAGGGAGCCGCTCACCACGTGGGTGGTGGAGACCGGGATGCCCACCAGGGAGCACAGGAAGATGCAGGCGCCGGAGCCGAATTCGACGCAGAAGCCGCTCACGGGCTTGAGCTTGGTGATCTTTTGACCGACGGTGTGCACGACCCGCCAGCCGCCGGCCAGCGTGCCCAGGGAGATGACCGCGTAGCAGCTCAGGATGACCCAGTAGGGAATGTAGAACTTGGGGCCGATGAGATGATTGGTGAACAAGAGCACGGCGATGAGCCCCATGGTTTTCTGGGCGTCGTTGAGGCCGTGGGCCAAGCTCAGGAACCCCGAGGAGAGCAACTGACCCGTTCTAAAGAGCGTGTCGACCTGCCGTCCGGTGTATTTGCGGAAGCCCCAATACACCGCGATCATGAGCCCGAAGCCGAGGAAGAGGCCCACGATGGGGGAGATGATCATGAAAGCGACCGTGATGGAGAGCCCGTGAAAGAGCAGGCAGCCAAATCCCGCCTTGGCCACGGCCGCGCCCACCAAGCCTCCGATTAAAGAGTGCGTGGAGCTCACCGGGATGCCCATGCGGATGGTGAGCCAGTTCCAGAACGCGCCGCCGACTAAGGCGCCCAGGATGACCGTGTTGTCGAGAATGGACGGATCGACTAAGCCCTTGCCGATGGTGTTGGCCACGTGCACGCCAAAGCCCACGGCCGCGGCCATGTGGAAGCACGCCGCCCACAAGACGGCCTGCTTGGGGGAGAGCACGCGGGTGGAGACCACCGTCGCGATCTCGTTGGCGGCGTCGTGCATGCCGTTTAGGAAGTCGAAGAAAAAGGCGAGCGCGACGATGCCGCAGACGGCGCCGAACGAGTTCATCAGGCCGCCCTAGGCCTGCTTGACCAGGATGGATTCGATGACGTTGGCCACGTTCTCGCACTTGTCGATGGCGGCCTCGATGCCCTCGTAGATTTCCTTCCACTTGATGACCTCGAGCGGGTCGGGCTTGCCCTGGAACAGCCGGGCCAGTGCCGCCTCCAAGGCGCGGTCGCCGGCGTTTTCCAGGCGGTTGATCTCGATGCAGTAGTCCAGGATGCGGCGGGATTTGTCGGCGTGCTGGAGCTCGGCGATGGCTTTCTTGACGCTTTCCACCGAGTGCAGCAGGGTCTCGGCCAGGTTCTTCATGTCCTCGGTCGAGTGATCCACGCGGTAGAGCTGCATGCGGGACGCGATGGACTGGATGAGGTCCACGATGTCGTCCATCTCGCTGCCCAGCTCGTGGATGTCCTCGCGGTCGAAAGGCGTGACGAACGTGCGGTTCAAGCGGTCGTAGATTTCGTGCGTCGTGATGTCCGCCTCGTGCTCGATGTCCTGAAGGCGCGCGAAGGCCGAAGAATCAGCGCTCCAATTTTGGGCCAGTTCCAAGAAGATTTTGGCCGCCTCGAGATTGTGGGAGGCTTGGTTGTTGAACAGATCGAAAAACTTCTCTTCCTTCGGCACTAATTGGAAAGCCATTCGTTTTCTCCTTGGGTGGCGTATCGAAGCACGCGTAGTCTACCAATTCCCGCGCTTTATGATAGCCGCTCGCGGGCGCCGCAATCAATGAAGGCGGGATTTATTCTGTGTGACAATCATGTGACAACCGCGGCGCTCATGAGCGCGGATTTTTCATACAATGAACGGCATCCGCGATGAAGACATCGACCAACGCCATCTGCCGCCGGCTGGGAATCGGCGATCCCCGCTACATCGAGATCGAGTCCAAGATGCGCGTCCTTCCGGAAGAGGCCAAGGACGTTCACGACTACCTGCTGGGACGCAAAAAAATCAAGCACGTCAAGCGGGTAACTTTTTTCGATCAGTTCCTGGACACGCCGGGCCTGGAGCTCCTGCGCCGCGGCGTCAGCCTGCGCCTGCGCTATAAAGGAGACGGGACCAAGGTCTACCTGCAGTACAAGGGCCCGGGATTCCACCGCCAGGGGCTTCTCTACCGCTCGGAGTTTTCCTCCGGACGGCTCGATCATCTGGTGCGCGAAGAAAGCCATCACGACGTCATCCATTTCAAGGAAGCTTCCATCCGCGGCATTCTGCGCGACGTGGACCCGGCGATGTCCTCGGCGATGCGCCGGCATCTGGGAACCGGCGTCATCGCGCGCATCAGCCGCAGCCCCATCCTGTGCTCCTATCAGAAGGACAAGTTCCGGGTCGATTTGGGCCCCGCGTTCCTCGAGCCCTCGTTGGACCGGCTTTTCGCCTTCCACATCAACGCCAAGGGCCCGCACGCGCTTTCGACTTTCTGGGAGTACGAAAACGAGATCAAGACCAAGAACGAGGACTTGGGCGCGAAGCTGAAGTTCCTACCCGAGCTCATCCGGTTCAACCGGACTCTCTCCGAGAAGTTCGCCTTGAAGACGGAGCGGCTCGACAAATACCACCGCTGCGCCAGCTGCTTTTTGTCCTGGGATTAGCGGAAGCGCTTCTCTAGGACCGTGCCCCGGTATTGGATGGCGGCCAGCGACTCGAAGACGTTCTGCGAGCGCACGGTTTTCCCGGCGTGCGGCGGGAAAACTTTCTCGTAGGTGCCGTCGGCCTTGAGGCTCCAGGCCTTGACGTTGTCGGCGAGGCTGACGTTGAGGATGATGTCGCGCACGCAGCGCTTGAGGTCCGCGTCTTTAATAGGGAAGGCGATTTCGAAGCGGGAATGGAAGTTCCGCGGCATCCAATCCGCGCTGGAGAGGTAGATTTTCTCCGCTCCGCCCGCCCGGAAATAAAAGACCCGGCTGTGCTCGAGGAAGCGGTCCACGATGCTGGTGACCTTGATGTTCTCGCTCAAGCCCTTGATGCCGGGCCGCAGGCAGCAGATGCCGCGAACGATGAGATCGATTTTGACGCCCGCGGCGGAGGCCTGGTAGAGGGCCTCGATGATGCCCGGGTCGACCAGGGAGTTCATCTTGCCGATGATGTGGCCTCGCCCGCCGGATTTCTGGACGCGGGCCTCTTCCTGGATGAGCTCGATGACCCGGCGCTGAAGGCCGTTGGGCGAAACGAGAATTTCCTTGAAGCCGGGGCCGGCGGAAGGCGAGCGCCGGGCCAGAAGCTGGAAAAACTTGGCGATGTCCTGGCCCAGAATTTTGTCGGCCGTCAGGAGGCCGAGGTCGGTGTACTGCCGCGCGGTTCCGGGGTGGTAGTTGCCCGTGCCCAGGTGCAGGTAGGAGATTTCCTCCGCGCCTTCCTTCCTGAAAATCTGCGTGACCTTGCTGTGGACCTTGAAGCGCCCCATGGGGCGCACCACGCGCACGCCGGCGCGGCGCAGCTCCTGGGCCCAGCGCAGGTTGTTGAGCTCGTCGAATCGGGCCTTGATCTCGACGTAGGCCGTCACCTTCTTGCCGCGCCGCGCCGCCTCCTTGAGCGCCTCCATGACCGGAGAGTGGCGGCTGGTGCGGTACATGGCGTGGTAGATGCGGGTCACGTGGGGATCTCGCGCGGCTTCGCCCAGAAATTCCACGATGGAGTCAAAGGAGTCGTAGGGGTGGTGGAGAAGGGTGTCGTGCTTGCGGATCGCGGCGAAAAGCCCGCGGGTCCGCTTGAGGAAAACGGGCGTGCGCGGCAGGATTTGCTGGTAGCGCAGATGGCCGGCGTCCTCGGCCGAGTAGACGCCGGCCAAGGTGCGCAGATCGAGCGGGAGGGGAAAGCGGTAGAGCCCGGTCGAGGGCGTTCCTAAGGAGGCGGCCAGGAAAATAGTCCCCTCGGAATAGGAGGGGGCGTCCACCTCCAGCCGGATGACCTTGGCCTTGTCCCGGCGCTCCACGCCCATGGCGATCTGCTCCTCGATGGAGTCCTCATCGTCGGGGCGGTAGCGGATGTCGGCCTCGCGGATGAGCTTGAAAGGGAAAGCCTCGATGATTTCCCGCCCGGGGAAAAACCGCGCGGCGCGGCTGGCGAGCCAGCGATCGGCCAGGGCGTATATGCGTTCTCCCTTGGCGGAGGGCAGCCGCAAAATGCGCTCCTCGCGCGCGGGAATGGTCAGGATGGCGTATTCGCGCGGGAAGCGCAGGAAGATGTGGATGCGTCCGCTGCTCAGCGCCGGCAGCGGCTCGGTGGAGCGCCGCAGCACGTATTTGATCAGGGGCAGCCGGGCCTGGATGAGGCGGTCGAACTTGGTGAAGCGGGAAAAATCGGCGTAGATGTGGATGCGGTGCTCGGCCAGGGATTGCAGGATGTCCTCCAAGGCCTTGGCTTGGCGGGCTTTTTGCTGGAGGACGCGCTCGCGGATTTGCGAGAGCAGCTGGGACATGGTCATGCCGTCGGGCAGCTTGCGGGAGGGGGTGAGCCGCGCGAAGCGGCTGATTTCGGCCACGCGCACCATGAAGAACTCGTCGAGGTTCGAACTGACGATGGCCGCGAAGCGCAGGCGCTCGAGAGGCGGCACGGACGGATCGGCCGCCTCGTTCAAAACCCGCTCGTTGAAATGGAGCCAGCTTAAATCCCGGTTGAAAAGCCGGCTGACCAGGGGCGGCTTGGCCGTTCCCGCGGCCGGCGCGCGGCCGGATCTTAAATCCAGCCAGTGGACGCTGCCGGCGGTGGCCATGGGGGGCTAGGCCGCGGCCGCCAGCGCGCCCTGGGCGCGGCGCCTCTTCGCGCAGGAGGCCAGGAAGGCCGCCTCTTTGGCGATGTTGGTCGCGTGATCGGCAATGCGCTCCAGGTTCCGGGACACGAGGATGAGCCCCAGCGCGTTTTGGATGAGGGCGGAATTGGTCCGCATGATGCCCATCAATTCCTCGAAGGCGGCGCGCTTCATGCGGTCCTCCTCGTCGTCCTGGCTCATCACGAAGCGCGCCAGCTCTCCGTCGCGCTTGGCGAAGGCCTCAAGACCGCCCTTGAGCATGGTCTGGGCCAGCTCCGCCATGCGGACGATGTCCGAAAGCTTGATGTGGGGATGGGGATGCTTGGCGATTATGGCGCCGCTCTGCGCGATGTTGACGGCGTGATCCGCGACGCGCTCGATATCCGAGTTGACCTTGACGCAGGCCATGAAGAGGCGCACGTCTTCGGCGCCCGGCCGGCCTCGGGACAGGATTTTAAGGCAAAGTTCGTCTATTTTCCGGTGAAGCTCGTTGACCTCGGCCTCCTGGGCGACGATCTCGGCCATAACGTCCTGGCGCCGCTCCGTCAGGATGCGGATGGAGCCGTCGATCATCCGCTCGGCCAGGCCGCCCATGTGCAGAAGGAGGCTTTCGGCTTCGGCGGCGGTTTTGTCCATGTCGGCGGGAAGCAATCTTATCATAGTAATGGTTGGAAATTTATGATAACTTGGGCTTGCGGGCGGGCGCAATGAATTCGCGGTCAATTCCGCGTGACGCCCGCGTGACGGCCAAAGGCTTGAGATGGAGGCGAAGGCATGGTGAAGGGAATCATCGTGGGCGCGATTGGAATCGTTGTCGTCGCGGCGGCCGCCGCTTGGATAGGAATTTCGCTGGGCTACGCCCCGGCTAACGCCGACGCGAAGCCCTCGCATCTTGAGCGCTTCATCGCGATGCGGGCCCTTCACGCGGTCATCCGCCGCCAAGCGCCCAAAGGGCCCAACCCCGTGGCTCCCACAGCCGCCAACGTGATCGATGGAATCAAGCTTTACGCCGAGAATTGCGCGGTCTGCCACGGCGGCGCGACCGGCGAGCGCTCCAACATCGCTCAGGGGCTCTATCAAAGGCCTCCGCAATTCGGCATGCACGGCGTCGAGGACGATCCGGACGGATTTACCTATTGGAAGATCGCGCACGGCATCCGCATGACCGGCATGCCGGCTTTTGACGGCGCCTTGTCCCAGGAGCAGATTTGGAAAATCGCTCTGTTCTTAAAGCGCATGGACGCGCTCTCTCCCGCGGCCGAGAAGGTTTGGGACAGGGTCGAGAACTGAGGGCGCGCGGCGCCGCGGCGGCGCCGGGTCAAGCGGCGGGGATGGGAAACTCCGCGCGGAACGTCGAGCCTTCCCCAAAGCGGCTTTCCACGGAAACGTGCCCGCCGTGGCCCTCCACGATGTGCTTGACGATGGCCAGGCCCAGGCCCGTGCCGCCCATTTCCCGGGAGCGGGCCTTGTCCACGCGGTAAAAGCGCTCGAAGATTCGGGGCAGGTCCTCCGCCGGAATGCCGCACCCGGAGTCCTGGATGAGCACCGTTTCCCGGCCGTTTTGCAGCAAGGCGTGGACGTGCACCAGCCCCTTGTCGCCCGTGAACTTGATGGCGTTGTCGATGAGGTTGGTGAAGACCTGCTTCATCTGCCCTTTGTCGGCGAGGATGTCGGGCATGTCCGGGAAAGGATCGAGGCGGAGCACGATCTGTTTTTTTTGCGCCAGGGGCATGAGGGCCGCGACGACCTCGGCGGCGGCGCGCATGAGGGAAACTTTTTCCCGCGCTCCCGGGCGCTGGCCCGATTCGAGCGCGGAGAGCTCCAGCAGGTCGTCCACCAGGCGCGACATGCGGTCCGCGCTTTTTTCGATTTCGCGGATGAACTCCTCGGCGGTTTCGCGCTCGGCCAGGGCGCCGGAGGCCAGCGTCTCCGAGAAGGCCTTGATGGCGGCCAGGGGCGTGCGCAGCTCGTGAGAGACGTTGGCCACGAAATCCCGGCGCATTTCATCGAGCCGGCGCAGGCGGGAAAAGTCGTTGTCGATTCTTTCCGCGAGGCGGTTCAAGGACTGGGCCAGCCGCCCGTATTCCCCGGGCAGGGCTTCGTTAATCCTGCTTTTGTTCCGGCCCTGCGCCAGGTCGTCGGCGAGGCGCCCCAGGGCCGCCAAGGGGCTCAAGTCGTTGCGGGCCAGGGCCAGCGCCAGGACAACGGCGGCGCCGATGAGGGCCGCCTCGGGGCCTTCGAGCGAGCCGCGCGTCCAGAGCCGGGCGGCCAAGGCGGCCGTGGCGGCGAAAAGAAGCGTGAACAAAAAGCGTCGAAGGGAGATTTTTCCGAGCCAGGACATGCCGGCCTAGTCGTTCTTGACGCGGTAGCCCACGTTCTTGACGGTCACCAGGCGCGCCGCCTCGGGCCCGAGTTTTTCGCGCAGCCGGGCCACGTGCTGATCCACGGTGCGGGTATCGAGCTCCATGCCGCGGTCGTAGCCCCAGACTTTTTCCAGGATTTCATCCCGGCTCAAGGCGCGGCCGGCCACTTCCAGCAGGCATTTCAAGAGCTCGAACTCCTTGGCGGAGAGCGCCGCCGGCCGCCCGCGGACGGCGACCTCGTATTTCGCGGGGTCGAGCTCGATGCCGCCGGCGCGCAAAACCCGGTTTTGAGCGGCGTCTTGGCCGGCGGGTTCGGCCCGGCGGAAAATGGCCTTGATCCGGGCCATGAGCTCGCGCACGCTGAAGGGCTTGGTGACGTAGTCGTCGGCGCCCAATTCCAGGCCCAGCACGCGGTCGAGCTCCTCGTTCTTGGCCGTCAGGATGATGACCGGGGTTTTTGATTTGCCGCGGACGCTTTTGAGGATGTCGAGGCCGCCCTTCTTGGGCAGCATCAGATCGAGCAGAATAAGGTCCGGTTTTTCCTTGGCGGCGGCGGCCAGGCCCGCCTCGCCGTCCGCGGCGGTCACGGCCGCGTAGCCCTCTTTTTCCAGGTTGTACTTGAGAATTTTGGACAGGGCCTTCTCATCCTCGACGACGAGTATTTTTTTTGGCGCCATAATCGGTGGTCCGCCCCGATTATAGGATTTCCCGGGAATATATGGAAGACGAGCGCGGAAAGAGCCGCGCGAAGGCGGATGTTCCTTGAATTCTCCGCCTCGGGCGAAGTATACTTCTCTTGGCCATGAAAATCCCTTCCCTGCTCGCGTTGGCGGCGTCATGCGCCGTGTTCTGCGCGGCCGGCCAGCCGGCGCCGCCCGTGAGCGGCGCCCTGGCCGCCTTCAACCAGAAGAATTACACCCTGGCCGCGCAAACATTCAAGCAGGCCGCCTCGGCGGCCAATCCCACGGCCGAACTCATGCTTGGCTATCTTTACGAAAACGGCTTCGGCGTGGCCAAGGATCCGACCCAGGCGAGCCAATGGTACGCCCTGGCCCTGACCAAGACGGACGACATCGCGCGCGATGCCCCGTCGGCCAAGGACGAGTCCTTCCTGCGAAGCGTCATGCTCAAAGCCAAGGATTTTGTCCTGGCCCACAGGGCGAATGAGCAGCCTTCCGTTTCCAGCATCTATACCGGGAGCCAGTACCGCGATCCCTTCGCTCCCTTGGGCGCCAGCGCCGAGCCGAGCAAGAAATTCACGCGCGCGGACTTCAATATCCACCATTTGGCCCTGCGCGGCATCATGGACGACGGCCATTCGGGCTACGCCCTTTTCACGGACCCCGGCTACGGGGTGAGCTTCGTTTTAAAGCGCGGCCGCCTTTTCGATGACCGCGGCCATGAGATGCCGGGGGTCTGGGGCACCGTCAGCATCCGGGCCAAGACCGCGGAATTGGAGACCAGCGACCAGGACGTGCAGCCCTTTCGCCTGGGCAGCCGGTAAGGCTTGGGCCCGGTGGAGTGGGAAGACATCATCGCCTTGGCCGGGCGCCTTTTGATCGCGGCCCTGTTTTTGGCCTCCGCCTTCGGAAAGATCACGGATTTCTCGGGAACGGTGTCCTATATGGAAGGCGCGGGAATGTCCGGAGCGCCGTTTTTTTGCGCGGCCGCGGCGGCGTTGGAGTCGGCGTGCGGCATCGCTTTGGCTCTGGGCTTACAGACGCGCTGGGCCGCCGCGGCGCTGGCCGTCTATCTTGTCCCCGTCACCTGGATGCTCCATGTCTCGCCGCGCGTCGAACTTCTGAAAAATCTGGCCATCATGGGCGCCCTGCTGCACGTCGCGGCGCGGGGGCCGGGGCGTCTGAGCCTTGACGGCGGAAGCGATGAAGACTGAGGGGCACAAGCCCTACCTGTCCCTGGCGCGGCGCTACCGCCCGCAGACCTTCGACGACGTCGCCGGCCAGGAGTCCGTGTCCGTCACGCTCAAGAACGCCGTCTCGGCGGGGCGCATCGCCCAGGCCTATTTGTTCACCGGTCCCCGCGGCGTGGGCAAGACCACCATGGCCCGCATCCTGGCCAAGGCGCTCAACTGCGCCAAGGGCCCGACCGCCGAGCCGTGCGGCCGCTGCGACTCCTGCCGGGAAATCGGCGCCAGCGCGTCCTTGGACGTGCTGGAGATGGACGCGGCCTCGCACACCGGCGTCGACAATATCCGCGAGGTCATCATCGATACGGTGTCTTTGGTTCCCAACCGCGACCGGCGCAAGATTTTCATCATCGACGAGGCCCACATGCTCTCCACCGCGGCCTTCAACGCGCTCTTAAAAACTTTGGAGGAGCCGCCGCCGCACGTGGCCTTCGTCCTGGCCACCACCGAGGCCGTGAAAATTCCCGCGACCATCGCGTCGCGCTGCCAGCGCTTCCGCTTCAGGCCCCTTTCGGCCGAGGCCGTTTCGGCCTATCTTGAGAAGATCGCGCGCTCGGAAAAAATCGCCGTCGAGGCTCCCGCCCTGGAGCTTCTGGCCAAGGCTGCGGACGGCTCCCTGCGCGACGCCTTGAGCCTTTTGGATCAGTGCGGCGCCTCCTGCGCGGGCGGACCCGTGCGCGAAGAGACGGTGCGGGACATGTTCGGGCTGGTTTCGGAGGAGACGGTTTTGGGCGTGGCGCAGGCCCTGGCGGCGCAAGACGCGCGGGCCTTGGGCGGGTGGCTTGAGAAAATCTACGCGGAGGGCTTGGACCCCAAGGAGATGCTGCGGGATTTGCGCGCGGCTTTCCAGGAAATCTACATCGGCAAAATGGGCGGCGCCGGGCCGGCCAAGCCCGCGTGGAAAAAAGTGGCCGAGGGCATCGGCGCCGACGGCGCGGCCTTCTGGCTGCGGCGCATCGCGGCGATTTTCGATTCCATGCGCTTTGACGAGCAGCCCCGCATGAGCTTGGAGGTGGGACTCTACGGCGGCCTGGAAGCCGCCGGCGATTTGGCCTCGTGGGTCAAGCGCCTGGAGGCCTTGGAGGCGCGGCTGTCGGGAATTAGCCCGCTCGCTGCTTCTTCCGTCATTCCGGCGCAAGCCGGAATCCAGACGGATGGACCCCGGCCTGCGGATTTCCGGGGTGAAGTAAAGGATCCGGGTGAGGGCAACGCGTGGCCCAAGATTGTGGCCGCCGTACGCCACGAAAAAGCTTCTCTGGCCTCGGTTCTGGAGCAGGCCGCGGCGTCGCGGGAGGCGGACGGAGCCTGGAAGATTTTTTTTCAAAAGCCATTTGATTTGGATATGGCCGAAAGAAGCCGAAGCCTCATCGAGGCCAAGGCGGCCGAAGCTTGCGGAAAGCAAGTCCGGGTCTCGATGGCTCTTGGCCCCGCGGCCGCGTCGGGACGCCCGGAAGAGGCCGTGGACAAGGCCGTGCCGGTCTCGGGCGCGGGCTCCGTTCCCGGCGGGGAGTGGCGCGACGTGACCGACGCGTCGGCGTCGTGCCCGCCCGAGCTGCAGAAGGCGCGGGACATCCTTGGCGGCCGCGTTCGAGTCAAGAAAAAGCCGTGAAAAGCCTCAGCCGGCTCATCGGCAGCCTCAAGCGGCTTCCCGGCATCGGTCCCAAGCAGGCCGAGCGGCTGGCTCTCTATCTGCTGCGCGCGCCGGACTACGAGGCGGAAAATTTAATCGCCGCGCTCAAGGAGGCCAAGGCCTCCGTCAAATTTTGCCGGGAGTGCTGGGATTTCTCGGAGAGCGACACGTGCCGGCGCTGCGAGGACGAGAGCCGCGACAAGAGCCTTATCTGCGTGGTCGAGGAGCCGCAGGACGTTTTGGCCGTTGATAAATCGGGCTATCGCGGGCTCTACCACGTGCTGCACGGCGCGCTCTCCCCTTTGGACGGCATCGGGCCCGAGCGGCTGCGCATCGGCGAACTCATGCATCGGCTTAAAGGCCGCGCGGACGAGAAGACCGAAGTGATTCTGGCGACGGACCCGGACGCCGAGGGGGAGACCACGGCTCTTTACATCGCGACCCAGTTGAAAGCCCTGCCGCTCATCAAGGTCAGCCGCATCGGACACGGCGTGCCGATGGGCGGAGACTTGGATTATCTTGACGAAGGAACCTTGTCGCACGCCCTGGCCGGACGCAGGGAAATGGACTCTGGAGGAGCCCGGTGAAATTCGAAAACATTTTGGAGACCGTCGGAAACACGCCGCTCATCCGCTTGAACCGCATGGCCGAGGGACTCAAGCCCAAAATCTACGTCAAGGCGGAGTTTTTCAACCCCGGCGGCTCGGTCAAGGACCGCATCGGCGTGTCCATGATAGACGAGGCCGAGCGCCGCGGGCTTTTGAAGCCCGGCGGCACCATCGTCGAAGGAACCTCGGGGAACACCGGCATCGGTCTGGCCCTGGTGGCGGCCCTGCGCGGCTACAAGCTCATTTTCACCATCACCGACAAGCAGTCGCGTGAGAAGATTAATTTCCTCAAAGCCTTGGGCGCCGAGGTCGTGGTCTGCCCGACCAACGTCGAGCCCGAGGATCCGCGCAGCTACTATTCCGTGGCGAAAAAAATGGCCGCGGAAATTCCCAACGCCTTTTACCCCAACCAATACGACAACCCCCAAAATCCCGAAGCCCATTACCGGACGACCGGCCCCGAGATATGGCGGGACACCGAGGAAAAGATCACGCATTTCGTGGCGGGAATGGGCACGGGAGGAACGATTTCCGGCATCGGCCGTTATCTCAAGGAGATGAACCCCAAGATCAAGATCATCGGGGCCGATCCCGTCGGTTCTCTGTATTACGAGAAGTTCCACCACAACCGGGTGGGCGAGGCCAAGCCCTACGTGGTCGAGGGCATCGGCGAGGACATCTTTCCCTCGACCATGCACTTCAAGGTCTTGGACGACATCATCCGCGTCACGGACAAGGACAGCTTCCTGGCCACGCGGGACTTGGCGCGAAAGGAGGGGCTCTTCGCCGGTGGGTCCAGCGGATCCGCGGTCTGGGCCGGCCTGCAGGCGGCCAAGAAGCTCTCCTCGCGGGATTTGGTGGTCATTCTGCTGCCGGACACGGGCATGCGCTATCTGTCCAAGATTTATAACGAGGAATGGATGCGGGAGAACCGCTACCTCGAAGAGGAGACGGGCTTGAACGCGCAGGACGTCCTGCGCGCCAAGGCCCGCCGGTCCAAGCCGCGCGGGCTCTCCTTCGCCCGCCCGAAGGACACCTTGTTCGAGGCCTTAAAGCTCATGCGCAAGCGGGACATTTCGCAGTTGCCGATTCTGGAGGGCAAAAAAATCGCCGGCGCCGTTTTCGAGGACGACGTTCTGAGCCTGATGATGAAGGGGCGCGATATCAAGAAGATGATCGCGCGCGAGGCCATGACGGCGCCGCTGCCCGTGGTGGCGCCCAGCGCGCGCATCGAGGCGGTGCTCAGCCTAATGGGCGCCCAGCGCCAGGCGGTCTTGGTCGAGCTGCGCCGGGGCGTTTATGATATCATCACCAAATACGACGTGCTGAGCTCCGTTTCCGACTTCGCGGCGCGCGGCGGCGCCTTTAACCGCCGCATGGGAGGCGGTTCATGATTCGAACTCTGGCCTTGTCGGCTTTCTTAACGGCAGGCTCCGCTTTCGCACAAGCACCTTTTTCCGCGCCGCAAACGGCTTCGCCCGCTCCCATTGGAGAGCAAGGCGCCTCATCCTCCGCGCCCAGTTCCGCGGACCTGGCGGCGCAGTCCGCGCCGGCCGCCGCGCAGACGCCCTCGCCGTCGCAAGCCTGGACCCGGCGCTGGAGCTTTCTTCAGGACGCGGCTAAAAACAGCGATTATGCCGGAGCCGAATCCGCGATGGTCGATGACTTGAGCCTCCTGGCGTCCCAGAGCCCGGATAATCCCGGCACTCCCCAGGCGCGGTTTTTAGCGGCGTCCTTGGAGGAACGCGAGGGGCTTCACCGGCAAGCGATGGTCGACCTTCTGCATCTGTTCTATGAGTTTCCCAGCGCGGCGGTTTCCCTGCAAGCGCAGTCCATGTTCCAGGATATCGCCGCCAAGCGCCTGCCGAGCCGGTATAAGGCCGCGATTGCGAGCGTCGCGCAAGCGCCCGAGGGCTCATCCGTTTCCAATCGGCTGGCGGCGCTCATTAATCTCTTGGTCCAAAATTTTGGAGCGGAACTCTACGATGCGACCCGCTTGGAAATCCGCGGCTTCATGGCGCGCTTTCCGGACTATTCGGGAATGGACCAAGTGCAGTGGGATTTGTCGCTCTTGGATCAGTCAGCGGGAAACAACCGGGCCGCGCTTCTGGAGGCCCAGGAATTTCTCGCGCTCTACCCGCAGAGCGCGCTGGCCGAGAAGGCGCAGTTCGTCTTGGGCTCCCTATACGCCCAACTGGGCCTTTATCAGAAGGCGGTGGGCGCCTACCAGTCGTTCACCGCGGACTATCCGCAGAGCCCCGACGCCGTCTCCGCCTTGTCGCAAATCGCGACGATATTCGCCGAACACCTTGATCAATACGACATGGCGGTCAAAACCGACGAGATGATCGTCTCCCAGGTTTCCCAGGGCCGCCCGGCCGCCCAAGCGCTCTACCAGGAAGCGGGCCTTTACGATTGCCGCTTCCTGTTTTTCAGCTGCAAGCTCGACAATCCGGCGAAGGCGTTGTCCGTCTACCAGCGCATCGTGGACTCGGGGAATTTGGATTTTCTCGATAGGAAGGAAGCGGAAAGGGTGAGAAGCCGCATCAATTCCCTGACCGCGAGCCAGGCCAAGGAGCAGGCTCAGGCGCAGCAGGCCGCCCAACCCGCGGCCGGGAGCCGCTAAAGATGAGCGAATCGAAAAGCCGCGGATTCTCCACGCTGGCCGTCCACGCCGGGCAAGCGCCGGACATCGCGACCGGCGCCGTCATGACCCCGATTTACCAGACCTCGACCTACGTGCAGGAGGCGCCCGGCCGGCACAAGGGCTTCGACTATTCACGGACCAGCAATCCGACCCGCGCCGCGCTCGAGGCCAACTTGGCCGCGTTGGAGGGCGCGCGCTTCGGGCTGTGCTTTTCCTCCGGCATGGGCGCGATTTCCTCCGTCATCATGACCTTGAACGCCGGAGACCACGTTGTCTCGGGCGACGACGTCTACGGCGGCACCTACCGCGCGTTCACCAAGGTCTTCTCCCGCCTCGGGGTGGACTTCACCTTCGTGGACGCCACCGACTTGGACGCCGTCGAGCGGGCCATGACGCCCCGGACCAAGCTTCTCTGGGTTGAAACGCCCTCCAATCCGCTCTTGCGCGTGACGGACATCCGCAAGGCCTGCGCCCTGGCCAAAAAACGCGGCGTCTTGGCCGCGGTGGACAACACCTTCGCGAGCCCGGCCCTGCAGCAACCGCTGTCCTTGGGAGCGGACTTGGTCGCGCACTCGACGACCAAGTATCTCGGCGGGCACTCGGACGTGGTGGGGGGCTTCGTCGCCGCCAATAACGCGGAGATTTACGACAAGCTTAAGTTCGTGCAGAACTCGGTGGGCGCCGTGCCCGGCCCCATGGACTGTTTTTTGGTTCTGCGCGGGACCAAGACCCTGGCCCTGCGCATGCGCCGGCATTGCGAGAACGCCATGGTCGTGGCCAAGCATTTGCACGCTCACCCAGCGGTCGCGCGGGTCCACTACCCCGGGCTTCCCGGCCATCCCGGCCACCGCACGGCCAAAGCCCAGATGAAGGGCTTTGGCGGCATGATTTCCTTCGAACTAAAGGGCGGGCTTGGCCGCGCGAAAAGGATGATTTCCGCGACCAAGATTTTCGCCCTGGCCGAAAGCCTGGGCGGCGTGGAATCCCTCATCGGCCACCCCGCCACCATGACGCACGCCGCGATTCCCCGGGAGCAGCGCCTGAAGTCGGGCTTGGCCGACGGCCTTATCCGCCTTTCCGTCGGCGTCGAGGACGTCAAGGACTTGATCGCGGATCTGGATCAGGCCGTGCGCAAAAGCAAATCCGGCTAAGGCCCTAAATCCCCAGTTCCTGCCGCACGTCGTCCGCGATTTTCTCGCGTTCCAATTCGTCCGCGACGCCCTCGGAGAGCCGCCTGACGACCTCGGGATAAATGGCGTTGAGCACGTTCGGAACGGCGTATTGCCCAAGCTGGCGCAGGGTTTCGCGCCGGCGGTCCTTCATGGTCATGGGTTCGCGCGAAAAAACCCCGAAATCGGCGACCAGGACCCCCCGCCCCTCCTTGGTCACGCGGATGTTCTCGTCGTGCATGTCGGTCCAGTTCCCGGAGCTTCCGCTCCAACCCATGCGGTGCAGCCGCACGGCGGCGACCGTGGCGTCCGCGGCGACCTGGAGAAGAATTTCGTTGAACGAAGTTTTTTTCTCGGCCGCGACGCCCTGCATCAGCGGCGCCGCGTGCTTGAAGCGCTCCCCGTCGTCATAGCTGAAAAGCAGAAGGCCCAGAGGGCTCTTGTCTCCATAATCGACGTTCTTGCCGTAGAGCCGCGCGCTGCCCGCGAATTGCCCGAAATAGAGCGGCTTGACGACGCCCGGATCATGGGGGCTCTTGTCCCACAAATCCTTGGCCACCGTGAAATTTTCCGGCTCTATATAGCCGCGTCCCGGATCCTGCCCCGGCATCTTGAGCTCCACGGCAAAAAAACCTTCCGAGTCCTCGACGTAAATAATATGGCGGCGGAAGCTCGAGCTTACGGGCGCGATGCGGAGTTCGTTGAGTTGGAAGACGGCTTGATGCTGCCGGGCCCAGGAGAGCGGCGTATCCCCGGCGGCGAATTTCCCCGCGTGATTTAGGTCGTAGTGATGGCTGAGGCGCAGGAAGCTCAGGGCCATGAGGAATTTGGGCAGGCGTTGGGGATCCGAGAGCAGGGCCCAAAGCGTGGGCATTCTTTGCCGAATGACGTCGCGGCTTTGAGCGTCGAGCCAGAACTGCGATCCGGGAATTTGCGTCAGCTCATTGGGCGAGGGAGACTTGAAAATCCGGCTCCACCAAGCCTTCGCCGCGTCCTGTCCTTTGGCTCCGGGGCCGCCGCTGGAAACGTGCTTGCCGAGCGCGTTCCAAAGAGACTGCGCCCAGCGGCGATTGCCCGCTTTTGCCGTTTCAGCCAATTTCTGCAGGCGCTTTTCCGGCAGATTTCCGATTTTGGCCGACAAGGCGTCCACGACAGGGGGAGAAAGGCCGGAATGATCGGCGATGGGATCGCGCCGATTTTTTTGAATGGCGGAATCAGGCGAAAATTGGAACAAGGCCGGGGCTCCGGAAAAAAATCCGCCGTACAATGCGCCTAAGGCGTAAATCGCGCCGTTCGCTGGATTGAGAGCCACGATATTTTTGCCCGATGCGGCGACGGGAAAGGTGATTGATTTTTCCTCGTCCTGGACGCGTCCGTCCGGGCTCGTTGAAAAAATCTCATAACGTCGTGAATCAAGATCATAGCCCAGGATGGTTTTGTCGGCGGCGTTGAAAATCAGGGTCTCAATGGGGCGGGAGGTCCGGCTTTCCACTCCCGGCGAGAGGCGCCCGTCCTTGGAAACGTTCCAGGTCGAGATTTTTTCGCCGACGGCATCCGCGAGGTACAAGAGGCCGCGCGCGGCATCGTAAGCGGCGCCGGACCATGAGCCGGGAGCCTCGATTTTCGACGTGGGTATCGCGGATTTTCCGGAAATCTCGAATATTTCCGCGGTTTGATCTCCGACTAGAATCAAGCTGCGGGTCGCCGCGTCATAGAACGCTCCCAAGGCATCGGCTGGGCCGAGCAGGCTAATGCGCTCCGCCGCTTCCCCGATTTTTCCGTCCGGGCTCAGAGGGCGTTTTTCAAGGGTGTATTCGCGGCCCGTATTGCCCACCAGGATGAGGGACTTTTCGGCCGGATCGAAGTAAACGCCTTTGAGCGTCCTGCCGCCGAAGTCCAGGTTTTGTTCGCGTTCCGCGAAATCTCCTTTGGGCCCAACGCCTCTGGCCATGATGCCGCCGCCAAAAGAGCGCTGAAAAAAAAGCATGTCCAGGCCGGGAGCGATAAAAACGGATTTGGCGGCCGAGTCAAGCGTATTAATCCGGGCCACCGGCGCCGCGTCTTCACCGGAGCGGCGGCGCAGGGCTCGCTCGAGTTCCGGAAATTTTTTCAGCCAACGGGCCTCGAAGGCCGCCAGCGCTTCTTCGGCCGTGACCGAAGAATCCGCGCCAAGGCCGAGCTTTGCGGTTTCGTTTGGGGAAAATCTCAAGGGCTCCGCTATTCCCGCCTCCAGGTGCTTTCTCAGCAGGAGCCGGACCAGCCCGTCGATGCCGACAGGATCGCTCCGCTTGTCCAATCCCAAGGCGGCCTTGAGATCGCGGGAAAGCAGGACCAAGGACGGCTCACCGCTGGTTTGCTCCGCGGCTGGATTTTGAGAGACGCGAATGCTTTGAAACGGGACGTCGACGCCTCGTTTCTTCAGGAAATTGGCGGCGCGCAGCAATCCGGACGCCGCCCGACTTGGATGGGCGGCGTCCCAATCCCCGGAAGCCGAGCGCTTCAAAAGGACGCTGTTCTCATCGAAAAGCGCGTTAAGATTGGTGGAAACGTCGTGCCCGGATTCGATTTCGCGCAGGGACTTCGCATTGCCAACGCCGCCAAAGGCTTTATGAACTTCTACTTGCGCGTCGGTCGTTCGTCCGTTTTTAGCTTGGGGAGTCCCCTTCTCGGCGGCAGGAGGCGCGACCGCGCCGATGCTTGGCGCCTCCGTGAGCGGCGCCGCGGCCGCCGATGGCGATCGGATTGCGGCTGGTGCCGTTGCGGCGGCATTCTGCGTCAGTCCGAGGGCCGGCTGCGGGAGCGCCGCTGGCGATGGACTCCGCGCCAGCGGGTTTTGGGCCGGGATCTCCTGCCCTAAATTGAGATTGGCAATCGGCGGCTGGGCGAGATTCGTTTGGGGGAAGAGCGGGGAAGCAATGTCAGAAATCGTCGTGGGGACGGTGATGGAAACGCCTGAGGCTCCCGCTTCTTCCCGGGAGCCTTCCTGCTGGGCCGCGGCGGCGCCTAACTGAAAAAGGAAAAGGAACGCGCCAAGCGGCAGAATTTTACGTTTGCGGCGGACGCTGTTCACGCCTGAAGTATAGACGGGAAATCTAGTCGACGCAAGGGCCCTTAACTTGCCTCTTTCCATCATAGAATAGGCCGCTTTATGTAAACTTTACGGGCCATGCTTGCGCCGGAATTCCGAAGCGATTCAAGAGTGGGGAATAGCGGCGCTCCTTTGGCCGGAGCGTTCTTTTTTTTCGGTGCGCTCAGCGCCTTGTTTTGGTGGCCGGAGCTTGCGGACGGGCGCGCGCTGTTTTACGATCTGCTGCTCAGGATTTTTTATCCGGCCGCAGCCCTCTTTAAAGAATCTATTCGCGGCGGCCGCCTGCCGTTTTTCCTTTCGCCAAGGCGACGGCGATCTTCGTTTGGATTCATTCGGTCCTGGCCGCGGCTTAGAATGGGGCGGCGCAGGCCGGCTCGTCGTTCGCCGGCGAATTGACCAGGGCGGACACCTCGTAGGCCTCCATGCTTTCCGCCGGGTAGGGCCCTAAAAGAGCTACGAGGCTCATGGGATTGGTTAGCCCGGAATCGAGCCACGCCGCCTCGGCTTCCGGGCGAAGCATCACGGGCATGCGAGGGTGATGGGGACGCACCAGAGGGTTGGCTTCGGTTGTGATAATGGTAAAAGTCTTGATGTCCAAGCCGCGGGGATCGCGCCAGGACTCCCAAAGGCCGGCGAAGGCGAAAGGTTCGCGGCTTTTAAGCGCGAACCGCATGGGGGCGCGTTTTTGCCCCGGCTCCCGGCGCCATTCGTAAAACCCGTCGGCCGGTATGAGGCAACGCCGCCGCGCGAAAGCCTCTCGGAAGCTCGGCTTATCGCGCAATGTCTCAGCCCGGGCGTTGATGAGCCGCCGCCCAAAGGTCGCGTCTTTCGCCCAGGCCGGGATCAGTCCCCAACGCAAAAGCCGCACGCGATTGCGTTCCTCGTTGACGATGGCGGGCGCGTCCTGCCCGGGAGCGATATTGTACCGGGTCGGCAGGCAGGCCTCCTGCGGATCAAGGGAAAAGCGCTCGGCGATTTTAGCCGGGTCAGCCGCGAGGGTGTAGCGTCCGCACATCGCTTGAATCAGCGGGCTGGGGAAAGCTTGAAGCCTTCCTTAATAAGCAGGCGGCGCTTGGCCGCGACGCCGCCCTTGGCGCTGTATCCGGTCAGGCGTCCGTCCGCTCCCACCACGCGATGGCAGGGAATCGCGGGCGCAAAGGGGTTCTTGCCCAACGCTTGCCCGACCGCGCGCGCGGCTTTTGGTTTCCCGATGCGCCGCGCGATCCAGCCGTAAGTGCGCACTTGGCCCGCGGGAATCTGCGCGCAGGCGCGCCACACGGCCTGATAAAAAGCGGGGTAGTCCTTCATGCGTTTCTCGATAGTCTTGGATATTTTCATGGTTTTCTCCGGGATTTATGCCGGAATTATTTTACCTAAAACGCGCGGGCCGCGGGCGCCGGTGGCTTTGGGGCAGTTGTTGGGAAGGCCCTGAATGGCGCGCCAGGCCAGCCAAGCGAAAGCCGCGGCTTCCTTGGCCATGACCGGAATTCCATAGCGATCCGAGGGCATAACCGTAATGGGTGAGAGCGCTTGGGCCAAGCGGCGCATTAAAACCGGATTTTTGGCTCCGCCGCCGCTGACCACGGCTTGCGACAAACCCGGCGGGCCAAAGCGCCGGTAAGCCCCGGCGATGGAGCGCGCGGTAAACCACGAGAGCGTGGCCAGCACGTCCGGCAGCCGCCGCGGCGTCACGGCCCCGAAGTGGCGGCGCAGGAACTCCGGACCGAAAAAGTTTTTGTCGATGGACTTGGGCGGTTTTTGCTTGAAGTAGGGGTGCGCCAGCAGGCGGCGCAGGATTTCTCCGTCCGCGCGGCCGCGCCCGGCCAAGCGTCCGCCCGCGTCCATGTCCAGACGGCCTTGGCCGCCCAGCCGCGCGGCCAAATCCATGAGCGAGTTGCCGGGGCCGGTGTCGAAGGACGCCAGAAGACCATGGGAATCGATGAATGAGACGTTGGCCACGCCGCCGATGTTTTGAACGGCCAGCGCCCGTCCGTCGCGCGGCGCGAAGACGAATTCGTCGAAGGCGGCGACCAGCGGCGCGCCCTGTCCGCCCGCGGCCATGTCGCGGGGCCTGAAGTCGGCCGCGACCGGAACGCCCGTTGCCTCCGCGATGAAGGAGGGTTCTCCCACCTGGAGGGTATTGGCGGGAACGTTCTTAGGCCCGTGCCAAAGGGTTTGGCCGTGCGAACCGATGATCGACGGCTTGGGGCGTTTTTTTAGGAACTTGCGGGCGGCGGCGGCAAAAGCGAGTCCCACCTCGAAATTAAGGCGGGAGATTTCCGCGAGTTCAAGTCCGGCGGCGCCTAAAATTCTTTTCTTGAGCGCGGGAGAATACGGGTAGGTCCGAAACGCCAGCACCCGCGCCCCGCCGCCGGAGAACCGGCACAGAGCCGCGGTGATGCCGTCGGCCGAGGTGCCGGACATGAGCCCGAGGGCGAGCCCGGCGGTTGTCCTTGACACGGGCTTGAGTATATCAAAAGGATGCGGAACCTTTTGGGCCGGTCAATCGTAATCCTGGTGATGCCGCCGTGCTATTTGCGCCGCCCGCTGTTCCTGGCCCTGGCCGCCTATCTCGCGGCCCTCTGCTGGCTGCGCGCGGCCGGATTTTTTGCCATCCATCCCGCTCCCGAAATCGCGGCCACGGCCGGAAGACGCGTCATGCTGGAAGCTGAAGTCCTTTCCGCGCCCGGCGAGGACTACCGCGGCCTTAAAATCGAGGTTCGCATGCGCTCCTTGAACGGGGCGGCGGTCGAGCCCCAAAGAACGCTGGTGTATTTTCCTTGGTTTTTCGCCCGCGAGAAATTCCTTAAGCCCGGCGAGACGGCGCGCTTTTTTGGAAGGCTCGAGGCGCCCAAATCCGCTCGCAATCCCGGCGGCTTCGACGAACAGGCGTTTTTGGCGGAGCGCGGCATCTCCTGGGTGTTCTGGGCCGAGGATTTCGAGCGCCTGCCGGGCCCGGTTTCGTACGTTTGCCTTCCGCTCTATTGGGCCCAGGCGCTGCGGGAAAAAATGCAGGACGGCTACTTCCAAATATTGGACGTGCAGAAGGCGCATGTCTTGTCCGGCCTGGTGTTCGGAGACAAAGGGCGCCTGGCCCCGGATCTTCGCGCCGCCATCCAGGATGCGGGCGTCATGCATCTTTTGGTGCCTTCCGGCGCCAAGGTGGCGCTGGTGCTTTTGGTCGCGGCATGGTTCTTGTCTTGGCTGGGAGCCGCCCGCGCGGTCCGGTTTTTCGGCGCGGCCCTAGTCGCGGGATTCTATACCGTGATGGTAGGGGCGGCCGCTCCCTATTCCCGGGCTTATTGCTGCTCCCTGGCGTATTACGCGGCCGTTCTGTTGGATCGCGATTCGGGAATTTTCCAAGGGCTCGTTCTCTCTGCCTGGATTATCCTGATTATGGATCCGCGCTCGCTTTTTTCACCCGGCTTCGAGATGACCTATCTCGCCATGCTGGGGCTTTCGGCCGCGGACGCTTGGTCGGCAAAGCTGGCGCCGGCGTCCGCGTTCGGCGCGCGTCCGTCGTCCCTGATGGCGCGGATGCTGCGCAACGCGGCCGCGACTTTGACGGTGGAACTGATGCTTTGGCCGGTGTTCGCGGAGGTTTTTGGACGCGCTTCCGTTCTAGGCAGCGCGGCCAATCTTCTGCTTATTCCTTGCGCTGCCGGGATCATGGTTGGAGGCTTTTTGTTGGGAGCCTTTTTTATTTTGGGGTGGGGGCCCCTTATCCGCGCGGCGGCCTGGATAGTGGCGCTGGCATTGGACGCGTTCTGCAGGGCCTGCTTCGCTTTTGCCGCTCTGCCGTTTGCCGCTTCGGCGCTTTTTCCCATGAGCGGATGTTCCATCGCCGCTTATTACGCGGCCGCCGCGGCATTCCTCTTTGATTGGACCAAGGCCGCGCGCGCGACAATTTTAGGCGCCGCCGTTGGAATTTGGATTTTCGGAGCCGCGTGGGACACGGCGACGGCGCCTTCCTTTCGCGCGGTTTATTTGTGGCCGCCGCGCTCCGGCTTGGGCGTGATTGAAGCGCCGGAGCGAATCGTCGCTTTTGGCGCCGGGGCTCCGGGAGCGTCCCTGGAGGACATCATGCGGAGGTATCGCATCCGGCGCATCGATGAAATTGTCTTGGCGGCGCAAACGTCCGCACGCGCGGAGGCCGCTTGGCGAGCGCGGTTCCCGCAGGTTCCGCTGCGCCGGGCCCGCGGATTTTGGAGGATATGCGCGGCCTGCGCCTGCGCCGGCATTGAACCGGCGTTCTTTCAAGCCGACCGTCGGCAATTTGATATAATCGCTTCTCTTCTCAAGGGGCGCGCGGTTGAAATCGAAATCCATGGGCATGCCATCGGCTTCAAGGACGCATTCGGGGAAACGGCGGATATCCTCGGCCGTCCTTTTTTACAATGAGGAAAAATCCGGGGCCCAGGCCGTGATGAAGCGGGTTCGCGCCGTTTTGCGCGGCGCTGGCGTTTCGGTGGCGGTGAGCCGCGGGGAAAAGCTGCCTCGCGCCGCGCAAAACGCCCAGATCGCCATTGCGGTGGGCGGCGACGGAACCATGCTGCGGGCCGCGCGCCTCTTGTCGCGGCGCCCCGTCCCGCTTTTGGGCGTTAACGCCGGCGGCCTGGGTTTTTTGACCAGCCTCGACGCCTCGGAGCTTTCGCGCCGGAGGGGCGATCTCGCGCGGGGGCGCTTCGCGTCCGAACGGCGCATGGCTTTGGAGGTCGAATGCTTCAGGGACAAGAAACGGTTTTTCGGGCCGGCGCCGGCATTCAACGACGCCGTCGTGCGCTGCGGGGACCAGGCGCGCGCCGTCACCCTGCGCTTGTCCTCGGGCGGACGGATTCTGGCCGACTATTTCGGAGACGGGCTCATCGTTTCAACGCCGGGAGGCTCGACCGCCTACGCCCTGGCGGCCTCGGGGCCCATCGTGGAGCCCTCGCTGGATCTTCTTTTAGTCGCGCCCATTTGCCCTCATACGCTGACGCAAAGGCCCTTGGTGCTGCCCGAGGCGCGTGTGCTCTCGGTGCGCGTCATGGCCCGCAGCGGCCACGAGCCGTCCCATACGATTTTGTCCTTGGACGGGCAAACCGGATGCCGGGTCCGGCCGGGAGATGAAATCGTGGTCCGCCGCGGACCCAAGCCGCTGACCCTTTTGATGCCGCCCGGGCGGACTTTCTACGACGTCCTGCGCCGCAAGCTCAAGTGGGGGGAGCGTTAGAATGCTTCGATCCCTGCGCGTCAAGAACTTCGCCGTCATCGAGGACATCCTTTTCGAACCAAGCTCCGGGTTCAATATTCTGACCGGTGAAACCGGCGCCGGAAAATCCATTCTCATCGAGGCGCTCGGCTTCGTCTTGGGCTCGCGCGGAAGCTCCCTTTGGCTGCGCTCCGGAGAGAGCCGCTTGCAGGTGGAGGCGGCTTTCGACGCCGCCGATTTTCCCAAGGAAGCGCGCACGCGTTTTAGCATCATGGGGGAGCGGGGCGTCATCCGCCGGGAAATGGACGACTCCGGAAAAAGCCGGTCGTTTTTGAACGGACACGCGGTGTCCGCCGCGATTCTAAGCGACATCGGAGCGGAACTGGTCGACTTCCACGGCCAGCACGAGCAGCAGAGCCTGACGCGGGAATCCCGCCACCTGGACATCCTCGACCGCTTCGGCGGCCACGAGGAAGAGCGCGCCGCCGTCGCGGAATCTTTCGAGCGCTGGTCGGCGCTCAACGCCGAAATGGCTTCCTCGCGGCTTTCCGAGGAAGAGCGCGCCAAGCGCATCGACTTTCTGCGCTACCAGGTCCATGAAATCGAGGGCGCCAGGCTTTCTCCCGGAGAGGATGAGGAGCTTGAGGCGCTTCTGCCGAGGCTCAAGAACGGCGAGCGGCTCAAAAGCTTGGCCACCGCGGCCCACGAAGTCCTTTACGAGCAGGAAGGCTCGGCCGCGGCCGGGCTTTTAAAGGCGGAGAGGGCCGTTTCCGAATTGGCGCGGATCGACGAGTCCCTGCGTCCGCTGGGCGAAAGCCTCGCGTCCGCGCGCGCGGCGGTGGAGGAAGCCGCACGGGATTTGGGGAACTATCGGTCCCGCCTGGAGTTCGACCCGGGCAGGCTCGATGAGATTTTGGGACGCCTTGAGAAGATATCCGTTTTGAAGAAAAAATACGGCCCTGCTTTGGCCGACGTTCTGGAGTCCCACGGGCGTCTGGCGGAGGAGCTCGCGCGTTTGGAGCATTTTGACGAGCGCTCCGGACTTTTAGAAGAGGAGCTCTCTCGCGCGACCGCGGCGCTCGATGATGCTTGCCTGAAGATTCACCAGGCACGCCTTAAGAGCGCTAAAAAATTGGAGGGCGCCTTGGCCAAGGAAATCGTCGGCATGGGATTTTCGCAGGCCCGCTTTTCCGTCGCGGTCGAGATGGAGGAAGGCTCTTACCGGAAAACCGGGGCGGACGCGGTGGAATTCATGTTCTGCGCCAATCCCGGGGAAGCCCTGCGGCCCATGAAGGACGTCGCCTCGGGCGGAGAGCTCTCGCGCCTGATGCTGGGCTTGAAGACCGTCCTGGCCAAAGCGGACCGCGTCCCCGTCCTGGTTTTCGACGAGGCGGACGCGGGCGTGGGCGCCGCCACCGCGCGAGCCGTGGGGCAGAAACTGGCCGGCTTGGGGCGCTTTAGGCAGGTTCTCTGCGTCACGCATCTGCCTCAGGTCGCCTGCTGGGCCAAGAACCAGTACGTAATCAGCAAAACGGCGGCTCACGGACGAACCACCGTGTCGTTGGAAAAACTAGAGGGGGAACGGCGGCTCGACGCTCTGGCATTGATGCTGGGAGGGCGTTCGGCCACTGCCGCCAGCCGCAAACACGCTCAGGAACTTCTGGAGAACTCCGTTCTATGACCGACAACAACCCGAAAGTCCGCACCCGCTTCGCTCCGTCGCCGACGGGATTTCTGCACATCGGCGGCGCTCGCACGACGCTTTTCAACTGGCTTTTCGCCCGCCACCACAAGGGCGCCTTCGTCTTGCGCATCGAGGACACCGATGAGGTCCGCTCGACTGAGGATTCCGTGACGGCGATTTTGGAGTCCATCCGTTGGATGGGGATGGACTGGGACGAAGGGCCGTTGGACTTGTCGCAAAGCCGCGGCCCCTACGGCCCGTATTTTCAGATGCAGCGCCTTGAAATTTACCGCGGGTATTTGAATGAGCTTCTCAAGGAAGGCAAGGCCTATCATTGCTACTGCTCGAAAGAGGACTTGGACGCCATGCGCCGCTTGGCCCAACTGGAAAAGCGCCCGCCGCGCTACGACGGGCGCTGTCGCCGCCTGACGGATAAGCAGCGGCAGGAGCTCGAGACGGCCGGAAAGAAGCCCGCGGTGCGCTTTAAGATGCCGGCGGAAGGAGTCACGGTCGTCCCGGATTTGATCCGCGGCGCGGTTTCTTTCGAGAACAAGCTCCAGCAGGACTTCGTCATCTGGAAGACTTCCGGCGGACCGACCTACAACTTCGCCTGCGTGGTGGACGACCATTTGATGGAGATTAGCCACGTCATCCGCGGCGACGAGCATCTCTCCAATACGCCGTCCCAAATCCAGATCTACGAGGCTTTGAGCTGGCCCTTGCCGCGCTTCGCCCATCTCTCGATGATCATGGGGCCCGACGGGGCGAAGCTTTCCAAGCGCCACGGCGCGACCTCGGTCCTGGAGTACAGGGATCAGGGTTTTCTCCCCGCCGCCCTGCGCAATTATCTGGCCCTTTTGGGGTGGTCCACGTCCGATTCGCAGCAAATATTCAGTGAAGATGAGCTCATCGCCAAGTTCGACTTGGCGGGCTGCCAGAAAAGCCCCGCGACGTTCGATCCGGTCAAGCTGACCTGGATGAACGCGGAGTATATCCGCAAGACCCCGGTTCCGACGCTGCTGGAGATGGCGCGGCCCTTTTTCGCGGCATCCAAGGTAGACACTAAAAATGGGCCGGCTCTCGAGAAAGCGGCGGCTTTGGAGCGCGAGAAATACCGGCTTTTGAGCGAAATCCCCGGCTTGGTGAGTTTTTTCTACCAAGACAAAGTCGAATTTTCTCAAAAAGCCATGGACAAGGTCCTGGGCCAACCTGGGGTCAAAGCCGTTTTGAACGGTCTGGGAGAAGATTTGCGCGGCTTTGATCCGTTCTCGGAGAAAGCGCTCGAGGAGCGCATTCGGAAATTCTGCGCGGACAAGGGGCTTAAGACCGGCCAAGTCTTCCACCCGCTACGGGCGGCCGTCAGCGGCCGGACGGAAGGCCCCAGCCTCTTCGCGATGCTTGAGGTGATGGGCCGGGAGAAGGTCGTTTCCCGCATCGAGTCCGCCGCGGCGCTTCTTAAGGCGTGACGAGCTTGTTGCTGGATATGGATAAAAAAGGAGAAGTTTTATAAAGTATGCCCATGAAAAAGAAATCAGCCAAGAAATCGGGAAAGTCCGCGGCGGCCAAGACCTCGGCCTCGGCTAAAGGCGTCAAGCCGGGCTTGCTTTCCATCCGGAAACAGCTTTTGACCATGCGCGAGGAGGTCCTCAAGGCATCGGAGCGCAAGGATATCGTTACCGACGTGGGTGGGGCGACTGGAGATTCGGTGGACGAAGCGAGCCAGTCCATCGAGCGAGAGCTGCTCTTCGAGCTTTCCGACAACGGAAGAACGACCCTGGACCAGATTGAGGCGGCGTTGCGCAAAATCGACCGCGGCGTCTACGGCGTTTGCGAATCCTGCCGCAAACCTATCGCGAAACTGCGGCTTAAGACCCTGCCGTTCGCCCGCTACTGCATCAATTGCCAAAGCGGCGCGGAGAGAACGCCGGAGTCTCGCCTTGAACCGGTCGCGGAACTCGCTTCGGCCGGAGAAGACACGTCCTCTTCAGATTCCTGAGAGAAGCGGCGCTTTCGTCTTGAAAAGTTAACACGGCTGCGTTACCCTAATAGGGCGGTCGTTGCACGCCCATGAAATATTTCATCTATAAGGACGCGGATATTTCCGGTCCCTACGACTCGGAAGAACTGCGGCGCCTGAACGCGGACCCCGACACCTTGGTCTACGCCGAAGCTCCTTCTTCAGGCGGGGGAAAGTTGTGGCGCCCCCTGATCGAAATGCTGGATTTCACCCGCGAAGGCGAACCAGCTTCTGCGGCCGCTCTACCTCCGATTCCGGAGAAGAGCCTTGATGAAATGCTCGTCGATTTTGATTTAGATCCCGATCTCTTGTACGGGGGCGAAGCGAAGTTCCTGGAAAATCCCGCCGTCGAGCCTCCGCTGGATGTATTCTTGGATCTTATCGAGATCGCGCCTGAACTGGGTCTGCCGAAGATTCAAGAGGAGAGCCCGCAACCAGAGGCGCCCAAAGAACCGGCGCCGGAAGCGTCCAACGAGGCCGCTCTTTTGTTGGAAGTGGCCAGGCTGCGCGAGCGGCTTGCCGCGTTGGAGGAATCCAAGGAGGTCAAGGCGGATAAAGCGGATAAAAAGGAGGATTCTCCGCCGCAGACGCCGGCCGAAGAGCCACCGCCCGTCACCATCGCGGTTTCAGAGCCTGAACCGGAGGCTTCACCCGCGCCAGCAGATGTCATATTTGAAGCGCCCAAAACTTTTCCCGTTCTTGAGCCTCCGCAAGAGGCGGCTCCTGCGCCGATGGAACAGGAGGAGCCCGCTTTCGCCGCGCCGCCGCAAACGGATCTCGCAGCGGCGGTGGCCGCGTTTCCGGAGCCCGCGCCTCAGGAAGCTCCGGCGGACGAACTCCCCGCCAAGCCCGGGACATTCGAATCGGAGCTGCAGAAGGTGCTGGGTCCTGCCTCGGAAATTTCCGCCTTTAGTCCGGCGCCGGCGTCTCCGGCCGCGCCCGCGCCGCAGCCTCAAAATATGGAATCTCCGAAGGAGCCTGCGGGCCTATTCGCCGCGACCCCCGGCGCCGGACTTTCAGCCGCGCCTTCAGCTTCCGAGTTCACCACCGGAATTTTTGGAACGATTCCTTCGTTCCAGGCGCCCGCCGAACCTGCGCCTCAGCCCCAGGGTTTGGGAGCTGAGTCCGGCGCCAAGCCTGCGTCCATGCCCGGATTGGATACCGCTCCGACCCAGCCTTTTGCGTCCGCGCCTGCGGCTTCTACGCAGAATTTAATTTCCGAATTGGCGCCGGCAACAGCTCCGGCGCAGCCTGGCAAAGCTAAAGCGGCGGCCAAGCCAAAGAAAAAGAGCTCGAAGGGGGCTTATTTCATTTTTGGAGGGCTCATCGTCGCGGCGGCGGGCGGCGGTTTCTTTCTTTTGACCGGCGGCTTGAATTCTTCGCGTCCGGCGCCTTCTTCCGCTCCCACCGCCAGTTCCGCTTCCGCGCCAGCGCCCGCAGCTCCGGTTCAGCAGGCGGCATCCCCGCAAGCCGCGCAGACGCAGCAGCCGGAGCCCGCTCCGATTTCGCCCCAGGCCCAGGCCGCCATCGATTTGGTTAAGAATTATCCATTGGACGGCAATCGCGGCACAGTCGCCCAGTGGCTCCAATATTCCTTCACGGCTAATCCCGGAGATGACAACAGGGAGGAGTGGACGGCGGGCGCCTTGAGCGGCGCCAGCTACGAGGTCCAGTACCGCGTAGTCCCCGGGCCGCAAAGCTCGCTTCCACAGCCGATTTCCTACCTTTTCGCCGCCGACGTGGATCGCCAGACTGTCCAAGGGGCCAATGCCGCGGCCAAACAGCTTCTATCCGGCGGCCAAACCGCCGTTTCCGCTCCCCAGACGCAAGCCGCTCAGCCCGCGCCGCAGCAATAGACCTTGACAGAAATGGATATGTCCGTTATCTTTAGTAAGAGGCGGACCTGATGCCGGCCCTGAAAGAATCCACAAATCCCATAGCCATTTCGACGCGCCTGGGGGAACTTCTCGTCTCCGAGGCGTTGCTCACCTATGAGCAGCTCCATGAGTGCATGGATGAGCATAAGAAAACGGGGCGCATCCTGAGCGCCGTCATCATCGATAAAGGCTACCTTACCTCCGAAAAACTTGTCGAATTTGTGAGCCAGAAATGCGGCTTTAAGTTCGTGCGGCTCTCCGATCGCGGCGCCATCAAAAAAGACGTGTTGAAGATGGTGCCGGAAAAAATGGTCCGCCAGAAGCTTATCCTGCCCATCCAGTTCGCGGACGATCAACTGACCGTGGCCATGTGCGATCCGTTAAATGTCATGGCCGTCGATGAAATCCGCATCACCACGGGCTTAAAGGTCGGTGTGGTCATCACCCCCGAGTCGGATATGGTCGACGCCATCGAAAGGGCTTACGGCAGCCAGGAGTCATCCGCCAAGGGCGCGGCCGAGGAGGCCAAAAGGCTGGGGGCGGGCGAGGACGGCGGTCTGGTTGTCCAAAAGGCCAAGGAAAAATCAGCCGAGGATGAGGATGATGATTCAGCAACGCAAATCAGCCAGGAAGAGCAGGGCGGCATCATCCAAATCGTCAACTTGCTGCTGGTCCGCGCGGTCAAATGCAAGGCTTCGGACATCCACATCGAACCCTATCAGAAAACGCTGCGGGTGCGTTACCGCATGGATGGAGTGCTCTACGAGCAGCCCTCGCCTCCTAAGAAATTCTTGAACGCCATCGTCTCGCGCCTGAAGATCATGGCCAGCCTCGACATCGCGGAGCGGCGCCGTCCCCAAGACGGGCGCATCAAGGTTAAGATCGGCGAAAAGGAAGTGGATTTGCGCATTTCCATCTGCCCCTGCACCTCGGGGGAAAAAGTCGTCATCCGGATCATGGATTCCGCGGCGACGCGGCTGGACATCGGACAACTGGGCATGGACCCGGAAAATTTCGCTATTTTCAACAAGCATATTAAGGATCCGCACGGCATCATCCTGGTGACCGGGCCCACGGGCTCGGGCAAGTCCACCACCCTCTATTCCACCCTGCACACGCTCAATTCTCCAGACGTCAACATCATGACCGCGGAAGATCCCGTGGAACTGGTCCTGCAGGGCATCAACCAGGTCCATTGCAACGCTGAAATCGGCCTCACTTTCGCCTCCAGCCTGCGCTCCTTTCTGCGCCAGGATCCGGACATCATCATGGTTGGGGAAATCCGCGATCAGGAGACCATGAACATCGCCATCAACGCGGCCTTGACCGGCCACTTGGTTTTTTCCACTTTGCACACCAACGACGCGCCCGGCGCCGTGACCCGCATTATGATGATGGACATCGATCCGGTCTTGGTCTCCTCCGCGCTCATCATGGTGGTGGCGCAGCGGCTGGTGCGCACCATCTGCAAGGACTGCAAGGAGTCCTACGAAGTCGAAACGCAGTGGCTCGCCAATTTGGGGGTCCCGGCCAAGCAACGTCCGGACACGCCCAAGGTCACTCTTTATAAAGGAAAGGGATGCGAAAATTGCGCCGGGACCGGCTATCGAGGCCGGATCGGCATCCACGAGGTGCTTGAGATCACGGATAATATCCGTGAACTCATCAGCCAAAAAGCCACGGCGATGAATATTAAGGATGCCGCGCTCAAAAACGGCATGATCACGCTTGAGCAATCGGCCGTGCGCAAGCTTTTGACGGGACTTACCACCGCGGAGGAGGTCATCCGCGTGACCGGCAGCCACACCTAGGCATGGGAGAAACGCGCTGATGGTATCGATGAGCGACCTGCTCATTCTCATGCATGAGAAAGGCGCCTCGGATTTGCACCTGACGGTGGGCTCCGTGCCCATGTTGCGCATCGACGGGGATCTTGTCCCCACGTCTTTCGACAAATTGACCGCCGAATCCTGCCAAGTCCTGGTGTTTTCCCTTCTGACGGAGACGCAACGGCAGAAATTTGAAGCGACGAACGAGCTCGATTTGGCCTTCGGTTTCAAGGGCCTGGGCCGCCTGCGCATGAACATCTACCGCCAGCGGGGGGCCATAGGCGCGGCCATCCGTTCCATCCCCTCGACCTTCAAAAGCTTCGAGGATTTGGGCATGCCCTCGGTGGTTTACGACATTATGAAAATTCCCAAGGGCTTGGTGCTGGTGACCGGCCCCACGGGCTCGGGGAAATCGACCACGCTCGCCAGCATGATCGACTATTTGAACGAGCACCGCAGCGCGCACATCGTGACCATCGAGGATCCCATCGAGTACGTGCACGCGCATAAAAAGGGCCTGGTCAACCAGCGCGAGGTAGGGCAGGACACGGAAAGCTTTCCCAAGGCCCTCAAGTACGTTCTGCGCCAGGATCCCGATATCATCCTGATCGGGGAGATGCGGGACCTGGACACGGTTTCGGCGGCGCTGACCATCGCGGAGACCGGGCACCTGGTCTTCGCGACCCTGCACACGACCGATTGCGCGCAGAGCATCAACCGCATCATTGACGTTTTTCCCCAGGAGCAAATCGATCAGGTGCGGGTGCAGCTTTCCTTCGTGCTGCAGGCCGTTTTCGCCCAGCAGCTTCTCGCGCATATTTCAGGCGCCGGCCGGGTGCTGGCTTCCGAGGTCCTGGTCGTGACGGCCGCCATCCGAAACCTCATCCGGGAGCAGAAGGTCGAACAGATCCAGCTGGCCATCCAGACCGGCGGAAAATTCGGGATGCAGACGATGAACCAATCGTTGGCGGAACTCTACCGCAAGCAGCGCATCAGCTTCCAAGAAGCGATGGAGCATTCTCTCGATCCTGAGGATTTGCGGCGCCTGATGCAGCGCTCCATGGCTCCGGCTAAATAGCCCCCAATTATGCCGACTTTCGCCTATAAAGCCAAGGGAAAAGACGGAAGCGTCCGCCAGGGAACGCTCGACGCCGCCGAGCGCCGCATCGCCATAGAGTTGCTGCGCTCGCAAAAGATGGTGGTGCTGGAAATTGGCGAGAAAAAGCCGGGGCTGCTCGATTCCTTAAATGAGCGGCTGAACGCGGGTGGAAAGATTAAGTCCAAGGATTTGACGATGTTCTCCCGCCAGCTCTCCACGCTCATCGGCGCGGGAGTTCCCATCGTGCAGGGCTTGTCCATCTTGGAATCCCAAGCGCAGAATCCGGCCTTCAAGAAGATCATCGCCGCGGTGCGCACCGACATCGAGGGCGGATTGTCCATCACTGACGCGATGAAGAAACATCCCCGGGCTTTTCCCGAACTCTATACTTCCATGGTCAAGGCCGGCGAATTGGGCGGAATTCTGGACACGATTTTGGAGCGCCTGACCTCGTATTTGGAGAATTCGGAGGCATTGAAGGCCAAGGTCAAGTCCGCGATGATGTACCCGGCCGTGGTGCTTTCCATCTGCGCTTTAGTGACGGTTTTTCTTCTAACTTTCGTGGTGCCGACTTTCAAGAATATCTTTTCGGCTTTCGGAGGGACGCTGCCGCTGCCGACCCAGATTCTGCTCAATCTTTCGGCCATCATGAGGAGTTATTGGTACGCGTGGGTCCCCATCCCCATCGCCATCGGCTACGGATTCAAGCGTTTTTACAAAACGCCGCTTGGAAAAAAATGGGTGGACGCCCAAATCTTGAAAGCTCCCCTCTTTGGGACTATTCTCACCAAGGTGGCCATCGCAAAGCTCACGCGCACGCTGGGAACGCTCATCAAATCGGGCGTTCCCATCATGCAGGGCTTGGAGACGGCCGCCGCCACGGCCGGCAACGTGGTCGTCTCGGAGGCGATTTTATCCAGCCGGGAATCCGTGCGCGAGGGCGGCAAACTCACCGACCCGCTCAAGAAGTCGGGGCTTTTTCCCAACATGGTGACCTCCATGATTTCGGTCGGCGAGGAAACTGGAAGCCTGGACGCGATGCTGGGCAAAATCGCCGATTTCTACGACATGGAAGTGGACACCGCGGTGAAGGGATTGACGTCCATGATCGAGCCCATCGTTATCGTCATCATGGGCGTCATCGTTGGCTCCATCGTCATCGCGATGTTTCTGCCCATTTTCGATCTTGGTCAGTTGGCTTCGCAGATGGGCCACTCTAAGCGCTAAGGAGTCCCTTCCCGCGCAGATGGCGGTGGTAGGTAATCGCGAAGCGATGGGCTTCGTCGCGCAGGCGCTGCAGCAGCCGAAGGGCGGGCCGGCGGCGCTCCAAGATGATGGAACGCGCCCGGCCGGGAATAAAAACTTCCTCCAGGCGCTTGGCCAGGGACGCGATGGGGATGTCCAAGCCCAAGCGCTCGAGAGCTTGGCGGGCCGCGCCCAGCTGGCCCTTGCCGCCGTCGATGAGGATGAGATCGGGCGCTTCGTCGGCGGACCTTCTCCTGTAGCGGCGAAAAACGGCCTCGGCCATGGACTTGAAGTCGTCGACGCCCCGGGTTTCGCGGATTTTGAAGCGCCGATAATGGTCCTTGTTCGGCCGGCCTCCCTTGAAGCAGACCATGGAGGCGACGGTGAAGCGCCCTTGAAAATGGGAAATGTCGAAGCATTCCGCGTGATAGGGCGGCCGCGACAAGTTTAGCGCTTCCTTTAAGTCCGTGACGGCCTGCGATTCCAGAATCGGCGCCTCGATGTCCTCGGCGCGCAGGGCTTTTAGGCGCACCCGTTCGCCCATCTGCGCGATGGCCTGAAGGTTGTCGCGTAAAATCGCCGCGCGCTCGTACTCGAGGGACTGCGCCGCCTGCCGCATCTCGGATTGGAGTTTCTCCTGCAGCCCCGCGTAATCGCCTTGAAAAAAAAGCGCGGCGCGTTCCGCGATGGCTTGGTAGCGCTCGGGACTGATTTTTCCCGCGCACGGCGCCGGGCACTGGCCCGTGTGATAGTAGAGGCAAGAATGAATGGTGCGCTGAGGGAGCGGTTTTTTTAGGTTGAAATCCCAGCGGCAGGGCCGCAACGGGAAAAGCCGGCTTCTCCAGAGGTAGCGCAAAAGGCTTTTGATGGAGGCGGCTTTAGGATAGGGACCGAAGTAGGCGCTTTTATCCCTGATTTTCCGGCGACTCATCGTCATGCGGGGGAAATCCTCGCCCAAAGAGATATTGACGTAGGGGTAAGACTTATCGTCCTTCCACATGGAGTTGAAGAAGGGCTGTTTTTCCCGGATAAGCTTGCGCTCCAGGAGCAGGGCTTCCCGCTCCGAGGCGCAGGGAATGTAGTCTATAGCGCGGATGAGCGGCGTCAGGGTCGAGTTCTTCAGGTCGGCCTTGGAGGGATTGAAGTATTGGGAGACGCGTTTGGCCAAGTCGACGGCCTTGCCGATGTAGATGATGTCGCCGGCGGAGTCGCGCATGAGATAGACGCCGCAGGCGTGCGGAAGATGGGAAAGGTCCATGATTTTACCGAGCCTTCTTAAATTATAGGTTTTCGCGTCGGGATGCGGGGAAACGGAGTCGGGCTAGCGCGAAGGCTCGACGACGACGGCCGTGCCGTAGGCAAGAACTTCGGTGATGCCCGCCATGACCTCCGTCGCGTCGTAGCGGACGCCGACGACGGCGTTGGCGCCCAGCTCGCCGGCGTGCTGGAGCATGAGTTCGAAGGCGTCGTTGCGGGCTCGCTCGCACAGTCCGGTGTAGAGGGTAATGTTCCCGCCGAAAATGGACTGAATTCCCGCCGCGAAGTTGCCTATGATGGAGCGCGAGCGCACGATGATTCCGCGCACGATGCCCAGATTCTTGGCGATGCGGTGGCCGTCGAGGGTAAAGGCGGTGGTGGTCAGGGCGTGTTCGATGCGTAGGTTCGGCATGAGGCGATTATAGCGGAAAAGCCGACGCGGGGCAACGCGCTTGTTCGGCGGGGCAGGGAAAAGATAAAATCGGCTCATGGCCGAGACTGAGATCAGGAAAGAGGCGCCTGTCGCCACGGATTTGCGCGAGCGTGGTCGCGCCGCGGACGGTTCCGTGCAGTTCTCCGAGCGCCGGCTCTTCATGAGCTTTTCGGCTTTCGGCGGCGCGCGCGACTATTCACCGCTTATAAAGGCGCTCGAGGCAGCCAAGATTCCGGCCGCGCTCTACGCCGACCTGCACGATCCGCGTGGGGCAGGGCTTTTGACCATGAGCGAAGATCCATCATTTTTTGTGGACGAATTGCGCAAATTCTTCAATGCCGGGCCTTTCGCCGATTTGGAATTGAAGCCCTCATACGCCATGGCCGGCCGCACCTACGCCTTGGGGCATGAGCCCAACCTGGACGACTGGCTCGTCGACCGCCCGCGTCGCGCGGTGCTGGACCCCGAGTGGCCCTGGGCGGTGTGGTATCCTCTGCGGCGCACGGGCGCTTTCGCGGCCCTGCCGGCCGAGGAACAGACCAAGATTCTACGCGAGCATGGCGCCATCGGGCATGCCTTCGGCAGCGCCGGGCTCGGCAGGGACATCCGTCTTGACTGCCACGGCCTGGACCCGGCCGACAACGATTTCGTCATCGGCCTTCTGGGCCGCGCGCTGCATCCCCTGTCCGCCTTGGTCGCCGCGATGCGCAAGACCAAGCAGACCTCGGGCTACATTGAGCATATGGGGCCGTTTTTCGTTGGCAAGGCCGTGTGGCAATCCAAGGAGAAAACATCATGAGCGAGAACCGCACTTTCAAGGTGTCCATGTCGGAGCGCTGCTTCCGCTTTAAGCCGGACGCTCTTGGAAACCACGCGCCGCCCAAGCCGGGCGTCTATGAGTTCGTGACCTTCCACCCGGACGGCAAGCCGGAAGTGCTCTTCGTGGGCGCGGCGCTGGGGTCCGAGACTGTCCAAGATGCCTTGGCCGGGCACATGGCGGGCAAGGCCAAGCCAGGCGCGGACGAACTCTTCGCCGCGGCCAAGGATGTTTATTTTGACTACGTGGCCAACGCGGATATTTCTTCGATCGAAGATCTGAAGGACATCGCCGCGGCCTTGGTGCAGAAGCACAAACCCAAGTTCAACCTCGGCGGTCCCGCCTTCACCGGCCGCTACGCCGCGGTCGAGGTTGAGGAAGTCGACTAGCGAGCGGCCGTGAGCCTCTCGTCTGTCCCGTTCTTAAACGCCTGCCTGAACGCCTCGGCAGGCATCCTGCTGATCGCGGGCTATCTCTTCGTGCGGAGCGGCCGGTTTTTCGCCCACCGCGTGTGCATGCTCGCGGCGCTGGGCTGTTCGGCGCTTTTTTTAACGGGATACCTCTACTACCACTTTCGCGCTGGCGTGGTCTATTACCACGGCGCTTGGCGCGCGCTCTACTTTTCGATTCTGGGCACGCACACTGTGCTGGCGGTCATCATCGCGCCCCTGGCGATTTACACGGCGTCTTTGGCCTTGCGCGGGCGATTCGAGCTGCACAAGAAGTGGGCCAAACGCGCGCTTCCCATTTGGCTCTATGTGTCCGTGACCGGTGTTGTGATTTACGCGCTGCTCTTCGGATCCTAGCGCGCAGTCCGCGGGCTAGACGCTAAAGGAAGTCCCGCAGGAGCAGGTGCTCTTGGCGTGCGGGTTCTGGATGCGAAAGCCGGCTTCCATCAAGGACTCGAAGTAGTCCACCTGCGAGCCGCCGATGAAGAAGTCCGAGCGCGGGTCCACTACGGCCTTGGCGCCGAAGCCCTCGAAGACGATGTCCTCGGACGCGACCTGGTCCGCGATGTCGAACTGGTAGCTCAAGCCCGAGCAGCCGCCGGTGCCGACCTTGACGCGCAGGCAGGGCGCGGCGCCTTTCTTGGCGGCCAAGTCCTTAATGCGCGCCGCGGCTTTCTCGGTCAGCGTGATCATGAGTCTAGAACTGCTTGGATTTGCCGCAGCCGCACGAGCCCTTCTCAAGGGGATTCTTGATGCGGAAGCCCGAGCTCATTGCGTCGTCGGAATAATCGACCACGGCCTGATCAAGCAGGGAAACGCTGGCAGGATCCATCACCACATCGAAGCCCTTCTGAGGCAACACCACGTCCTCGGGCTTCTTGTCGTCAAAGCTCAGCGAATACTCGTAGCCGGCGCAGCCCGAGGGCTTCAAGCCCACGCGCAGGCTCTTGCCGCGGAAATTCTCCTCCGCGGACAGGAATGATTGGACTTTCTCGACGGCTTTTTCGGTCAGCGTAAACATGGGCAATCTCCTGGGGCGAATAGCCTAGTATACCCCCGTCGAAGGGGTGCGGTCAAGGCGCGTCTGCCGTTATGAAACCGTAACATCGGACGCTTAAAATAAAGCGCTTGCCATGAGCGAGGAAAACTTCAAGCTCGAATCGGTCAACGACGTCGAGACCGCGCGCTTGGCTTTGCGCTGGGCGCTCGAGCGTCTGCGCAAGGCCTCAGAGGATTTGGCCGCGACCAAGGACGAGCGGGACAAGGCCGCCGCCGAGGCCGCGCGCCTTGCCGAGGAGGCCGCCCGCAAAGACGCGGCCATGGCGCGTTGGAAGGAGACCATCCGGCTTTGGGAGTCCTCCATCAAGGACCATAAGGCCATGGAGGAGTCCCTGCGCGAGGACCTGCGCAAGGAAATCCTGCAGGAGAAGACGATTGCCGAGAAAGAGGCCCGGCGCCAGGCCGAAATGCAGATCACGGCCCTCCAGCGCGAACTCTCCGATCGTGAAGCTCAAATCGGGGCCTTGAAGAGGACCGCCATCGACGCGGCCCGCGACGCCAAAATCCACGCCGAGCGCGAGATAGAGGTCCTGCTTGAGCGCCAGAACCGCGCGCTCGAAGACGAGAAACGCGCGTTCTTGGACCGTTTGCGCGCGCAGGAGGACGAGATGCTGCGCCGCGGGCGCCAAGCCGCCGCCGCCGAGCAAAAGGCGCTCGAGGACCGCCGCGCCGCCTTGGAGTCCGACTTCGCGGCCCGGCGCGCGGCCATTGAGGAGGACTTTCGCCGCCGCGTGGCCGAGGAGTCGGCCCAGTTGGATGACCGCGTGCGCGCCGAGCGGCAAAAAGACGCCCAAATTTTTAAGGACAAGGAAGCCGCCCTGGAGTCCCAGGCGCGCGAGCAGACCGAGCGCCTCTCCGAGCGCTATGCCGCCCTTGAGAAAGAGTGCCGCGCGCGCTTCGAGACCATGGAACGCGACGTGCTCGTCGAGAAGGACAAGCGCCTTTCTGAGGAACGCCAGATTCTTCAGCGCGCCTTCGCGGACAAAGAAAAGGATTTGGAGCGCGCGATGGCGTCCTCCACGGCGACGGCTCTGGAGCGCGAGAAGGCGCTTTGGACCGAGCACCAAGAGAGAATCGCGCGCTCCTTGGCCGATGCGCGCGAGCAGATGCTTGCTGAGCGCCGGCAGTTCGAGCAGGATTTGGAGGCCAAGCGCAAGGAGTTGGAAGCCCAGGCGGCCGCGTCTCTGGCCGAGAGGGAACGCGCGCTCGCGCAGGCCCACGAGGAGCGCTTGGCCCAGGCTCGCGCGCAGTTTTCCGCGCAGGTGGAAGTCGAGAAAAAGAGCGCGGCGTCCGCTTCCGAGCGCCGCGAGGCGCGTCTGCGAGAGGAACTCTCGGAACAGCAGGCCCGCTGGCTGGCCGAAAAAGAGCGCGCGCAGGAGGAGTTGCGCCGGGAACTGGCCGAGAAAAGCCTGCGGGAGTCGGCCGAGATGGAGGCGCGACTGCGGGAGCGTCAAAAGGCCTTGGAGGAGGACGCCCGGCGCAAGCTCGCTCAGGACATGGAGTCTTTGCGCGCGCGCTTTGGCCATCACGAACGCGAACTCGAAGGCCGCATGCGCGCCTGGCAGATGCAGACGGAGGAACAGATTCGCCGCGAAAAGGCCGAGTGGCTCTCCTCCGCGGAGAAAGATTTACAGGCGCGCCGGGCGGAATTAGAGCGCCTGCGCGCGGAGAACGAGGCCCGCGTGCAGGAGACCGCGCAGAAGCTCGAGGCTGCCCGGGCGCAAAAGGAAAAAATCGCGCGTGATGAGCTCTCCCTCCGCGAGGCGAGGCTGGAGGAAGAGCTTGGCCGCCGCGAGGACGCGGCGCGCGCCCGCTACGAGGATCTATTGGCCAAGGAAAAGGCGGCCATGGAAAAGCGCCTGGCCGAGCGCGAGGAGGCCCTCCGGCAGCGGCTCGAAGCCGACCGGGCGGCCTCCGAGCGCGACCAGGCCAGACGCATGCAGGATTTTTCGCGCGGCTTGGAGTCCAAGAGCGCGCAGAAGGAGCAGGAGTTGCGCGGCTTGGTGGACGGGAGGCTCGGCGAGCTCTCGCGGACCGAGGCCCAGTTGCGGGAATCCTGGGCCGCCAAGGAAGCCCAGATGCAAAAAGCCTTCGCGGAACGTGAATCGCGTTGGCTCGCTTCCCAGAACGAGGTGCTGGCCCGCGAGCGCGCGCTTTTGGAGCAGGAATGGGCACGCGAGACCGGCCAGCGCCGCGCGCGTTTTGAAGAACAGCTTCAGGAGCGGCAAAAGGCGCTGGAGTTGAAGGCCGCCGAGCTTGAGCGCCGCATGCAGGAACAGTGGAACCAACGGGAGGATGTTTGGAACCGGACCAAACGTGAGGCCCTAGACCGGGAAATCGCGTCCTTGCGCGCGGATTTTGCGGTCAAGGAAAAGACTTTGGAGGAGCGCGCGGTCGAGCGGGAAAAAGTGCTGCTTTCTCAGAAACGAGAATTGGAGGCGACGTTCGAGGCCAAGGCGCGCTCTGCGGCCGCGGAACTCGAGCACGAGAGGGATGCCTTGCGCGAGCATCACGAAAAGCGCTTGCGGGAAGTGGAAGCCGAAAAGCAAAAGGCCGGGACGTGGCTCATGCAGAAGGAGCAGGAGTTGAGCGACAATTTTCAGAAAGTCGAGCAGACCTTGCGCAATGAGCTTCATGCCGCGCGCCTGGCGCAAGCCGCGGAATACGATGAAAAGGTCCGCCGCCTGGCCGAGGAGCGCTTGGTTTTGCAGAAGGAGCACGAGCAGAAGCTGCGCGATTTGGAGGCCAGGTATCAGCGGAGCGCCGGGCAAAAAGGCGCCTCTTAGGCCTAAAATGCTAGACTGAACGCCCAGATGGGTCACATAGGCCTCGGAGCCGCTTTCATCGCCGGAGTCGCGTCGTTCCTCTCTCCCTGCGTTTTGCCTCTCATCCCAGGATATCTTTCGCTCATGTCCGGCCTTTCCTTGGAGGACTTGGCGAAGGATTCAAGCCGCGGCCAAGTCGCGGCTAAAGCGGGCCTGGGTTCGCTCTTCTTCGTCCTGGGCTTTTCCTTGGTTTTTACTTTGCTGGGCGCTTCCGCTTCCAGCGTTGGAAGCTTTCTGGTTTCGTCTCTTCCCGCGTTGGACAAGGTCGCCGGTGTCCTCATCATGCTCTTCGGGCTTCATATCATGGGCGTCCTGCCCATCAAATGGCTCTACTATGAACGGCGCTTTTCCTCGCGCGGAATTTCGCCGGGCTATGCGGGCTCTTTCCTGATGGGCCTGGCCTTTGCGTTCGGGTGGACGCCCTGCATCGGGCCGATTCTGGGCGCGATTCTGGCTTTGGCCGCGACCCAAAAAACCGCGGCGCAGGGAATGGCTTTGCTGTGCGTCTATTCCTTGGGTCTGGGCGTGCCTTTCATCGCCTCGGCTTTCGGGATGAATATCTTCCTGCAGTTTTTCGCCCGCTACAAGCGCTACATCCGCTGGGGCGAAGTCTTGGCCGGGGCCTTCCTGGTGTTCATGGGCGCCCTGGTCTTTTCCCGGCATCTGGGGCTCATCAGCCGGTATCTGCCGCAGTCGTTTTTCCGCTTCGCGCTATGAGCCTGCACGAAGGGCGCTCTTCCGCGGGAAAGAAATTATTCGCGGTGCTGGCCCTGGCGAGCTTGGGTGCTTTGCTCTATTTTTTGGTTCCGGCAAGTTCGTTTCGCGAGCAGGGCGAGCAGCCCATTGAAGCCCCGAACTTTACTTTGACGGACATCAGCGGCCGCCAGGTGTCTCTCTCTCAATACCGCGGCCATGTGGTGTTTATTGATTTCTGGGCGACATGGTGCGGCCCGTGCCAGGAGGAGATTCCAGATCTCATCACGCTTTATAACCGCTTCAAGGGCCAAGGCTTCGTCATCCTTGGCATCGCCATGGACTCTCTGGGGGCGCGCGCGGTCGTGCCGTTTGTGAAACAGGCCCATATCCCCTATCCTATACTGCTTTCCAACGGCGGCGAGCCGCCGGCCGGCTATCCCGTCCCCGGTTTTCCCACGGGCTTTTTAATCGACGCCAAGGGCCGCATGCTGGCGCGTTATTTGGGTCCGCAATCTGCCGATGACTTGTCCCAAGATGTTGAAGCGGCGCTTAAGGATTAAAGAGCTCGCCCTGGCCGGCGCGGCAGTGGCCGCGTTCGTCCTTCAGGCCCGGGCTTACGACGTCTTTCCCGCGTCGCGTGTTTTTCAGCCTCTTCTGGCCGATCCAAGGGAGATACACTTGGGCGCGTCATATTACCGACTGCGGGGCCATAACGACGCCGATGTGGCCTTGGGGCATAGCTGGGGCATGACGCGCTGGAAAAGCGCCGCCGGTTCCTGGGTCTGGCAGTGGGATATCGAGGGCATGGCCTACTCGCGGTTTCAGGTCAGCGGGGGCGTCAATAAATTCGAGACCGTGGATTTTTTTGCCAATCTTCCTTTGGAGGTCAAGCACGGCACGCTGTCGGGGAAATTTTACCTCTACCATGAAAGCTCCCACCTAGGGGACGATTACATCCGGGACACGGGGAACACCGGATTTCGCTACAGCGTGGAAGGCGTGCGCGGGATCATTTCAGACGATGTCTGCCCGCATCTGCGCGTCTACGGCGGCGGCGGCTACCTTTTCCATTCGATTCCCACGCCCCAGCGGGGGACGCTGCAGGGAGGTTTTGAACTGACCGGCCCTGACTTCCAGTGGCATTGGTTTTACTCGGTGCGGCCCTATTTGGCCGAAGACGTGCAATCCCACGCCAACGTGCAGTGGAACGTCAACTCCAATAGCGTGCTGGGGCTTAGGTTCGGTTTTCCTGACACAACTCGGGCCATGCGCGCCTTCATCGGCTATTTCGTCGGGCACTCGCCGTACGGCCAGTTCTATTCCCTGCCCGAGCACTACGCTTACGTTGGGCTTGGCTTCGATCTCTAGGCTTTTTGCGTTCAAGGCATGAAGGGCCTGCCGCGAATCTGCTAAAATTTATTTTATGAGTCCTTCGACGGAAGCGGCCCTGCCCGACACGCCGGTCATGCGCCAATACCGTGAGCTTAAGGACCAGCATCCCGAAAGCGTCTTGTTTTTTCGCTTAGGCGACTTCTATGAGATGTTCGGGGACGACGCGCGCCTGGCCGCGCCCATCCTGGGGCTGGTTCTGACCTCGCGCCAAGGCGTGCCCATGTGCGGCGTGCCTTGGCATAATAAGGGACACTACATCGCCAAGCTTCTGCGCGCCGGCCGCAAGGTGGCAGTGGCCGAGCAGATAGAGGGCGGCGACGCGGCCAAGAAGATTTTCAAGCGGGAGGTTATCCGGGTCGTCACTCCCGGGACCGTCATCGAAGACGACTTGCTGGAGCCTTCTTCCGCGAATTTCCTGGCGGCCATCGAGCGGGACTTGGTGGGCTGGGGATTGGCCTGCCTCGACGTATCCACGGGAGAATTCTGGGCGGCGCAGGCATTGAACGACCGCGGCGAGCGCCGGCTTTCGGAGCTTTTGGCCCGCGCCAGGCCCAGCGAAATCCTAGTTGGTTCAGGAACACGGCATGAATCGGCGTCCGATGATCAGCGGCTGGCGCCGGCTTCTGCAACCATTTACGATGCGCCTTTGGAAAAAGATGAGCCGGAATGGACTCAAGAATCCGTATGGGCCAATCATCCGCTGGCCCGCCGGGCGGCGCTCAAGTGCCGCGCCTACGTCAGAGAGGCCCGCCTGCATCTGCGCGAGTTGCCGGCGCCGTCCTACCGCGAGGCCGCCGAGGAGATGGCGTTGGACGAAACGGCCATACGGACCTTGGAACTCGTCGAATCCTCGTCCGGAGAGCGCGCGCCGAGCCTTTGGACCCTGCTCGACCGAGCCAGCACGGCCATGGGCAGCCGGAAAATCAAAGAGTGGATTTTGAGGCCGAGCCTCGAGCTTCCGGAAATCGAGTTTCGGCAGCAGGCGGTGGAGGAACTTTCCGAAAGTCACCAAGCGCGGGTGCAAATCGCGGCGATTTTGCGCGAGATTTCAGATTTGCCGCGTCTCATCAACCGTCTGGGCACGCGCGAAGCCGGGCCTCGGGACTTGGCGGGCCTGAGGGATTCCCTGGACCGCTTTCCCGAAGTGGACGGTTGGCTCCGCGGTATGGGGGAGCACTCGGCTTTTTCAAGTCTGCTGGCGCGGTGGGAAGAGCCCGCCAGGAATCTGGAGCGTTGCGCGCAAATGCTGGATCGCGAGTTGGCCGAAGAGCCGCCGGTCAAGCTTTCGGACGGCGGGCTCATCAAGCCCGGCGTTCATGCCGAGCTTGACGAACTGCGCGCCTTAAAATCCGACGGCAATCGCTTTCTTGAGGAACTCGAGGCCAAGGAGCGCGAGGAGACCGGCATCGCCTCTCTCAGAGCCGGCTATAATTCGATTTTCGGCTACTACTTCGAGGTGACCAAGACCCATCAAGCCAAGGTCCCGCCGCGCTACGTCCGCAAGCAGACGCTGACCAACGCGGAGCGCTACATCACGCCCGACTTGAAGGAGCTGGAAAATAAGATTTTGGGCGCGGAGGAAAAAATCATCCGCCTGGAAGCAAGGCTGTTCGAGGATTTGCGCGAGAGGGCGTCCGCCCATCACGAGTCCGTCCTGGCCGCCGCCGCCGTGATTTCGGAGATGGACGCCTTGGCGGCTTTAGCCGAAGCCGCCTGCCTCCATGGGTTCGTCAAGCCCACGGTCGATTTGTCTCACGATTTTGAAATAGAAGACGGCCGTCATCCGGTCTTGGCCGCGCTTCTTCCCGCCGGGGAATTTGTCCCTAATTCCATTAATCTCAACGGACGGGAGCCGCAGATCGCCATTCTGACCGGACCGAACATGGCCGGGAAATCCACATATCTCCGGCAAAACGCGCTTATCGCGCTTATGGCGCAGATGGGATCTTTTGTCCCCGCCAAGTCCGCCAAAATCGGCATGGTCGACCGCATCCTGACCCGCATCGGCGCCCAAGACGCCATCGCCAAGGGAGATTCCACCTTCATGGTCGAGATGAAGGAAACGGCGCACATCTTGAAAAGCGCCACCACACGGAGCCTTCTTATCTTAGACGAGGTCGGCCGCGGGACTTCCACGTTCGACGGAATATCAATAGCATGGGCAGTTCTGGAGCATTTAAACAGTGCCTACCGCTCCGAGGGTGTCGAAGAAGCGCGTGGCCCAAGGGTTCTTTTCGCCACGCATTATTTCGAGTTGACCGAACTGGCCAGGCTTTTGGAAGGGGTGGCGAACTTCAACGTCGAGGTCAAAGAGTGGACTAACTCCAAGGGGCAGGCCGAAGTCGTGTTCCTGCATAAAATCTCTTCTGGGCCGGCGGATCGCTCCTACGGCATCCACGTCGCCGCCCTGGCGGGGCTTCCGCCCCAAGTCGTGGCTCGCGCCCATGAAATCTTGGAGCGGCTCGAAGCCGAATCGGCTTCCGGAAAAATTTCAGGCTCGGACGAGGCGCCGGCGCAGGCCGAGTTGCCGCTGTTCGGAGGCAATTCCGTCCTTGAAGCGCTGCGCTTCCTCGACCCGGAGCGGATGACGCCCCTGGAAGCCTTGTCCGCTCTTCAAGAGCTTAAAAAGCGCCTGTCTTAGGCCGATGTCCAAAATTTCACTTCTGTCTCCCGAGGTCTTTAGCCGCATCGCCGCGGGCGAAGTCGTCGAGAATCCCGCCGCGGTCTTGAAGGAACTCGTCGAAAACGCGCTGGATGCGGGCGCCGCAGCAATTAACGTCGAGATTGCGGGCGGCGGCAAGGGACTTATCCGCGTCAACGACGACGGGTGCGGCATGGAGCCGGAAGACATGGCGCTCTGCCTCAAGCGCCATGCCACGAGCAAAATCTCCGCCTTCGGCGACTTGGAGAGCTTGGCGACCTACGGTTTTCGCGGCGAGGCTCTCTATGCGGCCGCGAGCGTATCACGGCTTTCAATCACGAGCCGGACGGCGCGCGGCCAAGGCTGGCGGCTGGAGACCAGGGCCGGTGACATCGCGTTCTCCGGCCCTGCTTCATCGGCGCAAGGCACGATCGTCGAGGTCCGCGATTTATTCTACAACACCCCGGCGCGCTTGAAATTTCTCAAGTCCGACGAGACCGAGCGCGCGCGAATGACGGCTGTCGTGGAGGAAGCGGCCTTGGCGAATCCCTCCGTCCATTTTACCTTCAAGTCCGAAGGCCGGGAGAGGCTTAATTTCCCCGCCTTAAGGGGATCGGGGGCGGCGCAAGAGAGGCTTTCGGCCGTTTTGGGCGATGAGCTGGCGCGGAACCTCGTTTCCGTCGCGGCGGACCGGCCGGAAATGCAGGCGCTTTTATTCGTGTCTCCTCCCGAGCATCTGGCGTCCTCGCGAAAGTTTCAATGGTGGTTCGTCAATCGCCGGCCTGTTGAATCGCGCCTTTTGCAGCAGGCGCTCTATCACGCCTTCCGGGAATCTCGCGGCGCGCGCCATCCTGTTCTGGCCGCCTTCTTGGAGATGCCCGCCGCTGCTTTCGACGTGAACGTTCATCCGGCCAAGAGGGAAATCCGGTTTAAGTCGGATAGGGATATTTTTGATCTTGTTTCCGGGCTTGCGGCCAAGGCTGCAGCCCGGCAAAGCGCCCCGCCGTTGCTTAATTTTCCGCATCGCGGCGCGAATGCTGGTTCAGCGGCCGTTTCGGAAGCAGAGGCGCCTTATCACGCGGGGGGCGTGGCGCCGAATCTGTCCACGAGTGAGGCGTTCTTGGATTTGCGGGCTGAACATCCGGCGAACTCGTTTGTTCCCAGAGAAGGTCTGCCGCGGTGGTTTCATCCGCCCTACCGGTACCTGGGACAAATCGAGAAAAGTTACCTGGTCTTCGAATCCGACGGCGGCATCAGCGTGATGGACCAGCACGCCGCGCAGGAACGGATTTTGTTCGAGAAATACGCCGCCGAGGTCGCCGACGGCAAGGTCCGCGTCCAGAGGCTGATGCTGCCGATGTCCCTGGAACTGCCCGCCTCGCGGATCGCGGAAGTACTGAGCCGCCGCGAGCGCCTGCATGAAATTGGGTTCGAGATGGAGCCTTTCGGCAAGACCATGCTCAACGTCGTGGCGGTTCCGGCCTTGTTCGAGAAAGCCGCGGACTTGAAGGACATGATCGGCCGGCTGCTTGATTTCCACGGCGATCCGCGCGTCGCGGCCCGGGAGTCGCGCCATGAGGCGGTGGCCATGATCGCCTGCAAGGCCGCGGTCAAGGCGCATGACGCTCTTTCCGAGAAAGAAGCCATGCGACTTTTGGAGGACTTGAAGGATTGCCGGGAGCCGGCCTGCCCGCACGGCCGGCCCGCGCTTTTGGCGCTTGACCGCCAGGAATTAGCCAGACGCTTTTCCCGTCCCGGCGCCCCGCCGATTTAGGCCCGCTCTCCTTCCTCGAAATAGCATCCGTAGACGCAATACGTCTGCCCTTGCGCCGCCATCGGGTGCAGGTTATACTACCGCCGGGTTTTCGGCTTATGCTCCGCAAAACGATTTTCCTCGCCTTGTGTGCGGTCATGGCCGTTCCTGTGGCGGCGTCTGCTCAAGGGCCCGTTTTGTCCCTGCCTTCAGGTGTTTCCGGCGATTCGGCCACGCCCGATTCGGGCAAGCTAGTCTTCACATATCCCTGCGCGTTCGTTTACGCGGATGGTAAACCATATGGTGCAAAGGTTGCGCGCCACGTTTGCGACTACATGCACGCCTCGCTGCAGGATGCGGCGCGGACCTTTAATTCCCTTCCGACTCTGGCCGCTCAGAAAGAAATGCTGAAATCGGTGACGCGCGTGGCTGACGCGGACTACGTCCGGTATCTAAAAGGTAAAACGGTCCTGCTTGAGGAGACGGATCCAGAACTGGTCTCCAGCCGCCTCCCGCCATTGAAGGCGCTGCTCCAAATAGAGGATTTGCGGCGGCTGGTCGAGTCCCAGGGCGAGCAGATCGCGCGGCCGTTCTTGTGGCCGAGGCCGCCGGAATATCTGCAGAAATCGTATCTTGATGTTTCCGCGGGTAAGTTTCAGGACAGCTGGAACCCATACGTTGGTGTATTCCTCAAGCGGGACGCGAGCTTGGTCGCGAAATCTCAAGAATTTGAATCGCGGATGATTCGGAGCACGGACGCCAAGGCGGAAGGCCGGGTCCGCGCTAGCCTCTTAGCACGGGCCGTCAAGGCGGGAGCCAGCCCTAAGGCCGCTGCCGCCGCCTTAGCCCGGCTCTTTGACGGTGGAGGCGGATCAGTCAAGGACTCCGGCGCGGACCCGGCTTCTTTTGCTTTAGGCGCGGCTGCTCCGTCCGGCTTGAGGAAATGGACGGCGCCAGCCGCAGGCCGCCTGGGGCTGCCGTCCGCCCTTCCGCCACCCATCCCTGAGCGCGGCGCGGCGCTCGCCAAGCGCGGCTATTTCGCGCGCGGCAGCGAGGCGGGCTTGAAGCGCATCGACGATGACGCCAAGATTGCCGTTTGGCACGCGCTGGGTTGGAGCCAAACCTTGGGTGATCCGACCGCGGCGGTGCCCTACATCATCGTGCAAAAAGGTCCCACCTGCGCCATCGGCGCGCAATACGAGGCCATGCGCGTACGGCGCCTGGACGTCGGTATCCAGGCGTTGGTTCAAGAAGCTGTGGACAAGGGCTATTACGCCGAGTACGGCCTCGCCTCAGGTTTTCGCGCCGGCGGAACGTTCAATGATGATGCCAACGCTCTTCTGCGCGATCACGGCATATCCAGCCGGTTGATGCTCAAGGCGACGCCTTTGAAGCTTGAGGAGTCCATCGCTGGAGGAGGGGGGGCCATCGTCACCGTGCGCGAAAGAGAATTTTGGAACGAACCTTCCCTGCCTGAGAGCGCGGCCCATGCCGTCTATGTTTCCGGCGCGGAGATAAATCCTCACGGCCACGTTCTCGGCTACTATGTCAATGATACAGGCACGGGAGAAGCCATGCGCTTTGTTTCCGCGTCTGACTTCAAAAAGGCGTGGACCGGCGTGATGGTCAGCTTCGTGCCCTCCAGCTCCGGCGTTCCGGAAGGTGGCGCGCGGTGAAGCGTTTTCTTCGGCTGGGCGCGTTTTTAATAGTGGCGGCATTTTTAGGGGCTTGCGGAAAAACGGATTGGTTGGCGCGCCTCCATTCGGAGCCGATGTATCAGCGCGCGAATCAACTGCGTGCCAGTTCCGGCTGCACGACGCTGGTGCCGGCGGAGTTTGGGCAGATGTTGCCTGTTCCCATGAAACGCGGCAGTGGCTTTGCCGTGCTGTTTTACCCATTGGAGTCGTCACCTGGCCATGTCGAAGCGTTAACTCCCATCGTGAAGGGTCTCTTCGGAGCGGGGCGAGAGGCTGATTCCTGCGCCAAGATTGCCGGAGTCAAGCTACGGGCGCTGGGGCCTCCCGTGCCGCTCAATCTTTCGAATGCCGATTACTATCGCCAGCAAGAGCGCGTCTTCTCCTCCTTAAACCTCGTCGCTGATGCTTATTGGCAGGGCGGCAAACCGAATCCGGCGGAGAAAAAGCAGGTTAATGAGTTCGCACAGGCTTTCTCAGCGGTGGCTGAGCCGCCGCTCCTGCCGTATTATTACCGGTTAAACCCTGATTTTTGGGAATGGATTGAGAAGCAGGCCGGCTATTCGATTCCAAAGACCTGAGCTAGGGCATTCCCCATAGAGGGTGCCATTGCGGAATCAGGCGCACGTCCTTCAAGAGAACTCGCGCTTGGCGTAGAAATCCGAGCGTAAGGCGGCTAGGCGCCGGCTTGGTTCCTTCCCGAGCGGTGGCCGGCTGGAGCACGAGCGGAATCCCCGGCGAGGCCTCCTGCAAAAGCCGGATGACCTGCCTCCATTCCGCAGGCGTCGATTCGGACGTCAGGACGACCTTGACGAAGGTCTTTTCCGGGGCGATCTTAAGGAACTCCAAGTGCCGGCTCCAGAGCTCTTCTTGCGTCGCCGAGGGAAGCTTCACGTCCATGGCCACAACGTCGCAAAGATGCGCGATTTTCTCCAGGGCGTGGGGCAGGGTGCCGTTGGTCTCCAAATAGTTTTTAAGGCCGGCGCTTTTGGCCCACGGCATGAGCTCGCCCAGCGCCGCGCGATGGATGAGCGGCTCGCCGCCGGTCCAGGAGACGAACGTATGAGCCCGCTCGGAGTTCAGCCGGGAAACAGCGGCCTTGATTTTGTCCAGGCTCCAGGCTTCCCCTGCGCCCATGGGGATGGTGTCCGGCTCGTCGCAGTAGCTGCAATGCAGGTTGCATCCACCGAAGCGGACGAAAACATGGCGCTGTCCCAGGCAGAGTCCTTCCCCTTGCAGCGATGAGAAAACTTCAACGATACGGGGCTTCATGCGGCTGGATCGGCGAATCCCGCTTCGGTAAATCCCTTGGCGCGGAGCTTGCATGAATCGCAAACGCCGCAGGGCTTTTTTAGCCCCGCGTAGCAGGACCAAGTGAGGTGGAGCGGCACCCGGAGTTTCCGCGCCAAGCGCGCGATGCCGGCTTTATCCAATTTGAGGAGAGGCGCCAGGATTTTGACGGGCTTTCCCGAGCTCCCGCGCCGCGTGCCCTGCCGGAAAACGGAGCGGAATGCTCGGTAAAACGCCGGGCGGCAGTCCGGGTAACCGCTGAAATCGATGGCGTTGGCGCCGATGACGACGGCTTGGGCGCCCCAGGCGTCCGCGAGAGAAATTGCCAAGGCCAGGAAAATCGTGTTTCTTCCCGGAACGTAGGTCGACGGTATTTTCCCATGGCCGATGCGGGAGAGGGTTGTTTGGGGCAATCGTTTTGAGCGGTTGACAAGAGACGATGTCCCGAGCCAGGGAAGGTTCAGGCGCACCGCATGAAGAGGCGTCCGTGCGGCCTTGGCGACGCGTCTGGCGGAGTCGAGTTCCTTATCGTGGCGTTGGCCGTAGGCAGCCGAAAGTGCGACGCAGCAGTATCCGCGGCTCTTGGCCCAGAAGAGGCAGGTCGAGGAGTCCAGTCCTCCGGAGAGCAGTACGACCGCCAGAGGCTTGCGCGCGGGCACGTCAGGAGGACCGCCGGACGCCCGTATGGCGGCGGCACCAGTCGCTCAAGTCGTCCAGGTCCTTTGGGACGGCTTCGTAGCGCGCAAGCTGGGCTCGGAACACCTCGGCCGCGGCGCGCGTGTCGGCCTCCGCGCGGTGGGCCCCGTCAAGCGTCTTGCCGCAGTAGAAACGATAGGCGGCTTCCAGGTTGCGCGGTTCCATTCGGTGGTAGATTGTCAGCGCGTCGACCACGCGTCGTCCGTCAGTGGAGAAGAAAAATCCTGAGCGGGAGAATTCCGAAGCGAGCAGAGGAACGTCGAATTTTATGATGCCGAAGCCTCCCAGATCGCAATTGTCCAGGAATAAGAAGGCGCGTTCGGCGATCTGGGAAAATGAAGGGCTCTGCGCCACCATTTCGTCGGTGATGTGGTGGACGGCCATGGATTCCTTAGGCATGGGCCGCTGGGGATTGATCAGCGAGCCAAAGAAATCCTCCCGGCCGTCCGGGAAGCGCTTCAAGAACGCGATCTCCACGATGCGGTCTTGGTAAGGGGAGATTCCCGTGGCTTCAAGATCCAGGAAAACCATGGGGCGTTCGATAAGCATTTCAGGTCACCTTTTGGCGGGTGCAGCGGGGGCGGGCGGCGGCGATGTAATGGGCGGCGGCACGCATTGGAAAATAATGTGGTGGTATTTCGCCAGATCGTAATGCTGGATTCCGAATTCGGTGTCCGTTTCCAAATTCCCGCCGTTATAAGGCACCACAGCGTCGGTGTGTATAAATTCATCGATAATTTTTAGGCCCATGCCTTTACAGACTTTTCGCATGCGGAAGAAGGCGGTTTTGCGCCGCGCCGCGACGACGGGACTCCACCCTTCCGCGGAATAGCGGATTTCGCCGCCGCCGGGAACGATGTAGCCGACTTGGGCGACGGGTCCCTTGCGCGGGGCGGTTTCCTGGACCATTTCCGTCACGCAGCCGCACAAGACTAAGGGAAAAATGAGGGAAAGCAGAGTCCGTTTCGGCGGCATGGCGAACCCGATTATATCTATTTGCGCGGCCGAAGCTCTGCGCGGCTCTGCTCCGGGTCCGCCGCGACGCGGCCCGACAAGCGCTCGCTGCAGCGCTTGCCGTCAAGGATGGTCTCTTCCATGAAGGAATACTTCCAAGCCCCGTAGCGTCCGATGGACTCGATGCCGGATTTTCGAAGATGATCGAAAATACTTCGGACGGCCGGTTCGCGGTTGAAATCGTAAACGACGTAGGCGCAGGGGATGGGCGTCCAAAGCCTGACGGGGAGCCTGTCAGATTTTTTTAGTAAACCGCAGGAGACAAGGCTGTTCAGGATTGAGGGTTCCAAGTTCTGGGGCCTGATTTTTTCGGCGGCCTTGGCGGAAATTTCGATGTAAAGAGAGCTCATGTTTCGAGGGGCGGCCGCGTCGGAGAAATTGCTGTAGAACCCGACGCGGTAAAACGGAAATCGTTTTTCAGGGAAATAAATCCAATGCTTATCCGAGACGCGGGGGCGGGCGACCCCCAAGTTGAGGCAATAAACCGAGTTGCAGTGAAGCTTGGCCGCGGCGTCGCGCACGCTCCGGGGCCATGGTCCGGCCAAGCCGATGAAGTCCTTGAGGGGCAAAGTGTTGACCAATCGCTCATAGGCGATTTCGCCCAAACCGCGCATGACAGCGACCCGTTCCCGGAGATCGACGGAGACAACGGGAGAGTTCAGGCGCAATTGTCCGGGCTTGAGCCTGGCGGCCAAGGCGTCGGCCAGGGCTTGGCTTCCGCCTCGCCGCGGGTAGCGGAAAATCGCGTTATAGCCGAAGGCCGTCGTCTGTTCCAATAGAGCGCCGCGCAGCACCTCCGAGGCCTTGGGCTTGGGCACGAAGCGCCCCTGCCACTGCGTGGTCAGCCGGTTCAGCGGTGTGCGCCAGAGTTTTTTATTGTACGGGAACATGAAGTTCCGGCTGATCCCTTTCCCGAAGTTGG
>Ga0307372_10000413_pt1 | contig 76283 bp, 72 predicted proteins | sample OX1MG_FD_202533 | JGI IMG/M metagenome (GOLD analysis project Ga0307372, IMG submission 202533) | Soil microbial communities from Risofladan, Vaasa, Finland - OX-1 | ecosystem: Environmental > Terrestrial > Soil > Coastal area > Acid sulfate soil | place: Finland: Risofladan, Vaasa | collected... | reverse complement strand
AAAACGGCTTTCAGGCACAAAACGAAAACAGGAATTCGCGGCCCAACAGGCCGAAAAGGCAAAAAATCCGCTCGGAAGCGAAAAGCGAGTCAGGAATCCAGGGTTTTTCCGCAGCCTGTTTAGCCCGTCCGCAAATTGGCCAAATTCAATGAGGGCTTTAGCCCCTGAGGCGTTGCAGTTTACAAGCTCGAACGCCCAGCACACTTCTCTTACATGTCCCGCCAGTTGTCGCCGACTCCCACGTCGGCAACCAGCGGGACGCTCAACTCCACCACATGCTCCATCTCGTGCCGCACCAGCTCCTGCACCGCGTCCACCTCTGCCTCCGGCACATCGAATACCAGTTCGTCGTGCACCTGCAGCGTCATCCGCGCCTTCAGCTTCTGCGTCTCCAGCGCCGCTTCAATCCGAATCATCGCCAGCTTGATCAAGTCCGCCGCCGTCCCCTGCAGCGGAGTATTCACCGCCGTCCGCTCCGCAAATCCCCTCTGGTTCGCATTCCGGCTCTGGATGTCCGGAATCGGCCTCACCCGCCCGAACATCGTCCGCACCCGCTGGTCGCGCCGCGTCTCTTCCAGCAGCCTGTCGATAAACTCCCGCACGCCCTTATACCGCTCAAAATATTTCTCGATGTACAGCCGCGCCTCGCTCTGCTCAATCCCCAGCTGCTGCGCTAGCCCAAACGGAGAAATCCCATACACAATCCCGAAGTTCACCGCCTTGGCGCGGCTCCGCGTCTCCTTGCTCATGTGCTCCGCGGGAACCCCAAACACCTCCGACGCCGTCAGCGTGTGAATGTCCTGCCCCGTCTTGTACGCCTTCGTCAGCAGCGGATCAGCCGAAAAGTGCGCCATCAGCCGCAGCTCAATCTGCGAGTAGTCCGCCGAAATCAGCTTGTTCCCCGGCGCAGCGATAAACGCCGCCCTGATCTCCCGCCCCAGCTCCGTCCGTATCGGAATGTTCTGCAGATTCGGGCTCGTCGACGACAGCCTTCCCGTCGCTGTCCCCACCTGATTAAACGTCGTGTGTACGCGCCCCTCGGCATCCGCCAGCAGCGGCAGCGTATCCACATAGGTCGACTTCAGCTTCGCCAACTGCCGGTACTCCAGCACCAGCCGCGGCACGGCGTTGTGCTCCGCCAGCTCTTCCAGCACGTCCTGCGCCGTTGAAGCCACCTTGCCCTTACCGTGCTTCTGCGGCTTCGGCAGCCCCATCTTGTTGAACAGCACATCGCCCAGCTGCTTCGGCGAATTAATGTTGAACCGGTGCCCGCTCCCCGCAAAAATCTCCTCGCCCACGCGCTGCATCTCGGTCCGCAGCCGCTCCGACATCGCATGCAGCACGCCGGAGTCAATCCTTACGCCCACATCCTCCATCCGCAGCAGCACCGGAACCAGCGGCAGATCAATCGTCTCGTAGATGCGCGTCTCATCCAGCGCCTTCACATCCTCGCGCAACACCGGCGCCAGCGTCTCTATCGCATGCGCCGACTCCACCAGCAGCCGCTCGCCCGTCTCCTTCAGCGGATACTTGCTGAACCGCGCCGCCACATCGCTCAGCCTGTGCGACGCATGCGTCGGATTAATCAGGTACGAGTACAGCATCACGTCATCCTGCACGCCGCGCAGCGTCACACCCTGCGCCTCCAGTGCGCGCAGCGTTCCCTTCAGGTCATGCACTCGCTTCGGCGCGTTCTCATCCTCCAGCAGCGCCCGCACAGCATCCAGCTCCACCAGCAGAGCCTTCTCCGCCCCGTTCGCCACCGCAACCTTCACCGCCGCAGCCGGCTCGGCCTGCTTCTCCGCCGCCTCCACCAAATCCAGCAGCGACATCGACCTCTGCGCCGGCTCGCCCTCCTCCTCTTCATCCTCAGCCGCTGCCGTCTCCGCCGCCGGAACCACCACCGCAAATCCGTGCGCCTTCGCTGTACGCACAAACTCGGCTACATCCTCCGCGCTCGGCTCCGTCACAAACTCCACCGTCTGCGCCTCCGCCGCCGGAGCCAGATCCTTCAGCATCGTCGTAAACTCCAGCTCCGTAAACAGCGCCCGGCACGCCTCCGCATCCGGAGCCTGCGTCCGCATCGCCTCCAAATTCGACTCGAAGTCCAGCTCCAGCGGAACCTCGGTGTGAATCGTCACCAGCTCTTTGCTCAGCATGATGTTGTCGCGGTTGTTATCCAGCGACTCCCGATACGTCTTCCGCTTCACCTCGCTCGCATGGTCCAGCGCCGCCTCCACGCTCCCGAACTGCTGAATCAGCTCTACTGACCCCTTATCGCCAATCCCCGGCGCGCCCGGAATGTTGTCAATCGCATCGCCGCGCAGCGCCATCACGTCAATCACCTTCTCTGGCGGCACGCCCAGCGTCTCCGTCACCTTCTCCGCGTCCAGCACCAGGTTGTCCTTCGCCGGATTCAGAATCTTCACCCGCTCCGTCACCAACTGCATCATGTCCTTGTCGTTCGAGACGACAAACACCTCATGCCCCGCCTTCGCCGCCTGCGCCGCCAACGTGCCGATCACGTCATCCGCCTCAAAACCCTCGGCCTGAAGAATCGGAATATGCAGCGCCTCCAGCGCCCGCCGGATATACGGCAGCTGCTGCGCCAGGTCCGCCGGCATCTCCGCGCGATTCGCCTTGTACCCCGCGTAATCCACCTCTTCAAACGTCTGTGTCTTGACGTTGAACCTGCGGATCGCCTTCATCTCTTTCGCCCGCTCATCACGAAACACCGGCGCGCTCACATCAAACACGGCAGCAAAATACTCCGGCGCAAAATCCCGCCGCAGCTTGTTGATCATGTTCACGAAAACGTAGGTCGCCGCCGTCGGCACGCCCGTCCGCGTCGACATCGGCCGCTGCCGCTGCATCGCGTGATACGCGCGAAAAATGAACGACATCGAATCGAGAAGGTATACGGGCGGCTTGGTCGTATGCGTAGACATCAAATTGAGTCTACCGCCAGCCGAAAAGCAATATTTTTCGGGCCGCCATTCCTCTCGCCTCGCGCAACGAGGCTGGATGGAAGCACCGGGCTTCAGTCCGGTGAACAATCAGCGGTAAAAACAGGGCTTTAGCCCCGGCAGGTACCCATTCAAGCGAAGCTTGAGTGGGCCTCACCATCACGACAAAAACATGCAGTCCCCATAGGAGAAGAACCGGTACCGCTCCCGAACCGCATGCCTGTACGCCGCCAGCACATGCTCCCTGCCGCCGAACGCGCTCACCAACATCAGCAGCGTCGACTGCGGCAAATGAAAGTTCGTCAGCAGTGCCCCTACCGCCTTGAACTCAAATCCCGGCGCAATAAAAATCTGCGTGCTCCCCGAGTGCGCCGTAAACTCCCCCGCCAGCGCGCAATGCTCCAGCGTCCGAACCGTAGTCGTGCCCGCCGCCACAATCCGCCGTTCCTCGCGCTTTGCCGCGTTCAGCTCCGCCGCCGTCGCCTCCGGTAGCGTATACCGCTCCGTGTGCAGATGCACATCCTCCACCCGCTCCACGCGCACCGGCTGGAAGGTCCCCAGCCCCACATGCAGCGTCACGTACGCAATCCTTACCCCGCGCGCCCGAATCCGCTGCAGAACCTCCGCCGTAAAGTGCAGCCCCGCCGTCGGAGCCGCCACCGACCCGCGCTCCCGCGCATACACCGTCTGGTAGCGCTCGCGGTCCGTATCCGCGTCCTCGCGATGGATATACGGCGGCAGCGGAACATGCCCCAGCGCCTCCACCGCGCCAAAAAAATCCGCCACCGGCTCAAACCGCAGCGTCCGCTCGCCGAACTCCCCGTGCGCGGTCACCTCCGCCCGCAGCCGCTGCTCGCCCTGCGGAGTCCCAAACAGCAGCACCTCGCCCGTCAGCACCTTCCTGCCCGGCCTCACCAGCGCGCTCCACTCCCACTCGCTCTTCTGCTCCGTCAGGAACACCTGCACCCGCCCCGTCGGAGCCTGGCTCAGCTCCTTCTCCGTGAGCCCGTGCGAGTGCTCCCGCTGCGCAAACAACCGCGCCGGAATCACCCGGCTGTCATTCAGCACCAGTACATCGCCCTCGCGCAGCAGCTCCGGAAACTCCCGGAACATCCGGTCTTCGTACTCGCCCGTCGCGCAGCTCAGCGTCAGCATCCGCGCACCCGCCCGCTCCTCCAGCGGAGCCTGCGCAATCAGCTCGCCCGGCAGTTCGTAATTGAAATTAGAAACCAGCATTGTCAGAAAAATCTACCGCCCAAAGTATCGTTCCGCCTGCGCCCGCGCCCGCTCCAGCGCGTCATTCAGCTCCATGCGCTTGGCCTCCAGCGTCTCCGGTCCCGCATCGCTCGCCGGAGCCGCCACCGCCCGCGCCCAGCTCAACGCCACCCGCGAAAACGGCTTCGGAATCAGAAACCGGTCCCACGACTTCAGCACCCAAGCCCGCTGCGGCAGCATATAAAAACTCCCTATCGCCTCGCCCGTCAGTTGCGCCAGCTTCACCGGCCCAGTCTTCGACTGGTAAATCGGCCCGCGCGGCCCGTCCGCGGTAAATACCACCCCATTGCCCGTCGCCAGCGCGGCTTTCAGCCCCAGCAGCCCTGCAAATCCGCCCCGCGAGCTCGACCCGCGCACGCTCTCGTACCCCAGCAGCGCCAGCGTCCGCGCAATCAGCTCGCCGTCAAAGCTCTGGCTTATCAAAAGCGTGCACTTGTATTTTCTGAAGTACCATCCGCTTGGCAGCATGCACCGGTGCCAGTAGCAGAAGATCCCCTTCGCCGGCGGCGTCTCCGGAACCGCGCCCTCTTCGGCGATCACCTCAAAGCGCAGTGTCGCGCCGATCGCCGCCAACACCAGCGCCGTCACACGCGGCACAATCCACAGCGCCACGCGTTGACCAAATGAGAATTGCCCCGAAGATTCTTGCTTCTTCACAAATCGCTTCTTATGACAGTTCGATATCGCAGGCTGACGGCCAACGGGAGAAACCCGGAATTCTTTCCCCCTGGCGGCGCCGTAGGCGCGTCTGCCTGGACGGCCAGTCCTCAACTATAGCGCAGCCACCGGATCATCTCCGGCAGCGTCGCCCGCTTGCCGTACATCAAGATGCCCACACGATAAATGCGCGACGAAATCCACAGAACCACATAAATCGATGCCGCCAGCAGCGCCAGCGACACCGCAATCTGCCACATCGGCGGAAACTGCGCTGAAAACCGGAACGCCATCGTAATCGGCGCCGTCGGCGGAAACATCGAGATCAGCACCGACCATATCGAATTCGGATTGCCCAATATGTAGATGAACATCCCAAAGCTCAACCACACCGGCACCGCCGCCAGCGGAGCATACTGTTGCAGCTCCTGTTCCGTGTCGCAGGTCGCCGCCAGCCCCGCAAATAGCGCGCTGTACAGCGCATATCCCAGCACAAAGTAAATACATAGCAGCAGAATCTCCACGCCTGAAACCTGCGGCTTCGCCTGGCCCGCCAGCCACTTTTCTACAAACGACGAACTCAGCAGCACCGCGCCCATCATTATCCAGATCAGAATCTGCGTCAGCCCGACCGCCCCAATCCCAACCAGCTTCCCAGCGAGCATGTCCGTCGCCTTCACCGTCGAAAGCATCACCTCGAAAATGCGTGAGGTCTTCTCCTGAATCACCGACCGCCCCACATTCAGCCCATACATCACCACCGTAAAGGTCAGCAGAAACGCCATCGCCTCGCCGAAAAACAGCGTACTCAGCGCGCTCGAAGGCTCTTCCTTCCCATTGCGGTAAACCTTGGTGACAATGTCCACTTTGCTCGTCAGCGGCGCAACCTCCGCCACCGGAATCCCCTGCTTCACCAGCCGCCGCTCCACCAGTGCGTGGTTCACATCGCTGTCCAGCCGGTCATCCGTCGTCAGGTCTCCGGCCGACCGGGACACATACGTCACCTCATCCTTGCCGTCCGCGCCTGTAGAAACCCACAAAAAGCCATCAATCCGCTTCGCGTCCATCTCGGTGTGCAGCTTTGCCCGGTCTGCTTCCGTCGCCGGAGCCAGCACACTCACCGTCAGCTTGGCATCCTTGTCCGCCGTCAGTTGCTGCTGCAGCCGCGCAGCCAGCGCCTCACTCTGCGCCGCCACCACGATGTGCTTCTGCGTCGTCCAGTACTTCGACGGCAAAATCATCACCGCCGCGATCACAATAAACACCACCGGAATCATGATCGTCGTAATCCGGAACGCCTTGCCGCGAATCTGCTCCATATACTCGCGCCTGGCAATCAGCAGCATGTTACGCATCGATCTTCTCCCCCACGGTGCGGATAAATATCTCTTCCAGTGACGGTTCCATCAGCTCAAACCGGAAAATTTTTGCCTTCGCCGTCGCCGTTCGCAGCAGGTCCTGCGCATCCGCATGCGGCTTCAGCTTGATCTCCGCATACCCGCCGAAATCCTTAAAGCTCTCAATCGCCGGATGCTGCAAGAATCCCGCGTCGCCCTCGTAGTTAATCTCCACGTGGTCGCGCTCATACCGCGATTTCACCTCGCGCATCCCACCCTGCAGCACCGCATGCCCCCTGTGAATCAGGCAGATCGTGTCGCACATCTTCTCCACCTGGTCCATCCGGTGCGTCGAAAACAGAATCGCCTTGCCCGCCTTCTTCAGATCTATCAGCGTCTCCTGCAGCAGAGACGCATTCACCGGATCCAGCCCCGAAAATGGCTCGTCCATCACAATCAGCTCCGGATCATGCATCAGCGTCGCAATAAACTGGATCTTCTGCTGCATGCCCTTGGACAGCTCCTCAGTCTTCTTCCCCACCGCCTCCAGAATCTGCAGCCGCTCGCACCACTCATGTGCCCGCTTCGCTGCCGTCGCCTTGTCCAGCCCCCGCAGCTCGCCCATGAACACCAGCTGCTCCATCACCTTCATCTTCTTGTAGAGTCCGCGTTCCTCCGGCAGATAACCCACCCGCTTCAGGCTCTCCCGCGCATACGGCTTGCCAAACATGCTCACCGTGCCCGAGTCCGGCATCGTGATCCCAATCATCATCCGGATGCTCGACGTCTTGCCCGACCCGTTTGGCCCCAGCAGCCCAAACATGCTGCCCGGCTCAATCTGCAAACTCAGATCAGCTACCGCAACCTTGTTTTCGTAGGATTTCGAAATGTGACTCAGCGCAACAACTGGCGGCATTCCACGTTTCTCCTGATTCCTCAAAAGTTTATCAGGCGCCCCATTCCGCCGTGGACGTGTGCGCTACCCGCAAATCCTTTACGATCACTCTGTGGTTCAGCTCGACACTCCCGTTCAGTTCGTAAAAGGCATCGGCCCACAGATCGCGAAGACCCTCGCCGAAAAGCGCATCCTCACCGTCGAAGACCTGCTCTTCCACCTTCCCTTCCGCTACGAAGACCGCCTCAACTCCCGCTCTCTCAGCGAGCTGGTACCCGGAGAAATGGCCTCCGTCATCGCCGAAGTCCGCGGCTCCACCCTCCTCCGCACCCGCTCCATGCCCATCTTTGAAATGACCGTAGGCCAGGGCCTCTCCGCCATGAAGTGCATGTGGTTCCACGGCACCTACCTCGAAGGCAAATTCAAATCCGGCCAGATGGTCGCGCTCTACGGCAAGGTCGAGCCGTCGCGCTCCACCCGCAACTTCAAAATGATCCAGCCGCAGTTTGAAATCCTGCCGGACAATCCCGACGACGAAGCCCACCTCCTCGAAGTCGGCCGCATCACCCCCGTCTATGAGTCCCTCAGCGGCAGCCGTCTCGCCTCCCGCTGGATCCGCCGCATCCTCTACAACCTCCTCGAAGAGCTGCGCGGCAACTTTCCCGAAACCCTCCCCGCGCCCATGCTCTCGCGCCTCCACCTGCCCGCCCGCGAGGCCGCCCTCCGCGCCGTCCACTTCCCCGTCGCCGGCACACCCATGTCGCAGCTTCAGGCCTCCGCCACCCCCGCGCATCGCCGCCTCATCTTTGAAGAGCTCTTCTATCTCGAGCTTGGACTCGATCTCAAGCGCCGCCGTCTCCAGCAGCGCCCCGGTTTTGCCTTCCAGACCAACGACGACGTTCGCGAGGCCATCCGTCAGGTCCTGCCCTTCCATCCCACCAAGGCGCAAAAAACCGCCCTCGGCGAAATAGTCGCCGACATGCGCAAGCCGTCGCCCATGCGCCGGCTGCTGCAGGGCGACGTTGGCTCCGGCAAAACCATCGTGGCCCTCCAGGCCATGCTCGTTGCCATTGAGAACGGCTATCAGGCCGCGCTCATGGCGCCCACAGAAATTCTCGCCACCCAGCACTATCTCGCCGCCCGCAAAATCCTTGAGCGCTCCAGCAAGCGCTATCGCATCACCCTGCTCACCGGCTCGCTCGACGACGCGGAAAAGAAGCTCGCCCGCCGCCGCATCTTCCACAACCAGACCGACCTCATCATCGGCACCCATGCCTTGATCGAGGAGAAAGTCGAGTTCAACAACCTCGGCCTCGTCGTCGTCGACGAGCAGCACCGCTTCGGAGTCCTCCAGCGCTTCCGCCTCATGAAGAAGCCGAACGCCTGCGAGCCCGACGTACTCGTCATGACCGCCACGCCCATCCCGCGCACCCTCGCGCTCTCCCTCTATGGAGACCTCGACCTGAGCGTTCTCGACGGACTGCCCCCCGGACGCACCCCCATCGACACCCGGCAGGTCCCCGATGAGCGCGCCGACGACGTCTGGAAACTCGTCCGTGACGAGGTAAAAAAAGGCCATCAGGCCTACGTCGTCTACCCCGTCATCGAAGGCGCAAAAGACGACCAGCCTGAGCTCGACTTCGCCCCACCCGAACCGGAACCCGAACCGGCCAAAAAGTCCGCCAGGAAATCCGCAAAAAAGTCCGCCCGCGCCAAACCCGCCGAGCTATTTGAGAAGCCCACCCTCAAGTCCGCCACCGAAATGTACGACGCCCTCCGCGCCACCCATCTCAAGGGGCTCCGCCTCGGCCTCCTCCACGGCCGCCTCCGCCCCGACGACAAGGAAGTCGTCATGCGCCGCTTCCAGCGCGGCGACATCGACGTCCTCATCGCCACCACCGTCATCGAAGTCGGTGTCGACGTCCCCAACGCCAGCCTCATGGTCATCGAGCACGCCGAGCGCTTCGGCCTCGCCCAGCTCCACCAGCTCCGCGGACGCGTCGGCCGCGGCGCCGCCAAGTCTTACTGCATCCTCATGACCGGCGGCCGCATTTCGCCCTCCGCCGAGGAGCGCCTCGCCGCCATGGTCCGCACCCAGAACGGATTCGAGCTGGCCGAGTTGGACCTCCAGCTCCGCGGCCCCGGAGAATTCTTCGGAACCCGCCAGGCCGGCCTCCCTGACTTCCGCGTCGCCAGCCTCCTCCGCGACCGCGCCCTGCTCGAACTGGCCAAGGCCGAGTCCGCCCGCTTCATCGAAAACCCCGAAGGCTCCGAGGCCGAACGCCAACAGGTCCGCACCCGCCTCAAAGAAGCCTGGCAACGCAAATACGGCCTCCTCGAAGCCGGCTAAGAACTCACCCGCATATTTTTGCGTCTAATCGTAGTTACAACGACTCTTATCATAGCTAGGATATGGCCCCGCCAAACCCAGCCTGGCTTCCGGCTACGTTAGTTCCGGTTACCGCAGGGCCGCGCCTGTCGACTCGATCGTCACAAATTCCGCCTAATTTACTTCCCAACCTGCACCGGGGAAGTCCAAACCTTACCAGCAGTCATCCGTAGAAACCTGGAAAGGACCCTACATGAAGCTTGCAACTCTAGCGTCCGCCGCACTCCTGCTCGCGGCGCCGCTCGCACTGGCACAGACCTCCACCTGGAAATCCGACCCCATGCACAGCGAGGTCAACTTCACCGTCCAACACCTCACAATCACCAATGTTCGCGGCCGCCTGGGCCCGGTGCACGCCACCATCCACTACAACAGTCAGGACGTAGCCAAATCCACCGTGCAGGCCACCATCGACGTCAGCGCCATCAACACCGGCGTTACGCCGCGCGACAACGACCTCAAGAGCGCACGATTCTTCGACGTGGCCAAATACCCCAGCGCCACCTTCACCAGCACCAGGGTCAACCGCAGCGGATCGGGACTCCTCGTCGACGGCAACCTCACCATCAAGGGCATCACCAAGCCTGTCGTTCTTCACGTGGACGGCCCAACCGCCACTGTGATCGGCATGGATAAGAAGACCCACGAGGGCTTCTCCGCTACCACCACCCTTGATCGCCGCGCGTTCGACCTCGCCCCGGCAATGCCAAACGCAATCGTAAGCGACACAGTCACCTTGACCATCGATCTCGACGTAGCCAAGCAATAAGAGCTCAGATCCAGGGCACTCATCCTCATGCATGTTCTGCACAAAGAATGAGCGCTGCCCAACTCACCCTGCCGGTTTCAGCGCAAAATCATCCTGTTGTACCGTTGACTCCGTCCGGTACACCACCAGGTCAGCGCGTGCTATGTCAAAGGCCCGCGACTCCATCAGGTTCCTCGTGCAGTGGCACAAATCCGCCATCTGTATATGGGAATCCTTGCTTAGCTCCAACCCCGCCGCCACCAGCACGGAGTAAATGTCCACGCAGGCCGCGCGGGCAAACTCAAAGTCCAGCTCCGCCGCTTCCTTGCCTTGCGTCGTCCGCATCAGCACCCAGCCCCCGCAGGACAGCAGCGCACCGGTCAAATACCGCACCAGCCGCTCCGGCTCATCGGAGCTCAGGGCCGTCAGCCGCAGACTCCAACCCTGCTGATCGACATTGTGCGTATGATTCACATTGTCCTGATCGGATTAAACCTCGTTGGCGATGAGTCTGTCTCACAATCGGAATCCGCTATTGTTCATCCACCCGTTTCCCCATTCAGGCAAAATCATTTAAGTTGCACTCATGCTCGTTGGCACCGGAATTGACGTGGTCGAAATCGACCGTATCGCCGCATCGATCGACCGCTTTGGCGACCGCTTCCTCACCCGCGTCTTCACCCCGCAGGAAATTGCCTATTGTCAGCACAAGCGCCACACCGCCGCCGAAAGCTTTGCCGCCCGCTTCGCCGCCAAGGAGGCCGCCGCCAAGGCCCTCGGCACCGGAATCCAGCATGGCGTCACCTGGACTGAAATCGAGGTCAGCCGCCTACCCGGGCAACGTCCCACCCTGCATTTCTCCGGTCGCGCCCGCCAGATCGCCGAGCGCCTGGGGGCCCGCCACACCGCCCTGTCCCTCACACACGACCGGCGCGTGGCCATTGCATCCGTGCACCTTGAGGATTAAGCCACACCAGGCCGCCCGGAAATCCGTCGCCACCCGGCAAGGACCGCTTGCCATATCAATCCAATACGCCATTCGCCGGCTATCTTTCTGCAACGGACGCGGAAAGTGGGCATCCAACGCATTGTGGATGCATATCATTCAGCTCAGTTTGGTATGCTCAGACTGTGAGTAAGCCAAGGCTCTGCTCGAATCTCTGAATTAGAGGACGCTTTTGCCTAGTCAGCAGCAGGTTCAATGGTCACAGTTAAAGGTCGGGGTCCTGGTTCTCGTGGCCCTATCGGCATTGACCGCGCTGATCTTCCTCATGTCCGGCGATACCGGCGGCTTCTTTACCGGCAAAATCACCATCATGTCCTACTTTGAGGACTCCGCCGGACTGAAAGTGGGCGCTCCGGTCAGCCTCGACGGTGTCACCGTTGGCAGCGTCAAGTCCATCCGCATCGCTCCCGCTCACAAGCTCACACCGGTTGAGGTCATCATGCGGATCAGCAAGCGCTATCAGCCGCTTGTCCGTAACGATGCCAAGTCCAGCCTCGAAACCATTGGCGTCCTGGGAGACACCGTGGTCAACATCAACGGCAAGTTCGCGACTGGCCCGCCGATCAAGGATGGCGGACAGCTCCAGACTACCGAAACTCCCAACCTGACCGACGTCATCAAGTCCAGCCAGGGAACCATCGAGCAGCTTAATGTCATCCTCGCAAAGGTCAACAATCTGGTTGACTCGCTGAATGCAGGCAAGGGTTCCATCAGCAAGCTCATTAACGACCCGACACTCTACAACAGGGCCGTCAATACCCTGAACCAGTTGCAGACGCTGGTCAACGAAGTTAGTAGCGGCAAAGGCACCATCGGTAAGCTCATAGCCGACGACACCCTCTACAACCGCGCCAACAGCGCCGTCGAACACCTGCAGCACGTCGCAGCTGAGGTGGATAGCGGACAGGGCACCGTCGGTAAGCTCATCAAGGACCCCACGCTTTACAACAACCTCCAGAAGTCGACAAAGAATCTGAACGAAATGCTGACCCAGATCAACTCTGGCAAGGGCGCGCTCGGCATGATGACGCACGACCAGGCCTTCGCCAACAAGCTCAACCATGCGGTGACCCAGCTCAACGCCCTGCTCACGCAGATCAACAGTGGCCAGGGCACGGTCGGCAAGCTGGTCAAGGATCCGACGCTCTACAACCACAGCGATCAACTGATGACCAGTTCTTCTGACTTGATCAAGGCTATCCGTAAGAACCCGAAGAAGTACCTCACCCTCCGCCTCAAGATCTTCTGATCCGGCCGTTTCTGTCCGGCCCCCGCCCCAACGGAGAAATCGATACCGTTTGCGAATAGCGCACGCCGCACACAAACAACTGGCTCCGCGAGCACACCAGCGGAGTCGCCCTGCACAGCCAGCACATACAAGCCAAGACCATCGATATCCGCGTACCCGGCGTTCCCGGCGCAAAGGTTCGGGATGCAGCTTTGCTATGCGCAGTGGAGGCGTTGGCTATTACGCGCGGTCGAACTTCGTGCATGTCGATGGCGGCCCGGTCCGCCGCTGGTAGCAGCACCTTAGCGGGAAACGGACATCCGGGAATAAGGCTGGCCCGTGGCCAGCCTTGCCTCAAGTGACCTGTCGTGTCTATAAATGCCGTCGAAGAAATGACCCGGCCCGTCTTCCTCCAAAACCGCCGTCCTATACAGAATCAACACCGGCACTGGAGCCGCAGGGCTGACCTGCTGGGTTGTCCGGCCCCGGCTCCATTGCCGCTCGCACCCTCTCCAGAGTCCACGGCGGCCCTTGCTTCGCCGCCAAAAACCCAAAATCCACCTTGAGAATTGCGCCCCACAACCGCGTCCGACTGCCGTAACCACCTGCACGCAACCTGCGAGAAAAACACCCGGAATCGTATTCGTCTGGCAGTCTCCTGCGCATCCCTATAGCGCAAACCCTTTTCACCTTTTACAATGCAAGCGGGGAGTGAATCCCGATCCAGTCCCTGGCCAAGTGCCTACGCCAGATGAAGGAAGCGCATGAAGTTGAAAAAATCCGGCCAGATTTTGTTGGCCTTAGCAGTGTCCCTCGGTCTCAGTTTTGGGCTTACCTCCTGCATAAATGACTACACCACCGGGTACCTGTACATAACCGGCGCATACTACAACCAGATTGGCGGCTTCAAAATCTCCAATAATACAGGCCATCTCACACCAATCCGTGGCCTCCCTCAAGGCTCCGGTGGAACGAACCCCATCCGTATGGCCACTTCCGTTACAGGACGCTATCTGTATGTCCTGAATACCGGGACCGCGAGCGCGCCCGATGCGAATGGCAACTTCACCTATAAATCGTCCAGCATCTCCGTCTTCTCCGTCGGCGGAGACGGCACACTGGCGCCCCAGCAAACCTACGCAAGCCAGGGATACGGCTCCATTCGCATGGCCCTTAACATTAGCGGCAACTTTCTCTATATTCTGGACGAGTACTCGCCGGCCGCCGGAATGGACAGCTCGGGCAATCCTCTGATCTCGTCCACCACGCTGCATCCAGGAATGTCCTGCCAGGACTCCTCCGGCATGTACCATCCGACGGGCGACATCACTGTATTCTCCGTCGATGCCAATACCGGCCGCCTTTCGCTGGTGACAAACAATCAGCTCCAGGACGCGAACGGCGCTCAGCTCACCTACTTCCCTGTCGGATGTGAACCGATCGACTTCAAGGCGACAGGCGGCTATCTGCTCACCGCGGACACCTCCGATCCGGTGACCGGAAACCGCTTCACCGTTTTCCCTTACTCCATCGACTCATCCGCTGGACAGCTCACGACAACGCAGAATTCTGAGTTCGTTACCGGAGCAGCCAGCATTAGCGCCATCGCCAGCGATTCTTCCACTCGATACATCTACATTCTCGACCCGGTGAACAACCAAATCTGGTACTACACCGTCGGCCAGCAGGGTCTTCTGCAGGCGGTTACCACCAGCCCGACCACCAATTCAGCGTCCACGGCGGGTGACCCCATTCAACTGACCTCAGACAGCAAGTCGAAATTCCTTTACATCGCAAATGCCGGACCCTCCGGTATCAGCAAGCCAAACAGCGACATCACCGCATACACCATCTCTTCCAACGGTGCTCTCGCTCCCACCGCACCGGGTGAGTTTGGCACTGGCTCCGGCCCGCGATGCATCCTTGAGGATCCGTCGAACCAATGGCTCTACACCGCGGACTTTGACACGAATACCGTAACCGGCCACGCTCTCGACCCGAACTCGGGTGTTCTGACAAACTTGCGCGGCATGACCACGTTTCCAACAATCGGCAATCCAACTTGGTGCGTGGCCGATAGTCATACTGATTAGGCAAGCCTGCTTCCAGGGCATCCTGCGCTCAGAGGAAAACACTGACCCAGGATGCCTTTGCAGCATCTTTGCGTACCGCTCGCGGCTTCTCCCCCGGTGGCTTTAAGCGGCGCAAACTTTTACAATTCAAGCGGGAGCGATCCCCAAAATCGCAGCCTGTGCCATAGGGCCAGGATGAAGGAAGCGCATGAAGTTGAGGAAAATGGGTCAGGGACTCCTGGCCGCCGCAGTCTCTATCGGCATAGGACTTGGACTTACATCGTGTGGCCAGAGCAATACTATTGACTACCTGTATGTAACGGCTTCAAAGCAGGAACCTGGCCAGATCAGCGTGTACCGTGTAGACCTGCAGTCTGGCGCGCTCACGCAAATTCCCGACTCGCCATACCCTTCAGGCGGACGCAACCCTGTCGCCGAGGTCACCTCCCCAAACGGAGCCAACCTGTACGTCGTCAATCATGACGACAACACCATCGTCGAATTCGCGATCGGCACGGACGCCAAGCTTTATCCGCAGCACACCTATCAAACGCCCGGCACCGAACCGAACGCAATCGCCATCAACCAGGCCGGTACTCTGCTCTTCGTGGTTGATACCTATCAGCCCACCTACAGCGATGCCAATCCCGGACCCGGCGATCTCGTCGTATTCCCCATCAACTCGGATGGCAGCCTCGGTTCGCCAGTTGCGAACGGCAGCATCCCCTATTGGCCGATTGAATTTGCCCCCAGCTCGGTGAATGTCACCACTAATGGCAAATTCGTCTACGTGTCCAACGCCAACACCAACAATCCCACTGCGGCCAACCAGCGCGGCACCATCTCTGCCTACTCGGTTGGAACTGGCGGGGCGCTTACAGCTGTCTACTCCTCACCGGGCGCGCTCCCCTACGCCGGTGTTCAGCCTTCGGCGAGCGTCAGCGATCCAACCAGCCGCTTCCTCTATGTGACCGATGCCGCTTCAAACGAGATGTATGCCTACACCATCGGAACGAACGGCACCCTGACGCCGCTCACCAACGGCCCATTCACCACTGGTGTCTATCCCGACGGCATCACCATCGATCCCAGCGGACAGTACATCTACGTCGCAAACTACAACTCAAACACCATCAGTGCCTACCAGATCATGCAGGCCACTGGAACCCCCTCGGCACTGGCAGCGGGAACAACCTACACGACCAAGACCGGCCCCACATGCATCCTTGTGGAACCCGCTTTCGGCCGCTTTGTTTACACGGCAAACTTCCTGGACTCCTCAATCACCGGCTATCAGCTCAATCCCAATAATGGAAACCTGATCGGCACCCAGAACTCGCCCTATCCATCCGCTGGCCAGCCGACCTGCGCTGCCGCGATCTCACACGGCAACCATCCGGGTGAGCATGTACAGGCCACTTCCGGGAAGGGCGCATAGATCGCTCCTGCTTGAAAACATAAAAAGCCCGGCTTCGCAACGGAGCCGGGCTTTTTGTTTGCAGTGATAATCATCCCCACACGTAGGCCCGCAAACCATCACCGGTACCGGCACAAAAAAGGAACCGCCTCAAAGCTGTTCCTTTTTTTTGAACCCCTTCCAGGATCAGTGCTGGCCGCTGTTTAGCCAACCAGACGGGCAATACTCTTCTCGATGGTGTCCTTGGGAACATAGCCGACGATCTGATCCGCCACCTTGCCGCCCTTGAAGAACAACAACGCCGGAATACCCCGGATCCCGTACCGTCCCGGAGTCGCCTGATTCCGATCCACGTCCATCTTTGCAACTTTGAGCCTGCCGCTGTACTGCGTAGCTACCTCGTCCACAATCGGACCGAGCGCCTTGCAGGGACCGCACCACGCAGCCCAAAAATCAACCAGAACCGGCTGATCCGACTGCAATACCTCTTGATCGAAGGTCGCATCGCTCACTTCAACCACTGCCTGTCCTGCCATCTATCTCCCTCACTTCCCTGCTTGAGCGTTCACGATTTCACACGGTTGCCCGCCAAAATCGGCCATATACAGTTTATCGAACAAACCGTACTGGAAATCTATATATTCGATGCGCCAAAGGCCAAAAGGTCGCAAACCACACCCGGGCCGCTACTGGCGTTCCAACTGCATCCGTGCATTCAGATGTTTGCTTCTGAGCTAGACTTTCTTCCCCAGCATGTGATCCATCAACGCCAGCGCAACGTCTTTCGACGGCACGCTGTATGTGCCGTCGGCAATCGCGGCCTGTACCGCCGCAACCTTTTCCTGACGAGCGTCCGGCGTGGAATCCGTCTGACTGGCTGGTGCAGCGGCTCCGCTCAACTCGGTAGAATCGCTGGCGGTACTCTCGAACGCTCCAACCGAGCTTTCCAAAATCCTCTTCGCAACTGCCGCCTGAATCGGGGGAGTAATAGACAGAGCAGTCGGCATCTCCTGGCTTATGTTCATTCCCGGCAACTTCTCCTTACTTACATCCATCGGCTTAGATGTCGCTCTCTTTAGTAATGTGCCCTTTTCTGATTCTTAGAACTCTCTAAAGATTACATGCACTTACCAGCACCTGCACCCTACCGGCTGTCCTGAAATAATCCAAACTTGCGCCGCGATTCAGAATCTCCCATTTTTCGAAGTCACTTCGGCTAAGCCCCGTACCGCGATCAAGGTCACCCAGAAGGCCTGACCCATCCAATCCATCCCGATGCAAACAAGGCATCCTACGCAAAGGCTGCACAAGCCCCCGCATCCGGCTGGCGTCAAGCTCGCGCACCGCCGGCACCAGCCGCGGATTCTCCTTGAGTGATCCGCCGCCGTTCCCGGCGGCAGACAAGCAGATACGAAGGGAGCAGAAAACAGGTCACCGGGAAAGAGACAGGGGAGAAGGGCTATGGCCAGCGCTGCATCCCCGCCACATATCTATCTCTATTGCATCTCCTCACAACGGAGCGTCACCGAAAAATAGCGCCCGTCAAAGCAATAAGAGTGCTCAATGCGGAACTCGGGACGCTGCGCCTGCAACGGATAGCTGCTCCCGGTCACCACGACCGCCATCGCCTCCGCACACGATCCTCGCTGCCCTCCGTGGTAATCATCCGCACAGGAACATCCGGAGCCAGCTTCTGCGCGCGCATCTGACGTAGAAACTCCGGCCCATCCATGTTCGGCATGTTGATGTCCGATAGGATCAGATTGACGCACGACTGGCGCGGCACTTCCAACGCCTCCACACCGCTCGACGCTTCAAATACCTCGGCTACCACCAGACCTGTCTGGCGCAGCGTCCGCTCCATAATTTTGCGCATGACCGAGGAGTCATCCACAATCAGGGCAGAAATCTCACTCATCCCGGCACTCCCTCGCAGTGACCTTATCGGCGGCCGACTGCCAAACTCCAGAAACTGAACCGTCTAAGCCCTCGTGCAGGAAAAAGAGGCGGGCACACCATTCACTCTCTTAACCCCGCTCTGCCGCGCGGCCTCGAACAGCGTATCGATCACAGCCTGCCTGCATCCTGCTTCCGTCACCCAGCCGTTCCGGCCACTATCTCGCATCCGCCAGCGCCGACCGGGCCCTTCTTTCTGTTTTCACCGGATCTGCCGGCGCCCCTGCCTGGTCCGGAGACAGCAATGCGCGAAGATGCAGTATGCCCGAGGCATGAATCTGAGAAACGCGCGACTCGACCACCCCCAGCGCCAATCCAATCTCCTTCATGGTCATCTCTTCGTAGTAGTAGAGCGTCATCACCAGCCGTTCCCGCTCCGGCAGCTGATCGATCGCCGCCACCATGCGCGCCTGCATCTCCCCCTTCAGGCACACAAACAGCGGGTCCTCCTCCGGATTATTGGGAATGTAGGCCAGCTCCTCGTCCCCCGAGTCTTCCGACCGCTCCACATGCAGCGTCCCGATCTCCAGGCCCTTCAGCTCGCCCAGCAGTTGCTGGTACTCGCCCAACTCCATGCCCAGCTCCGTGGCAATCTCCGCTTCACCCGGCGTGCGGCCCGTGCGCGCGGTCAGCGCACGAATCGCCTCTTCGATCGCCCGCCCCTTGCGGCGCAACTCGCGCGGACTCCAATCCAACGTCCGCAGGCTGTCCAGAATCGCTCCCCGGATGCGGAACTGCGCATAGCTGCGGAACTGTACCTTCTTGGCCGGATCGAACTTGCGAAACGCATCCATCAGTCCCAGCACCCCGGCCGAAACCAGATCATCGATCTCAACATGCTGCGGCAGCCGCTCGTGGATGCGCCGCGCCAGATACCGCACCGTGGGCAGATGTTCCAACATCAGCCGCTCCTGCTCCAGCGTCATTGCGCCAGGCGTCCCGGATCTGCCACGAAGACCAGCTTCGCCCGCCTGCACTGCCGGGGAGGGACCATCGTGGTCCGTAGCACCCCGTGAGGTCTCGCCGCGCTCGGCTTTCCCGGCTATCCTCTGCAGTCCACCATTCTGCTGGCTGCCGCTTCTTTCAAAGGGTGTTGCCGCCTGATAGAAGTCCATGTTCTGCGTTCCTTTCGCTTGTCTGCACGACTGCTCGATTTGCTTCTCCCCGCGCCTTCCCTTGCCATCCGTTTCCTCGCTCAACGGACCACCCCCGCCGGACACAGAGGAAACTTCAGCGGGATCGCAACCAGCGCAATCACCGCCAACCGGAAAACCACAGGCTCCAACCATCGGCGCAGGAGATGTCGAACCGGGTATGAACACAGAAGCACGGACAGGGCCGAAGAAGACCCTGCGTTGATTAGCTGCTTCAAAGAATCCGTGAGCCCGCCGAACAGCGGAGAAGACGTCCCATCCCCGGCGATGCGCCTTTGCAATCCGCCGCACCACACCGGCACATCCACGGCAGCAACCCAGCCGCTTTCGCGCTCCGCCCCCCTGGCAAGCGTCCACCGTTTGTGATCCTGAAACCTGGAAACAGCATGCGTTGCATCAGGCAGCATCGGCGGGCGGGACGGTGGCGAGCCTGCAGGCATAAGCCGGACCGCGGAGGACGCAGCCTCTCCTCCACTCGGCGGATCCCCCCGCAAGAAAAGCGTGGAACCGGGAGGCACAGGTTCAGGAGGCACAGGTTCGGGAAGCGCGGACCCGTGACACACGGAGGCGGACTCTGCGCCTGTCTCTTTGCCTAAAATTTGGACCAATACAAATTTATCGGACGTCATGCCCGGATTCGTGCAGTTGGGTGACCGAAGATAGGGCAGAAGGATAAGTGAAAACTAAGAAACTCGGCCGGAGACACACCCTCCCTCCCGGCCTGGGATCCCTTCGCTCGGCCCGGTTGCATTAGAAGCTGTCTCATAAACACGAGAATGTCGAAATGGCACGTATAAGACCCGCCGTTAAAGCGGGCCTCAGGTCAATCATCGGAGTCGATTCGCTATTTATGACTCAGGAGACTAAGTTGACCCCGTCCTGCGAGACCAAGGGGCCGCTGTCGTAATCGCCTTCGGATTTGCCTCGCGGGCCGCGCAGGGATGCGGTTTGAATACTCCTGCGAGCGCTTGCCCTTCGGCGGTCCGTCGTCCAGACCCGGGCGTCCAGACCAGGGCCGCTCAGGTCTGCGCGCTCGGGTCTGGACCGCCCCTATCTCCGGTTCCGGGGTCCCGGGGTTCCTGCTCACGCCCTGCGTCCCATGCCGCACCCGCTTCTTCGACGCGTCATACCTGCCGCCCGCCGGATGGGAATCCTCTCAGAATGTCCGCGTGTATTCCCCGAACTCAATCTCTTCGGCACCGATCACCGGCCGATCCTCGGCCAGAATCGACGCCCGCTCCAGAACATGTTCCAGCTCGCGCACATTGCCCGGCCATTTATGCGCCGACAGCATCTGCATTGCCTCCGGACCGATGTTCTTGGCGGACCCGCGCTCCGCCATCTGCGCCAGAAAGTGGTTCACCAGCCGTGGCAGGTCCTCCGCGTGTGACTCAAGCGACGGCGTGCGGATCAAAAAAACCGCCAGCCGGTAGTAAAGGTCCGCCCGGAAACTCCCCTGCGCCGCCAGTTGCCCCAGCGGACGGTGGGTCGCCGCCACAAGGCGCACGTCCACCTTCACCAGCTCGTTCTCGCCCACCCTCTGCAGCTCGCCGCTCTCCACAAAGCGCAGCAGCTTCGCCTGCAGTGAGAGCGGCATCTCGCCGATCTCGTCCAAAAACAGGGTTCCGCCCTGCGCCGCTTCAATCCTGCCCACGCGCCCCTGCACCGCGCCGGTAAAAGCGCCACGCGTATGGCCAAACAGTTCCGCCTCCAGCAGCGTATCCGGAATCGCCGCGCAGTTCAGCGCCACAAATGGCCGCGCCGATCGCGGACTCAGCCGGTGCAGCGCCCGCGCCACCAGTTCCTTTCCCGTGCCTGTCGGCCCTTCAATCAGCACCGGCGTGCGGTGCGGCGCCACCAGCCGGATACGGTGACTCACCTTCAGCATGGTCGGGTGCTCGCCCACAAACTCCGGCAGGCGGCACGTCTTGCTGAACACATACGCAGCACCGGGCGTGGTGCGCGCATCCGTGCTCATCTCGATGTTCTCCGCGCCCCGCATTCTCTCCTCGTCGCTCAGCTCCACCTCGGTTGCCGGAATCGCCATCCTCCTCCGGGCAATCTCCGGCGCACTGTTGGCTGCCTCTCCATCTCCGTCCTGACCGCGACGCAACGCAAACAGCACTTCGTTCCGGCGCGGGCTGCGAACAGTATTGGCGCGCGACACCATATCGTCCACCGTCACCAGATCGACTCCCGGATGCAGCGCTTCGAACTCCGCCACGAACTCCTGAATCTCAAGGTCCGGCAGCCACGAGTCCACGATCACCGCCTCGGCCGGGGCCGAGTCCAGATGCGCCAGCACCTCCGCGCCGCCGCCCGCTTCGCGCACCTGCCAGCGCAGTTCGGTCAGCGCATCGCGCACGCGCTGGCGGAATGACAGATCGGCGCTGGCCAGAATCGCCGTGCGTGCCACTGCCTGGGTTGGTTTTTGAGTCAAACTTGCCATAAGATTCTCCTTCGATCCTTCCGCCCGCTCCCATTCGTCCGGACGTCCCTGCTCCATCGAGCCTTCCCGTCCTCGAAATACCCGCCGCCATATCATGCCCGCAGTCCGATCCCGTAGCCGTGGCCACGCACTGTTTGGATCAACGCCGCCGAGGGTTCGCCCAGCTTGCGGCGCAGATAGTTCACATAAACGTCCACTACATTCGTGCCCGCTCCCGCTGGCATCTTCCATACCTGCTCCAGCAGGGTCGCCCTCGAAACCGCCCTGCCACGGTTCAGCAACAGATGCTCGAGCAGCGCAAACTCCTTGCCCGTCAAACTCACCTCGCGGCCTTCGCAACAAACGCTGTGCTCCACGCGATTCAATTCCAGGCTGCCCTGGCGCAACAGCAGACTCGCCTCCCGCTGCCGGCGCGCCAGTGCCCGTATCCGCGCACGCAGCTCGGCCAGTGCAAACGGCTTCAGCATGCAGTCGTCCGCGCCCAGATCAAGGCACTGCAGCCGCGTCTCCATGTCCCTGCGCGCGGTCAATACCAGCACCGGAACCTCCTCACTCACCAGCCGCAGCTCCCGCAGCACCTCGGTGCCGTCCATGCGCGGCATGTTCAGGTCGAGAATCGCGAACTCCGGCGCCTCTTGCAGAAACAAGTCCAGCGCCTCCCTTCCGTCTGCCGCCAGCCGGATCAGGTGTCCGTCCGCCTCCAGACCGCGCTTCAGATACATCCCCAGCGCCCCATCGTCTTCCGCTACCAGAAACCGCATCCGCTTCTTGCACCTCTCTGCCCCGCCCGTTGCCGCGGAGCCACTTCGTCTCTGCAGCTACCATCTCCTGCTGCGAATCCGTACACAAGAACAGAGTGTGAGGAAAATCCAATCCAGTCCCGCAATGGAATCGCCCACCACCGCCGTATCAAATCGGGAACCCATCGCACCCCAAGCAAAATTTCCCTGCTGACGGTTCGCTTTTTATTCGCTATACTCCCCCTATGGCTATCACCCGGCGGCAAAAAGAGGTCCTCGACTTCATCGCGAACTTCACCCAGCGCAACGGCTACTCACCCTCCTATGAAGAAATCGCGCACGGTCTCGGCCTCCGCTCGCTTGCCACCGTGCACAAGCACATCACCAATCTGCACAACAAGGGACTCCTTCAGCGCGCGCACAACCGCAGCCGCTCCATCGACGTGCTCCCGCCCAAGGCCAAAGCCAGCCCCGGAGAACGCCTCCCGCTGGCCGGCCGCATCGCCGCCGGACTCCCCATTGAAGCCGTGGAAACCTCCGAGACCATCTCCCTCGGCGACATCGTCGGCAACCGCGACGTCTTCGCCCTGCAGGTGAGCGGAGAATCCATGCGCGACGAGCACATCGTCGACGGCGACTACGTTCTGGTCGAGCGCACCGCAGTCGCGCATGAAGGCGATATCATTGTCGCGCTCGTACGCGGCACGGAAACCACCCTCAAGCGCTATTACATCGAGGGCGCAACCATCCGCCTGCAACCCTCGAATGCCGAGATGGACCCCATCTATGTCCCCGCATCCCAGGTCGCCATCCAGGGCCGCGTCCTCGGCGTCGTGCGACGCTACTAAAACCTCGTATGAGCGAAGTACTGGCTTCCCGCGTCTTCATCCTTTAGGATTGCCTTGGATGGCCGAAGCCGAGGAATGCCTCCGGCGGAAGCCCGGAATTGGACACTGCACCTATGAAATCAATCGTCTCTACCCTGGTCCGTAAGCGGAACCGCCTTCAATCGGAGGCCGGCTTTACCCTCATGGAGCTGCTGATCGTCATCTCGATCATGCTCATCCTCATGCTCATCGCCATTCCGAACATGCTCAACCTCAAGAGCGAGGCCAACGAGACCTCCGCCATCCAGTCGCTGCACGCGATCTATGAGGCCGAGATGCAGTACTCCACCCTCTATCCCGCCAACGGGTACTCCTGCTCTCTCTCCGCCCTCGGCGGCAGCTCCTCTGCCGCGGCGCCCAGCCCGGAATCAGCCCACCTCCTGCAATCCGACTTGTCCTCCGGCGAAAAATCCGGATATACCTTTCGCATCGTCAACTGCACCAAGAAAACCATCAACAATCAGGACATGTTCACCAGCTATGAGGCGATTGCAGTTCCGCAGCAGGTTGGCAAAACCGGTCACCGCGGCTTCTGTATCGATTTGACGGGCGAAATCACGTCCGATCCCTCCGGCGGAACCAACTGCACGCAGCGCCTTCAGTAATGTCTTCCTGGGCCAGGCCTTTCCGACACATCCCGCGCCGCACACTCTCCGCAGTGTGCCTGCTCGCAGCGCTCTGCCTCACACCCGGCATTTCCGCCGCACACGCGCAGTCCCTCTCTGCCCATACCCTGGCCAAACGCATTGACAAGCACTACGACTCGCTCCATTCCCTCGAAGTCAACTTTACCCAGCTATATGAAGGCATGGGCATGAACCGCCGCGAGTCCGGCGTCCTGCTGCTCAAAAAGCCCGGCCGCATGCGCTGGACCTACTCCAGACCCGCTGGCAAGCTCTTCCTGCTCGACGGCCACTACGGCTACTTCTACACGCCCGGTGACTCGACCGCCCAGCGCGTCCCCGCCAAGCAGATCGACGACCTCCGTTCGCCGCTGCGCTTCCTCCTCGGTCACACAAAGCTTGATAAGGAGCTGAACCACCTCACCATCGCGCCCGACGGCAACGGCCTCTACACCCTCACCGGCATCCCGCGCCATCTCGAAAAACGCATTGCTTCCTTCAGCGTCACCACAACCGCCGACGGAGTCATCCAGCGCATCCTGATCGACGAAACCGACGGCGTCCGCAACACCTTCCAGTTCTCCAACGAGCGCCCCAACGCGCCCGCACCCGCCTCAGCCTTCGACTTCACGCCCCCATCCGGAGTCCGCATCGTCGACGGTATGCCCCCCGTATAGGACTTGCTGTCCAGGCATACGCGCTTCGCGCCAATTCCGTTCGAACCTTGATGGCCGCTCCCGGCGGTCGCGGAACTTGCATTGCACTGGCGCGATGGTTGCTCCATCGCAAGACAGATGCGGATAGTATTTCTTCCATGAAGAATCTGCCTCTGTTGTGTCGCGGAGTTGCCGCAATGATCCTTTTTACCTGCGGCCTGCTCTCCGCCCAGCACACCACCGCCAGCCCCTGGCAAATGCAATCCAGCCACACCACCGCCGGACTGCGCGGGATCCACGCCGTCAACGCTCAAATCGCCTGGGCCAGCGGAACCAGCGGAACCGTCCTCCGCACCACAGACGGAGGCCAGCACTGGCAGCGCTGCGCCACCCCTCCCGATGCTACAAAGCTTGATTTCCGCGGCATCTGGGCCTGGGACGCGAACACCGCCATCATCATGTCCTCAGGCCCCGGCGCGCTGTCCCGCCTCTACAAAACCACCGACGCCTGCGCCCATTGGAAACTGCTCTTCACCAACCCCGACAAAGACGGCTTCTGGGACGCGATTGTGTACCTAGACAAGGATTATGGCTATATCCTGGGAGACCCAGTTGGAGGATCGTTTGTTCTGTTGTCAACGATAGACGGTGGGAAAAATTGGAAACGTCAGGATCGTAATTTTCTTGAGACAGCGCCAGGTGGAGGCGCATTTGCGGCAAGCAACTCATCCTTGTGGATGAACCCGGTAGACCCATGCTATCTGGGGGCGGGTGGAACAGCAGGCTCTTTTGTCTTTTACACCCGCGCTGCGGATATTGCACCGGGCTATGAGTGGTACAAAAGCAGAGTCCCTCTCGCCAGCGGAATCCCCTCCACCGGCATCTTCTCCCTAGCCTTCCGCGACCTCCAGCACGGCATGGCCGTCGGCGGCGACTACACCAAGCCCAACGACCCCTCCGGAACCGCCGCCTGGACCGCCGACGGAGGCCGGCATTGGACAGCCGCAAAAATCCCGCCCCACGGCTACCGCTCCGCCGTCGCATGGGACGCATCCGCCAAAGCCTGGATCGCTGCCGGAACCAACGGCTCCGACATCAGCTACGACGACGGCAAAACCTGGCAGCCCCTCGACAATGGCAACTGGAACGCCCTTAGCCTGCCCTGGATCGTCGGCCCTAACGGACGGATCGCCCGGCTCGACTCACAAGCTTTATCGAAAGAGGGCGCTGCAAAACTACGGTAGACTGATCCCATGACCATCGAACTTCGCCCGGAACTCGAAGCGCTTGTCCTCAAGGACATCCAGCTGGGGCTTTATGGCAGCGTGGAGGAATACCTGGAGAAGGCGGTTATGTTGCTCCACAATCAGGAAGCGTGGCTCTCCTCGCACCGGAACGAGATCGCTGCAAAGATTGAAGAAGGCTGGCAGGCCGCCGAACGCGGTGAAATCACCACCTATGAACAGCTTACAGAAGAACTGCGCCGTCGGAAGCGTGCTTAGCTCTCGTCATCCTCCCGCATGAGTCAATACCAGCTCACATCCCCCGCTACAGAAGATCTGATCGAAATACTGAACTACATCGCAACTGAAAACCCAGGCGCCGCGGACCGTGTGGAAGTCGCCATTCTCGAAAGCTGCGATCTACTCGCATCGTCTCCGCTCGCCGGTCACATCCGGTCCGACCTGACACGGCGTCCAGTTCGATTCTGGGCAGTGCCACGCTTCCCCAACTATTTGATCGTTTACGATCCGACCTCTCGCCCTATCACCATCATCCGAATCATCCACGCAGTGCGTGATCTGCCCCGGCATCTAAACCCCTGATCCACCCTCGGCGAACGCTCCGCAGCCCTTCTGCGTCTATCCTCTGCGGGAACTGGTACCCTGAACGAGGGCCTGTTCACGCGGATATTCGGGCCTCGAGCACGCAATGGCGGAATTTGTAATCAAGCTGGCCGATGAACGCGGCCGTGTCCAGGAGCAGGTGCACTCAGCCACCTCGGCGGAAGAGCTGCGCCAGCGCTTCACCCAAGCCGGATACTACATATACTCCGTCAAGCCCCGCGGACTCACCCGCAACCGCCGCAAAACCAAGCTCGAATCCTTCATCATCTTCAACCAGCAGTTCCTCACCCTCATCCGCGCCGGACTCCCCATCCTCAGCTCGCTGGAAATGCTGGCCAAGAGCCAAAAAAACGCCGCCTTCGCCGCCCAGCTCCAGAATGTGGCCGCTCGCGTCCGCACCGGCGAATCCGTCTCCTCAGCCTTTGAGGCGCAGGGAGGCTTCCCGCTCATCTACACCACCACGCTGCTGGCCGGCGAGCGCAGCGGCAACCTCGAAGAGGTCCTTGGACGCTTTCTGTCCTTCCAGCGCGTCGCCCTCACCTTCCGCAAGAAACTCGCCGCCTCGCTCATCTACCCGGCCGTGCTCATCACCCTCGTCTTTTCGTTGTTCATCTTTCTCATTTCCTTCGTTGTGCCCCGCTTCGCGCAGCTCTATGACCAGCTCGGCAGCAAGCTCCCCTCGATGACCCTCGCCCTGCTCGCGCTCGGCGACTTCGCGCAGAAGTACGTTCTCTATGCGCTGCCCACGCTTGCCCTCATCATTTTTCTCATCTACCGCTGGAGCAAGACGGAAGCCGGAGCCAACCGCATCGACCGCATCCGCATCCGGCTGCCGCTCCTGGGAAGCATCTGGATCAAGTACCAGGTGGCGCTCTTCGCCCGCACGCTCTCTACTCTGCTCAACGGAGGCCTGCCCCTCGTCCCCTCGCTCGAAACCGCCGCCCGTTCCATTTCGAGCAGAAGCATCTCCCACGCCGTCTTTTCATCAGTCGGCAGCGTGCGCGAGGGCAAACGGCTCTCCGCCAGTCTCCAGGCGACCAAGGTCTTTCCCGCCCTCTCGATAGAAATGATCGAGGTGGGCGAGTCCACCGGCGCGCTGCCGCAAATGCTGAACTCGGTCGCCGAGTTTTTCGAGGAGGACGTTCAGACCGCGCTCACCGCCGCCATGTCGCTCATCGAGCCGGCAATCCTGATCGTCATGGGCGCCATGGTGCTCGTAATTTTGATCGCGCTCTATCTGCCGCTTTTCTCCATGGCGAGCGCCAGCAACTTCCGCTGACCGCGCCGTAACGGGTCGCCCAGCGCAAAAGGATTTGAGGTACAAACGTATGGCCGAAGCACCGGTAGTAATACTGCCAACCGAGTTGGATGATGATGTGGAGCACGCGCACGCGCTCGCCCGCCGCTACCGCTCCGAATTCGTCGATCTCAAGAACTTCCGCATCGAGCATGAGCTGTTCAAGCGCGTGCCGGTCGACATGATGTTCCGCTACAACTTCGTGCCGCTCGAACAGCACGCCGACCGCCTGGTCATCGCCGTCAGCGACCCCAGCAAGCTCATGGTGCTCGACGAAATCTCCGGGCTCCTCGGCCAGCGCATCTCCACCCGCGTCGCCACCCTCGCCCAGATCACCGATCTCCTCAAAAAAACCGAGCAGTCGCAGCGCGTCCTCGACGAAGCCTCGGAAGGCATGACCTTCGACGTCATCACGTCCGAAGACAATCAGGACGAGACCATCTCCATTGAAAAGCTCACGTCCGAAGAAGACATCAGCCCCATCATCCGCCTCGTTGACACCACCATCTTCACCGCGCTCGAGCGCCGCGCCTCCGACATCCACATCGAAACCTACGACGACTCGCTCATCGTCAAGTACCGCATCGACGGCGTACTCCAGCCCGCCATGGCTCCCATCGCGCGCGAGCATCACTCCACCATCCTGTCGCGCATCAAGGTCATGAGTGAGCTGGACATTGCCGAACGCCGCGTCCCCCAGGACGGCCGCTTCCGCGTCCGCTACAAGGGCCGCCTCATCGACTTCCGCGTCTCCATCATGCCCACCGTGCATGGCGAAAATGCCGTCCTCCGCGTGCTCGACAAGGAATCGATGAGCGAGAAGTTCCGCCAGCTCACGCTCGACGTCGTCGGCTTCCACGAAGACGACCTGCGCCGCTTCCGCCGCTACATCCGCGAGCCTTACGGGATGGTGCTCGTCACCGGCCCCACCGGATCGGGCAAAACCACCACCCTCTACGCGGCGCTCAACGAAATCAAGAGCGACGAAGACAAGATCATCACCATCGAGGACCCGGTCGAGTACCAGATTCGCGGCATCACGCAGATCCCCGTCAACGAGAAAAAAGGCCTCACCTTCGCTCGCGGCCTGCGCTCCATCCTCCGCCACGACCCGGACAAGATCCTCGTCGGCGAAATCCGCGACCAGGAGACCGCGCAGATCGCCATCAACTCCGCGCTCACCGGACACCTCGTCTTCACCACCGTCCACGCCAACAACGTGGTTGACGTGCTCGGCCGCTTCCTCAACATGGGTGTTGAGGCCTACAACTTTGTCTCCGCGCTCAACTGCATCCTGGCGCAGCGCCTCGTCCGCACCATCTGCGAGTACTGCGTCCACACCGTGCACTATGATGACGAAATGCTGCTCGCCAGCGGCCTCGATCCCGCCGAATGGCGAACCTTCGATTTCCGCGAGGGCTCCGGCTGCATCGAGTGTGGCGGCACCGGCTACCGTGGCCGCACAGCCATTCACGAGCTGCTCGACCTCACCGACTCCATCCGGGAGATTATCCTTGAGAAGAAGCCCAGCTCCGAAGTCCGCAAGCTGGCACAGCAGCAAGGCATGCAGTTCCTACGCGAATCGGCCATTGATCGCGTGCGACGCGGCTTGACCACACTCAAGGAGATCAACAAGGTCACCTTTATCGAGGCTTCTCGCTAGTGAACTTTTCTCTTCGCATCCTTTCGTCAAGCATCAGCCTGCGCCCCGCACTGGCCTGCGAAATCACGCCCGACGGCGTGCTCGCGGCTCGCCGCGCCAAGAACGGCGACGCCGTGCTTGGCTTCGCGCCGCTTGCCACGGGCATCGTGCGGCCCGGCATTGCCGAGGCAAACTTCACCGACCACTCTGCCGTCGCCACAGCAATCAGCAAGGCGCTCGACGACGTCTCAGCGCGCAACAAGCCACTCACCCTCGTTGTTCCCAACTCCTCAGTGCGCGTCCTCATCCTTGACTTTGACTCGCTGCCCTCAAAGCCGAACGAGGCGCTGCCCATCGTGCGCTTCCGCCTGCGCAAGCTCGTCCCGTTCGACGTAGAAAACACAGCCGTGAGTTATCAACTCCTGCGCCATTCCGCAGATCAGACCCGCGTGCTCGTCACCGTCATGCCTGCGGCCATTCGCGCCGAGTATGAGGCCGCCGTGCACGCCGCCGGATATGAGCCGGGATCCCTGCTACCCTCGATGATCGCCGCGCTGGCCGCAGCTCCGGCCGGAGAACCCGCGCTCATCGTGCACCGCAGCGCGCTCTCCGTCACCACCGCCATCACCAGCGGCGACGATCTGCTTCTCTACCGCTCGCTCGAACTGCCCGACCAGCCGGAATCGCAGCGCGACGACCTTCTGCAAACCGTCTCCGTCGCCGCCGCGTACTATGAGGACACGCTGCAAGCCGAACCGCGCACACTCTACTATGTCGGCCCCGGCGGAGCAGACAGCTTTGCTGCCGCTCTCGGCGCCAGCACCGCCGAGGTCGTCCGCGACCTTGTCCCAAATCCGTCCGGAGCCGTAACCGCTTTGCCCAAAGGCCTTGCCGCGGGCGTTATGGGGGCACTCGCAAGCTGATGAAAATCACCCTCAATCTCGCCAGCCAGCCGTACGTCGATGTGCGCTCCGTGCTCCGGCGTCTGCGCCTCATCATGCTCGTGCTCATCGTGCTCGCGGTGCCTTTGTTCCTTCTGCTCCGCAGCGAGCACAAGAAGGCGCAGATTGCCAACAGTCGCGTCGGCACTATGGAACATCAGGTGCAAACGCTCGAGAGCCGGCAACAGGGCTATGTGGCCCTCATGCACCAGTCGCGGAACGCAGCGGTCCTCAATCGAGCCAAATATCTCAACAGCCTCTTCCGCCGCAAGTCTTTCTCATGGACAGCGACCATGACCGACCTGGAAACCGTGCTGCCCGCCGGCGTGCAGGTCCTCAGCCTTGACCCCGCCGTTTCAAAAACCGGCGAGGTTGTCATACATCTGCGCGTCACCGGAGCACGCAACCGCGCCATCGAACTCATTCAGAACCTGGAAAACTCCCGCCACTTTGCTTCACCGCGCCTCGCAGGAGAAACCCTGGCGCAGAATTCCAACCCCAACAATAAGTTCCAACCCATCTCCGCATCGTCGCTGGTCAACTTCGACATCCTCGCCGACTACCGGCCTCTCTCAAATCAGGAGCTGGAAGCAAGCAAAGCAGCAGCCAAATCCGCAAAGTCCGCTGCGAAAAAGACCACGCCGCATTCCCGCCGCGCGGCCCATAAACTGACAAAGCCCTCCGCCGGCAGAGCCAGAAAGCAGGGGGCGCGATGAAAGACATTCGCCGCTGGTTCACGCTCCTCAATCTGCACCTGGCCGCAGCAGCCGCGCTTGCCATCTTTGTTCTTCTGCTTGGCGTTAAGGTCGTGCTTGCCTTCCATGACGCAGGCAGGACCAACTCGTCCAGCTACCAGCAGCAGCAGATTCACTACATGCAGTTGAGCGCCCGCATGGCCCTTCTGCAAAATCTCCCCGCAAAGGTCGGCGCCGCCCGCGATCAGGAGGGCAAGTTCATCGCGGACCGCATCGCGCCCAACTACTCCACCATTGCCACCCAGCTCGGAGACGTCGCAGTCAATGATCAGGTGCGGCTGGCCCGCGCGCAATACAACCCATCCGCGCCCGTCAATGGAATCACCGAGGTCCAAATCGATGCCGCTCTCTCCGGCAACTACATTCCCATGATGCACTTCATCAACGACATCGAGCGGGATAAGGACCACGTCTTCTTCATCATCGACGGAGTTACCTTCACCGGACAGCAGGGCGGGCTCGTCAACATCCGCCTGCGCCTATCAACCTATATTCAGCCCGGTGCAACGGACCTCCCTCCGAACGCGCAAAACCTAACCGCATCACCCTCGACAGAACAATCCGTACTGAATCCCACGGCGGAGGAGGTACGCTGATGGCGCTCAAAACAGGCTCAGAAGATAAAAAGAAAGTTGTGCTCGTCATCATCCTCGGCATCGTCGTGCTCGCTCTGGTCGTGCGGACCCTGCTACAGGTCTTCAGCAACGGCACACCGCCGCCGCCCCTGCCGCCCAAATATGCAAACGCTCCTGCCGGGCAGTCTGCACAGCCTTCGGCATCCCAGCCCGCCGCCGCCCCACAAGCCGCTCCGGAACACGAAGCAAAGGAAATCCCCGGCTCGCTCGCCAGCCTCGATCCCACGCTGCATCCTGAGTGGATGGCCGCTGCGGAGTCTCTGAAATACGAAGGCACGGGCCGCAACATCTTCTCCATGTCCTCCGTGCCCGTGCATATTGAGAAACCGCAGGGACCCATCCGCCCCGGCGGCTCGCTCGCCTCCCAGCTCGCGCAGGGACCGCCGCCTCTGCCCACCATTGACCTCAAGTTCTTTGGCTATGAGTCGCATCCGGGCGGCGCGCGTAAGGTCTTCCTGCTTCACGGTGACGACGTCTTCATCGCCTCGCAGGGCGACGTCGTCGACCATCGCTACAAGATTGTGCGCATTGCACCGCTGTCTATAACCGTCGAGGACATTCCATACAACAATACGCAGACTCTGCCCCTCATAAACAATTGATGCCGCTTTTCCGCCAACCCGAACCGCACCCACGCCCGCACGCTTCTCCGCGGCTTGAGTCGGAAGAGGGCTTCATCCTCCTCTGGGTGCTGTTCCTCGCCGTGCTGCTTCTCATCGCGCTGGCCGTCGCCGCGCCCCGCGTCGCCGTCTCCATCCGGCGCGACAAGGAAATCGAGCTCGTGCATCGCGGCCAGCAATACCAGCGCGCCATCCAGCTCTACTACCGCAAATTTGGAGCCTACCCCACCTCCATCAAGCAGTTGCTCGACACCGACAACATCCGCTTCCTTCGCAAGCGCTACAAAGATCCGCTCACCGGCAAAGCCGACTGGCGCCTTATCCACCTCGGCCAGGCCAAGGTTCCGCCCATGGGCTTCTTCGGCAAGCCGCTCGCCGGACTCAACGGCCCCGCCAACATCGGCTCCCCAATCGGCGGAGCCGTGGGGACTCCCGCCTCGGGTATGTCCGGCTTAGGCTCGTCGCCCGGCTCCTCCAGCTTTGGCTCGTCCGGCTCCTCCAGCTTTGGCTCGTCCGGCTCCTCCAGCTTCGGCTCGTCCGGTTCGTCCAGCTTCGGTTCGCCCGGTTCCTCCGGTTTTGGAAGCTCTTCCACGACCCCCACTCCCACCCCGGGTTCCAGTTCAACCTCCGGCACTTCCAAGAGCGATGCCGCCGGATTCAGCGCCGGCAATACCGGCAAGGATGCCGCAGGCTTCAGCACGCAGAGCAGCAGCGGTTCCATGGGCGGAGGCCCCATCGTAGGCGTCGGCCTCTCCAGCCCCAAACCCTCGCTGCTCGCCTACAAAAAACAGACCCACTACAACCAGTGGGAATTCGTCTACTTCCCCATCGAAGACCAGATGCGCGCCGCCGCCTCTCAGGGAATCAGCACGCAAAACGGAACCAGCAACAGCAATGACAACGGCTTCGGCAACCTCACGGGCAATGGGACCAGCAACACCGGTTCTGGCTCTGGCTCCGGCCTGGGCAGCTTCGGCTCCGGCTCCGGCGGTTTCGGCTCAACCAACTTCGGCTCCGGGTCCGGGTCCTCCGGGTCCGGCAGCTCCGGCTCAGGCGGCTCCCCGTCCAGCCCGAATCAGTCCCAGGACCAGCAACAATAGGGTCCCGCAGCAAGAGAAATGGCCTCGGATATCCGAGGCCATTTCGTTGAAACCTGCTTGCCGGCTTACACGCTGAACGAAGATCCGCAGCCGCACGTGCTCTTCACTGACGGGTTCTCGAACTTGAAACCCGCTGCTTCCAGTGTCTCAACATAGTCCACCACGCAGCCGTTCAAATACATCATCGACGTCGAATCCACATAGACCTTCAATCCGTCGAAGTCCAGAACCTTGTCCATCATGCCCGCGGCATTTTCAAACGACATCGAGTACTGGAAGCCCGAACAGCCTCCGCCCACAACACCAAGCCGCAGGCCGGCGGGCAGCGGATCCTGCGTCGCCATGATCTCGCGCACCTTTGCTACCGCTGACGGAGTCATCGTAACCGGGGTCGATTTTACTTGCGTCGTTTCGAGTGCTGCAGTCGCCATAGGATCGTCTCCAAATAAACCTGAAATCTCTGCCTTTAGTGTATCCCCGGTCACCGGGTGATACAAGGCACACTATTCATCGGATGCCTCAAACCCGGTCATCGATGCAGAGAATTTCTCAGTCAGGATTGGTCCACAGATTGTCCCAGGCTGTCAGCCGGGTCTTGATCCGGTCGTATCCTTCCTTGGTCAGCACGTGCTTCGCTATCAGGTCCGTGGGCGTCGCGTAAGGCCGGTTCCGGATGATCTTCATCGCCAGCACATGATTGATTCCGGGCAGCGTCAGGATCCTCGACTCGCTCGCGTAGTTGATGTTTACAATCTCACCCGACGATGGATACGGATCATCTCCAATATCGTTCTTCAGCCCCTTGAACAAATCGCTCGCCGCCTGCGCTGTCGTGGATGCCGCCTCTTTCGCCTCTGTCTTCAGCTGCTTCTCGTCTTTCCCTGTCTTGGCTCCAGCCGCAGAGGTTCCCTTCTTCGCGCTGGCCCCGGATTGCGCTGCGCTCTGTTGCGCAGGCTTCGCATTCCCAGACGGTTTCGCAAACTGCTGCGCGGACCTGCAACCCGCCATAACAAACGCTGCCAGACCAATACAAAGCAGACAGGCCACCAACTTTTTCTGCATACCCCGCATTTGGGTTCCCTTCAGGTTCATCTTCTAAGGATGAATTAAGTTCGTCTTGCGGTTGGTTACTAACTCGGTTGCGCCCTATAAAAATACCACTGTTAATCACAGGCGAACAGGGCTATGATTGTGGCGAACGGCCCCTCCTACCCCCTGAGCCCGGCTTGCCGGACCCGCTCGGTATCTGGAGCCGGCTCAAATTCGACCATGAGGTGCTTTATGAGCGCCATGCCTGTTATGTGGATCGTGTGGGCCGGAGTTGCTGCTATCATGCTCATCCTCCTCGGCTATCGCGGCACGCTGACCCGCTATGAGGAAGATCAGCTCTTCCTCGACGATGCAGAAGACCACCAGAAAATGGAGCAAACCGCAATTCTGGCCAAAGTGGCAAAAATCCAGCCCTACGTGCGGTTGGCAATTGGAGCCACCTGCGTAATGTCCGCCTTCATCATCGGCCTCTACGTTTGGGATGCCGTCAGACATTTGCTTTTATAACTGGAATCCACCTTAGACACAGCCGGGATGTTCATCATTCCGGAGGTGTTCCCGTATTCCACAAATTTGCCACATAGAATTCGCTATCGAAACAATCCCTCACCACTGCAGCAGCAGCATCTCCGAGCAGAAACCCGGCCCCATCGCCGCCAGCACGCTGTAGGTTCCGCGCTCCGGCCGGCCTTGGCGCATCACGTCGTCCAGCACCACCAGCACGGACGCCGACGACAGATTCCCCACCCGCCGCAGCGCCTCCCGCGAACGCTCCAACGCCTGCCCTTCCAGCCCCAGCGCTTCTTCTGTAGCGTCCAGAACCTTCGGGCCGCCCGTGTGCATAATCCACGATCCAATGTCCCCGCGCGCAAGCCCCTGCGTGGCAAGAAACGCATCCACATCCCGCCCCAGATTCTCCCTCACCACCTTCGGCACATCCGGCGAAAGCACAATATGGAAGCCTTTCTCTGAGATATCCCACCCCATCACGTCCTGTGTCTCGGGATAGAACACCTGCCGGTTCGCCAGAATCCGCGGTCCGTCCAGCCCTGCCCGCTCTCCCGCCACCATCACCGCTGCGGCTCCATCTCCAAACAGGCCCGCGGAAATAAAATTCGCGGCGGAAAGATCATCCCTCTGCCACGTCAGCGAGCACAGCTCTACCGAAAGCAGCACCGCAATCTCATCCGGATACGCCTTTACATAGTCCGCCGCTCTCACCAGCCCGGCGGCGCCCGCCACGCAACCCAATCCAAAAATGGGATTCCTCTTAATGTTCGGCGACAGACCCATCCGGTTCACCAGCCGCGCATCAATCGACGGGCTTGAGACGCCGGTGATCGAAACAAAGTAAAGTGCCGCAATCTGCTCCCGGCCCACACCCGTCTGCCGCAGCAGCTCTTCGATGGCCGCGGCGCCAAGCTGCTCCGCCACCTCTATCCACACATTGTTGGCTTTGCCCCAGGTGTCCAGCGATGCATACTCTTCGAGCGTCCGCGCAAAGTACCGGCCATCTACTCCGGTACGCGAGTGCAGCCGCTCAATCGCCGCGGCCGTCATCGGGTCCTGTCCCCAATACACCTTCAGCGCGTCAACGACCTCGTGTTGTTTGTAGTAGTGCGGGGGATATGCCGTGGATGTGGAAGCGATACGCATGCTGTTGTGATGCTATTTCGTATCAGCTTTCCAATCCGGCCTTCAAATCGCCTTTTCAGCCGCCTCAACAGTTTGGGCAATTAATGTTGCTATCGTCATCGGGCCCACTCCGCCCGGCACCGGAGTATACGCGGCACACCGCTCAATCACCGGCCCCAGCTCAATGTCCCCCACTCCGCCGGGATGGTACCCGGCATCCACGACAACCGCGCCGTCGCGAATCCAGTCCGCCTTGATGAACTCCGGCTTCCCCACCGCGCCCACCAGCAGCTCCGCGCGCTTCACAATCTCCGGCAGATTCTTTGTCCGCGAGTGGCAAACGGTCACCGTCGCATTCGCCCCCAGCAGCATCATCGCCATCGGCTTGCCCAGGATCGGGCTCCGCCCCACCACCACCGCTTCCTTGCCCGCAATCTCAATCCCGTAGCGGCGCAGCAGCCGCATAATCCCCGCCGGAGTCGCCGACCCATACGCGTCCTCGCCCATGGCCATGCGCCCAAAGCCCAGGCTCGTCACGCCGTCCACGTCCTTCTCCAGCGCAATCCGGTCAAAGCACGCACGCTCATCAATCTGTTTCGGAACCGGATGCTGCAGCAGAACCCCCCGCACCCGCAGATTCGCATTCAGAGCATCAATCTGCGCCAGCAGTTGCTCGGTCGTGGTCTCTTCCGGCAGAGCCACACTCTGCGACTCCATGCCGACCCGCCGACAGGCATTGCCCTTCATCTTTACGTAGGTCGCCGAAGCCGGATCGGCCCCAACCAGAATCGTCGCCAGAATCGGCGGCTCATCGCTTCCCGATTTCTGCTTGACCTGCTTAACCCGCTCTTGAAGCTCCGCCTCAAGCTCCTTCGCATACGCCTTGCCATCCAAAACCAATCCAGCCATACATCCAGTGTATCCGGTGAGCGAATCAGCCAACCCCCGCAAGCGAATTCACTTCCGCCGGTCTGCAAGCCAATTCGTGACCAGGGTGAGCGGTTTCGAAGCGCCTTGCTTCGGCGCGTCCACGAGGAAGCGTTTTCCGCCCGGCGCGACGGAATACATTACGCCTGCGCGATCGGGGGTCTCCATCTGTTCCTGGAAAAGTTCTTGCGGCGTGCCGATTTCCACCGCCGAGCTGCTTTCCTTGACGCTTGCCTTCATCAGCTTCCCGCCCGGGGCGAGATAATACAACTCACGGCCGTCTCTGCTCCATTGGGGTTGCTCGCCGCCAAGCTGTGAGACCTGCCACTTTTCGCCGCCACCGGGAAAAGGCGAAAGGTAAACTTCAAAATTGCCCGAGGCGTCCGAATCGTAAGCGGTCCAGTGGACGTCCGGCGAAAAAGCAGCGTTTCTCTCGTTAAACTGGCTTTCAAGATAGCGAAATGGCTTACGGTTGCCAAAGAGCGGAAGTACCCAAATGCCTGCCTTGCCATTGTTTTTCGTGCTGACGGAGGTATACGCGATATACCGGCCATCGCTCGACCAATCGGAGGGATAGTTCCTCCCGTCGAGCTCGAGAAGTGGTTCGGCATTGCCCGCCCCTGACGTGCTTTTGACGTAAATGTCATAGCCGCTTTGGCGGATGGAAGCAAAGGCGATCCGCGATCCATCCGAAGACCACACCGGGGATATATTGGCGCTGGGACCGAAGGTGATACGGGTTTGCACGCTTCGCTCGAGATCCATTATCCAGATATCGCGGCTGTCAGAATCCGAATTCGCACCAAAGGCGACACGCTTGCCATCCGGAGAAATCCGCGGGCGGAATACGCCTGCCGGGCCGATTTTGCCGCTCTCCCTTCCGTTCGCATCCACCCAGACGAGCTGCCCGCCGCCGCTCCCGAGCTCGCCGGAGGAAAAGACCAGTACTCCGGTCCGTGAAACGCTGAAAAGTCCCAGCCGATATAGCTGCGGGGAACCGACGTGCTCGGCAACGGGGAAAGTCTGGCCCTCAAGTTTCTGGGTTCCGGCGTCAAATCGCTGCGCCATCAGCGTGTCGCCGCGCAGAAAAAGCAGATAACCGGGTGGAGCGTAGAGCGCGTCGGAATCGGCCTGAAGAAGAAATTTCTTCTCGTCTGTTCCGATCTCGCCGACGCGAATTCCCAGCTTCGACGTGCCGACGGCGGTACCGTCGCCGCTCAGATAAAGGAAGTGCCTTCCGTCAGGAAGAAAGACCGGCCAGCGGTTGCTGAAGAACATCTCGCCCTTTCCTTTGGGCGCCGCAATCGGCGACGGCGTTCCACCCACCGCCGGCACAATGAAAAGTCCGGCGGCCGCAAAAACGATGACCCCGCTCTTACTCCACGCGCCGCCGCGTGCGCCGGGAGCATTGCAGAGCAGCACCGGCGGCCCGCCGGTCACGTCAATCTTTTTGAGCTGTCCATTCTGAAAAAAGCCCACGGAACCGCTGTCCGGCGACCAGAATGGATAGCTTGCCCCTTCGGTCCCTTCCAGACGCTGCGCCTGGAGCGAATCGAGCGGTCGAATCCACAGCGCTTCATTGCCGGACGTGTCCCTGGCGGGAAAGATCAGCTGCCTACCATCCGGCGAAAGCGAGGGCGCGCCCTCGGGTCCGTTAAACGCAAACCAGACCTTTTCCGGCGGCAAAATCAGAGAGCGAATGGATGGCGCCGGCTTCGCGCCTGTATGGAAATATGCCAACGCGCCAATAATGGTCGCAACCAGGAAAAATGCGGCTGCAGCCCACGGCAGAACGCGGTTCACCAGCGATCGTCGCGATGCTTCCAGATCTGCTTCGGCCGAGGCCGATGCGCCCGGCTCGTCAGAGGCGATGCCGTTCAGCAGGCGCACATCGCCGAGATCGCGCAGCCGCTTGCGAGGGTCCTTCTCCAGGCACGCCGCGACTAGCGGGCGTATGCGCAGGGGGATGCGTTCGAGATCGGGTGCTTCGCGCAAGACGGCCGCGAGCGTGTCGGAAACGGTTGGCCCGCCGAAAGGCCGCGCTCCGGTGAGCATTTCGTACAGGACTACCCCGAACGACCAGACATCGGTACGCCGATCCACATTCTGTCCGCGCGCTTGCTCGGGAGACATGTAGGCTGCCGTTCCAAGTATGAGTCCGGGGTCGGTTGTCACTGGAAGCGTGGTCGCGTCCGCGGAGGAGCCGGACGATTCCGTGCTCATTGCCTTGGCCAGGCCAAAATCGAGGATCTTGACCTGCCCTTCCGGAGTGACCTTGATGTTCGCGGGTTTCAGGTCACGGTGAACGATGCCCTTGTCGTGTGCATACGTAAGAGCGTCGGCCATTTGAAGAGCGATCGACATGGCCTCTTCAAGCGGAACCGCCCCCCCCGCGATCCGATCTGCAAGCGTCGGGCCCTCGACCAGCTCCATCACCAGCGCGCCCTCTTCAATACCGTAAATGGCAGCGATGCCGGGATGATTCAACGAGGCCAGCAGTTGCGCTTCACGAGACATACGCGCCATCCGCAGCGGGTCACCGGCAACGGCATCGGGCAAAACTTTGATGGCTACTTCACGACCTAACCGCGTATCGACGGCACGCCAGACCTCACCCATCCCGCCTGCGCCCAGCATAGTGAGGATGCGGTAATGTCCAACGGTCGGCTGTGTTTCAGCCATGGCGCGGTCCCTCTGGGGGAGAGTTGTACGACTTTCGATGTATCGCCCTGCAATCGGATCAAGCTTACAACTCAACCAGTCCGAAGGAAATTCAAATCATCGCGACTCCACGCCCCTTCCGCCCCAATGCGCAACAGGCAGGAGGTACAAACGTCGTTGAGTCTTGGCAAACTACCTAGGCGGGAAAATCAGCGACATGGCGGAAGCATCGAGCAAAGACGACGGCCCGGCGGCCCAGATTTACCCTGAATCACTCTGCTGCGCTCAGCTGGTGCCGCACATCCGCGCCCCGCACCCAGAAGATCACGTCCGTCGCGATGTTCGTCGCGTGGTCGGCAATCCGCTCCAGGTTGCGCGAAATAATGATCGCCTGCAGCGCCTGCGACGCCACCTCCGACCGCTCCTGAATCAGCTTGATCAGTTCCGCATGCGCCACGCGATTCATCCGGTCGATCTCGTCATCCATGTCCAGCACCGACTCCGCCAGTTGCGCGTCCCCGTCCAGTAGCGCCTGCAGCGACGTCCGGATCATCCGCGCCGCGTAGCCTCCCATGCTGAAGATGTCCACCGGCAGCACCACCGCGTCGTCCTCGAGGATCGTCAGCGTGCGCAGCGCAATGCTCATCGCCTGGTCGCCAATCCGCTCCAGGTCGCCGTTGATCTTGATTACCGCCAGAATGAACCGCAGGTCAATCGCCATCGGCTGCTCTTTGGCCATCAGCTCGTAGGCCATCTCGTCAACCTCGCGGTGCAGCGTATTGATGGCCGTCTCGTTCTCGCCCACATACTGGCAAAGGGCCGCATTCCGATGCACGTAGGCCTCAACCGCGGCCTCCATCGCCTGCTGCGCCAGCGCGGCCATGGCCAGCAGCCTGTCCTTCAACTCCGCCAGTTGTTGATGAAAATGGATTCGGGGCAAATGACTCTCCAATTTGCATTGTGCACTATCGAGTGTTACAGCGCGGCGAAGATTCTTCGCCGGGTTCACTTGAAAGGAACCTGGCCGGCCCTCGGCCACGGCCGCCCACCGGATGAATCGCGTCGTCGATCTGTTTTTAAGGCTAGCCGTCCGCTCAGCAGAAAATCGCCTCTGCCTCCCGCGTCGCCTCATAGATTTGGTCAAACGACTCGACAGCGTACAGCACCTTCTGCATCTCGCTCACCAGGAACTCCTGGTCCAGCACCTGTCGCAGGTTGAAGTCCCGAATCTCCGGCCCGCGCCCGGTCTTTGCGCCTTCAATCACATAGTTCGACTCGCCATGGGACGAAATCAGCCCGCTGCCATACAGCTTGATCTCGCCGCTTTGTCTTATAACCCCAAATTCAACCGTAAACCAGAACAGCCGGCCCATCCGCTCCAGCTTGTCCTTGTCGGTCAGCGCCGCGCAAACGCGCCCGTAGTGCTCCAGAAAGTCAGCAAATACCGGGTGCGCATGCATCGGCACATGGCCGAAGACATCATGAAAGATGTCCGGCTCCGGCGTGTACTCCAGCGAGTCGCGGCTTCGCAGCCACGTCGTCGTCGGAAACTTTCGCGCCGCCAGCATTTCGAAGAAGGCGTCCGGCGGCATAAACCCGCTCACCGGCGTCGCGTTCCATCCGGTCAGCGGAGCCAGCCGCTTGTTCACCTCCGCCAGGTTCGGAAGGGTGTCTTCGCTAAACCCGAGCTGCTGGAAGCCCTCCAGGTACTCCGCGCAGGCATGCTCGGCAAGCTGGGGCATCCGACGGCTCACCAGTTCCGCCCACACCGCGTGCTGCTCGGGCGTATAGGCTGCCCAGTCCTGTTGGATCAGGAAGGGTTCGGCAACGGTAAGCTGCGAGGGCCCGCTTTTCACGGTATTTCAGCTCCAGCAAAACTTTAGAGAATTGCACCCGTATGTAGGATGTGTCAACAGCGGCTTTTGCCGAATCGCCTGCCGCCAGCTAACCCTTCCCGGAAACAAGGCGTCCTGGCGACACCGGGGGGTTGCAGACCCTGCATAAGCATGGTAATGTTTAAGCAATTACCAAAGTTTTCACTATTCTCCTCTACCCAGACCGCAAATAGGTTGTAGAGTTCTTAAGTGTATAAGCTGTGGCATGCGGACCCATTACCCGGAAGTTAATAGACGAGACAATGGCATGGCTCCGGGAAGCATGATTGCGGTCTGCCAACCATGTCACTCTCTGTGACGAGATCTTTTGATCTGCTGCGATGTACTCCCTGGCCGTATAGCCCCAACCGCCAGGTGCAGAGCCTCAACATCACGCTTCAGGAGTAACGTATGAAAATCCTGCGAGACGAACACGGACAGATGCTCATCCTCACGGTTCTCTCCATGACCGTGCTCCTGGGAGTCCTTGCTTTCGCCACTGATCTTGGTGTGTTGTTCAGGGCCAAACGCAACCTCCAGATTGCCGCCGACGCCGCAGCGACAGCGGGCGCGATCGACCTGCGCTACGGAAGCAGCACATCGACAGCCCTGAATGACAGCGTATGCGCTGCCTATGCCAATGGCTACAAAGCCACGAATGTCACCCCGAACTGCAGTAACACTGTGCCCAGCAACTCCAGCAACGCCACTGTAGCCATTAACACGCCGCCCGTCTACGGTTACCACAGAGCTACGGGTTTCGTGGAGGCCATTGTCACGGCGCCGAATCCCACCTTCTTCATGAACCTGTTCGGGTATCACTCCATGAATGTCTCCGCGCGCGCGGTCGCGGGCACTGTGAATCCATCCGACAATTGCATTTACCTGCTCAATCCAGCCGGTACCGGTCTTACCGTCCGCGGCAGCTCATCCGTCACCGCGACGTTTGGCTCCAAGGCATGCGGCATTTACGTTAATTCATCCAGCTCAAGCGCCGTGGACACAACCGGCCAGGGCAACAATATCAATACTGGCTATGTTGACGTAAATGGCGGCACAACTGGCTCTGGGACATTGCAGAATACAACCGTGAATTCGAACCTGGGCGCAATGGTACCGGACCCGTATAAAACCCAGGTACTGAAGGCCCTCGACAATATGCCGGCATGCACAAGCTCGAATACCTTCACCGGTACGACACTTTCCATAACCCAGGCCCAATCGATTGTCAGTACTGGAGGCATGAATGGCGGCTTGTCCGGCGGCACTACGCCTGTGTACTGTTTTGGAAATACCGCTGGAACCCCCGTAACGCTGCAAGATGGCGTTTCGCTGACCGGAGGAACCTACATCTTCCAGAATGGCGTGGCGATCGCAAGTGGCGCGACCGTGACCTTTGGCACAGGGACCCCTGGCTCAACGGTTCCCCAGACCAACGCCGCAACGTTGGATGTGGCGAATAACTACTTCTATCAGCCCTCAAACACAACCCTGAATGTGTTTGCGCCAAACTATGGGCCCCTGAACTCAATTGGCCTGCTTGTTCCCGGAAATAGTCAAAATGCCAGCACCTGCATGTCGGGCTATTCCTATGAGTCCTATTCCTATACTGCCACCTATCCCAATACCACTTCGCCCTATTACGGCAACCACAATTATGGCGACTGCATTAACGGCACGCAAAGCTGCCAGCAAATGCTGGCCGGTAGTACTTCTTATAAAACCGCGCTGCAAGTTCAGTTTGGAAGCAGCGCCGGGAGCGTTTTTGACGGGGTCGTATATGCACCCACGGCAGCACTGCTCTTGCACGACAGCGGTAACACGGTGTCGCCGAACACGTATTCCGGAATTATCGCCGGCCAATTGTGCGAGATGTCAAGTCACCTCATACTTCCCAGTTATAATGCCGAGAATCCCTATACCACGCCGCTTAGGGTCGTAGCCCTGGTGGAGTAGGAAGCCTGGATGATGAGAAGAGCGCCACATCGCGACGACTGGATCACACGGCTACTCCGCTGGAATTGCGGCCAGGCGCTGGTTGAGACGGCCCTTATTGTGCCCTTCCTCATGATGATTCTGGTTGGAGGAGTGGAGCTGGCGCGCATCGAGTACGCCTCCATCGAGGTGGCAAATGCCGCCAAGGCGGCTGTCCAGTACGGCGCGCAAGGATTGGGAACCTTTGGCGACCAGGTAGGCATGCGCGCCGCAGCCCAGTACGATTCTGCCAACATCACCATATCGAATTTAAACCTCCGGTACTCGTATGCCTGCACTGACGGCACAGTTGTCTCAGCTTCCGCAGATTGCAGCGCTTCCTCTACACCTTTAACCGTGCTGAACGTCGACGTCCAGGCAAATTTCGACACGCTGCTGCATTTTCCTGGCATCCCATCAACCATCACGCTGCATGGCCACGCAACACAAACAGTGTTGGAACAGTATTAGGGAGCAGCCGGATTCATGAGCCCATGGAAGAGAGTTCGTAACGAAGAAGGCTCCGCGATCATTGAGACGGCGCTGTCGTCACTGATCATATTGGGCCTGCTTTTCGGCATGTTTGAGTCATTCTTCGCACTTTACGCCTATCACTTTACTTCCTATGCCGCGCGTGAGGCTACGCGGTACGCCTCGGTGCGCGGCTCCAACTGCTCCGGGAATGAAGTCACTTCCATGGCTGGCTGCCCTGTTACTTCATCCGCCGATGTTCAGAGTTATATCCGAAACATTGGCCTCCCCGGTCTCAGCTCGAACGACGTAACGGCAAATGTGACATGGCATTACCGTTCGAATACCAACTCGCCGGCCACCTGGGTAAGTTGCGGCGGAAACCTCACAACAACTACCACTGACTCTCAGGGCAACACTGTAACAGTGGCTTGCAACGAACCGGGCGACCGCATTACGGTCCAGGTAATCTATGCCATGCCGCTTGTCATTCCGTTCTATAAGTCCATTCCCCTCAGCATGACCAGTACGTCCTCCCTGGTAATTGCCGATTAGCGGCGCTCCAACTCCGCCAGATCCTCAAACGAAACCCTCCCTACCACTTCGGTACCAGCCTGCGCAAAACAGGCCGCGAGCCGGTGGTCAATCCTTCCTTTGCGGGTATATGGTAATGAGTCGCCGGGCGCCTGCGGTCTGGTAACCGCGCGCCGGTGATGAGCGTCCAATTGAATTGGAGTACCCCCACAATTATGGCTACACTGCTGCATCCTGAAGTTGTTACCGAGAAGGACTTCCTTCCGCTGAATGGCACCGACTACGTTGAGTTTTATGTTGGAAATGCCCGCCAGGCGGCCTACTTTTACCGGCTGGCCTTCGGCATGAGCCTGGTTGCCTACGCCGGGCCGGAAACAGGGGTTCGCGACCGCGCCTCCTACGTTCTACAACAGGGCAGAATTCGCTTCGTCCTTACCACCCCGCTGCGCCCCGATGGCGAGATTGCACACCACGTACACCGCCACGGAGACGGTGTACACGACGTCGCCCTATGGGTTGACGACGCCATCCTGGCATGGAAAGAAACAACCCGGCGCGGCGCCCGCAGTGTGCAGGAGCCTTACATCCAGAAGGACGAGCACGGCACTGTAAAACTGGCCTCCATCGCCACCTACGGCGACACCATCCACACCTTTGTCCAGCGATCCGACTACGGCGGCATCTTCCTGCCGGGATACCGCCCCGAACCGGAAGACAAGCTCGCGCGCCCCACCGGTCTGCTTTATGTGGACCACATGGTGGGCAACGTGGGCTGGAACGAGATGGACCGCTGGGTCGACTTCTACTCCCACGCCATGGGCTTCTCGCTCTACCAGCACTTTGACGACAAGGACATCTCGACCGAGTACTCGGCGCTCATGTCCAAGGTAATGGCGAACGGCAACGGCCGCGTGAAGTTCCCCATCAATGAGCCTGCGGAAGGCCGCAAGAAATCCCAGATCGAAGAGTATCTCGAGTTCTACCACGGCCCCGGTGTGCAACACATCGCCATGGCCACGGATGATATTCTGGCGACCGTCGCCAGACTGCAGGCGCAGGGCATCGGCTTCCTCAAGGTTCCGCACAGCTACTACACCGAGCTTGAAGAGCGCGTCGGCGAGATCGACGAGCCGATTGAAGAACTGGAAAAGCTGGGCGTGCTTGTGGACCGCGATGACGAGGGTTACATGCTGCAGATCTTCACCCGGCCGGTTGAGGATCGCCCTACGCTCTTCTACGAGATCATCCAGCGCAAAGGCAGCCGCAGCTTCGGCAAAGGCAACTTCAAGGCGCTGTTTGAAGCCATCGAGCGCGAACAGGAGGAGCGGGGCAACCTTTAGGTAGCTGCTAGCTGCTAGCTTTTAGCTGCCAGCAATAAGGTGCCGGACGTGGGCTTTTCTTGCCATGGCTGAATGGCGAGATCTTTCCATTTGCGCGCCTGAACCCGTTCAACATGGAATAAGCCCTGAAGCATCGCGGATGGGAACTAGCCGCCCCGAGTCTGAAGTTCATTCAACAATTCGATTCATGGGAACGATTCGAATAGCAGCACTCAGGGGCTAAAGCCCATCTGTTTTGTGCCATTTACGGCACGACTGAAGTCGTGCCCTGATACAAGACTCAAAATCATTTCTTTAGACTCAGTACACTAGCCGCTGGTAGCAAAAAGCGTCTAGCCTGCCGGTACCGGTTCGCCTGCAGTGCTGAGTTTGGGCTTCGGTAGTTGCTCCAGCGCCCACACGTAGACCATCAGTTCGCGACTGTAGTGGAGCAGTGGCGGTCTGTCCGGCAGTTTGATTCCATGCGCAGCGGGCAGCTCGTTGATCTCGAATTCCGCCTCAGCCCGCTCCAGCGGCCACGGCAAGTGGTGGATCTGCCCCTTGAAGGTAGCGCCGCCGGCATCGGATGTGTACAGCGCATAGCGTTCGGTCAGGAACTGCTCAATCCCCTGGTTGTCCGCCGCCTGTCCCAGGCTCCGGTAGCGGGCACGGAAACGCGCCGAACCCTTGGCGAAGCGGCGCTCACTTGAATAAAGAAACTCCCGCTCGCCGGTGTGCTCCATGTGCATTTTGGACCAGTAATAGGGCAGCTTGTAGACCAGGCGCGCAAAGGCCACCGCCAGCGGATTGCCCGCATCGAGCGAGAAGAAATACACGCCGGACAGGTTGGAGTGGGGCTCGCGGACGTAGGTGCGCAGGTTCAATTCCGGAAAGCGGTTCGCGCCGGGAATAGTGGGGAGTCCGCGAACATGAATCTGGTCCATCCAGAACGGAACCACGCCGACCCAGGCCGAACCGTCGAAGGTGTCCACGCAAAGATCAGGTGGAATGAGCGGGGTGATCTCAGAAGCGGGGACGGGCCAATGGGCAAACAGCAGATCGTTCCAGCGCTGGGTCATGGTCCAGTGCGCCTTGGGCAGCGGCCAGGGACGATGGCTAGTTGAAGAAAGAATGTCGTTCATAGGACCAGATTTTTGGCGAATGGACGGGCCAAAGCCGCAGCGTGTTGTGTTCTGTTACCGAAATTGAGATTACCAGCCATGTTTCCAGAGGCCAGAATACCGTATGCTGTTGCCCATGCCTGAAAGAGAAGCAACCCCAGCCCTTCCACCCGCCGAGACATCCCAAAACAGGACGGACGTTTTTGCCGTCCATGGCGCGGATCCAGAGGTACTGGCGTACGCCATGGCGAAGTACTCACGCTCTGCCCTGTCGATGAAGGAGTCGCTCAAGGAGATCAGCAGCCAGCGCGCAGAACAGTTCCTGAATACATTCTATTTTCAGTACGGACATCGCTCGATTGCCGACCTGGCGCACCTGGCTTTCGCCATCGAACGGCTGTCCCTGCTGGCTGCGATTGTACTCGTAGATGAACAGAGATGGGATGGGCAGGAGCGCTCAACCCGTTACCAGAACTTCCGCAAGAGCGGCTGGTATATGCCCGACTTTGGCGGCGACGCAGCCGCGTCCGGGAGCTTTCGAGAGAGCATTGAAGCCCTTTTCACGGAGTATCGCGAGGTTGCGGAGGGCGTGCTTGAGTCGCTGAAGCAACGGGTTCCGCGACCGGACGAGATGAAGCCGGAGACGTGGGAACGCACGCTGAAGGCCCGGGCCTTTGACGTGGCGCGGTATCTTCTCCCGCTGGCGACGAATACCTCTCTCGGCCAGATTGTGAACGCCCGCACGCTGGAGACGCAGGTTTCGCGGCTGCTCTCAAGCCCGTTCGCCGAAATTCGGCAGCTCGGGGAGACACTGCGCGAGGCAGCCAGCGGCGCGGCCTGGAATGTGCACGGCGAGGAGTTAGCTAAGCTACAGCAGGAGATCGCCGCCCTCGATCCGGCTCTGGGCGAGCGGGCCGCGGAGTTGCTGACCCGCGAGGTCAGGACGGCTCCGACGCTGGTGAAGTACTCCGCGCCCAACGAGTACGAAATCGCAACGCGGCGCGAGCTGCGCCAGGCAGCAGCGGAACTGCTCAGGGGTGCGCCGATGGATGCTGCTCCGGCGGTAGACCTGATTGGCGGCGACGAGACGCTGGAAGTGGAGCTGGCGACCACGCTGCTCTACGGGGCGTGCCACTACCCCTACCGGCAGATTCGCCGTGCGGTGGACAATTTAAGCATGGCGCGACGGAACGAGATCATTGCCATGGGCGCGCGGCATCGCGGCAAGCACGATGAGCTGCTGCGGGCATTCTCCGCCGGGCAGGCGCTGCGGTTCGATATCCTGATGGACATCGGCGGCTTTCGCGATATGCATCGGCACCGCAAGTGTGTGCAGGTGCTGCAAGGCTTCACCAGCCAGCACGGGTATGAGATTCCCGAGGGTCTGGAAGAGGCTGGGCTGGTCACCCGCTACTGCCAGGCAATGGATGCCGCGCACCAGATTTACGGCCGGCTTGCAGCAAACCATCCCGAGTCGGCCCAGTACACTTTGCCGCTGGGCACGCGGACCCGGGCGCTGTTCAAGATGGACTTTGCCGAGGCGGTGTATATCTCAGAGCTGCGGTCGGCTCCGCAGGGGCATTTCTCGTACCGCCGGATTGCGTGGGAGATGTATGAGGCGGTGCAGCAGCAGCATCCGGCGCTGGCGGCGTACTTCCGGGTGACGGATGTGCGGGAGCCGGTTGATTTGCTGAAGCGGTGAGGTGTTACTATAGTGTTTTCCTTTTCTTCGCCCTGCACGTTTTAGTGCTAAGATTCACTCAAACCGCACTGTCCGACTTTAGAGCGTGGCTGATTGCAGCCTGAAGTGCGTCCACAGACTGGAGAATTGACGTGGCAGATGATCGTACCCGCGCCATAGAAATGGCGATTTCACAGATTGAGAAGCAGTTTGGCAAAGGCTCCATTATGCGCCTGGGCAACAAAGAGGCGGTGGTGCCGATCGCGACCATTTCGACGGGGTCGATCTCATTTGACGCGGCTCTGGGCGTGGGCGGAGTGCCTCGCGGGCGCGTGGTGGAGGTTTTTGGGCCGGAGTCGTCGGGCAAGACGACGATTACGCTCCAGATCATCGCCGAGGCGCAGAAGGCGGGTGGCATGGCGGCGTTTGTGGACGCCGAGCACGCGCTCGATCCGGGCTATGCGAAGAAGCTGGGCGTGGATATCGACAACCTGCTGATTTCGCAACCGGATTATGGTGAGCAGGCGATGGAGATTACCGAGGCACTGGTGCGCTCGGGGGCTATTGATGTGCTGGTGGTGGACTCGGTGGCGGCGCTGGTTCCAAAGGCCGAGCTGGACGGCGAGATGGGCGACTCGCATATGGGGTTGCAGGCGCGGCTGATGTCGCAGGCGCTGCGCAAGCTGACGGGAACGGTTTCGAAGTCGCGGACGTGCCTGATCTTTATCAATCAAATCCGCGAGAAGATCGGCGTGATGTTCGGGAATCCGGAGACGACGACCGGCGGGCGCGCGCTCAAGTTTTACTCATCGGTGCGCATCGACATCCGCCGTATTGCAGCCGTGAAGGAAGGCGATGTGGTGGTAGGCTCGCGGACCCGCACCAAGATCGTGAAGAACAAGGTGGCGGCCCCGTTCCGCGAGGCGGAGTTCGACATCATTTATGGTCAGGGCATTTCGCGCGAGGGCGATGTGCTGGACCTGGCAGTCGCACAGGACATCGTTGAGAAGAGCGGCGCATGGTACAGCTACAACGGCGAACGCATTGGGCAGGGTCGCGAGAATGTCCGGAACTTTCTGAAGGAGAACAAAGACGTCTTTTCGCGCATGGATACGCAGCTGCGGCAGAAGCTGGGGATTGGCGTACCCGCGGGAGCACCCGAAGTTCCGGCTGTGCCGGTCAACGGCTCGGTGGCTGCGCAAGAGGCAGTGAAGCCGTCGGCAAGACGGCAGTAGGAAACGATCCGCGGAGAGGGCCCGTCGCCTTAGGGTGACGGGCCTTTTTTCATGCGGGAAATTGTGCTGCCGGGCTGCGGCGGCTACAATTCCCTTGCGTGAATACTGTAAAGGCCATCTATCCCGGCAGCTTTGATCCTGTGACGAATGGGCATCTTGACCTGATTGCCCGCGGGGCACGGATCGTTGACCACCTGGTCGTCGCGATCCTTCTGAACTCATCCAAGAGCCCTCTGTTCTCGGTTGAAGAGCGGGTGGAGATGTTGACGGAGGGGGTTGCGGGGCTGGGGAATGTGTCAATTGCCACCTTTGACGGGTTGCTGGTGGACTTTGCCCATGAGCAGGGGGCGCAGGCCGTGCTGCGCGGGATTCGCGCCATCAGCGATTATGAGTATGAGCTGCAGATGGCGCTGATGAACCGAAGGCTGGCTCCGGAGATGGAGACGATCTTTCTGATGTCGGACGGGAACTACTCGTTTGTAAGCTCGCGGCTGGTGAAGGAAGTGTTCGAGCTGGGCGGATCGGTGGAGGGGCTGGTGCCGAAGTTCGTGATCGAGCGGTTGAAGCAGCACAAACGGAAAACCTCCTGAAAACCCTTGTGCGCGGGGCGCGAGATTTCCAAGCGCGGTGACTGAAAATCTGAAAAAATAAAGAGACTATGACAGCTCCCACTGCCACCAAGATTTTTTCCGACCGTATTGGCCGGATTGAAGTTTCCGCAACCATGGCTGTAACCGCTGAGGCGGCCAAGCTGCGCGCACAGGGCGCGAATCTGATCGGCTTTGGCGCGGGCGAACCGCACTTTGCGACTCCGCGGCACATCAAGGACGCGGCGATCGAGGCGATCAACGCGAACTTTACCCGCTACACGACGGTGGCCGGCATTCCTGAGGTTCGGAAGGCGATTGTCGAGCGGCATGCGAGCGACTTCGGCTCGGACTATGCGCCGGACGAGGCGGTGTTCACGACGGGCGGCAAGCTGGCGCTGTTCAATGCGATTCAGGTGCTGGTGGACCACGGCGACGAGGTGATTCTGCCGGTTCCCTACTGGGTTTCGTTCAAGGACATCATCCAGTATGCGGGCGGCAAGGTGGTCTTTCTGGAGACGAGCGAGGCGGAGAGCTTCCGCATCACGGCGGACGCGATTGAGCAGGCGATTACGCCGCGGACGAAGGCGATCATTCTGAACTCGCCCTCGAACCCGTCTGGGTCGGTGGTGTCTCCGGCGGACCTGGAGCGGATTGTGCGGCTGGCGCACGAGCGCGGCATCTACCTGCTGCTGGACGAGTGCTACGTGTACCTGCAATACACGGGGGCGCTGGTGAGCGGCGGGTCGTTTACCGAGGCCAAGGAGCATGTGATCGTGCTGGGGTCGCTCTCAAAGACCTATGCGATGACGGGCTGGCGCGCGGGCTATGCGCTGGGGCCGAAGCCGATTATTGCCGCGATGGGCAAGCTGCAAAGCCAGTCGACGTCCTCGACGGCGTCGTTTGTGCAGAAGGCGGCGGTGGCGGCGCTGAGCAGCTCGCAGGAGTGCGTGGCCGCGATGCGGGCGGACTTCCTGAAGCTGCGGGACCAGATCCTGGGGCGGCTGAGTGAGATTCCGGGCGTGACCTGCACGAAGCCGGAGGGCGCGTTCTATGTGTATCCCAACGTGTCGGCCTACCTGGGCAGGCCTGGGGCGCAGACGGCGATGGAGCTGGCGTCGCGGCTGCTACATGAGGCGCATGTGGTCACGGTTCCGGGCGAGGCGTTCGGAACCAGGGAACACATCCGGCTGTCGTATGCCGTCTCCCACAAGGACGTGGACGAGGGCGTGGACCGGATGAAGGCCTTCTTCGCCAAGCTTTAGTTCTTCCCAACAATCGAGGACAGGGCAGCCGTAACGGCTGCCCTTCTTCTTTGCCTGAGCAGGCCGGGAACCGGGCGTATCCCCGTGTTCTTTCGGCTGGTAGTCTGGAGGATATGAAGGTTCGAGTACGTGGCGTTCTTTTTGATATGGATGGGGTTCTGATCAGCTCGATTGGGTCGGTGGAGCGGAGCTGGACGCGGTGGGCGGAGCGGCACGGGATTGATCCCAAAATGGCGATTGAGATGGCGCATGGGCGGCGGGCGATTGAGACGGTGCGGGAGCTTCGGCCCGACTTGAACGATGTGGAAGAGCTTAAGAATCTAGAAGATATGGAAGTTGCGGACAACGACGGAGTGGCCGCGCTGGAGGGCGTGCTGCCGATTCTGGCGGCGCTGCCCGCGGACCGCTGGGCGGTGGTGACCTCGGCCACGGAGCGGTTGGCGCGGAGCCGGATGCAGTACGGCGGGATTCCGGCGCCGGAGCGGCTGGTAACGGCGGACCAGGTGACCCGGGGCAAGCCCGACCCGGAACCCTACCTGACGGGCGCGCAGCACCTGGGGCTGAAACCGGAGGAGTGCCTGGTGATCGAGGACGCCGCGTCGGGCGCCAAGGCCGGACATGCGGCGGGCTGCAAGGTTCTGGCGACGCTGTTCTCGCACTCGCTGGAAAGCCTGAGCGCGGCGGACTGGGTGGTTCCGTCGCTCAAAGACGTCCGGGTGACGGTGGAGGATGGCTGGATCGAGTTTGCGTTCGAGCCGGTGGACAGAAGCAGCTAAAGCGCGGTCAGTTGAGGGGCGGTTAGTTGAGGTCGCCGAGAGACTTTGGAAGAGACGTGCGCGCTCCCGAAAAATTAAGTTCTTGATTCCATGATGTTTGCGGGAGTTTCCGTGCTAAGCCATTGCAATTAAATTGGTTATGGCTATGCTCCTGCAAACAAAAGGGTTAGGACTGTGCGTTCAGCGATATGCGGCTTCGCCGGTGCTCATACACGGCTTCGCTGCCGGTCCGCTGCCGACGTGGGCAGCAGCTCCCGATGGTCGCGAGCTGAGAATTGGGTTCGGGCATCCTTGCTCTCGCAAAAAGTTAAGTTATTGATTCTATGATGTTTGCTGGAGTTTTCGTGCTAAGCCATTGCAATTAAATTGGTTATGGCTATGCTCCTGCAAACAAAAGGGTTAGTTGAAGCCCTTAAAAAACGCCAAGCCAAACAGAAGAGGGCACAGCCGGTGAGCTGTGCCATTTTTGTATTTCTATTTCTATTATAGCTGTTTCTCATAATTCAAATGCATTTTTAACTTGTTTGGTTTGTGCTGGTTGCGCGATTTAGGTATTGACAAGGGAAATGGCGGAAGAGCGGTCGGCGGTGCTTTCCGCCTGACGACTCGACTCTGCCGGGAATTGACCGGCAGGGGTTACTGGCGGCTTCCTGATTTGATATGGTCGAACGCAACGCCTGGGAGCGGCCATTCCGCGCTCCTTAATCAAGGGGGTAGCCATGCCATGTGATCGCGATGAGTTACGACACGTTCCTCTTTTTGCGCTTCTTGATGACGATGAAGCGGGAGTTCTGGCGGCGCAGGTTGAGGTGAGGCACTTCACGGCCCGTCAGCGCATCTTCAAAGAAGGCGAACCGCCGGGTCACAGCTACATTGTGATCTCGGGGAAGGTTCGGCTGACCACGCTGGACGAAGACAAGCAGGAAGTTGTGGTGGACGAGCCGGAGCACGGAGACTTTTTCGGCTTTGCGTCGATGCTGCAGCAGATTGAGCATCAGGCGACCGCGATGGCGATGGAAGATACAGCCTGCCTGGAGATAGGGCGCGACGATATTGTGGCGCTGCTGACCCGCCACCCCATGGCGGGGCTGGACATGCTGACCATGCAGGCACGCCAGTTCCATATGTCGCAGAGGCTGGTGCGAAGCCGGGCCAATCGCAATCCCAATGAGTTGATCGAGGAGCGATTGACGTTCGGCGAGCGGCTTGCGGACTCGGTGGCGCGCTTTGGCGGTTCGTGGTTTTTCATCATCCTTTTCGCGTTTGTGCTGCTGGTGTACACGTTGATCAACCTGGCGCTGAAGGGCCACGCGTGGGACCCCTATCCCTTTATCCTGCTGAATCTGTTTCTGTCGATGCTGGCTGCGATTCAGGCTCCGGTGATCATGATGAGCCAGAACCGTCAGGACATCAAAGACCGGCTGCGCAGCGAACTGGACTTTGAGGTGAATCGGCGGGCGGAGGCGGAGATCCAGTCGCTCTCGCACCGGCTAAGCCTGCTGACGGACCAGCTGAGCGATGTAGAGGAGCTGATACGGGAGGGGAAGAGTGGGGATGCGGGGTAAGGGAAAGCGTGAGACGAGGGGTGGCACAATTAGTCTCGGCATTCTCACTTAATTCGATTGCTGAGTATGTTGGCGAGAATGCGCTCGATGAGAACCCAAGACCGATGAAGTGAAGCCCGTTCCCGGAGACATATCGGATGAAGACCTGAGATTCCCATCAAGACGCTTCCTGCCGCATTGGCTGAATGCTTCCTGCCGTGTTCATCCTTGAACAGCCACTTCTCGCAAGGATTAGGGGGTGACCGTCACGATGATTCGCTTATATCCCGATAACGGGGGGGCACCCTTGTCGGTGACCCTGAGGATGAAATGAATCGTCTCGGGTTTTTCGACTTTCGGAGCAGCCATATAGATGCCGGTCGTATCCGGAGCACCTATGTCGATAAGCCCTTTGTACGTGCCGGCCTCGGGGTACTGAAACCAGTAATACGTCAGGCTGTCTCCGTCTGGATCCGTCGCGTGTGCGCCGATGCCAAAGTGTTTGCCGGACTGAACGGTGATTTCCGAAGGCTGATCCAGGGTAATGACGGGAGGATGGTTGGCTTCGTTGTAGGACTTTGTCGTCCACTCCATGCGCGCCGCGAAGTCGTTCTGGAAGTCATCCCTCCATCGCCACACGGTAACCTTGTAGCCCTTGTATGACTTATCTCCCGGAGCGATGACCCTTCCGTAGTCAGCAAGGACCTGGGGCGTGTAGTAGTCGCTGGCGTTGGTCCAGATGGGACGCGTCTCCTGCGGGATCGGCACTCCACCGATGAAAGTCTTAGGATCGGTGATGGGTACTTTGGGCTGATAAAACTCGTATCTACCGCCCCAGCTACCCCAGTTGGGATGTTCCATATCGTTCAGGCCATTCGGAATGAGTCCGAGCCAGGACGGGGTATCGCCCTCCATTCCATATGCTACGTCCGGATAGGCGGCTCCAAGCGGTCCGTGCCCCTCCTGAATGTGCTTTGCAAGCCACTCGTTGCTGATGGACGAGTTGTCGATCCCAGGCACGACGAGGTTGATTCCCTGCCAGGTAGCGGCACTGTAGTCCCCGCCGGGACTGACAATATAGAAGAGCCTGGGAAAGTTTTTCCGAATCCAGGGGCCACTGTCGTCCTGATCGGAGATCGCATAGAGGCGAAGTTTGGCGACAAGGCGGTTGAGTTCGGCGGCGGATTTGGTCGCGCGCAACCGGTAGAGTGCCTGGGCCAGGGTGGTGGGACCGCCCCAGATTGATATCCAGAGGGGGCGATCATCGTTCTTCTCCAGAGCGCGAATAATCCAGTCGGATCCCTCCGCATCCTTACCCGGGCCAACTCCCTTCATCCCGTAATCAGCCAGACCATGTTTCACAAGAGACAGGAGAGCTTCGGCGGAAGGGTACTCCTGATGGTGCAGAAGCAAATTGCCATGAACCTTCGCATAGGCGCGGATCACGTTTCGAAGCAGTTCCGGCTCGGGCGCAGGTCTCCAGATGGAGGTGGACGCAATGAGGCCCTCGATGTCGATTTCGTTTGAGTACAGAAGCAGCCGGCATGTGCTTTCCGTGTCGTCCGGATCGGCCCCGATGTCTGTTAGAACAATGAGACGCTTCTTGCGTGTGTCATATTCGGCGCCCTGATGTTGGGGGGCAGGCTGTTGCCCGAAACCTGCACTCGCAGCGCTGGATTGAGCGATGGCCCGTATGGGGTACAGGCCCAGTCGAAGCCCCATCAGGGATGCAAGACCACGTACTGTAAACATTCGACGGTTCATAACTCAGGGGATCTCCAGAAAAATTGTACGACCGCCAAGTCGCTGATCCAGATACAGATGGGCGCCGATATTGTGGTTTGAGTCCGCGAAAAGCATCCCGCATATCTCAAAATTGGCGAGAACAGGGCAATGCGCTCATTGAGCCACATTTTACCCCTGACGGCTACCGATCCGTGCATAACAAGATGACGCGCGCCGGATAGTTTATGGCTTGATGAGTTTGCGAATCCAGCGCTGGGCGGGGCGTTGTTCGACTGTGACCATGACCAGGAGGGCGGAGGCGATGAGCAGGGCGTCGCTGAGCCTGCTGACGGACCAGCTGAGCGATGTGGAGGAGCTAATACGTGAGGGGGAGAGTGGGAAGTGAATCCCATAAATCCGGCTCAGGCCGGAGCTGTTTGAGTTGTAGGCGGCCCTCACCTGCGCGGCCTTCGCCACTTGTTAGACTGAAGTCGTCGACCGGCGCCTCCCCCTGCGTGGCATGCACCGGGAGATCCCAACGCACAACGATCCCAACGCACACCATGGATAGATAAGAATGAACATTGCCCGCGCAAGGCTCGTGATTTCAGTAGCGGTTATTCTTCTGCCGTCAGGCGCAGTTTTGGCGGGTGTGCGCGCACCGGCGGTTCGAGAAAAGACGCTTTTCGCTGGATCGCGGGTCGTCGCCTCGGCCGAGCCTCCCGTATCGCGGCCGTCTACCACACCATGCCGCGTGACTCTGTTTCAGCACGAAGCCTTCGATGATCATGGCACTGGCTCATCCATGGCGGCAAAGCCGCACAGGTTTGGCTTTGTACCTCCGCGCAAATGCCCTGGCGTGTGGGGCAAAGTTGTTCTGGAGGGGGAATTTTCCGTCCCGGCGGGGCGGCAGTTCGACCGTACGGTCGCACTCTGGCTCGGTGGCGTGAACCTCTACTCCGGTACGACGATGGAGCCGGAACCGGATGTGGCCCAGCACTGGCATGTGGAGCGTGACCTGACGGACTACAGTGCGCTGTTCCGGAAGTCTGGGACAGGACAGATCATACTGAACAACTGGATCAGCCCAACGACCAACCAGCCCATCTACGTGACCGCGCGACTGCTGTTCTATCCGCGCCAGGGAGGGCGCTCCGCGCCGAGTGTGGCCGACCACGTATATCCGTTAAGCAGCGATGCGGCTGGAGAACAGCAGGCACTCGATACGCCGGATGAGACTCTCTCGCGCCGGTCCACGTTTCCCCGCAATGTTGAACGCGCCTATCTTGATGTGATCGCGCAGAGCCAGGCGCACGATGAGCGCTGGTATACCTGCGTGGACAAGCGATATCTGGAAAAGGTACGCGATTACTCACTGGAGGCGTTTGAGGCGTGCGATGGCGGCAGCTATCGCGGCGTGGAGGTGCTGGTGGACGGAAAGCCGGCTGGACTGGCGCCTGTCTATCCGTGGATTTTTGCAGGCGGAATCGCTCCGCACCTCTGGCTGCCGACGCCGGGGATTCAGACGGTCAACTTTATTCCCTTTCGGGTGGACCTCACACCATTTGCCGGACTGCTCGATGATGGCCAACCGCATACAGTGGGCGTGCGCGTGCTGGGCGCGGACCACTTCTTTAACGTGGCGGCGAATCTGCTGGTTTACCAAGATCATGACAGCGCAAAACTCCACGGAGAGCTGCTGCTTGACACTTTGAGCGCGGCGCAACCTGCTGGCCTTACGGTGAAGCAGACGCTCCATGCTGATGAGGCGGGGCGGATTGCCGGCACGATCCATACGGATTTGGCACAGTCCTATGTGATTCGAGGAGTGCTGCACACGGTGCGCGGAACCCTGACCACGACCGTGCGCTATACGGGGGAGTTCCACAATCACCAGACCTTCGTCCGCCCCGGCGCCAGGCGTTACGACGAAACGATCCGGCAGGACACCACCGTCTGGATGAGGGTCACCCGGGAACTGAATGGCCGATTGCAGAGCCGCTTTGTGTTCAAACAGCATGATCCCTTATCGCTTACCGCTGGCAAGACCATGGTGACTACGGGCCAGGATTTCACTGCGCTGGTGGCGGTGCGGCAAGGACACGAGATTGAGGTGCGCAGAACGAAGGCCTCGGGAGTGGGCTATCATGCCCGTCTCGCAGAAAACCTAACCACGCGGGACCGCGCCTATGGCAAGACCATCCCGCCTCCGCTTGATCGCAGCTACTTTGACCATGAGGAATCCGGACAGGAGACGGTGCAGTTCAAGGACTCCCTGGGGAGCTGCTATCGGGCTACTATCGTGTCGAACGAAGAGCGCCTGACCGCAGCCCACGAGGGCATGGGGTGCTCAGACGGCCGCAACCATCTGGATAGCCGCTCGCGTCCCGATGATCCGTGGCTGATGCCGCTGCATCCGTAGGCCAGCATGGAGCCACATGCATCGCCGAAGCCGGTGAACGTCCGTCTTGATTATGGCTTGATGAGTTTGCGAATCCAGCGCTGGGCGGGGCGTTCGACTGTGACCATGACCAGGAGGGCGGCGGCGATGAGCAGGGCGTAGCTGAGCCATGGGTCGTACTGGGCGAGGTGCAGGCGGTTGAGGATGTGGGAGTCGTGGATGATGTTCCAAAGATTGAAGTGCAGGATGTAGAGGCAGTAGCTGGCCTGTCCGACTTTGGCGAAGGGGTAGAAGCCGAAGAAGCGTGAGATGGGGTTGTGTCCGGCAAGGCCGAGGATGGCGAGGGCGAAGAGAGGCATGAGCAGGCCGTCGTGCATCATGGGGAAGGGCATGCTGTCTCCGTAATAGAGGACGACGTAGATGCCGGCGACGCCGAGCAGGCCGAAGAGGAAGCGCTTGCGGGCGGCGCGGGGGATCATGGCGTCGAGGTCGGCGAGGGCGATGCCGAACAGGAACGACGGAATGTGCGGGGGCGGGGTGAACTTGAGGGCGCGTATCCAGAATCCGTCGGTGTAACGGTCGATGTGGATGACGCCGTCGGGATGGAGCCACATGTAGAGGCTGGGCAGGACCATTCCGAGGGCCCACAGGCCGGCCATGACGCCGAGCAGCGGGAGCAGGCGTTTGGGGCGCTTCCAGAGAATGACGAAGGGGAAGATGAGGTAGAAGAAGGCCTCAGTGGACATGGTCCACGCGGGCGTGTTCCAGAAGGTGGTGAGCATGGGGTGCCAGCCCTGAAGCAGGAGCGGGGTGAGGATGACTCCCCAGACGAACTGGGCGTGGGAGCGGACGTGCCACTCGTCGATGAGCATGCCGAAGGAGATGATGAGCGCAAGGGCGTAGACGGGATAGAGGCGCGAGAAGCGGGCGATCCAGAAGCTGCGGGTATTGAGCTGGCCCTTTTGGGCGCGGTCGGAATAGTTGTAGGCGAGGATGTATCCGGACATGAGCAGGAAGAAGCTCACGGAGGTATAGCCGTTGTCGACGACGGGGGCAAGCGGGCCGAACCACTTGGGATTGGAGAAGTGGAAGAAGACGATGTTGAGCGCGGCAAAGCAGCGTAGTCCGGTGAGCGCGGGAAGAATTTCCTTCTTCTTAGGCGCCGGGCCGGGAACGGAGGTGGAGATTACCGCCGGCTCGAGATCGAGTTGTTGGATGGTGCTCAAAGTTAAGCTTAGAAGCGATCAGATGAAAGCCAGCCAGCTAAAAGCCGATCAGCTCAAAGCCGGTTGGTGTGTTTAGACGCATTTTGTGCGGGCCGTGTCTCTTACGCGGTGACGAGAGAGCCGACTTTTTCTCCACAGATGACGCGGCGGATGTTGCCGGACTGGTTGAGATTGAAGATGATCATGGGCAGGTTGTTGTCTTTGCAGAGACTTACGGCAGTGGTATCCATGACCTTGAGGCCGAGGCGGAGGATCTCCATGTAGGTGATCTGCTCGAATTTGACAGCGTTCTTTTCCACGACCGGGTCGGCGTCGTAGATGCCCTCGACCTTGGTGGCTTTGAGGAGGACGTCGGCGCCGATCTCCATGGCGCGGAGGGAGGCGGCGGTGTCGGTGGAGAAATAGGGGTTTCCGATGCCGGCGGCGAAGATGACGATGCGGCCTTTCTCAAGATGGCGGATGGCGCGGCGGCGGATGTAAGGCTCGGCGACCTGGTTCATGGTGATGGCGGACATGACGCGGCAGTGGAGGCCGCGCTTCTCGATGGCGTCCTGCATGGCAAGGGCGTTGATGACGGTGGCGAGCATGCCCATATTGTCGGCGGAGACGCGGTCCATTGCGCTGGCCTGCTCAGCCACACCGCGAAAGAAGTTTCCGCCGCCGACGACAATGGCGACTTCGACGCCTAGCTCAGAGACCTCGGCGATTTCTCCGGCGATTTCATGGACACGGGCTACATCGACACCAAAGCCGCGACCAGCGGCCAGGGCTTCCCCGGAAAGCTTTAAAACGACGCGTTTATACATTCCTATTGAGTGTATCGCACGGTGCTCGCCGCACGGGCACACGCGCTTCGCGCCATGTTGGAGGACTGGCTGTCCAGGCACACTCGGCTTCGCCGCCTGACCCGGCAACATCCGCCGCGTCCTCTATCGAAAAGCCGCTATGCGGATTTGCGGAGGCGGCGGGCGGTTTGCTGGTAGCGGGAGAGGATCCAGAGCATGAAGAAGAGGCAGGGGACGGCGGAAAGGCCGATGCCGTACCAGCCGGAGACGGTGAAGGGCTTCTGGAACCACTCGATCCAGCCGGGGATGCCGACCATGGCGAACAGAGACAGGCCGAGCAGCAGATAGACGCGTGGTCGGGTGAGGCGGGTGAAGAATCCGATGCAGGAGACGAGCAGGCCGAGGGCCGGCAGCGCGATGGTGGCGTGATAGCGCGCGGGGATGAAGTCGAGCTTGTGCCTGATATGCAGGGGCGCGAAGTGCGCGGGGCTGTAGAGATAGAACGGGAGCGAGAGCAAGGCGGCGGTGCATCCCGAGATGAGCAGGGCGCGCATGGCGGGCGCGGGACCGCGGCGCTGCCAGAGGTAGGCAAGCAGCAGCGGGAAGGCGACAACGTAGATAGGGCGCGAGTCGATGGCGAAGCCGAGCAAGACGGCGGCGGCAACCTGCATCCATGTGGGCATGTCTTCTTCAAAGGTGACGAGGGTGAGCGCGAAGGCGATGCAGACATAGAGGGCGTTGATGAAGTAGTCTCCGCCAACGAGGAAGTCGTCGAGGTTGATGCTGGAGGCTCCGAGGGCGAGCAGGACGAAGACGAACGCGGTGGAGCGGTCGCGGAAGAACCAGGAGGCAAAGGCGAGGAAGAGGGCCAGCCAGAGCAGGTTCTGAAGAGCGACGCTGCCGAGCAGGTAGAACGGCAGGGAGAGCAGTACGGCTCCGGGGAGTGGCGTGATGGCGTTGCCGAGGAAAGTGCGCGCGTCGTAGAGGTAACGGGCGTGGAGGAGGGTGAAGTCGGCGGCGCGGAGGGCGTCCTGACGGTCGGAGCCGACGCCGAGGATGTGGTGCTGGGAGATGGGATGGAAGACGGCGAAGAGCAACGTAAATGCAGCCCAGAGCAGGACCAGCCAGCGGACGCGGAGTTCCCCGCCGGAGTTGAGGCGCCGGAAGCGGAGCCAGACCATGACGACAGCGACGGATGCGGCAATCGCAAGGGCCAGGAGCAGAAGCTCTGCGCCATGAAGGTACTTGGCGGCCTCGGCAAGTCCGGTGAGGCAGCAGACGGCGACCCCGAGAATAGAAAGCGCGTCGGAGGGGACGAAGGATCGGGGCCGGGTGGGGCTGGATGTCACGACGGAATCTCGCTGGGTATGGATTTGGGTTGCAAGAAGAAAGACGATCCAGCGGGGCCGGATCGTCTTAGTTCCTTTAGGGGCGCGGAAGGCTACTCCTGCGCGGGCTCGTCGCCGGCCTTGATCTGGGCGACCGTCCAGTTGGGGTCGCCGACCTTGAAGCGGGCGAAGCGGCGGATGGAGAGGTTCTCGCCGAGCTTGGCGACCCGGGAGGCGATGAGGTCCTTGATGGTGACGGACTGCTCCTTGATAAAGGGCTGATCGAGCAGGCAGACCTCCTCGTAGAACTTGCCCATCTTGCCTTCGACGATCTTCTCAATGACGGGAGCGGGCTTGCCGGTCTGAGCGGCCTGGGCGCGGTAGATTTCCTTTTCACGATCGAGGTCCCCGGCGGTCACATCCTCCCTGCGGATGTAGCGCGGATCGGTGGCCGCGATGTGCATGGCGATGTCCTTGAGCAGATCCTGAAAGTCCTGGGTGCGGGCGACGAAATCGCTCTCGCAGTTGATCTCCAGCAGAACGCCGATTTTGCCGCCGGCATGGATGTAGTTTCCAACCGCGCCCTCGTTGGTGGTGCGCGACGCCTTTTTGGCGGCGGAGGCCATTCCGCGCTTGCGGAGGATGACGAAGGCCTGCTCCATATCGCCCTTCGACTCCTGAAGAGCTTTGAGGCAGTCGCCCATGGGCGCGCCGGAGCTGTCACGTAATTGCTTTACAAGCTTCGCGTCGATTTTCTCAGTCACTGCTGACATTTCCCTTTCCTTGCTGATCCAAACACACAGAAAGCGTGGCTGTTGTACAACGCAGCCACGCTATCGCTAAACATCGGGCGGCCGGTTGACCGCACAAGTTTTAACGGCTGCTCTCGGCCGCCTCGGCCTCTTCCGGCGCTGCCACTACAGCAGGGGCCTTGCGGATGCCGCCGCCGAGTACCGCTTCGAGATCGACGTCTTCACCTTCGTCAGGCTGCGTTGCATCCGGTACTTCGGTCGCAGTGCTGACTTCAGCTTCGGCGCTGACTTCGACTTCGGGACTGACTTCGGCTTCGGTGCTGACTTCGGCTTCGGTTTCGGCGCTGGCGCTGATGCCAGCAATCGCAGCCGTCTGCTTGTCGGTGACCATTTGCACGCCCTCGATCACCGAGTCAGAGATCTTGGAGGCGAACAGGCGGATGGCGCGGAGCGCATCGTCGTTGCCGGGGATCACGTAGTCGACTACGGTGGGATTGCAGTTGGTGTCAACAACGGCGACGACCGGGATGCCGAGCTTGCGAGCTTCCTTGACGGCGATGGTCTCGTTGTTCGAGTCAATCACAAAGAGAGCGTCGGGGAGGCGCCGCATGTTCTTGATGCCGGCCAGATTGGCCTGCAGGTGCTTGCGTTCCCGCTCGAGCTTGATGACTTCCTTCTTGGTGAGGAGATCGTAGCGGCCGTCGGTGGCCATCTCATCGAGTTCCTGAAGGCGCTTCACCGACTTCTGGACGGTGACCCAGTTGGTCAGCAGTCCGCCGAGCCAGCGCTGATTGATGTAGAACATGCCGCAGCGGTTGGCTTCTTCTGCAACGGCGTCCTGTGCCTGGCGTTTGGTGCCAACGAACAGGATGACCTTGCCCTCGCTCGTGAGGTCCGTGACGTACTTGCTGGCCTCTTTGAACATCTTGAGGGTTTTTTGCAGGTCGATGATGTAGATACCATTGCGCTCGCCGAAGATGTATTCCTTCATCCGCGGATCCCAGCGCTTGGTCTGATGCCCGAAGTGGACTCCCGCTTCGAGCAGCTCCTTCATAGTGATCGTGGCCAAACAGCCTCCTTTGTGGACTGCATCCCGGCGTTTTGAGTGCCGGAATTGATTCCCCCATGGGGAAGATTGAACTACCTAAACTCTTTGATTCATCCTTCGGTCCACAGGGTAGACCGAAGGATGAAAAAACTCAGCCGCAGGCGACTAGCGCTTGCTGAACTGGAAGCGCTTGCGGGCGCCCTTCTGGCCGTACTTCTTGCGTTCCTTGGCACGGGCGTCACGGGTGAGCAGGCCCTCGCTCTTGAGGGTCTTGCGCAGCTCGGCATTGAACTGCAGCAGGGCGCGAGCGATGCCCATCTTGACCGCGTCGGCCTGGGCGCTGACTCCGCCGCCGGCTACGGTGGTGACGACATCAAAGGAGCTTCCGGTCTCAGTGAGAACCAGGGAGCGCTTTGCTGAAATGCGTTGCTGCTCGGTGACGAAGTAGACCTCAAATGCCTTGTCGTTCACCTTGAAGTTGCCGCTGCCTGGGCGCAGAAACACGCGTGCGATTGCCGACTTGCGCCGTCCCGTTCCGTAATACTGAACCAAATCTGCCATCGAAATCCTGATCCTTAACTTTTCGTTAAATACTTCCTGCTTAATTTTTTTAAGCGTTAATTTCCAGAGCCACGGGTTTCTGTGCGGCGTGCGGATGTTTGTCTCCGCGGTAAACATTGAGCTTGGATGCCATTTTGCGGCCCATCTTGGTCTTGGGCAGCATGCCCTTGATGGCCTCTTCGATAATCTTCTCGGGCTTGCGCGCGAGCAGGCGAGTGAAGGACTCCTCGCGCAGGCCGCCGGGAAAACCTGTGTAGCGGCGATAGACTTTCTGCTGGCTTTTGAGGCCGGTGAGGCGCACCTTTTCAGCATTGATTACGACGACATGGTCGCCCATATCGATGTAGGGGACGTACTTTGGATTCCTCTTGCCGGAAAGCACGCTGGCCGCCTCGGTGGCGAGACGTCCCAGGGTCTTGCCGCTGGCGTCCACGACGAACCACTTGCGTTCGATCTCATTCGCGCTCGGGATATATGTCGACATCACTTCTTTCCTTCTCCTCAATCCTGTTCGCGCCAAAGGCACGAACAGCAAACGCAACTTGCCCACGCGCGACGCTCTGCGCGGATTTGAAACTTCCCCGCTGCTTACAAACAACTGTTCGCGTGAGGCCGGCGCAGACTTGAACTTCAGAGTCTTCCACGATCGCGGCGCCCGATTAGACATACGGGCAGACGTGGACTGCGCAAGGACTTTAGAATACTGGAATTTTGGGGTTGAAGTCAATGCTGGGTTTTGCACCGTTTCTGGTGAAGCGGGGCCGCGCAGGACGCATATTGAGGCCTGAAATCAGGCGGTTTTGTAGAGGGTGGCAATGAGGTTTTCCTTGCGGGCAGCCAGGATACGGCCGGAGCGGGCGAGGCCGCGGAGCCAGAACAGGATGCTGGCGGCAGCGAGGACAAGAAAGACCGGCGCGGCCAGGACGGGATGGCCGAAGAAACGAAGCACGATGAAGACGATGGCACCGGCGGCGACGATGAGGACCTCAATGAGCAGGCTGAGCAGGTCGTTGCCAGCGGAGCCTGATCTGCGGCCCAGGCGGGCCATGTTGATGCGATAGGGCATGGTCATGGATATGTAGTTTCCGGCGGCGAGTTGCACAGGCAGCGCAAAGGCAAGCCAGCAAACCGTGAGCAGGATGATTTGCGGGCTGGGCATTCCGGACCGGAAGATGACCAGTGTGGAGACCAGCAGCATTTCCACGACAAAGATGAGGATGTGGACGATGTTTTTGCCGAGCAGGACCCTGCGAAAGGGCGTGGGCGAGAGGAAGTAGATCTGGATGCCTGCGCCTTCGGCTCCCAGGTTGTTGTAGAGGAAGCGGGTGAGTCCGAGGAATCCGTAGGCATTGGCCAGAGGCAGGGCGAACTCCTGGCTGAACTGATGGCCGAAGGGGCTGGTTCCGTGGCCACTGAAGATGAAGACAATAAAGAGCGGCGTGAGGAGCTGGTAAAGCATGACTCCGCTGCGCATGAGATAGCGGATTTCTTTTTCGATGACGGCGGCGAGCGGGCCGGAGCCGTCGAGGGTGCGGCGGCGGGGCGCGGCTTTGGCAATCCGCGCCGGAGCCTGACCGAGGCTTTCCCCGCGATACTCGGCGCGCAGGCGCACGATGAGCAACTGCGCGGCGGCAGCGGCATAGAGCAGGAGAAACAGCGCATTGGCCAGGGCGAGAAAGAAATGGCCGGTGTGGAGGAAGTCGAGCATGTTCGCGGTGATGCCGGGCGGCAGGAAATTCTGCGCAAGGATGGCGCCGTGGAAGTGCCGCAGGATAGTGGAGTGGCTGAAGATGTGGAAATGACCGGGGTTGCCATAGAGCGCGGGGTTGAGGAACTCAAGGCCCAGAACAACGGTAAGGAAGAGGAAGCCGAGAATTTCGCGCGTCTTGCGCTGGGCGAGCCAGCGCTCGATCCAGGCGAAGATCATGCGGGTAAGCAGGATGTTGAAGACAGCGAAGACGGTAAGCGCGAGAAGAGTAACGAAGAACAGACTGGGCTGTGCGACGGTGACTCCGATGAGGATGCCGAGCAGCGCGACTCCGCCGATGAGGGAGTTGATGTCGAAGATTCCGAAGAGCAGATAGAAGGCGACATAGGAGAAGAAGCTGAGCGGGAAGCGCAGGAAGAAGCTGAGGTCGGCGTTCTCCTGAAACGAGGCCAGCATGACGGGAATGACCTGCCAGACGATAAAAACAGGCCAGAGCAGCGCAGCCAGCAGGCGGAGCGATCCGTGCGAAGTGAACTCCCATGCCCCTAATCCGAGGCCAAGGGCCATGACGAGGCCGATGAGGGCGAAGAAGCCGCGGAAGATGACGAGCGAAGCGATCTCAAGTGTGCCGCGTCGCGAGCGGAGCAGATTGAGCAGCATGCGCCAGCGCAACCAGGCCACGGCGCTGAACTGGTCGCGGAGGCCGGGCCGCGAAGCAGTGTGCGGGTTCGCGCCTGGGCTAGTGTTCAGGCCAGCCACGAGAGTTCCTGGACGGACTCGGCGGATTCAGCGCCGACGGTGTTGAGGAAGATTTCCTCGAGGGTGAGCTTTTCGACCTGCTCGCTGCCGGGAAGGGTGGAGGCGACGCCGACGCGGAGCTCTTCGAGCGAGCCATTGGCGACGAGGCGTCCCTTGTGAATGATGGCGACGTGACTGCAGAGCCGCTCGACGATTTCGAGCACATGCGAGGTGAGGAAGATGGTGGCTCCGCGGGCGATCATGCCCTGGAGCATGGTCTTGAGGGTGCCGGCAGCGATGGCGTCGACGCCCTCGAAGGGCTCGTCGAGAAAGAGGACTTTGGGGCCGTGGATGACGGCGGCAGCGAGGGCGAGCTTCTTCTGCATGCCGTGCGAGAAGTCGGTGATGAGTTTTTTGGGCTCATTGGCGAGCTGCATGAAGTCGAGCAGCTCGCTGGTGCGCTGGTTGGCGGTGTCGCGGTCGAGGCCGTACATGCGCGCGACGAAACGCAGGTATTCGGATGCGGTGAGTCGACTGAGCAGGGCCATGCCTTCGGGGACGACTCCGATTTGGCGCTTTAGGTCAAGGGCGCTGGCGTTGAAGGGCTGGCCGAGGATCTCGATGTGGCCGGAGGTGGGCTCAAGCAGGCCGGTGAGCATTTTGATGGTGGTGGACTTCCCTGCTCCGTTGGGGCCGAGGAAGCCGAAGAACTGACCGGGCGCAACTTCGAAGGAGACGTCGTCGACAGCGACGAAGTCGCCGAAGCGGCGGGTGAGGTTCTGAGTGGAGATGGCGGGAGTGGCCATTGCTGGCAAGGATACCGGAAAACGGGCTGCGGCAAAACGGCGGGGCGGATTTGCTGTTCGTGACGCGATGCAGTCTCAGACGCAAGTCAGTATTGACGCTGACGCGCAATCTATCAGGGCAAGCTGGTGCCTGTTTTGATCGAGGTAGAGGTCAATGATCGATTTTTTGACCCATGCGTCGGGTGTTGGAAGATGACATTCTACTTCAGCAAGGTTTCCAGCCGTTCGGGGTCGAAGCCGATCATGACTTCGTCGCCGACGACGATGGTGGGCGTGGAGCGGCTGTTGAGGCGAACCAGCTCGCGCAAGGCGGCGGGGTCGGCCTGCACATCCTTGTACTCGAAGGGAATGTTGCGCGCGGTGAGGAATTTTTTGGCCGCGAAGCACGGAGGGCATCCGGGCTGGCTGTAGAGGATGACTCGCTTCATGGATTCAGGATAGCAAGTCAGCTAGTCAGCAGGTTAGCTAGTCAGCAGGTCAGCAAGTCAGCAAGTCAGCGGGTCAGCGAGTCAGCTAAAGGGCGGTCAGCTAAAGGGCGGTCAGCGGGTTCGTGGCATAGCCAGCGGGGTCGGTTGCTTCTGTGCAATGAGCGATGCGGTGGGGAGTTCTCCGGGGAAATGCTCGCCGGGCTTGTCGGCGATGGCGGCCTTCATGAATTCGATCCAGATGGGCAGGGCGACGCGGGCGCCGGTCTGGTGGTTGCCGAGCGACTGGCGGTTGTCGTAGCCGGTCCAGACACCGCAGGTGACGGAGGGCGAGAAGCCGACGAACCATGCGTCGGTGAAGTTGTTGGTGGTTCCGGTTTTGCCGCCGAGGGGATGGTTGAGGGAGGCGGCAGTGGCGCCGGTTCCGTGATGGATGACGGCCTCAAGGAGAACCATCATTTCGCGTGCGATGCGCGGGCTGATGACTTCGCTGACCTGGGGGTTGGGCTCGGAGAGCGGCATGCCGTCGGCGGTTGTAACGCGGCGGATGAAGCGCGTTGCGACACGAATGCCGTCGTTGGGAAAAACGGAGTAGGCATCGACCTGCTGCTGGAGGGTGATATCGGCCGCGCCGAGGGCGATGGGCAGGTAGGGCGGGATGTCGCCCGTAACGCCGAACTTGTGCGCGGTGGCGATGACGCGGTAGATGCCGACGCGGTCGGCGAGGCGCACGGCGGGCACGTTGCGCGAGTCGGCAAAGGCCTTGATGAGGGTGATGGGGCCGAGGTAGTTGTGCTCGTAATCGTGCGGGGCCCAGGAGCCGAAGCGTGCGGGCGAGTCCATGACGAGGCTTTCAGGGTGCAGGCCGGACTGGAGCGCGGCGGTGTAGACGTAGGGCTTGAAGGAGGAGCCGACCTGGCGCTGGGCCTGCGTGGCGCGGTCAAACTGCGAGAGGTTGAAGTCACGGCCTCCGACCAGCGCGAGGACGTCTCCGGTGGAGTTGTCGATGGCCATGAGCGCGCCCTGCGCGCCGGTGTCTTCTTCGAGGGCGGCCTGCAGGGTTCCGTTGTCCTGACCTGTGATGTGGACGTAGATGATGTCGCCGTCGTGGAGGAACTCTGTGGCGGTCTTGAAGCCGGTCCAGGCCCAGTCAGACGGATTGAGGACGAGCTGCTGTTTGCCGATGCGCGCGGTGACCTGATAGGGCAGGACATTCATGACCAGGGCGTGGATGTACATGCCGGGCGCGGCGGGCTGTATCCAGTCGGGATGCTTGAAGTCATCGAGATTGAGGCCGCCGGCGATGACGTTGAGGATGGGGCCACGCCAGCCGCGGCGGCGCTCGTAGTTGGCGAGGCCGTCCTGCACGGCTTGGTTGGCGGTCTTTTGCAGGTCGAGGTCGAGCGTGGTGTAGACCTTGAGGCCGGCCTCGTGAACACGGTCAAAGCCGTACTCGCGGTCGAGCTCGCGGCGGACCTCCTCGACAAACCAGGGGGCGACGCTGTTGGGCGGCGGCTCGATGTGCAGCCCGAGGGGCGCGGAGCGGGCGTCGGCAGCCTGCCGGGCGGTAATGTCTCCATCCTCCAGCATGGCGTCGATGACCAGATTGCGGCGCTTGAAGGCGCGGGACGGCTTGGTAATGGGCGAGAACTCGTTGGGTCCCTTGGGAAGCGCGGCGAGCAGCGCGGCCTCGGGCAGGGTGAGGTTGTTGGCGTGTTTGGAGAAGTAATACTGGGCTCCGGCCTCGAAGCCGTAGACGCCCTGGCCGAGATAGATCTGATTGCCGTAGAGGGTGAATATCTGTTGCTTGGTGAAGGCGTGCTCGATCTGGAGCGAGAGGAAGACTTCCTGAATTTTGCGGCTGTAGGTTCGCTCGTCAGAGAGGAAGAGGTTGCGTGCGAGCTGCATGGTGATGGTGGAGGCGCCCTGCGAGCGGCTTTTGGAGCGGAGGTCGTGCCAGGCGGCTTCTGCAATGCGGACGAAGTTGACGCCCCAGTGGCTTTCGAAGTTTTTGTCCTCGATGGCGATGACGGCCTGGCGCAGCAGCGGAGAGAATCCGCCGTAAGACACGTTGATGCGGCGCTGCAGGGCAAAGGAGCCGATGACGCGTCCGTGTATGTCGTAGAGTTCGGTTGTAGCGATGGGCCGGTAGTGCTCAAGCTCCTGTATCTGCGGGAGGTTGACGGAGTAGACGAGCATGAGGCCGCTGAGCGAGCCAAAGGCGATGGCCAGCAGGGCAAGAAATGCAATGGCTACGCTGCCGGCGACTTTTCTGCCTCCGGTGCGCGGGCGAAACGCGGAGGGACGCGGCTGGGGACGATGGGTTGCGGGGTCCCCGCTCCACGGACGAGAACCAGTCCGTGGGGGCCCCGAGTCTTCCGGTTCTGGAGGGCCCCAAGGACCGCGCCTGTTCAAGGGTGCGCCTCTATGCGGACTTTGACTTCAGAACATCGAGGGCTTTGTTCAGCTGGTTATCGACCTTGGGAAGAGCTCCAGAGTAATCGCCTTCTTCGGCGAGGTACTGGTCGATGGTCGGGTTAACCGCGATGTTCGGCTTGACGGCTTTGTCCTGAATCTTGACGCCGTCGGGAGACTCGTATTTGGCAACGGAGAGCAGGAGCGCCGCGCCGTCGGGTAAAGTGATGGTCTTCTGCACGACGCCCTCGCCAAAGGAACGGCTGCCGACGAGGTCGCCACGCTTGTTGTCGAGGATGGCGGCGGCGGTGAGTTCCGCAGCGCCCGCGGTGCCGTTGTTGATGAGAACGACGAGCGGAGCCTTGGTGATGAAGTGGTCCGGTTCCGCAGTAAAGACCTGCTTTGGAACCGTCTGTCCCTGAAGGCTGGCGATGGTTCCGGATTGCAGGAAGGCGTTCGCCAGACGGATACCCTGCGCCGGGTTACCCTCGGCAACGTCGCGCAGGTCAAGCAGCACCTTGGTATTGCCGTTTTTCGCCATGGCGTTCAGCCGGGCGTCGATTTGATCGACGCGGTCTTTGGTAAGGGCGTAGGGCTTGATGTAGAGGATGGTGGAGTTTTCGTACTCCTGAATATCGACGGGCGGAGGCGCAACCTGCGTGCGGGTGAGGGTGATCTGGTCGGGCTCTGGCTTGCTGCCGGGACGGATGAGACCGAAGTGGACGTCGGTACCGGGCTTGCCCTCAAGCAGAAGACGGATCATGGCGAGGGACATGAGGCGCGTGGTCTTGCCGCCAATGGACTCGATCATGTCGCCGTCGTGGATGTGGGCCACCTTGTCGGCGGGGCTGCCGGGAATGACGGAGACGATGGTTGCGTATCCGTAGCGCTTGGAGACCTCGAGGCCGACCTGTGCGACGCCCTCGTTCTCGTGCTCCTTATAGGTGGTGAACTCGGAGGGGGTGAGGTAGCTGGAGTTGGCGTCGAGGGACTCGAGCAGGCCGTGGAGCGCGCCGTTGGTCACGGTCTGCAGATTGGGCACGGTGACGTAGTCGCTCTGGATTTTGTGCAGGACTTCCTCGTAGACGCCCATCTGCTTGTACGCGCCGTCGCCGGGGACGCCGGGAGTGATGCGGGCGGAGACGAATCCGCCAAGGAAGACAACGGCGACGAGGGCCACGGAGATGCCGAAGACTGCGCGCTTGAAGCTTTTGGACATATATGTAAAAGACCACCCGGAGGAAGCGAGGTTAGCTTAGAGAAATGATACTCCAGCGAGCGCGGCGGAGAGTGGAGCCCTGGGGCTGTTCCTTGCTTCTGCTTCAGCTATGTGTCGCTGCTGCGCAGAACGTCTAAGGGACCGAGTACGGTATCAGCGCCAAGTGGTTATCTTTGCTCGTGGTGAGGAAAGTGAATTTGCGGGACGAGGGGGCGCAGCCGGGCAGTAGCAGTGTTTGCCCTTTGGGCATGCGGTAGACGGCCGTGACATCGCCCGTCGTCGTGCTGAGGACGGTGATCATCGCACGGGGGTGATTCTTGTCTTCCGGTGACCCGGTTGAGACATAGCCGTAGTAAATAAACAGGTGGCCAGCTCCGGCCTGGGCCATCTGGAGGGGGCTGAGACCGGGCTGCGGGGGCTTTATGTTGAAGTGGCGTAGGACTTCGCCCTGCGAGTCGATGACGTACAGCGTCGCCCTGCCTGTGCCTTGGAGCAGATAGACGTTTCCATCCGCTGCGCTTACGGTCAGTATGCTGCTTTCGAGCGACACAGGATTGTTCGCCTGGGCCTCAAGCTCCTTACTGTGGGATGGGGGTTGAGAAGGTTTACCGGCCGGGTTGACGCTGCGATGGTGAGCGAGGTCCGTGACGGGCTTCCCAAGCGCGAGCATGCGCACGAGGTCACCGCTTTGATCGAAGAGCCCGGTGAAAGTACCGAGGCCATTTTCCAGAACGGTCGTCCCCGTAAGCAGGAAATCTCCATTCCCGAAGACGGCCATTCGCAATGGCTGGATGCGCTTGCCGGCAACCCGCCCAATGTTGATGTAGGAATCAATCGTGCCGTCGTCGTTATACTTCGCAATCACCCACTCGGGAATCATCTTCCCGTCCAGCGCCCGCCGGGCGGTGTTGAACAGGGCATAGAATGTCCCGTCGGAGCTGACGTCAAAGCCGTACCTGGCGACGCGCCCCTGGAGGTCCGGAATCCTGGGAGGCACCGGGTATTTGGTAATTTGCATTGAGTCCGGCGCAATTCTCGATACCGGAATTTGATTCATCCCGCCGGACTCACTCATCACTACCGCAGAGCCTGAGTACGCAAGGTAAATGTCGCCATCCACGTCGCACTTGGAGCCGAAGCCAGCTACCGTTAGCGGCGGCGCATTCGAGACTGCTTCTTCGCCGCGGCTGAGGTCGATTGCCTGTACCTGCGCGGCGGGTTCCTTTTTGTGTCCGGGGTTCGCGGTGTAGTGTGGGTGCATCGATGAGAACCCTACTACTCCCGCAAGCCCGAGCAAGCCGGTCAGTTTCCACACTATGCGCGATCGCAACATATCGAGTCCATCCTTCTAGGGAGCGGGCGGGCGCGTTTTGCCCGCCACTCTGACGCACTGAGCTTTCGGTCAGGCGTAGGTGACTTTCACCAACGTATATGCACCCTGGCAGTTGCGAACCCATACCAAACGGGGAGGGAGTTGAGCCAGCGCTGTCGGCCGGGCGATTTGGCATGAGCCATCAGGGTTTGCGAGCGTGGTTAAGGTAGACCCACAGCATGAAACCGAATTTAATGTCCAAAATACGCCGTTACCGTAATTACCGGCGCATACATTGATCGTAACCGACCCGGAGCAGCCGGGGGACTGGCAGACGAACGACTCCTATTGGGTCGTCCCGCAGCAGCCGTTTGACTGCCCGTGGGCTGCCGGAGTGCTCGCCACGGCGAACACGATCACAATCCCTAAGATTAGACAAGACCACGCGATCCCATGCTTAGTCGTCATCGTACAACCTCCTCCAAACGTCTAATTAGCAAGCAACCAAACTGCCGACGCCAGCACGTTTATCATTTTTAGGGGGGGGTGTCAAGCGCTTTTCAGCCTGAGTTGCGCTGCGAGGGAGGCAGGCATTGGTGGCGGAGGGCAGAATCGAACTGCCGACCTACGGGTTATGAGTCCGTCGCTCTAACCATCTGAGCTACTCCGCCGGATATTGGAAGGGTCGATCTTTATGATACGAAGGGTGCGCGCGGGGGTCAAACGCAAGCCATTTTAGATGCGGATTAGCAGCCCAAGAACGAGCGACAGGGACGAATGGATTTATTGATGGGGATGAAATTGTTATGGGGAGAAACTGCACAAAAATGTAATGCAAATGCTGTAACCTTATCCGCACTGGACTGTCATAGGCAGTACAGGCAGGCCCCACCCGGCGGATTTTAGCCGAGTTTTGGCCTGACCAAGATGGAGGAATGAACCATATGAAACACTCGATGAAATCCCTGATGGTCGCAGCAGCAGTCTCTGGTCTGATGAGTGGCGCAACCGCCCTGCAGGCGGCCACGGTCAGCACGACGAGTCCCGTTACGCAGGTGGCCAGCGCGTCGTTCGGCTTAATGTCGTTCGCCACGCACATCCAGAAACATTCCTGTAAAGGCAAAAACAACTGCAAGGGCCAGGGTGGCTGCAAGAGCAGCGACAACGGCTGCAAGGGCAAGAACAGCTGCAAAGGCAAAGGGGGCTGCGCAACGGACGGCTCCAAGATGCCGGGTTAAGGATGCCGGGCTAAGAGAAGTTCGGGTAACCCCCTACTTCCCTACAGGGCCGGCAGCGATGCTGGCCCTTTCACACTTCACCGACTTTAATCTTGTGTATTTTGACTTATTTTTCAAGTGGAGCAGCCCCATGCCAGCGAATCGCTTTAACGGACATACGGATTACGGGGTGGGGATCGGCCTGCGAATTCCACACTACGAGCACATACTGACGCGCAAACCGGTGGTGGACTGGTTTGAGATCATCTCAGAAAACTACATGATCGACGGCGGGCGTCCGCTGGAGGTGCTGGACCGGATTCTGGACCAGTACAACGTGGTGCAGCACGGCGTGTCGATGTATTTCGGGTCGGCAAGCAAGCCGGACCATGAGCATCTGAAGCGGCTGAAGCAACTGGTAAGGAAAACGAATACGCCGTGGCTGAGCGACCATCTGTGCTGGGGCTCGGTGGACGGGCGCTACACGCACGATCTGCTGCCGATGCCGTACACGTGGGAAGCGGTGAAGGTGACGGCGGAGCGGATCCGGCACACGCAGGACTTTCTTGAGGTTCCGGTGGTGGTGGAGAATGTGTCGAGCTACGCGGAGTTCCACCTGTCGGAGATGACGGAGTGGGAGTTTCTGAACGAGGTGGTGGAGCGGGCAGACTGCGGGATTCTGCTGGATGTGAACAACATTTATGTTTCGTCGCAGAACCATAGCTTTGATCCGTTCACGTATGTGAATGCGGTTCCGGCGGAGCGGGTGGCGCAGATCCACATTGCGGGGCACTCAAAGTTTGAGAAGTACCTGCTGGACACGCATGATCATCCGGTGCTGGAGCCGGTGTGGCAACTGTATGAGCGGGCGATTGAACGCGTGGGGCCGACGGCGACGCTGCTGGAGTGGGACGACAATATTCCGAGTTTTGAAGAGGTGCATGCCGAGGCGCTGAAGGCGCAGAAATTTCTGGCGGCGGCGCGGACGAAGCTGGGCCTGGATGCTCCGAAGGCGGGTACTCCGAAGACAGGTGCTCCGAAGGCGGATGCGGCGAAGACAGCGGAGATGGCGGGGGCGCAGCGATGAGCCAGGTGCGAGAAGGCGAGCTGCTGGAGTTGCAGCGGAAGATGGCAGCGGCGATCATGCATCCGCTGACGGGCAACGGCACTATGACGCGGCGGCGGCGGGATGGCGCGCTGAACCGGAGCGAGGCGGACGCGATTATCAAGCCAAATGACCGGCTGACGTCGTTTGAGCGGCTGGAGATTTACAACCGGATGTACTGGTTTCGGCTGTACTCGTGCTTTGAAGAGGATTTTCCGGGGCTGAAGGCGATTCTGGGCAGCGCGAAGTTTGAGAAGCTGATGCGCGAGTATCTGACGGAGTGCCCGTCGGAGTCGTTCACGCTGCGGAACCTGGGATTGCGGCTGGTGGCGTGGCTGGAGGAACATCCGGAATACGTGGAGCCAAGGCAGCAACTGGCGATGGACATGGCGCGGCTGGAGTGGGCGCATATTGAGGTGTTCGACTCCGGCGCGGAAGAGCTGCTGGACCCGGATGATTTGATGGGGATCACGGATGAGTCGCGGCTGCGCTTGCAGCCGTATTTGCGGGTGCTGGAGCTGCGGTATCCGGTGGATGATTTGCTGATTGAGCTTCAGCGCGATGGCGGTAGCAGCGACTCATCCAGCAACAACGCGAGCGCGGCGCGGAAGACGAAGCATGTGCGGCGGGTGGCGATGCTGGAGCCGGAAGAGATTTATCTGGCGATGCATCGACAGGAGAATTCTGTGTATTACAAGCGGCTGGGGCGCGAGGAGTTTCGGCTGCTGCGGGCGCTGCTGCATGGGGACACGATCAGCGAGGCGATTGATACGGCGCTGGAAGGCAGCGCGCTGACAGAAGAGGAGCGCGGGGTGTTTTTGCAACTGGCGTTTGCCGGGTGGGTGCGGCTGGGCTGGTTTACTCGACAGATTTCAACCAAACAAGAATAAGGATGACTGACCGATATGGGATCGATTCGTAACTCGGGAGTGGTGCGCCTGCATGGGCAGTTTGCGCGCGCCGGCCAATGGCTGGGATCTCCGCTGCTGCTGGCTGTTCGGCTTATATGGGGATGGCAGTTCACGCTGACGGGCTGGGGCAAACTGATGCACCTGCACCGCGTGATTGGGTATTTTGGCAGCCTGGGCATTCCGCTGCCGGTGCTGATGGCGCCGGCGATTTCATTCCTTGAGTTTGCCGGAGGCATTCTGCTGATTGCGGGACTGCTGACGCGGCTGACGGGATTTCTGCTGGCTGCGGATATGTTTGTGGCGTATCTAATTTCGGATCGCGTGGCGCTCCTCACCGTCTTCTCGAACGACCCGACCAAGTTCTATAGCGCCGCCCCCTTTACCTTCTTTATGGCGTCGCTGCTTGTGCTGGCGTTCGGCGCGGGGTTTTTCTCGCTGGACCGGCTGATTCATGGGAAGAGCTAGTGTCCTGAGTCTGAAGCCATTCAACAATTCGATTCATGGAAGCGATTCGAATAGCAGCACTCGGGGGCTAAACAGGCTGCGGAAAAAGTCATGCATGAGTTACTTTTTCTCCACCGAGGTTTGATTTAAGACAGAAGCATGCGTGGAGACGATCAGAAGCAGACGGCGATGTTCAGCTATTTAACTTTGG
>Ga0307372_10000412_pt1 | contig 76286 bp, 73 predicted proteins | sample OX1MG_FD_202533 | JGI IMG/M metagenome (GOLD analysis project Ga0307372, IMG submission 202533) | Soil microbial communities from Risofladan, Vaasa, Finland - OX-1 | ecosystem: Environmental > Terrestrial > Soil > Coastal area > Acid sulfate soil | place: Finland: Risofladan, Vaasa | collected... | reverse complement strand
AGGCTATGGCGGCCGCGTCCGCTTCTATCCGCTGGGTGACGCTTCCGAATACGGGTTGCTGCGCATCGGCGCTTCAACCTTCGACGGCAATTGGGACGGCAACGGCCATTACTACTTGAGCTGGGGACTGGCGGCCAACTACGTCTACGACGTCTTCCGGATCCGGGCCGAGTATATGAATGGCGATCGCCAGGTGCCGGGCCCCACCAGCGATCGGCGCGACGGATGGTACATGTTGGCGGGCTACAGCATGGCCCATCTGCTGCCCGCGCCCTTCAACCGCCTGGAGTTGTTCGGGATGTACAGCGGCGCCGACCATCGCTACTGCAACGTCAACCCGAGCGTGTACGGTGGCCCCTACCAGGCTTGCGTGGCAGGTGGCGCCTCTCCGATCACACAGCCGCGCGAGTATGCGACCGGGTTCGATTACTGGATAACCCCGTCGCTGGTCTACAAACTCGAGGGCACCATCCAGTCCTCCGGCGATAACCACGTCGATCCGCAGGTGCTGACCAGCGTGGCGGTGGGTTTCTGATGAAGCGGGGGGAAGCGGCCATGCATCACGCGATCCGATGGACCATTCTTGCGTTGCTGATGTTCGTGATATTATTGGCGAGCTGGCCGGTGGGCGCGCAAGCTCGACCGCTGTCCCCGGCAGAGCGCCGCCAGGCTTTCATTCGCGGCGCGCGGGTATGGCCGGTGGCATGCGCGAGCTGTCACAAGGCGCGGCCCGGCAGCGAGTTCTCGCCCGATCAATGGAAACTTATCATGCGGCACATGCAGATTCGCGCACAACTGCCCGCCCGCGACATCCAGGCGGTTCTGATCTATCTGCAATCAGCCCATCAGCCGCCGCAGTAAAGGAGAGCCGGATTTTGTCGACCCGAATTATGCTTCTTGGTCTCGTGTTCGGGACAGCCGCTGGCCTGCTACTCTCGACCGCCCGCCCGGTTCATGCGGACGCCTCTCTGGACTTCAAGATTTTCTGCGCGCGATGCCACGGCGACAACGGGAAAGGCGACGGGCCCGACGGCGCGACGCTCAGCACCAAGCCGCAGGATTTCGCCGATTGCGCCGCGATGAGCAAGCTTACCGACCAGGTGATCTTCAACGCCATCAAGGGCGGCGGCTCGTCGGTGGGTCTGCCGGCCGACATGCCGGCGTGGGGCGAGGGCCTCAGCGATGATCAGATCAAGGCGCTGGCCCATTACGTCCGCAGCTTCTGCAAGAAGTGATGGCGGGAAAGGTGGTCGTCGAGATGAAGCTCAGCGATGTGTTCACGACAGTCCTGCGGACCAGGAATTCTGACGGTCGGCGTTGCGCGGAGCCCGGGATTCGCCGCTGCGCCGCCCTGGCGATGGTGATGGGACTGGCCATCGCCCTGGCCCAGCCGGCTCACGCCGCGACCCGTAACTTCACGCTGACCGTCGGCCGCCATCAAGTCGATATCGGCGGCGGCATGAAATACCTGGCCTGGACCTACAACGGCACCGTGCCCGGACCGGTGCTGCGGGTGCGCCAGGGCGACACCGTCCATATCAAACTCGAAAATCCGACCGGCAATGCGCATGGAATTTTCGTCGGCGCCGCCCAGATCGCGCCTCGTCACTTCGGCGGCGATCCGCTGGCCGCCGTCGACTACACCTTCAAGGCCGAGGTGCCGGGTGTGTTCGCCTATCATTGCACCGCCATCCCGGTGCTCGACCATATCGCCGGCGGCATGTACGGCATGATGATCGTCGAGCCGCGCGACGGCTGGCCGGGCGGTCCCGCGCAGGAAGTGACCATCGTGCAGAGCGAGTTCTATGGGCTGCCCAACGCCGCCGGCGTGATCACCGGCGATCATGCCAAGATGGTGGCGGCGCTGCCCGACTTCATGGTCTTCAATGGCAAGCTCAACAACTACAGCGTCGACCATACGATACCGCTCAAGGCGAATAAGTTGGTGCGGGTCTTCTTTCTGAACGCCGGACCGAATCTGAGCTCGGAATTCAGTATCGAAGGCGTGATCTTCAAGCGTATCTACGCGGGTGGAAATCCCGCTAACGTGCTGCACGGCCTGGGTAACTTCTTCGTTGGCCCGGGCGCCAGCGCGATCTTCGAGTTCCAGGTCGACGAAGCGGGTAATTATCCGTTCGCCGACCAGAGAAGCGCCGGCGCCTACAAGGGCGCGCTCGGTATTTTCAGCGTCACGCCGTAACGCGGACTTATCTCGCCGCCGGCGCGCCGCCGGTCTCGGGATGCGCAGGCGACGGCGGCGGGTTCTTGCCGAGCATCCGGCACAGGCGATTGGCGATTAGCGTGCCGCCCAGCTTGTGGCCGGCGACATCCCAGTGGCCGGTTCCGGCCCGCGTGTTCCTGAAGCCATGGAGAAATTCGTGATGTTGATCGGCCCAGCGCTGCATCGGCTCGGCGAGGTTGAGGACCGCAAAGCCGTCGCGTTCGCCAAGCGCCTGCAGACGCCGATCGGCGTAAAAGAGATCGCTCACCCCGAGCCGTCGCATATACGCCGCCCGCATCTTCGGATTGGGGTAAACCTGGATACCGTTGCTCAGCGTCACCAGCAGGAACGGCACATGATGGCTGACGACCTCGCGATTCATCAGCTCGATCTGATCCTGGGTGACCTGCCACGCATCGCGCCAGTCGGCATCGGTCGGAGCATGATAGATCGCCTCGCTGATGCCGCGTTCGCGGCCTCGAAAGCGCGGATGCGAGCCTTTCCTCATCGCCCGCACACGATCTCTTACCAGAACCCGCGCGTGACTCAGCAGGGCGATAACGCGCGAGTGCCGCGACTCGAACCTCACCATGCACTGGAAGCGGAACCAGGCCGAATCGTCAAACGGACCGCCCAGCACAATCCCGCCGTCGTGCAGCACGAAGAACGGCCGGCACTGATCGCCCTCGAGCGCGACCGTGTTGTTGCGGAGATCATTGCCGGTGAAGAAGGCCAGCACCACCGCGTCAGGATGGAACTGCCAGACCCGGCGCCGCAGCGTAATCAGCTCCTGCGTGGTGCCGTAGCCGTCGACTCCGAAATTCAGCACCTGCACCGCCTTGGCTCCAGGAGCCAGGCACGGGCCGAGCCGGCGTTGCATCACAGCGCAAAAGGTCGCGTCCTGCGCCACCTGCTGGGCCTCGGTGAAGGAGTCGCCCAGCACCGCGATCCTGATCGTACCCGGCGGCTTGCGCTCGCTGACCTCGGGACCGCGCATGCCCTCGCGGTTGATCGCCAGCCAGGCGGTGCCCTCCTGATGCTGCCAGCCGGAGGCGCCCGGATTAAGCGTCCATCCGGTATAGCGATCGTAGATATAGAACACCGGCTTGGGCATCACGATACGCAACGCGATTTCCGCGATCGCGAGCGCCGCCACGACTCCCGCGGCGATTAGCGCCAGACGCCCAAGCACTCCACGCATCGCAGATCGCTCAGCGCCGCTGGCCGCTGCTTATCATCGCGCACAACCGTGCCGCGATGAGCTCGCCGGCCAGCCGATGGCCGGTGGCATTCCAATGGCCGAAACCCATCGGCGTGTTCTTGAAGCCGTGCAGATAGGCATGATGCGCGTCGGCGTACTGCTGCAATTGCGGCGCGAGCGCCAGCACCTCGAAGCCCTCGCGCCGGCCCAGCGCCTCGATCTGCTCGTCGGGATAAAACAGGTCGCTGATATGCTGCCAGTGCATAAATCTTTTGCGTACCGCAGGATCCGGGAAGACCTGGACCCCGGTGTCGAGCGTGACCGCCAGAAACCGCGCATGATGGGCCACCGACACATCGCGGACCTTGGTAATCAGCGCGTCGGTGACATCCCACGCGTCGCGCCAGGCCCGGTCGGCAGGCGGTTTGTAGATGTTGTAATTGATCGCGCGCTCGACCGGGTTTGCGGGCGAGGGCGCGCGCGGCGGATGGAGAAGTATGCTCCAGGCGTTGCCCAGCAGGTCGGTCAGCGCCGCGTCGCGATAATCGAACCGCGCCATGCACCAGAGCCGGAACGACGGCGAGTCGAGGAACGGTCCGACCGCTACCAGCTTCCCATCGCGCAACGCGTAGAACGGCCGGCATTGATCGCCTTCCAGCGTCACGGAATTGTTGCGGATGTCGTTACCCAGAAATATCGCCAACACCACGGCGTCGGGCGAATAGGCCAGGGCCCGCTGGCGCAGCGTCACCAGTTCCTGCGCGGTGCCGAAGCCGTCGACCCCGAAATCCAGCACCTCGACATGCCGGCCAGCCAGCGCCGGACAGGCGGCGAGTCGGCGTTCGGCGACGGCGCTGAAAGTCTCGTCGTACGGGACCTGGATCGCCTCGGTATACGAATCGCCGATCATCGCGACCCGAAACGTGCCGGGCGGCTTGGCGAGCGGCCAGTCGGGACCGCGCTGCCCGGCGCGGTTGATGCTGACGTGGGCGGCGCCTTCGCGATCATAGTAGCCCGCGGCGCCCGGCCGCAGACTCCATCCGGTGGCCGGGTCGAAGCGGAAGAAATACGGGTACCAATGGTTGGCGATCCTGAGCCCGACCTCAGCAATCAACAGCGCCACGATGATGCCGCCGAGCACCAGCGCCAGATTGGCGGCGGCACGCCTGATAAGACTCACTGCCGGTAATATTCTGCTGAACCCCGAGTTCTTCGTCGCCCGCCGTAGCGCGGCCGGCGAACCGCCGCCGCTACCACCGCCTCACGAATCGCGATTAGCATAGCAGGCGACAGCGCCGAGATCATGCGGCGAAATCGACGCCGTAGTAGCGCGTGGGATTGCCCGCGAGCATTTTCTCGCCGACCGCGGCTGGCACCGCTGCAAGCTTCTCGCGCAACTCGGCGAGCGCCCGCGGATAGGCGCAATCGTAATGCGGGTAGTCGGCTCCCCACAGCAGATTGTCCTGCAAGCCGCGATCGACCAGGTACTTGAGCGTGCTCTCCTCGGGGTCGAAGGCCACGAAGCAGCTACGCATGAACAGTTCGCTCGGCCGGGTCTTCTGCCATGGGATGAAGCGGCCCAGCTTTTCGAAGTGGCCGTCAAGGCGGTCGAGCCAGTAGAGCATCCATCCGGCGCCGGCTTCCAGGAAAGCCACCCGCAGCCGCGGGAAGCGTTCCAGCACCCCGCCGCATAGCATGTCCATCGAGGCCATCTGCTGCTCGAGCGGATGACAGATGACGTGGCTGAAAAACAGATCGCGATTGGGGTAACGATCGGCGGCGACGCTCTCAATCGAGCCAACCGCGAAGCTGCCGTGGATCGAGACCGGCATCGCCAGTTCCTGCGCCGCGGCCCAGAACGGATCGTAGGCGGGATCGTTCAGACGGCGGCGATTGTACGGCGTCGGGCGAATGGTAACCGCGCACAGCCCGAGTTCGCGGGCATGCCGCAGCTCCCGCACCGCCAGCTCGACGTCCTGCAGCGGGACGGTGGCGACCGCATAGAGCCGCCGGGGGCTGATCTTGCAGAAATCGCCGACCCAGTTGTTGTAGGCTTCCGAAGCGACCGCGGCAACTTTGGGGTCGCGGATAGCGGCGTATGTCAGGCCCATCGACGGATACAGCACGGTCGCATCAAGGCCCTCCTCATCGAGCACCCCGACGCGCGCCTGCGGGTCGCGTCCGCCCGGCGGGGTGTCGTTCCAATGCGTATGCACCGTACGCTCGAGGTCGCTCAGTCCGCCCGGAATAGTGGCCGCAGCGATTGGGAAACCCTCGAACACCTGGCCCTCGACCTTCATCAGCGCGACGCCGTCCCGGTGCACGATCTGCGGGACCTGTTCGCGCCACGCCACCGGCACGTATTCGGTCCACAACACTTCCGGCTCAACCAGGTGAGAATCCGAGTCGACGTAAACGCTCATCGTGACCTCCGCGCCAAAGCCGCTGATAAGGACCGTGTGTTCGTAGCCATCCGCCGCCAAGATGGAATATGCAACCTGGCGACGCGCACCGCAACCTTGACTTTCATCGGGCCGGGTCTAATCTGCCCTTGCAACCCGCAGTAACTCTCAACACAAGGCAGGTGAAATGCAAATGGACAAGACGTTTACCAATCCGCCCACTCTCTCCACCCCCACCGGCTACACGCATGTCGTGACGATCGCGGGTGGCGGCAAACTGATCTACATCTCGGGCCAGGTCTCGCTCGACAAGAGCGGCACCCTCGTCGGTAAGGGGGATTTCGCCGCCCAGGCCCGCCAGGTTCACGACAACCTGGTCGCGGCCCTGGCCGCGGCGGGCGCCAAGCCGGCCGACGTGGTGAAGATCAACTCCTACGTGGTGAACTACACGCCGGAGCATCGCGCGGTCCTGCGCGAGATCCGCGGGCCGATGTTTGGCAAGGACAAGCCTCCGGCCAGCACCCTGGTCGGGGTCCAGGCGCTGGCGCTGGATGACTTCATGCTCGAGGTCGAGGCGATCGCGGCGATTTCCTGAACGTCGCGTCCGCACTAACCGCAAATCAACACGGCGCCGCGTCCATCCGGACGCGGCGCCGTGCTTTTCAGGCGAAAAAAAACGCCGCCGGCCTTGCGACCGGCGGCGTTTCCACAATCACTTCTACAGTACGTTAAAGTTCCATTGGAACTGGGCAAGGACGAAATTCTTGCCCTTGAGAATACCACCGGAGTAGGCATCCTGCTGGTTGTTGCTGATGACCTGGATGTACTGCAGCTTCATGAAATACTGACTCGTCCAGGGCGGCACCAGCGCGATGTTCGGGAACAACAGGAAGGTGTTGCCGTCCGGATTGTACACATTCACCCACTGCGGCGAGATCGACTGCCACCACCATGAGGTACTGGCAGCGAAGATGAACGACTCTTCGTTATGCCGCGCCTGCTGGAAGTCGACCGGGCCGTATTCATTCCAACGGCTCGGGCTCAGGATGGTGTAGTTGTTCCACTCCAGGTTGACGGTCAGCGATCCGCCGGTGCTGGTCAGCCACGGCGCATAGATCTGGTCAGCGTCGAGCGCCACCAGGGTATTGATCGTGTCCGAGTACCGGATGCCGCTGGAGGCCAAGCGGTTCGCGAACGGCGTATGATCCTGCCATACACCTTCGCTACGTAGCACGAACGGGAACATCGAACCGAGCTGTCCCGGGATGTTGATCGGCATGTTGGCGGTGAAGCCGATGTCGTTCAACTGCGGGTAGAAGTTCACGCCGCGCTCGATCGGCCGAGCATCCGGAAGGCCCGTTATGCTACACGCGAAGGACACCGAGCTGGTGGCGCAAGGCCCCATGTTCTGCAGATAAGTGGCCGGGTTGTACTGATGACCATGCCAGTACAGCACCGTCGCCTCGACCAACTGATCGATCAGCGAATGGAAGCGGAAACCTTCCTGGCTGTACGCCAGCTGGGTGGTCGGCTGCCGCCACACCAGAATCTGGCTCGGCGGGAGGAAGTTCGTCGCGAAGTTCGCTTGCGGATAAGCCGCCCATGCCAGCCAGGTCGGAACACCCGGGATGGTGTTGCCCCGGGGATTCGGGAACGGCAGCGGTCCACCGTACGGGGTCTGTTGCGAAATATCGAAGCGGCCGCCCGACGGGGCGAACATGTTTACCGAATCGCCGTTGCCATTGAGGCCACTGTAAATCTTGCTCGGCGTATCGGTGAAGATCCAGTTGCTGAAAGTCGCCTGGATCGGCGGCTCCCAGATGCCCTCCCAAAAGTTCTGCGTGAGCCAGCCGAACTCGGGCAGTTCCAGGATCGGATGGATCATGTACTGCGGCAGGCGCGACTGCTCGAGGTTCGCGAAGCCGAAGTTCCAGCTCAGGTCCTGCGGGTTGACCACGTCGGCGATACGGAACGCCAACGATTCGCCCCAGGTCACGATCTGGCGACCGGTGAACAAACGCAGGGGGCCCATCGACAGGCGCCACCAGGCTTCGCGGAAGCCGACCTGATTGTAGAAATCTGCCGCCGACGACGCGGTGCAATGGGAAAAACCGTCGACGCCTGCTACTGCCGCGCCGCCGGTAGGCCCAGGAAAGCATCCCGTTTGCCGTCCGACCGAGTTCAATGCCCCTGCGTCAGTGCTGCGAAAGTACTGCTCAAACGCATAGGCTGGCTCGTAAACACCCCACCACCGCAGGAAGAAGTGGTTCCTTCCGTCGAGGTCGTAGTTGATGTCGAGCTGCATGAAATTGCGCTCGGTCGCCAGGGAATTGGTCGCGGTCTCGCCAGAATAAAACTGGCCGAGGGCGGCCTGTGCCGAATTTCCCGTGTTGGTGCGAATCCCGTGCGGATTGGTCCAGATGCCGGTCGTGTTCTGGAGGAGACCGGTGATGCGCAGACCCTGCAGCCACGGGTTCTCCGGATGTGGAATCCAGGCGCCCGGAGGTCCACCTTTGATGATCTCGCTCATCAAGGACGGCCCCTGCGCTCCCCCGCCCGGGTTTGCTTCGCCGGGTATCTGACAGTATGCCGCGGGCGTCGTCGCGATGACCATCGCTCCTGCGACGACCAACGCCAAACCCCAGCCTGCCAGCCTGCCGATCCCAATCCAGGCTGATTTTCGTTCCGGCCTCGAGTTACAGGTGCTCATAGTTGCCTCCCCAGATGCTCTCGCATCGCTCTTACCACACCTGGCCTAGCCAGCTCATTGTGATCGCCCCAAGAGCTGGTCTTGACCGCTTTACGCGTTAATCTAGCTCAATTCCTAGGCTAGTTACCCCTCAAGGTTTGTGCAGTTTGTACCCTGACACTTACGATAGTCAAGAGCTGATTCAAAAATCGTTTGGCCCGCATTCAGACAGCTTTAATTCGCTTTATCGGCTCACCTTGGCTGCCGGTCCGCGAGCGTTTCAAATCTCCGCTTCTGCGCACGACGTACGTCGATAACATAACCGCAACGAAATTGCCAAGTCCCCACATCTGCCCAAAGGCCATGCACGTCGCACCGAGTGCTCGTTACACCCGTTTCGATCGATCGAGGTTCAGCGGGCTCCACGTCCAGCCGCCATCAAACCCAAAATCTCTGGTTTTTCCGAAAAGGTAAGCGCGCCACACGTCCACCACCACCACACCCTCCAATGCGAGACTTATATCGCACCGAAACCCCGCAGATGTCAATACGGTTACGAGGCCGGAAACACTTTTTTAGCGGCTGCCCGGCGGCGCGGCCGGCGCTGAGCGGGCGCCCGGCCCTCGGGCCAACTGGGGACGCCGGGGTCCAAGGGGACCTCAACGTTCTTAAGAAAGATCGCGAACAGCCGCCAATTGCTCACCGCCAGCAGCAGCTCGACGAACTGCTCGGGCGTGAAGGAGCGCTCCAGAATCGCGCGGGTGGCCGGCGAGATCTCGAAGCCGTCGAGCAGCTCATCGGTCATTTTTATGATCGTGCGATCGAGTTCGCTGTAGACGCTGCAATGCGCGGGATCGCGGACGCCCAGAATCTCCTGCTCTTTCATCCCGATGCGCTTGGCCGCCGCGACGTGCTGGCAGAATTCGTATTCCGCCCCGGCGCGCCATCCGATACGCAAAATGATCAGCTCGCGCAGCCGCGCGTCGACCCGGTTCTTGTAGAGCAGCGTGGTCAGCAGCCGGGCGACAGCGCCCGCGCCTTCCGGATGGTTGAGCATCGCACGCAGCGCGTTCACCGACGCCCACTCGCGCGGTATCCCGACCTGCGCGCCGCGCCGGCGCGCTTCTTCGAGCGGCAACAGTTTCACCATCGGCACACCTCCAGGCGAGCAATCGTCGACAACGTCCGCAGCGAATAATCCGCCGCCCGCTAGCCGGCGCGCAAGTCTCAGTAAAAGCGCGGCTCGCCCGGCGGCCGTGTTTTCCATCGCCGATGAATCCAGTTCCAGTGATCGGGATGGCGGCGGATGATCTCTTCGATCGGCCTGACCAGGCGCTGCGTGTTCTCGCGCACGGTCTCCTCGCGGTTGCCGTCGTGAACCAACTCGACCGCCGGCATCACGACGATGCGATGGCGCGGCGAGGTGCCCTCGCGCACCATGAAGGCCGGCACCACCGGCAACCCGGTCATCATCGCCAGCCGCGCCGGTCCCGCGTTGGTGGCGGCCGGCAGCGAGAAGAAATCGACGAACACGCCGCGCCGCACGTCGAGATCGAGCGGTACGGCGATGCCCCAGCGTCCCTCGCGCATCAGCCCGACGATCGCGCGGCCCGCGCCGCGCCGCGCGATCGATCGATTGCCGAAGCGGGCGCGCAGCCGGTTGACGGCCGCATCGATCAGCGGATTTCTAAGCGGTCGATAAACGATCGCGATCCGGTAACCGTAAATCGAATGGGCCAGCGCGAGCAGCTCGAAGTTGCCGAAATGGCCGGTCACCACGAAGCCGCAACCGTTGGTTGAGGCGATGGCAGCGTCCCAATTTTCGCGATTCTGGTAGCGTACGTATTGCGCGATGTTGTCGGGGCCGAGCGAATCCGAATGGACCCACTCGCCCAGCATCCGGCCCCAGTTGCGATAGGAATCACGCAGGATCGCAAGTCGGGCCGCCGCGCCGAGTTCGGGAAACGCTACGATCAGGTTGCGGATCGCAACCGGCCGGTTGAAGCGATCGAGGGCCGCGGCCAGTCCGCCCAGGCGCGCGCCGAAGCGCACCGCTCGCTCCCGCGGCATCGCGCGCAAGGCGCGCATCGCGGCGCTTATGGGAAGGTACTCGAGCCGGGCTTCCCATCCGGTTATCTGACGCGGCATCGCAGCGGTAAGCTTTCAGAGGCGGGCGGCGCGCTCAAGTAGCGCGGCACAGAGTCCCGAAAAACCGCGGCGAGGACCGGACTGCCGATCCCCGCCGCGTGGCATCTCCGGAATTTCGTCTCCCCCTCAGCGCGGCCCACCGACGCTGCCGCTGCCCGCATCGAGCGGTGCGGGGCCCGCCGCCGGCGCTGTGAAGGTAGTTGTCGAACGGCTCGACCGGTAGGCCGTCGCGCCGAGACTGCCGGTGTAACCCGAGGAGGTCGTGGTGGAACTCGAGTTATAGGCACCGGCCGCACCCGGCGCGTTCATCGAGGTCGGCGCGCCCGGCGCCCCCGGCGGATAACGATAGGCCGAGGGGTTAGCCGGCGCACCGTTGCCGTTGTAGGGCGGAGGCAGGGTGTTGCGCGGCGGCACGGAGATGCTGAAGTTCGGCTTGGAGAGCTCGTCGATCTGGGTGCGCGGCATATTATGCATCTCTCTGCGGCCCAGCGAATTGATCATCGCCTGCCGCTCGGACAGCGCCAGCGCGCGCAGATCTTCACGCGAGCGAATCACGTGCGGGGTCAGGAATATCAACAGGTTGGTCTTGGCGTACTGCCGGCTGCGATCGCTGAACAGGTTGCCGATTACCGGAATACTCGAGAAGAACGGCACCCCCTGGGTGGCGTTCTCGGTATCGTCGGACAGCAGTCCGCCGATCACCGCGGTGCGATGGTCCATCACCAGCACAGTGGTCGAGGCCGAACGCAAGGTGGTGGTGGGACCCAACGGATTGGTCGCCTGGTTGGCGGTGCCGGCCACCACGTTGGAGACCTCTTCATAGAGATCCAGCTTCACGTAGTCGCCCTCGGAAACCTGCGGCACGATATCGAGCGTGATGCCGACGTTCTGCCGGTCGACCGAGTTGAAGATCGCGTTGGGCAGGCCGGCGTTGGCGCTCGACGAGCCCACGAACGGCAGGTTCTCGCCGACCACGATCATCGCCTCCTCGTTGTCCGCGGTAAGCAGCGTCGGCGCCGACAGCACGTTGGAATGCGTATCGCCCTCGAGCGCGGTAATCAGGGCCAGGTCGCACGGCACCGTGACCGTCCCGGTGGTGGTGGTAGTGGTGCCGGTGGCGCTGCTGTTGAGCGCGGCCGGGATAGTGCAGTTCTTGCCCGAGGCCAGCCCGATGCCGAGGCCGGTCAGGCCCAGCGGATTGCCGAGCGCATTCTGTAGATTGCCGAAATTGAGCGAGCCAACCCCAAGCGTGCCGGCTCCGCCAGTGCCGCCGTAAAAGTTAACGCCGATATCGCGGGCCCGGTTGGTCGAAACTTCGACGATTACCGCCTGCACGAAGACCTGGACGCGCGGAATGTCGAGCTGGGTGACGATCGTGTGCAGAGTTTCGTAGTCCTGCGGCGAGGCGCTTATCACCAGTGAGTTGGTGGCCGGATCGGCCGTGATGCTGACCGGGTTCTCGAACACGCCCCCCATCTTGTCGTTCGAGCCGCTGCCACTGGAGCTGCCGCCGGTGCTGATCGAGGCGGTGCCGACATTGCTGGCGCTGCCGCGATTGGCCAGCGGCGATCCGCCCATCCCGCCACCCATGCCGCCGCCCATCCCGCCCATGCCGCCGTAGCCGCCGCTCATGCCGCCACCCATCCCGCCCATGCCGCCGTAGCCGCCACCCATGCCGCCCATGCCGCCGCCGAAGCCGCCGCCGAAGCTGCCGCCGCTGAACATCCCAAGCGAGCTACCGCGGCCCAGCGAGTCGCGCCCGGTCTGCGGCGAAAGTTGCCCGGGGCCGGAGCCGCCCAGCAATCCGCCCAGCACCTGGACCATCTCGAGCGCCTGTGCGTTCTTGAGATGATAGACATGGATTTTGGCGGTCCCGTTGGGTGGACGAATATCGAGCTTGCTCACCAGTTCCTTTATCTGGCGCATCTGGAGCGGTCCGGCGAGCACGATCAGCGAATTGGTCCGCTCGTCGGGGATGATCTTGAATCCGGTGGCCGACGACGACGCGGAGGGCGCCACCACGCCGAAGCCCGGCCGGCGGACGAAGTGGCTGCTCGTGCCGCCGCTGCCGGCGCCTTTGCCGCCCATGATCTGCTCGATCTCGGGGGCCAGTTGACCGGCGAAGGCGAGCTTGAGCGGAATCACCTCGACGTTCTGTTTGAGGCCTTGCACGTCAAGGCTGCCGATGATCTTGAGCAGGCGTTGGACGTTGTACGCGTTGTCGGTGATGATCAGCGTGTTGTCCTCGGGAAACGCGGCCACCAGCCCGTCATGCGAGACCATCGGCTGGATAACGGTAACCACCGAGGCGGCCTCGATATTGCGCAGCTTGATCATCCGCGTCACGTAGTCATCGCCGCGTTGCAGGCCGGGTTCCTGGGAGGTGGTGAGGGCCGCCGATTCGCGCGCCTCGCGCGCCGGCACAATCTTGATTACCGGGCCGGCCTGGACGGTGGCAAAACCCTTGACCTGCAGCACCGACTGAAAGATCGAATAGGCCTGCTCGGGCGTCACCTTGGTCGGCGAGATGACGCTGACCTTGCCGCGCACGCTTTCATCGATCACGAAGTTGCGGCCGGTAATCTCGCTGATGAACTTGGCCAGCACCGGGATATCCACGTCCTGGAAGTTCATCGTGATCATCGCCTGCCCGTCGCGTGGCGCCGGGTCGGGCGAATCGACGCTCGCCGCTGGCCGGGCGGCGGCAGTCACCGTGGGCGCGCCAGCGCCGTCGGCGCTGTTGGCCGCACTGTCATCAGCGGAACTATCGTCGGCGGAGTTGTCTGCGGCCGCGTCGTCGGCAACCACTGCGCTTCCATCCGCGGACCCGTTGCTGGTCGCTGCCGTGGCTGCGACCGCGCCGCGATCGGCGCCGGAGGCATCGTCGGTAGCGTGCGCGCGGGCCATCGACAACCCCAGCACCAGCAGCGCGGCGAGGATCGAAACAACAAATGATTTCATCGACAAACCTCTCGGGCCGGGGTGCCTCGTTTATACGAAGCGATGGCGTTCAATGCAACCCAAGCCCGTTGCAATGCTGACGGGCGTCGGAGAGTATTCAATCCAAACCGGATTGGCCTCGGAACAATGATGCGCTTTGAATATCTGATAGGGGTGCGCTACCTGCGGGCCCGGCGACGTGAGCGGTTCGTCTCGTTGATCGCGGTCATATCGCTGGTCGGGGTGGCGCTCGGCACGTTCGTGCTGACGGTGACGCTGGCGATGATGAGCGGGTTCCAGGAAATCCTGCGCGAGCGGCTGCTCGCCTTCACCCCTCATATCACGATCGAAAAGAGCAATACCGGGTTGTGGAATCCCGATCAGCTCGCCCGGCGCATCCGCGCGCTGCCCGGCGTCGTCGCGGTCGCGCCCTACGTCAGCTCGCAGGTGATGGCGGTTTCGAGCACCAGCGGCGGCGCACCGGGTTTCGTCGCCGGCGGCGAGTTGCGCGGGGTTGAGGGCAGCGGCACCGGGATGCTCGCGGAGCTGCAGAAAACGCTGGTGAGCGGCAAGCTTTCCGCGCTCGAGCAGCTGCGGCCGGTGACCGTGAGCGATCACGGCGTGGCGCGCCAGGTCAAGCTTCCGGGCGCGATCATCGGCAAGACGCTGGCCTTCGATCTGGGGCTCGCGAGCGGCGATATCGTGACCATCGTCTCGCCCGCGAGCCTGGGCGGCATCGGCCCGCCGCGGCTCAAACGCTTCGTGATCGGCGGGCTGTTCTATTCGGGCCTCTACCAGTTCGACTCGACGCTGATCTTCGTCGGCCTCAAGCAGGGGCGCGCCCTGCTGGCCGATGAGCCTGAGCTGGAAAGCGGGCTCGAAGTGCGGCTGGCCAATATTTTCGCCGCCCCCGCGCTCGCCGAGCGCATCGGCGCGCTGGCCGGGCCGGGCTTCACGGTGCGCAACTGGACCGAGACCGAAGCGCCGCTATTCGCCGCGCTGAAGCTCGAGAAGCTGACCTATTTCGTGGTGCTGCTGTTGATGGTGCTGGTGGCGGCCTTCAATATCGTATCAACGCTGGTGATGGTGGCGATGGAACGGCGCAAGGAGATCGCGATTCTGCAGGCGATGGGCGCGCGCAGACGCTCGATCGCCTCGATCTTCCTGTGCGAGGGCGCCATCCTGGGCGGCGGTGGCACGCTGCTGGGCGTCACCACCGGCTTCATCGCGGCCTTCCTGATTGGCCACTACCATCTGATCCGCCTGCCCTCCGATGTGTTCATGGTCAGCGCCCTGCCGATGCGCCTCTATCCGGCCAACTTCGTGAGCGTCGCGCTGGCGACCGTGGCACTGTCGCTGATTGCGGCCACCTACCCTGCCCTCAAGGCGAGCCTGCTCAGGCCGGTCGAGGTGATTCGCTATGAGTGACGGCGCGAGCGCCGCGGCGGCGGCGGCGGTCCCGATGCTGCTGCGGGCGGCGGGGCTGAGCAAGAACTTTTACGATGCGGATCGCGAAGTCCGCGTGCTGCGCGGCCTCGAATTCGAGGTCGGCGCGGGCGAGCGGATCGCGATCGTCGGTCAGTCGGGGGTCGGCAAATCGACGCTGCTGCATGTGCTCGGCAGTCTCGAGACGCCGAGCGACGGCAAGGTCTACTTCGAGGGCCAGGACCTGTTCGCGCTCGACGCGACGGCGCTGGCCCGCTTTCGCAACCAGATGCTGGGCTTCGTTTTCCAGTTCCATTATCTGCTGGCCGATTTCACCGCGCTCGAGAACGTCATGATGCCGGGGATGATCGCGCGGATGGCGGAACGCGAGAATCGCACCCGCGCCGCCGAGATGCTGGCGCTGGTCGGGCTCGGCGACAAGTTCGAGCGGCGGCCCGCCGAACTCTCGGGCGGCGAGCAGCAGCGGGTGGCGGTGGCGCGGGCGGTGGTGATGCGGCCGCGCCTGGTGCTGGCCGATGAACCGACCGGCAACCTCGACCCGCAAACCGCCGACGAAGTTCATCAGCTGTTCACGATGCTCAATCGCGAACTCGGCGTCACGCTGGTGGTCGCGACTCACAACGAGCGCCTGACCCAGGTGATGAGCCGGGTGCTGCGGCTGCGCGATGGGCGGCTGTTCGAGGAGCGAATCCGTTGAGCGGCGCCGGACTTTGCGCGGCGCTGGCGCAGCGAGCGTCGCTCGCGGCGGCCACCCTGTGCATTGCTGGTTGGGGGTTTTTGTTTACATGACTGGCTTGATTGGTTAGGTTGGTCGGCGCTTTCCCGGTTGGTGTTGTTTGGTGAGGTTGGAAATCTGCAGCGAGTTTCCGAGGAGCCCGATCATTTCAGACAAACTGCTTTGGCTGGCGCTGGCCGCCGCTGTCCTGCTCGCCAGCCTGTCCGCAGCGTGGGCGCAGCCCAGCGGCCCGACGGTTGCGGCTATCGAGGTGACCGGCAATAAACGGGTCGCCGAGGATGCGATCCGGGTCCATATCACCCAGCAGCCGGGCCAGGCGCTCAATCCCCAAACCGTCGATCTTGACGTCAAGTCCATCTACAAGATGGGTTTTTTTCGCGACGTCAGCGCGCGCCTCGAGCATCACGCCGGGCGCGACGTGCTGGTCTACAGCGTCAAAGAACGGCCGATGGTGTCCGACGTCGCGTTCAAGGGGATGAAGAACTTCAAGCCGAGCGACGACAAGATCATCGCGGCGCTCAAGGTCCATCCCGGCGCGATCCTCGACCCCGGGCGGGTCAAGGCCACCGTTCTGGGCGTCAAGCACGCCTACGAGGATAAGGGTTACCTCGACGCCAAAATCGTGCCCGACGAGATTCCGCGCCCCGGCAACAACGTGGCGGTGGTGTTCGACGTCAACGAGGGCCCGCTGGTCCGCGTCACCGACATCACCTTCACCGGCAACCATCATTTCTCGTCGCGGCGCCTGCGCGGCGAGATGGAGACCGCCAAGCACAGCTTCTTCTTGAGTTGGCTGACCGGGACCGGCGTGCTCGATAACAAGAAGCTCGCCACGGACATCGATCGCCTGACCTCCTTCTATTACGACAACGGCTTTCTCAACGTGGTGGTGTCGCAGCCGGCCATCAAGCGCCACGACGATTCGCTGACCATCGCGATTCATATCGACGAGGGTCCAATCTACAAGTTCAGCAAGATCGGCTTCGAGGGCAACCTCAAGTTCCCCGCCAAGGAGCTGCGCAAAGCGCTTACGATCAAGTCGGGCGAGACCTTCCGCGGCACCCGCCTGCAGCACGATGTACTGACGCTGTCGGATTATTATTCGAGCATCGGCTACGCCTACGTCACCGTCGAACCGCATACGGCGGTCAACCCGGCGACGCATACGGTGGACGTCACCTTCGCGATCCATCCAGGCCGTGAGGTGCTGATCGATCGCATCAACATCACCGGCAACACCAAGACCTCGGACAAGGTCATCCGGCGCGAGCTGTCGGTCCAGGAACAGCAGCCTTATTCGGCCGACCAGATTCGCGAATCCAAGGCGCGGCTGGACCGGCTCGGCTACTTCTCGCAGACCCATATTACGACCCAGCCGGCGACCCAGCCGGACCGGATCGACCTCAACGTCAACGTCACCGAGGCGAATACCGCCTCCTTCCAGCTCGGTGGCGGTTTCGACAGCGCCTCGTCGCTGTTCGGCAACTTCACGCTCGGCGACACCAACCTGTTCGGCGGCGGCGAGTCGGTGATGCTCAATGCGGAGGTCGGCTTCCTGTTTCAGAACTACAGCCTGAGCTACACCGAGCCCTGGTTCCTGGACATGCCGCTGTCGCTCTCGCTGCAGTTGTTCGACAACGAAAGCTATCTGATCAGCTTCAACCAGTCGGCGGCGGGGTTTTCGGTCCAGAGCTATTATCCGCTGACCGAACTGGGGCTCCGATCGATCGGCCCGCTATCGCTCAGGGACGTGAACGCCGGACTCGGCTACCAGTTCGAAAGCGTCGGTATCACCGGACTGCCGCCGTTCTCCACTTTCGATATCCTGCGCTACAAGGGTTACCATCTGCTGTCGGTCATATCGCCCTCGATCCGGCGCTTTACGGTCGATAACCCGATCGACCCGCGCACCGGCTCGGTGCAGAGCCTCAACGTCGATATCGCCGGACTGGGCGGCAGCGCGTATATCAAGAGCGTTTTTCATATCCGCTATTTCTTCAACTTCCTGAAGAGTCCGGTGTGGGGCTCGTGGGTCGAAACGCCAAGTCTGACCGTCGGCATCGGCACCTCCTTGCAGGGCGACAAGGGCAGCGAGTTGCCGCTCTATGCGCGGTTCTTCCCGGGCGGTATCGGCGGCCAGGGTGACGTGCGCGGCTACCAGCTCTATTCGCTGGGGCCCGAGGTCATCACTTACAATCAGCTCGGCCAACCGATAAACGCCTCAGCAATCGGCGGCAGCAAGGAGCTGTTGTTGAGCAACCAGATAAGCTTCCCGCTGATTAACGCGCTCGGTATCCGCGGTTTCGTTTTCACCGACGCCGGCAACTCCTACCGTCTCAACGCCGCCTGGCCGCTGACCTCGCTGCAGGCCTCGGCCGGAGTCGGGATCTTCTGGCGCTCGCCGTTCGGCCCGATCAGCGGCGACGTCTCGTTCCCGCTCAACCCGCGGCCCAACGATCAGTCGATCGTGCTCGATATCGGCGCCGGCTCCCTGTAGCCGTAGCCGGCAAAACAAGCTTTAATTGTGCCCCAAGCATGAACCACCGGAGCCTGCGTGTCCGGATTGAAGCAGCGCTGGTATGCAACCTTTGAAACAAATCAGAGTGGAGGACTGCAGGTAGCCATGAGGCAGCGACTGGTCGTGATAATGGTGCTGATCGCGATGGTGAGTGCCGTCCCCGCGCGAGCCGAAGTCAAGCTCGCTTATGTCGATGTTCAACGCGCCCTCAATGAGTGCAACGCCGGCAAAGCGGCCAAACTCAAAATCCGCGGCAAGGTCGAAGCGGTGAGCGCACGGCTCAAACGCGAACAGGACGCGGTCAAGGCGCTGCAGGACGAATTGCAGAAAAAGGGCGCCTTGATGCGCCCCGAGCAGCGCCAGAACCTGCAGGACGAGTACACCTCCAAGCTGCGCGATTTCCAGCAGGACTACAAAAACGCTCAGGAAGAGCTGCGCCAGAAGGATAACGAGGCGACCGCCCTGATCGTCCGCGACCTGGCCACCGTGGTCCGCAATATCAGCGAAAAGAACGGCTATACGATGGTCATGGAAAAGGGCCAGCTGCTGTGGGCCGCGCCCGGTATCGATATCACCGACCAGGTGGTTCGCAGCTATGACGCGATGCACGTCCCCGCCGGATCGCTCGGCGAGCAGCCGACCGCCGGCGCGCCGCACGCGTCGCGTGGCACGGGCCGCAATGAAATCGAGCTTGGCGGCGGGCCGCAGAGCTCCGACTTCGGCTCTGCCGCCACCCGCAAACGTTCGACTATCTCGCGCTAGCGCCTTGAAGGTCGACCCGGCACTGCCTGACCTCGGGCGGCTGATGCGGATGCTGCCGCATCGCTACCCGTTCCTGCTCGTCGACCGCGTGCTGGAACTCGACGACCAGCACGCTCTGACGCTCAAGAACGTGACCTGCAACGAGCCGTTCTTTCAGGGCCACTTCCCGGGTTATCCGGTGATGCCGGGGGTGCTGATCGTTGAAGCGCTGGCCCAGTCGGCGGGCGTGCTCGCGATGCGTATCGCGGACCGCGCCGGCGACCAGAATCGGCTGCTGATGCTGACCGGGCTTGACCGGGTGCGCTTTCGCCGCCGGGTGATTCCCGGCGATCAGCTGCGGATGGAAGTGCGGCTGCTCAAGTTTCACGCCCCGCTGTGGAAGATGGAGGCGGTCGCGCGGGTCGACGGCGAGCTGGTCGCCGAGGGCGAAATCTCCGCCATGGAAGTCGAGGCACAACAGCCATAGCCGCCGGCATTCATCCTACCGCGATCATCGACCCGGGGGCCGAAATTGACCACCAGGTCGAGATCGGTCCGGGCGTGGTAATCGGTCCCGAGGTGCGGGTCGGCGCCGGCACCGTGATCGGTCCCTACACGGTCATCCAGAGCCACACCACCATCGGCGCGCGCAACCGGATTTTTCAGTACGCCTCGATTGGCGCGCCGCCGCAGGATTTGAAGTTCCACGACGAACCCTCGCGGGTCGAGATCGGCGACGACAACACCATTCGCGAGTTCACCACTATCCATCGCGGCACCGAGAGCGGCCATATGGCGACCCGCATCGGCAACGGCGTGCTGCTGATGAACTACGTCCACATCGCACACGATTGCACGATCGGCGACCATTCGATCATCGCCAACTCGACCGAGCTCGGCGGCCATTGCGTGCTCGAAGAATGGGTGGTGGCGGCCGGGATGTGCGGCATCCATCAGTTCGCCCGCATCGGCGCCCATGCGATGGTGGCGGCGGGCGCCAAGGTCTCGCAGGACGTGCCACCCTATGCGATGGTGGCGGGCGACCGCGCGCGGCTGGTGGGGGTCAACACGGTCGGGCTGCGGCGGCGCGGCTTCGATCGCGAAACTATCGGCGCTATCGAGCGCACCTACCGCAAGCTCTATTATTCCGGCCTGCTGCGCGACGACGCTATCCGCGAGGCAATGGCCGAGGATGGCGGCGTCAGCGAAGTGCGCCGCGTGCTGGATTTCATCAGCTCATCCAAGCGCGGCGTCGTCGGCCGCGAACGCGACTAGGGCTTCGTCCACAGTACCTCGCGCTCCCCGCTCGCGCCGCTTTTCCATCGCATGACCGGGACCGGTTATCGCGCTATAATTGGGTTGTGCAGCGGCAATCGCTGCCGGGAGAATATCGATGATACCTACCGTCGGCGCGCCAGCGCCCGATTTCACCCTGATGACCCACGAGGGACATCTGGTCTCGCTCAAGGACTTCCGCGGCCACAAGCTGCTGCTGTGGTTCTACCCCGAAGCCGACACCCCCGGCTGAACCATCGAAGGTCGCGGGTTCCGCGACCAAATCAACGATTTTCAAAAGCACGGGATCGCGGTACTGGGGGCGAGCTTCAACATGGTTGAACAAAACGCCGCCTTCGCCAAGAAGTTCGATTTCAACTTTCCGCTGTTGTGCGACACCACCCGCTCGCTGGGGATGGCTTACGGCGCCTGCGACAGCGCCACTGCCGGCCATGCCAAGCGGATCAGTATCCTGATCGACGAGCAGGGCAAGATCGCGCGGGTCTATGACCCGGTCAATCCGCGCGAGCATCCGGCCCAAGTGCTGGCCGACGTCGTCGACGCGCAAGCCTGAACGCCGTCCACGCCCGGACCCGGCAGCGTCCGTTCAGCAGCCGGGAAAGCAGGCGCTGCCGATCCGGGCGGCGGCCTGAGCGCGTGCGGCCGCCGAGATCTCAAGCACCCGGGCGACGGTCTCGCGCGCGGCGCGCTGCGTCTGCGGCGTGGTCGCGTACTTGGCCAGCAGCCGCTGGCCGAGTTGTTGATGCGCGCGCTCGTCGGGCTGGATGTAGTCGCGGTAAATCTGCATCGTCTCGGCGTCGCCCTTAAGCTCACAGAAGGCCATGAAATTCTCGTTGACGCCGTAGGCGATCGACTCCAGCGTGAAGAGCCCGCCGGCAATTCGCTCGACCGTGGTCGAAAGTCCCTTGAGATACTGAAACAGCGGATTCTCGGCCGGCGCGCGAAACCCGGCCGCATCGAAGCCCAGGGTGCTGAGCCGTTCGGCAACCAGCTCAAAGTGTCCGGCTTCGTCGCCGGCCTGCCGGGCCAGCGCGATCTTGACGTCGATCTCGGGCGTGCTCGGCATCCACGCCGCCGCCAGTTCGCTCACGCTGATCTCGTTGGCCAGCGCGATTTGCAGCATCTGCTTCGCGTCGACCGGCCCATCGCCGGCGAGCGAGGTGTGGCCCGCCCGCACGATCGGCAAAAGGCGCTCGGCCTTGAAGGCTTCCAACTCCTGAACGAATGCGACGCTATCCATGGTCTTCTCCGCTACGGCAGCTTACGACGCGTTCGGCATCGAGGGCGTGCCCTGCGCAAAAAGCCGCGCTGGCGTGAAGATTAAGGCTAACGCTCCCATAATTGCGGCTCGATGTTTCGTGGCACGGATGCCTCTGTTCTCACGAACGACAGTATTACCTCAATCCGACGGAGACTGTAATCCGCAACGATCCCACGTGATCGGCGCAATGGAGTAACCGTCGCGAGCGGCAGGGTTGTCGATCGTAACCTTGCCCGCTACCGGCCCAAGGCTTGAGCGCCCTTCGGATAGAGTCCTGCTCCGATCATCAGAAGCCCCAAGACCAGCACTCCCGCACTCAAGATTTGCGGGATCACAGGCATCGACTGCTCGGTGTCCTGGATCTGGACGCTGCCTACTTGTGCGAGGTTTTCGGTACCTGAGGTCGTAAAGACGGGAATCGCCAATCCCAACATCCCCAACAAGACGATGACCGCACCGAACCATGTAATTGATTTCATCAAATTCTTGCCTCATCCGTGAGCGGCGCACTCGGCAGCCGCTCTGGGTTATACGCAATCTCCTCGCGGCGCCCTCGCGATCTCGAGCTGCCGGCCTGGAAGGCGTTCCGCGCGACGCCCTCCAACAGGCACCAGATCGCAACAAACACGATCAACGACACTAGCAGCGTCACCATCAAGCCATCCGGATTGAATACTTCTACGTATCTGCCGGATACTGCGCGCCGCAGCGGATTTTGCTCTGGAAGATAAAAGGTCACTGGCTGCAGGCTGTGTGCGATGAAGACTGCGTATGTCGAGCAGGCCTCGCCGCCGGCATAGGCCGCGAGCAGGCTCCAGCCCGCGATTCTGCGCTGCTCAGCTGCCCCGCGCGTCGAGTCCTCGCTTTGCGAGATACCTATCCTCGGTGAGGTCACGGCCATCTCCCCTGCCCTGCTCATCGTGCTCCATGATGATGCCGTTGCTGGTTCTGCTGATGCCGTTGCTGATGGCGAACGGCCCGGTGGTGCTGCACACTTGCCTGCCGTTGCCGATTCTGCCGATGCTGATGCTGCTGGCGCACGGCGTGGTTGTGCTGCACACTCGCCTGCCGTTGCCGGTTCTGCCGATGCTGATGCTGCTGGCGCACGGCCTGGTTGTGCTGCACACTCGCCAGTCGTTGTTGATTCTGCCGATGCTGATTCTGCCGGCGCACGGCCTGGTCGTGCTGCACACTCGCCTGCCGTTGATTTGTTACTCGTTGTGCGTTGTGCTGCCGCTGCGCCTGGTCAATGGCCGCCTGCTGCCGATTGTTCCGCCGATTCGTCTCAGCCATCGCGTGCTGTTGGCGATAGCGCTGCTGCACTGCCGGTCTCGCCCAATTCTGATGTGCTCTGAGCCAGCCGGGATGATTAGTCGCGACCCAACGCGGATTCCGGTTGTACCACCATTCGCCATAGTGCCACTGGTGCTGCGGGCCGTAAGCGCCGTCTTCACCGAGCCAGCGCGAATCGAGCGAGGCCCAGCTCGCATGATTGTCATAGAACCAGCTGGGATTGTTCTGATGCCACCAATAGGCATCGCGCCATCGACCGTTGTCGTAGGCACCCCACTGAGTTTCGGCCGGCCCCGCCGACCAGTATTCCCCGTTGAGGGCCTGCCATTCGTAGGGATGGTTCGCCAGGTACTGCTCCAGGGCCGGAAACTGCGAGCGCCAGCCGGCGTTATAGAGCAGTCCCGGACGCTGGGCGAGCGCCTCCGCGATGTTCGGATGATAGGCCATAAACCACCGGAAGCTCTGGTCTCCCTGGTACTGCGGGACATTGTTGAACCACGGATAGTTATTCGAGAAGCCGGGGACTTGAGGTCCTGCCGATACAACCGTGACCTGTGCGAGGGCTGGGGCAGCGATTGCAAGCGCGAATGCTATCGCCGCGCAAATCGCGCCGACGGTTAAATTCGATACCGCTGCTGCGACAGGGATAACGGTTGCGACCAATCCTTTCCGGATTGGACGGAAATGGCAGTGCTCCATGCGGACTCTCCGCAGGCCTTTTTCTATGTCGTACCTGGGTTGGTCTAGCGGGCCGTGGTCAAAGGCGAGCGGAAGGGCCACCGCGGCTGGATCAAAGTCAGACTCTCGATTCCTATGTCGATCCCAACACCCTGAGACTAGCTCGGGGCGTGATCGAAAAGCCACCAGCAGGCTCCGCTACCCGGTTATATGGAGAACCAAAAGAATCGCTTTAGAAAAACCCTTCCGGAGTGTTCGACCGATTAAGCGTAAAAACGCAGTTCAGCTAAAATGACGCTGCGCGAGAGGATTTGGAATCGACGTTTCCGCCGCGCCGGCTTTGTGGCAACCTATCTGCCGTGCGCAAGCTCGGATTAATCGCCGGCAACGGGGTCTTCCCGCTCGAGGTCGCCAGCGCCGCCCGCGGCCGCGGAATTGCGGTAATTGCGCTCGCCCATCAGGGCGAGACCGAGGCCGGGCTGACGCCGCTGGTCGACGAAATCACCTGGATCAAGGTCGGCGAGATCCAGCGCATCATCGATGTGCTCAAGGCCGCCCGGGTCGACGAGGCCGCGATGGCCGGCGGTATCGCGCGCGCCCGGCTCGGCAATTCCTTCGCTCCCGACGCCCGCGCGCTGGCGATGCTGGCGCGGATCACGCGCTTCAGCGACGACGCCGTGCTGCGCGCCGTCGCCGGCGAAATCGAGGCTGAGGGTATCCCGGTTATCGATCCGGTGCCGATGCTCGCGGGGGCGCTGGCCGAGCGCGGCCGGCTGACGGGGCCCGCGCCGACCCCCGTCCAACTGCAGGATCTCGAACTCGCCTTCCACCTGATGCGGGCGTTGGGCGGCTTCGACGTCGGCCAGGCGGTGGCGATTCGCAACGGCGTGGTGTATGCGGTCGAGGCGGTCGAAGGCACCGACGCCGCGCTGCGCCGCGCGGCCCAATTGTCGGGCGCCGGGCTGGTGGTCGCCAAGGCCGCCAAGCACGGCCAGGACCTGCGTTTCGATCGTCCCGCGATCGGCCCGGCCACGGTCGAATTGCTAATCGAGCTTCGCGCCGCGATGGTCGGCGTCGAGGCGGGCCAGGCGCTGGTTCTCGAGCGCGAGCGGACCTTCGCGATGGCCGAACGCGGCGGAGTGACGATTTACGGCTATGGCTGAGCTGCGAGCGGCGGTAATCGGAGTCGGTAAGCTGGGCGCGCTGCATGCGCGCAAGTACGCGGCGCTCGACGGCGTGCGGCTGGCGGCGGTGGTCGATCTCGACGCAGCCCGCGCGCGCCAGATCGCGGCCGAATGCAAGGCCGTCGCGCTGGGCGATTATCGCGAGCTCGCCGGCGCGGTCGATTTGGTGAGCGTCGCCACCCCCAGCCTGACCCATCACGCGGTCGCCGCCTGGATGCTGCGGGCGGGCGTCGATGTGCTGCTGGAGAAGCCGATGGCCGCGTCGCTTGGCGAGGCGCGTGAACTGGCCGCGATCGCCGCGCGTCACCGGCGCATCCTCCAGATCGGACACCTCGAACGCTTCAATCCCGCGATCCTGCATCTGCGCCCGATTCTGCGCGCGCCGCGGTTTATCGAATGCCATCGGCTCGCCCCCTTCACCGAGCGCGGCACCGACGTCGATGTAATCCTCGACCTGATGACGCACGATCTCGACGTGATCCTGAGCTGCACCGAAGCCGAGGTGGTCGCGGCCGAAGCGGTCGGCGTCGCGGTGCTGACCGATCGGATCGACGTCGCCAATGCTCGTCTGCGCTTCTCCGACGGCATGATCGCGAATCTCAACACCAGCCGCGTGGCGCCGCGCCGCGAGCGCAAGATTCGCTTCTTCCAGCACGACGCCTATCTGTCGGTCGATTATGAGGCGCGCCGTATCCAGGTCTATCGCAAGAGTCCGCCCGCGCCTGGTTCGCCCTACCCGGTAATTTCGGCCGAGCAGATCGAGCTCGACAAGGGCGATCCGCTGGGCGCCGAAATCGCCGCCTTCGCCGAGAGCGTGCGCACGCGCAATCCGCCGGTGGTCAGCGGGAGCGACGGGCTCCGCGTGATGGAATTGACCGAACGTATAAAATCCGCGATGGCCGCGGCAGAGCACGGCCGCGGTTAAGCCACGCGCCATGAGATTGAAAGATCGGTCAGCCCGCACGCCGCATCGACGACACCGGACATGCGCCTGACAGGGGATCGGAACGGCGCGCGCCGTATCCTGATGGTCGCCGGCGAAGCGTCGGGCGATCTGCACGGCGCCGACCTCGCCCGCGAGATTCTCGCGCGCGCCCCGGCTTGCGAGCTGTTCGGGATCGCGGGGGAGCGGATGCGGACTGCGGGCGTGCGGGCGCTGGTCAACGCCGAGGAGATCGCGGGACTAGGGGTGGTCGAACTGGCCTCGACTATCGGGCGGACGCTCGGCGCGATGCGGACCCTGCGCCGGCTCGTCAAGCGCGAGCCGCCTGACCTGGCGATCCTGATCGACTTCGCCGAGTTCAACCTGATCTTCGCGCGCCGTCTCCAGCGCGCCGGCGTCCCGGTGCTCTACTATATCGTGCCGCAGGTCTGGGCCTGGCGGCGCGGCCGGATCGCCAAGCTGGTGCGCCGGGCCGATCGTCTGGCGGTGGTGTTTCCGTTCGAAGAGCAGGTTTATGCGGCCGGCGGCGAGCGCGTCACCTTCGTCGGCCATCCGCTGCTCGATTTGGCGCGGCCGGCGGCCGATCGCGCGACGACTCTGCGTCGCCATGGCTTCCCGCCCGACGCACGCCTGCTGGCGATTATGCCCGGCAGCCGGCGCGGCGAAGTGCTCCATTTGCTGCCGCCGATGGCCGCGGCGGCCCGTATCCTCGCCCGCAAACATGGACTGGTTCCGGTGGTGCTGCTGGCGCCGACGCTGACCGCTGCCGATCTCCATGCCGTAGCCGGCGCGACGCTGTCCGCAATGCGGATTATCGCGGAGGATTCGTATAGTATTATCGCGGCCAGCGAGCTCGCCCTGGTCACTTCCGGAACCGCGACCATGGAAACTGCGCTGCTCGGCTGCCCGATGGTGATTGCATACAAGATGTCGCCGCTCAGTTATGGCGTGGCGCGCGCGCTGGTCCGGGGCGTGGGCTTTATCGGGATGCCGAATATCCTGGCCGGGCGTGCGATCGTGCCCGAATTGATTCAGCGCGAAGTCACCGCCGAGAACCTGGCGCACGCCGCCGCGCCGCTGCTGGCCGAGCCGCGGCGCGCTGAAACGATCGCCGCGCTGGCGACGATTAGATCACAGCTTGGCGCGCCGGGCGCCGCCGCCCGCGTCGCCGAAATCGCGCTGGGAATGATCGCATGAGGTTGCTTACGCCGCTGCAACGGCGCCTGCTCGGCTACCTCAGGCCCTATGTCTTCCCGTACCTGGCCCTGCTGGTCGTGTCGATGCTGGTGCTGAGCGCGACCAACGGCGCGATCCCGCTGCTGGTGCGGCCGTTTATCAATCAGCTCTCGAAGTTCCGCGATCTCGGCGCGCTCCATACCCTGTCGCTCGAAATCCTGGCGATCTTCCTGGTCCGGGCGCTGATGAATTTTGCCAGCACCTATCTCAACGCCTATGTCGGCCAGCGCATCACGCGCGATCTCCGCTCGCAGCTCAACGACCGCCTGCAGCGCCTGTCGCTGTCGTACTTCAACCGCACCCCGTCGGGGGTGATGGTCTCGCGCATCGTCAACGACGTCGCCCAGATCGCCGGCACCACCACCAACGGCGTGTTCTCGATCTTCGGCGACGGCACCTCGCTGGTCGCGGTGCTGGTGGCCGCCTTCTATATCGATTGGAAGCTCGCGCTAATCGCGTTCGTGGTCTTCCCGGCCGCGGTGCTGCCGGTGATGGGCTTCTCCAAGCGGATGCGCAAGATGACCAAGCGCGCACAGAAGCAGATCAGCGGCCTGATGGTGGTGCTGCAGGAAACCTTCCAGGGTAATCGCGTGGTCAAGGCCTTCGGCATGGAGGACTACGAGCGCCGCCGCTTCGACGGCGAACTCGCCCGGCTGCTCAAGATCCAGATGCGGATCGTGATGATTCGCGCGCTCACCAGTCCGATGATCGAAGTGATGGGCGCCTTCGCGATCGTCGCCGTGATGTGGTACGGCACCTCCTCGGTGATCGCCGGCACCCGCAGCGCCGGCACCTTCGGCGCCTTCTTCACCGCGATGCTGATCGTCTATCAGCCCTTCAAGCGGCTGACCCGCACCAACAACACCATCCAGCAGGGGATGGCGGCGGCCGAGCGCGTGTTCGAGATGATGGACGAGCCGGTCGAGGTGGTCGAGGCGCCCGATGCGATCGAGCTGCCGCGCGCCAACCATTCGATCGAGCTGCAGGGCGTGAACTTCCGCTATCGCAAGGACTGGGTGCTCAAGGACGTCAATCTTTCGATCGGCGCCGGCCAGGTGATCGCGCTGGTGGGGATGAGCGGCGGCGGCAAGTCCACCATCGCCGACCTGATTCCGCGCCTCTACGATCCGCAGCAGGGCCGGATTCTCATCGACGGCATCGATCTGCGCCATCTCACGCTGGCTTCGCTGCGCGCGCAAATCGGGCTGGTCACCCAGCATACCTTTCTCTTCAACGACACCATCCGCGCCAATATCGCCTACGGCAGCCAAGAGCGCAGCGAGCCGGAGATCGTCGCGGCGGCGCGGGTCGCCAACGCTCACGATTTCATCATGCGCCTGCCAAAGGGCTACGACACGATGGTCGGTGAGATGGGCGTGCGGCTCTCGGGCGGCGAACGCCAGCGGGTCGCGATCGCGCGTGCGGTGCTCAAGGACGCTCCCATCCTGATCCTCGACGAGGCCACCTCCTCGCTCGATTCCGAGGCCGAGCGCCTGGTGCAGAGCGCGATCGAGCTGCTGATCGCCAACCGCACCACGCTGGTGATCGCGCATCGGCTCTCGACCATTCGGCGCGCCGATCGAATCGCGGTGCTGGTGCACGGCCGGATCATCGAGCAGGGCACCCATGATGAGTTGCTCGCGCTCGGCCGCGAGTATCGCAAGCTTTACGATCTGCAGTTTTCGGAGGCGGCCGCGATCGCCGGTAACGGCGGCCTCGCGGGCTGATCCGGGCGCGGCGCAATCTCGTGGCGGCGGCCTTCTATCGGCTTTACAACGCCATCTGGTACCCGGCGCTGCCGTTTGCCCTGCTGGCCGGCGGCGGCGATCGGCGCGAGCGCCTGGGACAGGTGCCGCCCGGCGAGCTCGGGCTCGACGGCGCGCCGCGCCTGTGGTTCCACGCCGCCTCGGTGGGCGAGGTCGAGGCGCTGAGCGCGGTCGCGCGCGGCCTGATGAGCGAGCTGCCCGGCGCCGCGGCGATCGTCACCACCATGACCGAGACCGGACGCGAGGCAGCGCGCCGGCGCATCCCGTCTGCCGCCGCCCATCGGCTGGCGCCGTTCGACCATCGGACGGCGGTGCGCAGCTTTATCGCCGCGGTGCGGCCCGACCTGGTCGTGATCACCGAGACCGAGCTGTGGCCGGGCTATTTCGTCGAGGCGCGGCGCGCCGGCGCCCGTATCGCAATCCTCAATGGCCGCATTTCCGAACAGGCCTTCGAGCGTTACCGATGGCTGCGGCCGCTGATAGCCGAGGCGCTCGGCGACATCGACCTGGTGCTGGCCCAGACGATCGGCGACGCCCGCCGCTATCGCGCGCTCGGTGCGCCGCGCCGCCGCCTGGTCGTGACCGGCAACACCAAGTTCGACCTCGCCCGCCGCTTGGCGCCGCCCGCGCTGCGGCCCGAACTCGAACGCTTCGCCGGCGCCGCACCGCTGCTGGTCGCGGGATCGACCGCGCCGGGCGAAGAAAAGATCGTGCTGGCGGCGTGGCGGATGCTGGCGGCGCGATTTCCCGAGCTGCGGCTGGCGATCGCGCCGCGCCATCTGGATCGCGTCGCCGAGGTCGAGAGCTTGCTTCGCCTCGAAGGCGGCGCGCCGTATCTCAAGGCCAGCACGATTTCCCAGAGCGCCGATTCGGCCGCGCGCATCCTGCTGCTCGACACGATGGGCGAGTTGAGCGCGCTCTACTACCGGGCGTCGCTGGCGCTGGTCGGCGGCAGCCTGGTGCCGGGCCGCGGCGGACAGAGCCTGGCGGAGCCGGCCGCCGCCGGTGTGCCGGTGATTTTCGGCCCGTTCCATGACAATCAGCGGCAGATGGCGGAGGCGCTGCGGGGCGGCGACGGCGGCAAGGTCGTCAAGGATCATCGCGAGCTTTACCAGGCTTGCGCGATGCTGCTCGAAGATGAACCGCGGCGGCGCGAGGCGGGCCTGGCGGCGCGACGCTCGCTCGAGCTACTGGGCGGCGCGGTCGCGGCCAGTATCCCGCTGCTCAAGGCGCTCGTCGCCGGCCGCTGATGCGCGATCGCCTGTGGCGCAACCGGCTTGCCTGGTACGAGTGGCCGCTGTGGGCGCCGCTGGTACCGGCCTCGGCGCTGTACGGCGCCGCGATCGCGTGCCGATCGATCTACTGGCGAATCGCCGGCCGGCGCGCCCCGGTTCGCACCATCGCGGTCGGCAATCTCACCGTCGGCGGCAACGGCAAGACCCCGTTCACGCTGTTCCTGGCCTCGATGCTGGCGCAGCGCGGACTCCGGACCGCGATTGTGAGCCGCGGCTACGGAGCGAAGAAACGCACCACGAATGATGCGCTGCTGGTGGCCGACGGCGGCCACATCCTGCTCGATCCCGAGCAGGCCGGCGACGAGCCGGTGATGATGGCGAAAGCGTTTCCCGGACCGATTGCGATCGCGCGCCATCGCATCGACGCGATCAATCTGCTCGCCCAACGCGGCCCGCTCGACGCGGTCGTGCTCGACGACGCCTTCCAGCATCTGCGCCTGCGGCGCGACGTCGATCTGTTGCTGGTCAGCGCTGAACGCGGGCTCGGCAACGGCTGGATGCTCCCGGCGGGGCCGATGCGCGAGCCGCTGGGCGCGGCGGCCCGCGCCAGCGCCGTGGTGCTGATCATCACCGAGGACGGACCGACCGGCAGCGGAGTGGCGGAAATCATCGCCGGCAGCCGTGAACGGTTGATGCCCGCAATGCTGCGGCCGCGCGCGCTGGTGCGGCCCGACGCCGACGGCTGGCGCGAGCTACCGTTGGAGCTGAGCGGCCGGCGCGTGGTCGCGGTCGCCGGACTTGCCGACCCGCGATCGTTCTTCCGGATGCTGCGGCGGGCGGGCGCTGAAGTCGTCGGCCAGCTCGAGTACCGCGACCATCATCGCTACACCGAGTCCGATTGCCGCGCGATTCGCGCCATGGCCGACGCCGCCGGCGCGCCGATCGTCACCACCGAGAAGGACCTGGTGAAACTCGAGCGATTTCCGTTCGCGTCCGATTCGCTGTACGCTTTGCGCCTGGAAGTCGTGATGGACGAGGCCGACCAGAGCCGTCTGCTCGCAATGGCCACCGGCACCGGCGACGAATCGGCCGGCGCCGCGCGCACGTGATCGCCGACCAGGAGGAACTGCCGATGGCGCTCAACCAGGAGCTGCTCGATATTCTCGCTTGCCCGAAGTGCAAGGGCGAAGTGAAACTCACTGCGAGCCAGGACGGCCTGGTATGCGAGGCCTGCCGGCTGGTCTATCCAATCCGCGACGATATTCCGATCATGCTCATCGACCAGGCGCAAGCGGTGAAGTAGCGCGCCGCGATCCTCTTCACGGCGGAACTCATGCGACGGGCTGGCGCGACATCACGGCGGCGCGACCCGGCCCCCGGCTTCGCCAGCGTCACCTTCGGGCGTGTCGTGCTCAATCTGCGGCATGAGCTTGTGGCGCGGGCCCCGGTAATCGCGACGCGGCTGCTCCAGTGGCGTGCGCACGGCGCGCCCGGATTGGGCAATCGACAAAGCGGGTTTCGGGTTTCGATCGGCGAGGCGCCGGATCTGTTCGCCCGCTGCGCCCGGCACGGCGGCTTGATGCGGATTCTTTCGGACGATGTGTTCTTCGGACTCAGACCGCGGCCACTCAGCGAATTAACCGTCGCCGCCGAAGCCTATCGGCGCGGAATCGCGATCGCCGAACCGATCGGCGCGATGGTCGAGTGGCTGATGCCGGGAGTCTATCGCGGGTTTTTCCTGACCCGCGCGCTCGACGGGATGTCGCTGTGGGAGTTCGTCCGCACCGACGACGATCCGGTGGTGCGCCGCCACGTGCTGGAGCGGACGCGCGCGGCCGTCGAGACCATGCATCAGCACGGTCTGTGGCACGCCGACCTCAACCTGCACAACCTCTTCGTCACCCATCGCGGCGACGAATTCGCGGTCCTGATTCTCGATCTCGACAAGGCGCGCCTGTTCGACCACGCCGTCCCGGTGGCGCTGCGGCGGCGCAACCATGCCCGCCTGCTGCGCTCGATCCGCAAGCTCGATCGGCCGGGCCGCTACTTCGATCGCGAAGCGCTGGAGATTCTGCGCAGTCCTTAGGAACGATTTCCGTTGACGTGGCCCAGCCGCGAGACCCGCATCACGCCGTCGATAGTGGCGAGCGAATGCATCACGCCGCTCAACTGGCGGGCGTTTTTCACCGACAGTTCGAAGGTCGACAGCGCGCGCCGGTCGACCCCGGTGGTCTTGACCTCGGCGGTTGAGATGTTGACGCCGGCCGAGGCGATAGCCTTGGTCATCGCCGCCAGCAGCCCCGGCTGATCGACGCATAGCACTTCGAGCCGGATCGGCCGCGGCACCTCATCGCCGTCCTTCCATACCACCGGTACGCGCCGCTGCGGGTCGGCGATCAGCGCCTGCGGGCATCCCACCAGATGCACCGTGACGCCGCGGCCGCGCGTGATAAAGCCGGTGATCGCCTCGCCCGGCAGCGGATTACAGCAGCGCGCAAAGCGCACCATCATGTCGCCCAGCCCCGAGACCACCACCGCGTTCTCCGCCGCGCGGAGCGCTTCCCGGGCCGAACGCTCCTTGCCGGCCGGACTCGGCGGCGCCGGCAGCTTCTCGACGCGATAGAGCTTGAGCTCGTCGGGATTGAGCAGCTTGGCGAGTACCTGGGCCGGCGTGATCAGGCCGTAGCCGACCGCCGCCAGCAATCCGTCGAGGTCGCGCTGCGGAAACTCCTTGAGGATGGGATCGAAGCGATGCTGGGCGCGCAGCTCGGCGACGCTCAGCCCGAGGCCTTCCAATTCGCCGTTGAGCAGCGACAGCCCGAGCTCGCGCGATCGCTCGGCCTGCTGCGAGCGCAGCCACTGGCGGATGCGGCTCTTGGCGCGGGCCGTGACCACATGGTTCAGCCAATCCTTGCCCGGCGCCTGACGCTCCGAGGTGATGGCCTCGACCATGTCGCCCGAATGGAGCCGGTAGCGCAGCGGCACCATCCGGCCGTTGACGCGCGCGCCGACCAGATGATGGCCGACCTGGGAGTGAATCCGATAGGCGAAATCGATGACGGTGGCACCCTGCGGAAAATCCAGCACGTCACCCTTGGGCGTGAAGACGAAGGCCTCTTCGGGGAACAGGTCGGCCTTGACGGTGGAGAGGAACTCCTGCGGGTCCTTGAGATTCTGCTGCCATTCGATCAGCCGGCGCAGCCACGCGAAGCGCTCGGTCTCGGCCTCGGGATGGTCGTTGCTGCCCTCCTTGTAGCTCCAGTGCGCCGCGATCCCCTCCTCGGCCACGCGATGCATCTCGCGGGTCCGAATCTGCACTTCCATCCGCTGTCCGCGCGGCCCGATAACCGTGGTATGCAGCGACTGGTACATGTTGAGCTTGGGCAGCGCGATGTAATCCTTGAAGCGCCCCGGCACCGGCTTCCAGTTGGCGTGCACCACGCCCAGGGCCTCGTAGCATTCGCGCACCGTCTCGACCATCACGCGGAAGGCGACCAGGTCATAGATCTGATCGAAAGCGAGCTCCTCTTCCTCCATCTTGCGGTTGATCGAATAGAAATGCTTGGGACGCCCGGTGACCTCGGCCTTGACGCCGGCCTCGGTCAGGCGCCGGCTCAGGATCTCGATCACGGCCTGGATATATTGCTCGCGCTCGTCGCGGGTCTTGGCGACGTAGCTCTTGAGCGTGCCGTAGGCGGCCGGGTTGACGTAGCGGAAGGCGTTGTCCTCGAGTTCGGATTTGAGCCAGTAGATGCCGAGGCGATGGGCGATGGGCGCGTAGATGTCGAGCGTCTCGCGCGAGATCTCCTCCTGCCGGTCGGGCGGCATCGACTCGAGCGTGCGCATGTTGTGCAGCCGATCGGCCAGCTTGATCAGCACCACCCGGATATCGCGCCCCATCGCGATGATCATCTTGCGGAAGTTCTCGGCCTGCTTCTCCTCGCGGCTCGAAAAGCTCATCTTCGAGACCTTGGTCACGCCATCGACCAGATGGGCGACCTCGGCGCCGAACAACTGCTCGATTTCGGCCAGCGAGCCCTCCGTATCCTCGACCACGTCGTGCAGCAGGCTGGTGACGATCGAGGCGAGATCGAGCTTCAGCTGGGCGGCGTTGAGCGCGACGTTGAGCGGATGGGTGACGTAGGGCTCGCCCGACTTGCGCTTCTGCTCGGCGTGCATCCGCGCGGAATATTCGTAGGCGCGCCGGATGAGGGCCTCGTCGGCCTGCGGACTATAGGCGCGGACGCTCTCGATCAATTCGCGCAGTTCGTCGGCGGCGCCCGGCCCCACCTCGTCGGCGGCTAGCTCTTCCATGGCGCGAACCCTGCGCGCAGGCGTGCAACTCTGAGCCGCTCGCCCGCGACGATCGCGGCCAGCAGGCGCAGCGACTCGTCGCGCTCGTCGTTGATTAGCAGGTAGTCGTATTCGGGAAAGGCGCGCGCCTCCTCACGGGCGCGTTTGAGGCGGCGCTGGATCGCTTCCTCGTTCTCGGTGCCGCGCCGCCGCAAGCGATCCTCAAGCTCGGCGAAACTCGGCGGCAGCACGAAGATGGTCGCGGTGTCGGTCGGATAGCTCTGGCGGAGTTGGCGGGCGCCCTGGATATCGATATCAAGCAGCAGGTCGCGCCCCTCGGCGACCGCCCGCTCCAGCGGCGCACGCGGCGTGCCGTAGCCGGAATCGAACACGCGCGCCCACTCGGCCAGCTCGCCCGCCTCGCGCCTGCGTATGAACTCCTCGTCGCTCACGAAATGGTAGTCGACGCCATCGGCTTCGCCCTCGCGCGGCGCGCGGGTCGTCAGCGAGATCGACGCTTCGAGACCCGCTATCGATTTGAGAGCCGCCCGCGAGATAGTCGTTTTGCCCGCCCCCGATGGCGCAGAGACGATGAAGATTATACCGCGTCGCGCCCGTCTCGTCGCCATCATAGGTGATATCTACCAGTTTAGCAGCTTGCAAACCTTGCTTTAACTGCCGTTACTCGACGTTCTGCACCTGTTCGCGCAGCTTCTCGACCTCGCCCTTCAAGTCCACCGTGATCCGCGACAGCGGCGCGCTCTGCGACTTGGCGCCGACCGTGTTGACCTCGCGATTGAGCTCCTGCAGCAGAAACTCGATCGGCTTGCCGATCGGTCCCTTGCGGGCCAACAGCGCGCGCAGCCCCTGCAGATGGGCCCGCAGCCGCGTCAGCTCCTCGGTGATATCGACGTGCTGCGCGGCGCTGGCCGCCTCGTCATAGATCCGGCGCTCGTTGTGCGGCAACCCTTCGAGCAGCTCGCCGATACGCTTCTGGAAATTCTCCAGGATCGCCTGGCGCGAATGCTCGGCCAGGCGTTGCACCTCGGGAATCGCCGCCCCGATTCGCGCCAGCCGCGCCGTGAAATCGCGCCGCAGCGCCCCGCCCTCGCGGCTACGCTCGCTATCGAGCGTGCGCAGCGCCTTTTTCAGCGCGGCCATCCCCAATGGCACGGCGTGGCGCGAATCGATCTCCGCCTCGCTGACCTGGAAGATTTCCGGCCGCTGCAGAACCACCTCGATTCCCGGCTGACCGGTCAGGCCAAGCTGCTTGCCGAGCCGGCGCAGTTCGGCGACGTACTTGCCGGCCAGCTCGTCGTTGACCTGCAGGCGCGCGGGCGGCGGCCCGACCGATGCGTAACGCAGGAAGACCTCCACCCGTCCGCGCGCCACCACCGCCTGCACCAGGCGGCGAATCTCGGCCTCATGCTCACCCCAGCCGCGCGGGACATTAAGTTTGAGTTCCAGGAAGCGCTGATTGAGCGTGCGAACTTCGGCCGTGGCCTGAATTCCGCCACGCTCGACCTCGGCCCGCCCAAAGCCGGTCATACTGCGCATCACGTCATCCCTTCGGCCGCCTGCGGCCTTCCAAGGAGTTGAAGTAAAACTTTAACGTAGCCTCGGCGCTGGCAGCAATCGTATACCGCTCCAGCACCCGATGCCGTGCCGCCAGGGCCAAACTCCGGCGCAACTCATCTCCCGCGGCAAGACGCGCGAGCGCCCCGCCCAGAGCGGCGACGTTCCCCGGCTCGACCGCGAGCCCGCAGCCATCCTCGACCGCGGTGCCCGCTCCTGCGACCGCGCTGGTGACGACCGCCAGCCCGCTGCCCATCGCCTCCAGCAACGCCACCCCAAGCCCCTCTTTGAGCGAGGGCAGAACGAAGATGTCGAGCGCCCACAGGAGTTGGCGCGGATCCTCGAGCTGTCCGACGAAGCGCACCTGCTCGCCGAGCCCCAGCCGGCCGGCCTCATCGCGCAGCGTCTCGCCGAGCGAGCCATCGCCGGCGATGAAGCAGCGCAGCGCACCGGCGGGACGCGCCGCCGGATCATTCAGGATCGCGCCGAGCGCCGCCAGCAGGAAACGATGGCCCTTGCGCGGTTCGAGCGCGCCGACCGTGCCGATCGCGAGATCGCCGGCCTCAAGACCCCACTGCGCGCGGGCCGCAGTGCGCTCGGAGTCCGTAGGCGGCCGAAATCGTTGCGCATCGATGCCGCTCGGAATGACCGTGATTCGCGAGCGCTCCACGCCGGCCTGATTGAGCGCCTCAGCGACGCCCGCGGAGATCGCCGCGATGCCGTCGACCGAGCGATGGTAGAGCCAGGGTGCGAACAGCCGGTTGGGGCGATAGTCCATGCGGCGGGTTACCACCCGCGCCCCGGTCAGGCCGCGCGCATAGGGCGCCAGCGAATGGGCGCGCGAGGTATGGAAATGGACCACGTCGTAATGGCGCGCGGCGAGCAGGCCGCGCAACCTGAGGCCGGCGCGAAGGTCGAGCGCATTGCGAATCGCCAGCGGGTAGCATAGCACCCCTGCGCGCCGCGCCCGCTCGTAGAGCCGCCCGCGCGGATCGCACAGCAGGTCGGCCTGATGGCCGCGGCGTATCAATTCGAGCGTCAGCCCCAGCACCTGAACCTCGCCGCCGGCGAAGCGCAGTTCCGGATCAACCCCCGCGATACTGAGGCGCGGCCCGCCGTCGGCGGCCGCCACCGGCTGATCTTCTGATTGCGCTGCCAGCACGTCATTCAATCGGCGAACCGGTAGTAGACGATCGCGGCGAAGGCGGCCAGCGCGTCGCGCCAGCCGATCTTCTTGCCTTCTTCGTAAGTGCGGCCCGAGTACGAGATCGGCACTTCGTAGATTCGCCAGCGGCTGCGGGCCGCCTTGGCGGTGATTTCGGGCTCGAAGGTGAAGCGGTTGGCGGACAGCTTCAGCGTCGCCAGCTTGTCGCGCCTAAACGCCTTCATCCCGGTCTCCATGTCGCTCAGGTTGAGGTCGCTTATCATGTTCGACAGCAGCGTCACCATCCGGTTGGCCACGTAATGCCAGAAGAACATGACGCGATGGGGACCGGCCAGAAACCGCGAGCCGTAAACCATGTCGGCGCGCCCGTCGAGCAGCGGCGCGAGCACTGCGTCATAATCGCGCGGATCGTATTCGAGGTCGGCGTCCTGCACGATCACGAACTGGTTTCGTGCCGCGGCGAATCCCAGCCTGAGCGCCGCGCCCTTGCCACGGTTGACGGTATGGTAGAAGCACTGCACGCGAGGCTCTTCGAGTTTCTGCAGGAACTCGCGGGTGCCGTCGGCGGAGCCATCGTCGACCACGATCACCTCGACCTGGTAGCCGCAATCGAGCACCCGGCGAATCACCTCGCCGATCGTGGCGACCTCGTTATAGACCGGGATCACCACCGAAATAGTGACGTCCCGCCTGGGCACATTCTCCACCGCCTCGACCTCCTCACGCGCTGCCGGTAAAGGAAGATTTTCGCACCGCCGCCGCGCCGAAGCGCGCGAGGTCGCGCGCCATCCGCCGGTTCAGCATCCGCCACGTGCGCTTTCTTACCGCGCGCCCGTCGCCGAGGCCGCGGGCCGCCGCCCAGGCGCGGAAGACACGCATCTGATCGCTGCGGCTGACCCGGGCGAAAGGAAAATGGCCGAGTTGCACCAGATTACGCAACTCGCTGCGGCGTCCGTTAAGCCGCGGCGCGCGACGGGTACGCTCGTGATCGATAAAGACCAGGCCGACCGGCTCGCCGCGCCGGACGAAGATATTGAACGGCGTCAGGTCGCCGTGAATCAGACCTGCCCGATGGAGCCGGCCGACCTCGCGGCCCAGCGCGCGCAGCGTCTCGCGCCGGGTCTTCAGGTCGGCGGCCTCGAGAAAACGCGGCAGCACGTCGCCGTCGATCCGTTCGGTCATCAGCAGCGCCCGCCCGCGCCAGCCCTGCTCGCCCATCATCAGGACGTCGGCGACCGCAAAGCCGGCGCTGCGTACCGCGAGCGATCCGGCCACCGCGCGCCGCGCCCGCGAGCCGCCGAGCAGCCGCTTGGGAAGCGCCCGGGCAGGCGCAGCGTCGAACAATTTGATGAACACGATTCTGCGCCCGGCGGCGCCGCCGTGGCCGAGCAGCCGTATCCGGTAGGTCGTCGCATGACGCGAGCGACGCACCGCTTTGAGGATTTCGCCGTGAATCGCGGCGCGGGCCGCTTCGACCAGCGCGGCGCGCCAGTCGCGATCGTCGCCGGCATAGAGTTCCAGACGCCAGCCCTCGCGCTCGATCCGGCTCGCCGCATCCATCAGGCAAGCCCCTGGCGCGCGACCGGTGCGTCAGCGCCCGGCGCAATCCGCCCGGCGGCCGCGGCCAGCGCCTTGCGCACCGTCGCGGCGACCTGGTCCGGCGCGATGCGCCGCATGCATTCGCGGCCGATCGGACATTCGCGCAGGTAACAGGGATGGCAGGGGATTTCGCCTTTGAGCGCGAACTCGGCGAAGCCCCACGGCGCCGAACGCTCGGGCGCGGTCGCGCCCCACAGCGAGACGATCGGACATCCGACGGCAGCCGCGATATGCATCGGGCCGCAATCGGGACCGAACGCCGCCGCGCATTGCGCGAAGATCGGCGCGAGATCGCGCAGCGTCGTATGCCCGGCCAGATTGAGGACTTCGACCCCGGCGAGATGCTCGACGACCTGGCGCGCCAGCGTCGCTTCCTCGGGCGCGCCCAACAAGATCGGGAACAGCGCCGGCGCGCCGTCGGCAGGAATCGCCAGCCGCCGGATCGCCGCGGCGATCGACTCCGGGAAATAGATTCGGCTCGGCCACGACGATCCCAGGATCACGGCCACCAGCGGCCGCGGCGCGGCGGCCAGCAGATCGCGGGCGCGGCGATGTTCGTCGTCGGTCGGTTCGAGCCCAAACTCGATCTCGGCAGCCGGCAAGCCCAACGCGTCGCCGAAAGCCTGGTATTGCATCAGCTTCAAACGCATCGGCGGCTGCGCCGGGATCTGGCGTAAGTTAAAGTGATGATTGAATTCCTTGGTGTTGGCGCGGTTGAAGCCGAGCCGCTCCCGCGCCCCCGAGGCCAGCGAAACCACCCCGCTCTTCAGATGGCGCTGCAGATCGAGTACCAAATCGAAGCGGCCGCGCCGGATACGGGCCAGCACGGCCGGAAACGACCACGGCGCTGCGCGATCGTAAACGATTACGTCGTCGAGCCATCGATGACCCGCGACGATCGGCAGCGATTTCGGCTCGATCACCCAGGCGATATGGGCGGTTGCGAAGCTGCGGCGCAGGCGGCCCAGCAGCGGCAACGCGCGCACCACGTCGCCGATCGAGCCCATCAGGATGATCAGGATTCTGCTGGCTGGTCGACTGGGACTGTCTGGCTTCGAGGTCATCGGCAGCGGCCCGGCTAAGCGCCGATGATAACGACGCGGCCGGCCCGCGAAAAGCCCGCAGCGGCGGACGGCAATCCCGGCCTAATCCCAATCCAGCGCGCCGCGCTGCCAGGCATAGACCAGCCCGACGCCCAGCACCGCGATAAAGATCAGCGCCTCGACCAGACCGAAAACGCCCAGCCGCCGAATCTCGACGCCCCACGGAATCAGCAGGATAACCTCGACATCAAACAACAGGAACAGGATCGCGACCAGGTAGAAATGCACCGAAAAGCGGCCCCACGCGCTGCCGCTCGGCTCGTTGCCGCATTCGAAGGGCTCGCCCTTCATCGTCGAATGACGATGCGGCCCGATCAGCCGATTGATCGTCACCATGATGAAGACTATCAGCGCGGCGACGCCGAGCGTCACTCCGATCGGGAACCAGGTCAGCATCAGCTCTCTTGCACCTACCGTCAGATAAATAGCGGATACGGCGGACTTTTCCAACGTCACCCCGCGTGGCGGCGACTCGCGCGAGTGGCTAAGCTGCTTGCGTGTCCGCGCGTGGCCAATCGTCGAGTGAGCGATGGATCGGGCAGGCGATCGCCGGGCGCTGGCCCGGAGCGCAGCCCGGCGCGGTCGCCGCGATCAAGGGCGACGCCTCGGGGCGCCGCTTCTGGCGCGTCACGATCGCGAGCCCGCACCACGAGGCTCCCGAGTCCGCCGTGGCGGTCGACCTCGGCCCCGACGATCTGCCGCTCTATGCGCGCGCGCTCGGCCTGGTGCGCGAGCCGTTGAGCGAGCCGCCGTTCCTGAACGTCCATCGCTTCCTCAAGTCGATCGGCGCGGCGGTGCCGGAGCTCTATTGCGAATCGCGCGCCCTGCGGATGCTGCTGGTCGAAGACCTCGGCAGCCAGCCGCTGTTCGAGGCCGCGCTCGGCGCCTCGCCCGAGGCCGCCGCGGCGCTCTATCGCGCGGCGATCGATCAGTTGCTGCTGATCCATTGCGAAGGCACCGGCCGCGCCGACCCGGGATGCATCGCGTTCACGATCGCCTACGATCAGCGGCTGTTTCGATGGGAACTCGAGCAGTTCGTCGAATTCGGCCTGCCCGCGATCGCGCCCGGAGCCGACGCGGCGCGGTTGCGCGTCGAACTGGACCAGCTGGCCGCACGGCTGGGTGCGACGGCGCGGCTGTTCTCGCATCGCGACTACCACGGTCACAATCTGCTGGTACAGGACGGAACCATTCGCGTGATCGATTTCCAGGACGCGCTGATGGCGCCGGCGGCGCAGGATCTTGCCGTGCTACTGACCACCCGCGACACCGTCCGCGTCGTGACTCCCGCGCTCGAGCAACGATTGCTCGACTATTATCTCGCCGGCCGCGCGCGCCGCGGCCGCCCCGAGCCGGCGGCGACCGAGTTCTTCGAGAGCTATCGGCTATGCGTGCTGCAGCACGCTCTCAAGGTGATCGGCCGCTTCATCTATCTTGAGCGGCAGGGGATGCGCGGTTACGCGGACTATCTGCCGTTCGCCGCCGCCCAGGCGCGCCGCGCCCTTGAACCGCTGGCAGGATTTACGGCGTTGCGCGAAGTCCTCGCAGGCGCCGCGCGATGAAAGCGCTGGTGCTGGCGGCCGGACGCGGCGAGCGACTGCGCCCGCTTACCGACACGATACCCAAACCGCTGCTCGAACTCGGCGGACGACCGCTGGTCCATTATGCGCTCAGGATGCTGAAGCGCGGCGGCGTCACCGAGGTCGCCATCAATCTCCATCATCTCGGCGATCGATTGGCCGCGGCGCTCGGCGACGGCGGCGCGCTCGGCCTGCGAATCACTTACGCGCCCGAGCCGGCGCTGCTTGGCACGGCGGGACCGCTCAAGGGGCTCGCCGCCTTCTTTGGAGAAGAACCGTTCGTGGTGATCAACAGCGACACCGTCATGGACCTCGACCTGGCGCGGATGCTCGACTTCCATCGCAGCCGCGGCGCGCTCGCCACCTTCGCGCTGCGGCCGGTGACCAGCCCCGCGACTTACAGCGAAATCGAGATCGCAGGGGACGGCCGGCTATGCGCGATGCGCCTGCTGGTCGATCGCGCGCACGGGCGTTTCGAGGTCTACGCTGCGCCGTCCGCTCAGCCGGCGCACGCGGCGGCGTCATTGATGTTCTGCGGGGTTACGATCTGCGAACCGGCGGTGCTCAAGCTACCGTTGCCTGCGCCGCCGTCGAGCCTGATGGGCGATCTGTTCGCACCGGCTCTCAGAGCCGGCGCACCGTTGTTCGGCTTAAGCTATGACGGCTACTTCCGGACCGTCGACGATCGCGCCGCCTGGGACGCTCTGCAGCTTGAGTTCGCCGCGACTCCGCCGCCGCTCAGCTACCTGGGCTGAACGCCATCGCACCTCCGCCGACGGCAATCATGGCGCCAGGAAGGTAGTCTTCAGCCAGTTCACCGCGTCGCTGAGGTTCTCAGCCAGCGCGGATTTCACCAGGTTATCGACCTCGGACGCGTCGTCCATCGCGATCGGCTTTGGCAGTTGCGGTTCGAGACGGAAATAGCGCGTGGTAAGCAGATGCCGGCACTGGTATTCCGCAACGCCCATGACCCCATCGATCATCAGAGACACCAGCGGCTTGGCCCATTGCGCCACGCCCCAATCCAGGTCGCGACCGGCGATGTAGGTCGGATTGGTGCCGGTGCCCAAAGAAAACAGCAGCAAGTCGTCCAGCTTCTGAGCGCCGGTGTCCTTGTCGATCGCCTGCGCCAGCGCGGCCATGCTGGGATCGTTCGCGACCACGCCGCCATCGATGTAAACCTGGTAAGTCGGAAAGTAAACCGGCGCGGCGCTGGTGCGCAGCGCGACGTCAACAACTAATTCGTTGCCGTCTGAATCCGGGCCGGGAAAATTGTGAAAGAATTTCGGCTTCCACATCCGCTTCCCGGCTTGAGGGGCCTGATTGTCGAGCTGGAAGCTGGGGACCAGGACCTTCTTGGCGAGCTGTCCCAACCTGGTCGAGCCGAACAGTGATTTCAGGATCGATTCCAGGTTGCGGTTGTCGTACTCGGCGCCCGACAAGCCGTGAAGATCGGCGAGCTCATGGAGCCACGATGCGTCGAAGATCCTGGCGGCGTTGTCCTGATACAGCGAAACCAGTTCCGCCGGAGTGCGCCCCGACGCCAGGCCGAGTGCGATTATCCCGCCGGTCGAGGTGCCGGCCAGCAGCTCGGTTCGGTCGAGCAGGCCGGGAACTTGATCTGCCAGCCGCTGGAGGAGCACGGCGGTGTAGACGCCGCGCACGCCGCCGCCGTCGAAGGTCATGATTCTGTAAGTCATCGAGCCTACCTCGCCGATCGCCGTGAGCGACTCGTAACCGGGGAGAATCGACGCTCAGCGATCTTTCTGTCGAATGGGGATCCATCGCTTCGCGGAGATCCTTCGACTGCGCCCTCGCCGTCGCTCGGGCTCCGCTCAGGCTGACAGACCGCAGAAGTGAGCCGGCACCCAAGCAGGCGGCGCGCTGACGATCTGCGCCGACCTCGATCCGGCGCGGGCGAGCGTCAGCGGCTGCCGTTCGATGCCGGGTGCGCCGCGGCGCGCGCGAACCCCATCACCTTGATGTAGTACTCCCACTTGGCCATGTTGCCGGCCTCGTCGTTCTGCTCGAAAGCATAGCCGGGCGGCTGATCGTAGCTCGCCACCCCCTTCTGATAAGAGACCGTGCCGGGCGCGCCGTCGCCGCGATGCAGGCGGTTGAAGACCGCGCCGTCCTCGAGCGAGATGAGGCCGCTGGGTCCGAGCAGGTTCGACGATTGGCGCAACCGATGGCGAATCATCTCGGGGTCGTCGTCGGCGTGGTAGAAATAGGCGTAATGGATCTCGACCTCGTCGACCGAGATCGGGAAGGCGAAGCGCACGTTCATCACGTCGCAATGCTTCACGATTACGGTCGCCGGAAACAGCGCCGTGATGGTCGAGCGCGGCGCAACCCGCCGATCCTTGAACTGGACGATCGACGGATCGTTGAGGAACTCGGCGTTGGCGCTGTCGCGCAACTCCGCTTCCATCCCAAAATGGCCGCGATCGGTGACCAGGAACGTTCCCGTCCCGCCCTGCCATCGCAACAGCCGGAAGGCGCGATGCAGCAGCGGCGCGTGATAGCCCTCGTTGTCGTTGTACTCTTTCCAATTAGCGGCGAAGCAGACTTTCTGATAGCCGAGCAGATGCAGGCGGCCGTCGCCGCCCAGGATGGTGGCGAGAAACGGCCTGACCTCGCCGAGATAGTCGTCGAGCGTGGGCGCCTCGCGGCTCATGGTCGCGAACACCAGCCCCTTGAAGTCGGCGCTGCGCAACTCGCGCAGCCCGTAGTCCTGCTTGTCGAAGGCGGCGGGAAAGCGCTCGTGCCCCGGACACGCCATCAGCTCGCCACGATTGTTGAACAGCCATCGATGGTACGGGCATTCGAGCTCGGCGGCCCGGCCGCGCACGCGGGTCTCGAGCTGGGTGCCGCGATGGGTGCATGAATTGAGGAACACGCGGACCCGCTGGTCGTCGCCGCGGATGATCAGAATCGGCGCCTCGCCGATGCGGAAGGTCTTGAAGTCGCCGGGATTCGGAACCTCACAGGCGTGCGCCACCGGATGCCATTCCGGGCCATAGAAAATCCGCTCGAGCTCGCGCTGGTAGATATCCTGCCGATGGAACACTTCCTTGGGCAGCTCGCTGTAGCGCGCCGGCCAGGTAAGATTCACCGCTGGCGCCGCCGCCGCTTCGATAGCCTGATTCATGATTCCCACCGCGTCCTCCAGTGCTCGCCGCCGCGCCGTTCTTCAGGCGATGCCGTAGCAGCCGGCCAAATTGTCGTGCAGCACGGCGTTGCGATCGTCCTCGCTCAGGCCGGCGGTTTGCTTTGCGACGACCTCGCGCGAGTGCGGCCAGGTCGAGTCGAAATGCGGGAAGTCGTTGGCCCACATCAGCCGCCGCACGTTCATCAGGTGGGCGGTCTGGAAGGCGATCAAATCATCCTGGAAGGTGACGTAAACGTTTTCGCGGAAGTATTCGCTCGGCGGCTTCGAGAGCGGCTCGGTCTTCATGTGATGGCGATGCTGCTTGTAGGCGTAGTCCATCCGGTAGATGAAATGCGGCACCCAGCCGGCGTCGGCTTCCGCGCATACCAGCTTGAGCCGCGGATGGCGCTCGAAGACCCCGCCGAACACGAACATCGCGAGCAGGTCCTGGTTGCCGCGAATCAGGTTCATCCAGCCGTTGAGCTGTGAATTGACCCCGCGCACCGCCGAGCCGTAAAAGCTGTCGAACTTCAAGTTGGGATCGCGCGCGCCAGCCAAGTGATGGAAGCTGACCGGCAGCCCCAGCCCGACGCACTCCGCCCAGAACGGATCGTAGATGCGGCTGTCGTAGTCTTCCGCATTCGGCCAGCCCGGCAGCATCACGCCGCGCAGCCCCATCTGCTTGATCCCGCGGACCTCGGCGATGGCGTCCTCGACCGTGCGCATCGAGGTCATCCCGAGACCGAGCAGGCGCTCGGGATGGGTCGCGCAGAATTCCGCCACCCACAGGTTGTAGGCGTCGAGACAGGCCTTGCGATAGTCGAAATCGAGATGCTTGCAGATCAGCATCCCGGCGCTCGGGTAGAGGATTTCGGCCGCGATGCCGTCGCGATCCTGATCGGCCAGCCGCACCTCGGGATCCCATCCGCCGCGCTGCAGATCCTCGAAATGCGCCCGGTGCTTGATCTGGTCGGGCGGCACGCCCGCGCCCGACAACACTGACATCGGCACCTTGCGGCTGATGCCGTCGATCACGAAGCCGTCGCCGGTCTCGTCGTCGTAAACCATGCGCGGCGCGCGATCGCGAAAGCGCCGATCGATCCGATCGAGGTAGGTGTTGGCGGGTTCCAGGACGTGCGAATCGGCGGAAAAAATCGGCTTCAGCATGATCGTCACCCGGGCTCCCGCAAGGCTGCGGCGATGAGCCGAATCATAGAAGGTTGCGGGCCGAAAACAAGGGGCATTTTTTCACCCCTGCGGCGGCCGGCAAACCGCTCCGGCGGCGCAGCCGGCTAGATAACCACCGAGGTCAGCCCTTTGCGCCGCGCATGATGGGCGGGCACGGTCAGCACCGGCACCGGTGACTCGCGCACCACCCGCTCGGCGACGCTGCCGAGAATGAAGTGGCTCAGCCCGGTGCGGCCATGCGTCGCCATCACGACCAGGTCGACATCATGCTCGTCGACGGCGCGGATGATGTCGTGGGCCGCATCGCCGATGACCACGACGACCTCGTGGGGGACCTTCAACCCCAGCTCCTTGACGAGATGCTCCATCTTGGAGCGCGATTCATCCTGCTCGAAAGAGAGCGGCTCGACCATCAGCGGCTGCCCGACGGCCTCGGTCGGCAGCGGGATGACGTGGAACACGATCAGTTTCGCCCCGGAATCCTCGGCCACCTGCCGCGCCGCTTCCAGGGTCAGGCCGGTGTTCGGACCGAGATCGATTGGACAAAGGATGGTTTTGAAAAGGCCCACGATGGTCTGCCTCCAGCGGAAAAGCCGGGCGCTTGGCGCCCTCCGAGCCTGCTTCATGGTATGCATCATCGCGGCGCCCGACGCTATCCCTTCGGGCCGGCGAGCCGGGCGGCCGGGTGCTGATCGGGGGCGGGAGATGGATATGCCGAGCCCGCGCTTTGCGTATAACATTGATTCCAGGAGAGCGTGATCGTGAAGGCGGGGGAAAATTTCTTCAACTTCTACAACCACGATCTGGTGCGGGTGGCGGTGGCGATTCCTGAGCTCAAGGTCGCCGATCCGGTCTTCAACGCCGCGCGCACGATCGATCTGATGCGCCAGGCTGCCGCGCGCAAGGCGCTGGTGGCGCTGTTCCCCGAACTCGGGCTCTCGGCCTATACATGCGAAGACCTGTTCCAGCAGCGCGCCCTGCTCGACGGCTGCCGCGCGGCGCTGGATGAAGTCCTGGAGGCCTCCAAGACGCTCGGCCTGCTGGTGGTGGTCGGGATGCCGCTGCAGGTCGACAACCTGCTCTACAACTGCGGGGTGGTGATTTGCCGGGGCCGCGTGTTGGGCGTGGTCCCGAAAAGCTATCTGCCCAACTACCGCGAATTTTACGAAGCGCGCCAGTTCACGCCCGCCTCTTCCGCGCTCGGCGCGATGGTGGATGTCGCCGGGCAGCGCGAGGTCCCGTTCGGCAGCGCGCTGTTGTTTCGCAGCGATGAGCAGCCGCGCCTGGTGCTGCACGTCGAGATTTGCGAGGACGTCTGGGTGCCGGTGCCGCCGTCGTCGTATGCGGCGCTCGCCGGCGCGACCGTGATACTCAACCTCTCGGCCTCAAACATCACCATCGCCAAGGCCGATTACCGTCGCCAACTGGTGTCAAGCCAGGCGGCGCGATGCCTGGCGGCCTATCTCTATTCAGCGGCGGGCGCCGGAGAATCGACCACCGACCTTGCCTGGGACGGGCACGCGCTCATCTGCGAGAACGGCACCATCCTGGCCGAGTCGCAACGCTTCGCCAATCAGGCGCAACTGGTCTGCTCGGAGATCGATCTCGAACGGCTCTCGCAGGAGCGGATGCGCCAGAACAGCTTCAGCCAGAACGCGCAGCAAGAACGCGAGCGGCTGGGGCAGTTCCGCAGCATCGGCTTTTCGCTCGATTTGCCGAAGGACGGGAAACTCTTCCCGGAGCGGCTCTACGAGCGCTTTCCGTACGTCCCTTCCGATCCTGGCAAGCGTGACGAGCGCTGCTCGGAGGTCTACGAGATCCAGGTCGAGGGTCTGATCACGCGGCTCAAATCGACTGCGATCCGGCGCGTGGTTATCGGCGTCTCCGGCGGTATCGACTCGACCCACGCGCTGCTGGTCTGTGCGCAGGCGATGGATCGGCTGGGCTACCCGCGCACCGATATCCTCGCCTACACGATGCCGGGTTTTGCCACCAGCGCGCGCACCCTCGAGCAGGCTCGCCGGCTGATGAAGGCGATCGGATGCCGCGCGCAGGAGATCGATATCCGCCCGGCCTGCCTGCAGATGCTCGCGGACATCGGCCATCCGCACAGCGAGGCCGCACCGGTCTACGACGTGACCTTCGAGAATATCCAAGCCGGCGAGCGCACCAGCCATCTTTTCCGGCTGGCGAACCTGCACAATGCGATCGTGATCGGCACCGGCGATCTCAGCGAGCTGGCGCTCGGCTGGTGCACCTACGGGGTCGGCGACCATATGTCGCATTACAGCCTCAACGCCAGCGTGCCCAAGACCCTGATCCAGCACGTGGTGCGATGGGTCGCGCAGCGCCAGCGGCTCGGCGCCGAGACCAGCCGCGTACTGCTCGATATCCTGGCCACGCCGATCAGCCCCGAACTGGTACCGGCGGCTCCGGGCGGCGCCCCCGCGTTAACCACCGAGGAAGTGATCGGTCCCTACGAGCTGCAGGATTTCAACCTCTACTACACGCTGCGGTTCGGCTACCTGCCCTCGAAGATCGCGTTTCTGGCCTACTGCGCGTGGCACGATCGAGCGGCCGGCTCATGGCCCGACATCGCCGAGGGCGATCGCCACGAGTACCGGATTGGCGACCTCAAGCGCCATCTGCACACTTTCCTGCATCGATTTTTCAAGCTGAGCCAGTTCAAGCGCAGTTGTATCCCCAACGCGCCCAAGGTCGGCTCGGGCGGATCGCTGTCGCCGCGCGGCGATTATCGCGCGCCCAGCGACAGCGAGTCGGCGGCGTGGCTGGCGCAGCTCGAGATCGTGCCCGACCGCGAACCATAGCTCGCCGCCCGCAGGGCGAGCCTCGATCCTCCTCGACCCCATCGTTCCTTGAACGGATCGGCGGATCGCACTATAGGCAACCTTGACCGTCTTGCGGATGGAAGGAAATTGATGGCTCGAAGAATCGTACCCCAGGGATGGATAGTCGCGGCGGCGCTCGGCGCGGCCCTGATGTTGGTGGCGGCCGGCGCGCGCGCAGCCGAGTCGCAGGCGCGCGATGTCGGCTGGCCGGAATACGGCCACGACCTCGCCAACACCCATTACAGTCCGCTCGCGCAGATCAAGCCCGACAATATCAAACACCTCCACGTCGCCTACGCTTTCTCGCTCGGCGTGCTGCGCTCCAATGAGTCGACGCCGCTGGTGATCGGCGACACCATGTACGTTTCGAGCTCGTGGGGTCCGCGCTACGTCTATGCGCTCGATGCGGCGACCGGCGATCTCAAGTGGCGCTACGAATCGCGAATCCCGGAGAGCGTAATCCAGTACGCCTGCTGCGACGTCGCCAGCCGCGGCGTCACCTACGCCGACGGCAAAATCCTGGTCGGCCAGCTCGACGGCAAGCTGGTCGCGCTCGACGCGAAGACCGGCAAGCCGATCTGGAAAACCAAGGTTATCGACTACAAGGAGGGCGCGGTTATCACCTCGCCGCCGCTCGTCGCCGGCAACAAGGTGATCACCGGCTTTGGCGGCGCGGAATTCGGCGTACGGGGCTATCTCTCCGCCTATGACCTCGCCACCGGCAAGCAGTTGTGGCGCACCTACACCGTGCCGGGACCGGGCCAGCCGGGCAACGACACCTGGAAGGACGATAGCTGGAAGCACGGCGGCGCCGTGTCATGGCTGGTCGGCTCCTACGATCCCAAGCTCAATATCGTCTACTACGGCACCAGTAATCCGGGACCGTGGCAGGCCGGCGAGCGATCGGCGAACAAGCCCGACGGCAAATATACCAATCTCTACAGTTCGAGCGTGATCGCGCTCAATCCCGACACCGGCAAGATGCTCTGGTACATCCAGTACACGCCCGACGACGCCTGGGATTACGACGGCGTCAACGAATCGGTGCTGGCCAACCTCACGATCGACGGCAAGTCGGTGCCGGTGCTGATGCACGCCGATCGCAACGGCTTCTTCTATACCGCCAATCGCAAGACCGGCAAGGTCATCTCGGCGAAAGCGTTCGTCTATATGAATTGGGCCAAGGGTTGGGACCTCAAGGCGGAGCGCCCGATCGAGAACCCCGACCGGCGGCCGACCCTCACCAAGGAAGTCGACGTCTGCCCGAGCATGCTCGGCGGCAAGAACTGGCAGCCGATGTCCTACGATCCGCAGACCGGGCTGGTCTATATCCCGAGCCAAAACCTGTGCGTGCACGCCAAGGAGGAGAAGACCGAGTATCACAAGGGCACCATGTTCCTCGGTATCAACCCAGCCATCCTCTATCCCGGACCGGGCGGCTACCAGGGAGCGCTGCTGGCGTGGAATCCGGTGACGCAGACCGAAGTCTGGAAGGTGAAGGAGCCGATGTGGTTCGTCGGCGGCGTGCTTACCACCGGCGGCGGCCTGGCCTTTTACGGCACGCTCGACGGCTGGTTCAAGGCGGTCGACGCCCGCAGCGGCAAGGTGCTGTGGAAGTTTCGCACCGGCAGCGGCGTGATGGCGGCGCCGATCAGCTACGAGATCGACGGCCGGCAGTATCTCGCGGTGGTCTCGGGACGCAGCGTCACGATGCCGAACTGGCTCGGTAAATTCGGCGAGACCGCGTCGCGCACCACCGCGCAATCCGGGATGCTGTTCGTGTTCGCGCTCGACAAATGACGGCGGCTCACATGAGACGCGCGGCGGCGCTGATAATCTTCATGCTCGTGCCGCTGGCGGTGCTGGCGATTCCCGGCGGTGCCGCGGCCTTCGCCCAGAGCGCGGCCAAGCCGGCCCATCGCGGCGCGATCGAAGCGGGCCATCACTTGTTCAACTCGCAATGCGCGCATTGTCATGGCGAGGACGCCGGCGCCGATGATCCGTACTACAATCTGCCGCAGTTGCTCAGCGACAAGGACGACCGCTTCTTCTTCGCGACGGTCGGCAACGGCATCCCGGACAAGGGGATGCCGCCGTGGAAGGCGATACTGAAGCATCGCGATATGGTCAACCTGCTCGCCTACCTGCGATCGCTGGAGCGCGAGCAGGGACTGATCGAGGATCAACCGTCGCACTGACCCGTCATCAACGCACCAGAGGAGCGCCACCATGGCCGTTAAACGCGAGTTCCTGAAGCCCTCATGGGAAGCGCAATTCACCTACTCCCCGGCAGTCATCACCGACGGCGGACGAGTGGTATGGCTGGCCGGGCAGGTGGGGATTGTGGACGATGACGGCAAGCCGATTACCGACTTCGACGCGCAGGTGCGCCAGGCCTTCCGCAACGTCGGCAAGGTGCTGGCCCGCGCCGGCGGCACGCTGAAGGACCTGGTCTCGATGACGGTGTTCATCAGCGACGCGCGCAAATCGCAACGCTTCACGACCATCCGCGGCGAATTCTTTCCCGATAATTTTCCGGCCAGCGCGCTGATCACCGCGGCCGGCTTCGCCGCGCCCGAGATCATGGTCGAGATTCAGAGCGTCGCGGTAATCGACAAGTAGCCGCGCTCGCGGATCGTCAGGCGGCGGACGGGCCCCACACCTCGCGCGCGACCTCGACGCACAGCCGGAGCTTCGCCCACTGCTGATCTTCGGTGATGGTGTTGCCTTCCTCGGTGCTGGCGAAGCCGCACTGCGGGCTGATCGCGAGCTGCTCTAGCGGCGCGTACTTCGCCGCCGCCTCGATCAGCCGGCGCAGATCGTCCTTGCTCTCCATCGCGCCGCTCTTGGAGGTGACCAGGCCGAGCACCGCGATCTTGCCCTTGGGCAAAAAGCGCAGCGGCTCGAAGCCGCCGGCGCGCTCGCTGTCGTACTCCAGGAAATAGGCGTCGACGTCGATACCGTTGAACAGCAGCTCGGCGACCGCTTCGTAGCCGCCCGAGGCGACCCAGGTCGATCGGAAATTGCCGCGGCACACATGCATCGCGGCGATCATATCGGCGGGGCGTCCGCGCAGCGCGCTGTTGACCGTGCGCGCATAATCGCGCGCCAGATCGTCGCGAAACACGCCGCGCTGTTTGGCCTGCTCGACCTGCGCCGGATCGCACAGCATCGCGAGCGTGGTCTCGTCGAGTTGCAGGTAGCGGCAGCCGGCCTCGGCGAACGCCCGCACCGCATCGGCATAGGCCGCGGCGATATCGGCCAGGAAGGTATCCATGTCGCGGTAGCCGGCGACGGCGACTGCCTGCGGCGCGAAACGGAAGTGCAGAAAGGCGGGCGCCGGGATGGTCTGCTTGGCGACGGCGCCGCCGGCATGGGCAGCCACGAAGCGGAAATGGTCGACGAACGGATGCGGCGCCTTCCAGGCCACGCGGCCGGTGACCTGTAATCGATGGCGATGGACGAAGCCGGCGCTGCGCGTCGCGGTGCCCGGAATCATCGCCTCTTCGCGGCTAACCGCGAGCCCCTCGAGCGCGCCAAGAAAGTCCAGATGCCAATAGGCGCGGCGGAACTCGCCGTCGGTCACGGTGCGCAATCCGGCCTCGACCTGTGAGCGGATCGCGCGTGCGATGCAGCGCTCCTCGATCGACTTGAGTTCGCTCGCAGTAATCGCGCCGGCTTCAATCCCCGCGCGGGCCTCCTTGAGCTCGGCCGGACGCAGCAGACTGCCAACGTGATCGGCGCGCGACGGCATCGGCGGCCGGCCTGCGGAACGGTTATCCTGCGAATCGTGCGACATCATTTCACCTGGGCCAGCAGATTACGCCGCCGGGTTCAGATTTTACAGCGCCGGGGTAGCCCGACAGGCACGGGTTTCGTATAACGGCGGCATCGCTTCGAGCCGCGTCCCGGCCGTACGCCGGGCGCTGATCACGTGCGCTAACCGTCAGTTGTGGCAAGGCCGCCCTTAGGAGCGGAGTGCCCAAGGGAGGGAGGCGATGGAGGTTTTCAGCAGTCTGGCAGCTTTCGCTTGGTTAGTTGTCACCTGTGCGTTTGCGGCAAGCTTTGTTCCGGGTCTACGAGATCGGATGACTCGACGAGTCGCGTTAAAGCGACTACGGCTCGGCCTCGGTGCTGCCTTCGTGGTGCTCGTATGGGTTATTGCAGCGACGTCACCGCCCGAAGCAGGCCCGCCTCAGAAGCAACTCGCCGCCTCGCCGTCAGACCGAGCCGGGTCCGAGGCGACAGCAACTTCGGGGCACGGCAGTGCTAAGGCGAGCAAGCCCGAATCAATCGAGTACGAGCTAGCGACGATAGACGCGGGCGGTTACGTCTCACATGACGACATCACTGTCGCCCGCTTCAAAAGCCTTCTCGACCAATTATCTCAGACCTATTCGGTGACTCCGCAGCAGATCGCGGATCAGACAGTAAAAGCCAAGCAGATGCTAAAAGACCGCGGCGTCCAGGAAAGTCTAATGAACATAATGACCGGTATGAATCAGATATTCGCAACGGCTAATCACGACCAGAACTACGCCACTGCCCTTGCCATGTACATAGAGCTAAGGGACAAGGGCGAGTCAAATAGTGAGGCTTTCAAAGATCTTCAAGATCTCGTGGCACACCTCGGCGGTTAGTGCATCATGGCCCCGATTACTATCGATTGTAGTAGTTAGTGTAATACCAATTGGCTATTTCGCCGCCGGTGGCGAACCATACCCGGTCGTGCTTCTTTATGTAAGCGAGCGCGATGTCCAGATACTTGTGCCGATGCGGCACGCCGCTCAGAAATGGATGAAGCGCGATCGCCATCACCTTGCCGGTGGTTTTTCCCTCTTCGTACAATACGTCGAAACAATCCTGGATGGCCTGTCGGAACTGGTCGGGCGTCGCACCCTTGCCGACGTAAAACGGGATGTCGTTGATTTCGTTGGCGTAGGGAATCGAGATAAGGCGCCCGCTCCTGACCCGGAACGGGTACGGCTGGTCGTCGTTGCACCAGTCGCAAAGATACGTAATCCCGTTCTCCGCCAGTAGATCCGGGGTCACCAGCGTCTCCGCCAGCGCGGGTCCCAACCAGCCCCGCGGAGCCGCTCCAACCGCGCGGGAAATCGTCGCCACGGTGGCCTGAATTACCTTACGCTCCTCATCCTCCGGCAGGCCGGCGAGCAGCTGCGAGTTGGTCAGGCCGTGACCCATGAACTCCCAGTTGCGTTTTTTGCCCTCTTCAATGATTTCCGGGTAATGCTCGCAGACCTTGGCATTGAGCGCGACGGTCGCGCGCAGCCCATGCTTGTCGAGCAACTCCATCAGCCGCCATACGCCGACCCGCGGGGCGTAGTCGCGCCACGCATAGTTGAGCACGTCGGGAAATCCAGCGGGCGGCGCGAGGCCGATGCCGGGACCGTCGAACTCGAAGTATTCGATATTCGGGATAATCCAGATTGCCAGGCGGGCATTATCAGGTAGTCGAAGCGGCGCGCGTCTTACGATCGGAGAGTAGTCGAAGCGGTCGTGATGCATGGCGTTACCTCCGGCGAGCGGGGATGAGCGGCGGCTCAGAAGGGGATGATCAGCCCTTCGAGAAGTCCGTCGCTGTTGATCAGGTCGACGCGCTTCCAGGCGATCCGAAAGTCGTCATCGATCTGCACCAGGCGATGGGTACAGGTGCCGGCGAACAGCCGCTGGCTGTCGCGCCGAAACTCGACCATCAACAGCTTGGAACGGACGATGTGCCACTGGCCGTCGGAGGCGCTTTCCTCGATGGTCGGATTGGCAACGATACGGCTGGTGCGCGCGGGCGGCTCCTGCGCGTGCGGCTGCGTGCTCGCCAGCCGCCGGACGCGCGTCTCGAGCAGCCGGCGATCGTCGTACATCAGCGAAATCGTATCGAGCGGGCTTTGCTGCCCGGGTTGCGACGGCACCCAGTACCAGGCCTCGGCGGTGAACAGGTCGAGCCACTCCTCGTAGCGCGCCTCATCGAGCAGCCGCGCCTCACGGACCAGGAAGCGCTCGATCGCGGCCGCTTCGACCGCGTGCGGCGCGCCGGGTTTTTTCGCCTCGCTTAAATCGCGCGCAGCCATCAGCGGTTCTCGGCTCGCTGTTCGGACCACGCGGCGCGGCGCGCCGGCGCCGGCTCGCCGGTCATGAAACTCAACCACGCATCGAACATGTTGCGGATATAAATCTCGCTGGTCGAGTTCTTGCCACGGCGGCCGCCGGATTCATCGGCCAGGTCGCTGGCAAAGCCGCGGCCAATCTGCAGCCATTCAGCGCCGTCGCTCGACAGGCCGGCGCCGATTCGGTTGTAGGTCTCGAGGTCATCGGTCAGGACCAGCGAGCCGGTGCCGTTGACGATATTCGCGAAGCTGATGGTCCGCTCGAACATCTTTTCCGGCGCGCCCTTGAGGCGGAAGTTGTAGGTATAGACGGCGGTGCGATCGAGCGCGATCGGATGGACCACGCGTAGCTGCTGGAACTGGCTCATGAACGAGAGGTTCGGATAGACGTTGCTGTTCCAGCGCCTGACGCTGAGGATGCGATGGGTCTCAGCCGTGCCCTTTTTGGCTTCCAGAGCCGCCAGGTACTGGCGAAAGGCCGGGTCGTTCAGCGCCGCGACCAACTTGGCGTCGTCGTGATAGTCGCCGAGGAAGCTGTGACCGTTGGGATAGGCCCAGATTCCCACCTGCGACTCCCAAAAGCCGAAGGGCGCGCCGTTCTGCCGCATCTGCCGAATCGCGATCTCTCCCGAACCGTCCGAGTAGACCTCGTCTGACTGTTGATTGGCGGCGGCGATCGATGACTGATGGACGAACAGCGGATGGGCGGCGTCGCACAGGTTTTCCAGGTAAAGCTTCCAGTTGCCGTTATAGGCGTGCTTGAAAACCCCGCCCGCAACCTCCAACTCGCCATCCGGCGCCCGATCGACCAGGTCGTCGAGCGAGGTCGTCATATAGCCCAGGAACTCTTCCAGGCTCGGTCCCGTATCGCTCAGGCTGGCGAACACGAAGCCGCGATAATTCGTCACCCGCCGCACCTGAACCATCGCCGTGCCGGGGTCGTCGGGGTCGAAATCAGCCGGATAGCCATGGGGCAGCGTCACCGCTTTCAGCCGTCCATCGGTGTGGTAGGTCCAGCCGTGGTAGCAGCAGCGAAACTCAGCGGCGTTGCCGCGCTCGGCGGCCACCACCATCGCGCCGCGATGGGCGCATTGATTATGCAGGACGTAAATCTTGCCGTCCTGATGGCGCACCATCAGCAGCGGTTTTCGTCCGATCCGGGTCGACTGATAATCGCCCGGCGCCTTGACCTCGCTCTCATGACCGACATAAACCCAGGCCCGCTCGAAGATGCGCTCCATCTCCAGGTCGAAGATGCGCGGGTCGGTGTAGAGGCTGCGATGAACGCGTCCCGGTTGGACGAGTTCGCGCAGCCGTTCGACGGAATAATCATTCATACGGTCACCTCTGCCCCTGAGCGGCCCTTGCGCGGCTATAACACCATATCCCCGACGTGATTTTCCACTCGCTTGCGCCACTCGCTTACGCCACTCGCTTACGCCACTCGCTTACGCCACTCGCTTACGCCACTCGCTTACGATCGATGGCGAACTTCGGGCGCCGGGCGCAGCCGGCTACGCTCTGGCGGGAGCACGCATCATGTCAGGCAGGTCGCCAACGATTATTGGTTGCGATGGCGACGGCGGCCGGTGAAGCGGCCGCGGTTTGGAGGAGTCATCGCCGATGGGGGCGCCATGATGCGACCCCATCGGCGCGACGTCGGTCTCTTCGATCTTATCGGTCTATTCGATCTTGCTGATGGCCTTTTCTTCCTTGTCAACGACCGGTTTCGGCAGCGGAGCGTAAGACAGCGCCGAAGTCATGGTCTGGCCATCGGTCAGCATCCAGTGCAGAAAATCCACGATGACCTTGTGCTTGGCCGGATCCGGAATCTTCTGCGGTATCAGCAACCAGGTGAAGCTGCAGATCGGGTAGGCGGTGGGCGCCGGCGAGTTGGTAATCGAGACGCGAAAATCGTCGGGCATCGCGACCCCGGCGGCCGCCGCGCTGACGCTCGGCAGGCTTGCCTTTATGTAATGCCCGGACGAGTTACGGACGGAGCCGTAAAGAATGTGATTCTGCAGGGCATAGATCAACTCGATATAGCCGATACAGCCAGGAGTTTGCTGGATTAGACCGGCGACCCCCTCGTTGCCTTTGCCGCCGAGCCCGGTGGGCCATCTGACTGCAGTGCCCTTGCCCACCGTCTTCGCCCATTTCGGGCTGATCTTGGACAGATAATCGGTCCACACGTAAGTCGTTCCACTGCCGTCGGCGCGATGGGCAACGACGATCGTCGTGGCGGGGAGTTTCACGCCCGGGTTTGGCCCGGCGATCGCGGGATCGTTCCATTTGGTGATGGTGCCGAGGAAAATTCCTGCCAGTGCGGAGGGCGTAAAGCGCAGCGCCGTCTTGACGCCCGGGATGTTATAGGCGGGCACATCGGCGCCGAGGACCGTCGGAAAGTGCAGGATCTCCATCCCCCGCTTCTGCTTGAACGCCGCCATCTCCCGGTCGGTCATCGGTCCGTCGCTGGCCCCAAAATCGACGGTGCCGGCGGTTATCTGCCGGATGCCGCCGCCCGAACCGATGGATTGATAGTTGATCTCGATGTCGGGGTGAAGCTTGTGGTACGAGTCGAACCATTTTGAATATATCGGGTATGGAAAGGTCGCGCCGGCGCCGTTGAGTGATAAAGCCGCCTGTCCGCTGATGGTCAGGCAACAGACCGCGGCGGCGGTCAGAAACACCAGGGCGAGTTTCGCTCGCGCTCGACCGAGCATCGTCCGATCGGCTCTCAGGGCCATCTTCGCTTTCTCCTGTCCTTCCAGTTGGCCGCCCAACAAACGCGGCGAGTCCGTTGACCAATAGTTCTTAGCTGGTGATGTTGAATCCGCGATTACCATAAGTTTATCTCTATGTTACGGACGCGTCCCGGATGCCTCCGGCGAACGGCTGGCGAAGCTCGAAGGATACGACCTGAGACGCAAGCATCGGGTATTAACGCCGGCGATCAGCGCCTTTGAAAGCCACCCTCCGTTCAAGCTACTCTTAGCGAAGGAGAAATTGCCGTGGAGAATCTTGCGCACGTCGATGCCGCTTTGAATTACCAGGCTGAAACTTCGGCACGGCCGGTGACCTATCAATACACGCCGCCGCCCGGAGTCCCGCAGAGTACGCGCAAGAACGATCCGCGGATGACGCCGATTTACGACGGGCGCCCGATCACGAACGAGTTGTCGCTCGATCTCCAGGGCTTCACCCTGATTCACCAGCACAGCGCCGTCACCGACTTTTACGACGAGCGGCAGGTGCGCGAGATCTATTACCCGGAAATGGAGCGGCTGGTGAAGGCGCATACCGGCGCGGCGAGAACCCTGGTGTTCGATCACATTGTGCGCTCGGTGCCGAAGGTCAAGCGCGGCGAGAAGGGCGTCAAGTCCCCCGCCACCGCGGTGCACAACGATTATACGCTCAAGTCGGCGCCGCAGCGGGTGCGCGATCTGTTGCCCGCGGCCGAAGCCGAGGAATTGTTGAAACATCGCTTCGCCGTGATCAACGTATGGCGCCCGATCCGCGGTCCGCTGCGCGACGCGCCGGTCGCGCTGTGCGACGCGCGCACGATCTCAATGAAGGACTTCGTCGCCAGCGACCTGCTCTACCCCGACCGTAACGGCGAAGTCTATACCGTGGTCTACAACCCGGCTCATCGCTGGTACTACTTCCCGGACATGCAGGTGGACGAGGCGCTGCTGCTCAAGTGCTATGATTCGGCGCAGGATGGGCGGGCGCGGATGACGGCGCATACCGCGTTCGTCGACCCGACCACTCCGGCCGATGAACCGGGGCGCGAAAGTATCGAGGTCCGCACGCTGGTGTTCTATCCGCCCGCCTAGCTTACCGGGTTAACGCAGACCTCGACGACCTCGCCGTCGTTCACGCCCAGCGCCCGCCGCAGGTTCACCGGCGCGACGATCTCGAGAAGGTTGCGCGGGTAGTTTTCGACTAACGGAATCACCAGCGCTCCCGCTACCGATTTGATTCGGGCCGGGAAGCATTTCGCGTCGCAAAAGCCGGGCTCCGGTGGGCTGATCGTCACACCACGCAGCCTTTTCAAAGCGTCGAGCAGCGCCTGGTCTTCGCCCGCCACCTGCAGATTGAAGGTGCCGGCGACCGGCGCAAATCCGAGCTTGATCGAAAATTGCTCGGCTACCCAGCTCAATTGCGTGAAGTATTGTCCCTCGCCGCGGCCGGAAACCACTTTACCCCGAAAGACAAATTGTCTGCCGCTTGCCGTTTGATCCATATTGGCGAGCACTCACCCGGCTGCGAGTTCGACCGTCGATGTTGACGCCCTCGCCCGCGTACCACCTCGGGGCCCGATATTCCAGAACCATCGCCGTCCGCTGCGAGCACCGGGCCGCTTGCGAGGCTCTCCGCAATCGTGTCATCAACAATTAGGGAATGTCGATAGACTTACGAATTACGGGAGGTGTCGCGATGCCCACGCTGCAGTTGACCGCCGATGAGGCCAGTGAGCTCCATTCGATTCTGGAAGGTTATTTTTCAGAGCTGCGGATGGAGATTGAACGAACCGAAAGCGGTTCATTTCGCGCCAAGCTACAGAGCCGCGAAGCCCTGCTTAGGAAGCTATTGGCCGAGCTTAAGCGCTGATGCTTTCGGGCGGAGGATGAACACGGACATCAACGGGTCGATCACGCAGTTCGAGTACGAGGGCTTAAACCCGGTGCAGGAGTTGGATGGGGCAAATCCGGCCAACGTCACCGCTAACCTGCTGACGGGGCTGGGGATCGATGAGCGCTTCAGCCGCACTGATTCCAGTGGCGCGATGGACTTCCTGACCGATACGCTGGGCAGCACGCTCGCGCTGGCGGATGCGACCGGCACGGTCCAGACCCAGTACACCTACGACCCGTTCGGCGGCACCAGCAGTTCCGGCGGTAGTGCGAACTCATATCAATTCACCGGCCGCGAAAACGACACCACCGGACTGCAGTTTAGCCGCAGCAGATATTACTCACCATCGCTGCAAAGATTCATATCTCAGGACCCGATAGGCTTCGCTGACGGCGATGCGAATCTGTATGCATATGTCTCTAATGATCCGGCGAACCTCATCGATCCGCTGGGCCTTGACGCTTATCTGTGCGACCGCCCTATCAAAGGCTTCTCCAAGGAGCACGGATTATTATATCATCAATTCATATGCGTAGAGCGAAATGCAGCTAACTATTGTTTTGGTCTAACCACCTCCTTCAATGGGTGGCGGGACATTCCGAACCTAATTAACGGTCCGGGTACTTTTGAGTCTGACAAACCCAATCAGTCTTGCAAAAAGCAAAGCACGAAATCTTGCGTGGACAGCTGTCTCTTGGGTGTGTACGAGGAGTCCCCCCCCCATTACAGCCTTGTTGATTTTTTTGGCATGCAGTGCCACCAGTTTGGTAGTTCAACCACAGCGTATTGCCAGGCGAAGTGCGCGGGTACCGCAAATTAAGTTCGCTAGGCGCAGATCGTATGGGTCGCGTATTGCTTCGCGTGCTCTTTTGGTTGCCGATAGTCCTCTGGCTTGCCGTAGAAATTTACCTGCTCACAATAATGCTGATTAACTGGAAGCCCGGCGGAGATTTTCCTGAATCGGCGGCACTCGTGCTATTTTGTGGTTTTCCAAGCAGCATACTCGTCATGCTGTTGGCCGTGCTTCTGTCTATGATGTTGCCTGTCAAATTTTCTACGGGGTCTATATCGGTAATCTTGCTGTGGATATTGCTTTGCGTGGCGGGCCTGATCCAATGGTACTACATCATGCGCGGCGTAGAGTCGCTGCTAACGAGACTGTACCGATGGTTTCGCGCGAATGTCGGAGACGCTGCCAGATAAGCCAACCGGCGCAGCAGCCTGACGCTTCCCAACGGCGTGACGCTGGCGTACAGCTATGATCGGGACTCGCGGGTGAGCGGGATGACCTGGATGCTGGGCGGGAATCAGGTGGGGAATCTGGGCTACAGCTACGACGCTGACGGCAGGGTCACAGCGAAGACGGGGAGCTTCGCGCAGACCAACCTGCCGCAGGCAGTAACCGGCAACACGTTCAATGCCGGTAACGAGATGACCGGGTTCAACGGCACCACGCTCAGCTACGATCTGAACGGCAACCTGAGCGGCGACGGCACGAACAGCTACAGCTGGGATGCGCGGAATCATCTCGCAAGCATTTCGGGGGCTGTGACCGCCAGCTTTATTTATGACGCATTTGGTAGACGAGTCAGGAAGAGCATCAATGGATCCGTTACGCAATTTGTCTTTGATGGCTCTAAACCAGTTCAGGAGCTTGACGGGTCAAGCCCTCCTAACACAGAAGCGAATTTACTTATAGGATTGAAGGATAGTGAACGCTTTATCCGAACTGACGCGTCAGGACCGATGAACTTCATGAGCGACGCCGCGGGCAGTACTCTGACCTTGGCTGACTCCACGGGCGCCTTCCAAACGCAGTACACATATGACCCCTTTGGTAATACAACGGTATCGGGCACGCCAAGCAACAACTCGTATCAATTTGATGCGCAAGAAAATGATGACATAGGGTTGTACTTCTTCCATGGAATGTTTTATGACCCTAGTTTCGGACGGTTTATCGCGGGTGAAGCTTTGGATACTTCGACCCCCTCGCCTATACCAAATCCAGTTGCGACGCCTTCTCAAATACCCACGCCAGGGCCGACGCCGACTCCCGGACAAGGTACGGTAGGCTGCTTTATTGGCAAAGTGGGGCGAGACCCGTTTCCTATATTATCATGTGTCCTCGGAGGATACGCATGTTATCAGGTACCGAACAGATATTTTTGTGATCCAGCAATTATAAGATGTCTCGACTGCGCGGGCCAAGCTGCCAGCTGTTATAGGAACCCTGGGCAACTTCCTTAGCGATGTTTCAAATGACGCACTTAGATCCGAAGCGCGAGAAACCCGTTGCTGTTGTTCTGTCTATCCTTCTCTTATCAGTGGTAGGAATGACGCTAGAAAATATTGCAAAGTATGGAATTGCCTTCCTCGACGCTTTTCCTCGCACGTCTCCGGCGGAACAACTCTTTGGGCTCGCTGCATTTCTACTCCTGATAGGAGGAGCCGACTTCGCGGATGTACTGAAGAGAGCTCAATCGATCAGAGTGCAAATCCAGTGCTGGGCGGCTTGGCTATTTCTTCTGGCTAGTATGTTTGCAGCGCGGTCCTTGTCGCTTTTCTCCCAATTAGTCCTGCCTTTTGCGATCGCAATTTGTGGGCTGGCCCTATATTCATTGGTCGCTATTTACTGCCCGCGGGATTTGTTAGGGAAGCCGATGACTAAGGGATAGTTCAGCGTTCCATCGACCACGACGCTCAGCCATGACCTGGCCGGCGACGGCGTGCGCGGAATCATCTGGCGAGCACCTCCGGGGAAACCACGGCCAGTTTTGTTTACGATGCTTTTGGGCGGAGGATGAGCAAGAACATCAACGGATCGATCACGCAGTTCGAGTACGATGGCTTAAACCCAGTGCAAGAGTTGGATGGGGCGAATCCCGCCAACGTCACTGCCAACCTGCTCACGGGGTTAAATATCGACGAGTACTTCGCACGCACTGACTCGAATGGAGCGATGAACTTCCTCACCGACGCCCTGGGCTCGACGCTGGCGCTCACTGATTCAAGCGGCGCCATCAACACCAGTTACACATACGAGCCGTTCGGTAATACCAGCGCCGCCGGCTCCAACCCAAATCCCTATCAGTTCACCGGCCGTGAGGACGATGGCATCGGGCTATACTTTTACCGCTCGCGGTACTACAGCCCGAGTTTTCAAAGATTCATTGCGCAAGATCCGATCGCCTTTCGCGGCGGGGACATGAATCTGTATGGATATGTTCGCCAGCAACCCATCACTGGTGTTGACCCTTTAGGTTTGTATTGGGATCTGAATTTCACAGGCGGCTTCTTAATCGTTATTACAGGGGCATCCAGATTTCAGATCAGGGAAGTTTTAATTTTTACGGCGGCTTGGGGCTCGGCTTTGGGATTAGCGGTAGTCTTACGTGGGCCAAAGGAGATCCGTGCCGCGGCTGGCAGTCGGGCTTCCAAGCCCAATATGGCGCCGCGACGCAACTCGGGAGCTCGGCGGCCGGAGATTTTATAGAATATGGTGGAGGAATTGGCGATGGAATCTCCCTGACGAAGTACTATGTGTTTGGACCCATCGATATCCTCGGTAATCCGCCGCCCGGTTCGCCGGTAGGCAACAGTCCATTACCGTAGCTCAATTCGAGATGTCGACCCTAACACGTCTCTTTGGTCAAATGTCATGACTGTCTGGGTAGGAGTCTTTTTTGTCAGCGTCGGAATCTGTTTTGTAGTGTTCAACGGCCGAATCGCGGCAAAACAGATGAAGTTCCAAAGGCTGGTCGGAAGTATATGGATAGGCCCGAAAAGTTTGTTATTCGCCAGAGTGGTTAATATCGTGGGAGGTCTGTGGGTCGCCCTGATCGGTTTGCTAATTATTGTTCATCGAATTTTTTCGCCATTCCAATAGGTCTTCAAAGACTAGGCACCACGAAACAGGACTAGTTGGGCGAATGATGGCTGATTACATTGGAGTAATCGTGGGGTTGGTACTCTCCACCCTTTGGCTAATCTGGTTTATTAGCTCGTCGCGACATTTTGGAGCATGGTCGCCATACGCTACCAGATTATTTCCTTTCTCGAATACTTTCATATCCGGACTGCTCATTGTGGGAGTGATGGTGATTCCGATCTGGATGCTTCGATCTTTAGGAATTAGTTCGCATGAAAATGTTATGAGATCGTCTCTCGTATCGCTTGCTCTGCTTGTCACATGTTATGCGACTTCACTAGTGGTCGCCTGTTATGGAGGTGCCTTGGATTTGCGATTTAAACGTTGATAAAAAAAACCTTCAAGCGTCTCGGCATCTTCCTCGAAGAGGCGCTCGACCTGAAACTGGCGCGAGGGTCTGTCACCGAGGACGATGTTGAGGCGGCCACGATCGATGGCGCCGTCCACCGGCTGCGGCCCAAGCTGATGACCGTCGCGGTGGTTATTCTGAGTCTCGCCCCGATCTTCTTCGAAACCGGCATCGGCAACGACGTGATGAAGCCGATCGCCGTACCGATCGTCGGCGGGGTAGTCACGTCGACGATTGCCGTTCTAATCCTGCTGCCGGTGTTGTTCGCAATCCTGAAACAACGGGCCCTGCGGAAGGGAACGCTTAAGTTGTCGGTCGTAGGTACGCTGCAATCCACCGCCGGCGTGATGACCGACCCGGTGATACGTATGGAAGCGATTGATGACCGTGAATGCTGAGGCACACCTCCGCCGGCGCGACGGGTTTCAACTGGGCGTTGCCGGCGCAGTCAGCCTGAACTCTCAGGCCTTCTCGGACGCTGAAGGGGACCGGCTCACTCCGCCGCGGAGAGAAATTCGCTTAACTCGCGCAGGATTGCTGAAGTCGTCGTATCTCTGGTCTTCGTCGAGCCGAGGGAAGCCGCGCACACGCGCCAATTTCGGCGACTTCTCCGGAGAATCCGCAACCTCGAAGACTCGGTGGCGGAGAGGGGGGGATTTGAACCGTCGAGACCCTTCAGAGTTTCATCGCACGAAATTCGTGCAAGTTTGGCTCGGTATTTCGCGAAGGTTTTCCGAAGAACTCTGCGGCGAATTCGTTCGCCTTGGATTCGGTCTGCTTCGGATCTCTCCGGTCCCTTCGTCCGTAAGGCTGGCTCGCGAAAAGCTTGTGAGACGGTGCTCGCACTGGCATCGGCGCGGGCAGGCGAGCGTTCGTTGTCCTGCTCCAGCTTGTTCAAATTACCGCATCAAGGTAGCCTGCCGATGGTGAGGCGCGCGCTGGCACTGCTTCTGCTTTTCTTGATCGGCCTGCAGGTCGGGCCGGTCTGCGGCAGCGTTGCCGCTTCGGCTCTCGACGCCACTCGCTGCTGCCAGTCCCACTGCCTACATTCATCGCGGCGTCCCGAAAAATGCTGTCACGTGTCGGTGAAGGTCGAAAGGGCCGTCGCTCCCGCGACTATCAGCCCTCAATCGACGGTGCTATGCAGCAGCCTGCCGACGATCGTCACGAGCCGCGAGTCTCAAGGTCGTCTGGACGCTATCTCCTTTGTTTCGGGCTTACCGCCTCCGGCGACCTTCGCGATGCTTTGTTCGCGTCAGATTTGATCCCGCTTACATAGAGTTTCGGGCCTGACGGTCATCCGCGAAAACCAGCGCTTGACCGTCCGCTGAAGCATGCGCGGTTCCTGCAAAGGCAGGACGCCGCCCGCCGTCGATGTTCGTACATTGAGGAGTTCGCTCCGGTGTGCGAGCGCCGAGACTTACGGGTAAGTGGCAACAATGGGACGATTATTCACTGTTGGGTTTGTGGCAAGGGCGGCCGCCGGTGCCTGCATTTTCATTGCAGTCGCATCGCAGGCCCTGGGAGCCGAGACCCGGATTTCGGCATCTCCCGATACAACTCCGCCATCGGACGTTAGGCTGACTCAAACCAGTCGCCCGACCGCGCCCGCTGATCGGGTACATCTGCTGATCGAAGAAGCGCTCCGCGACAGTCCGCTGATCGCGGCGGCCCGAAGCCATTGGCAGGCGTTGACCAAAGTGCCGGTCCAGGAATCGACCCTGCCCGATCCGCAAATAACGTTCCAGAACATGGCGGTCGGCAATGCGATTCCCGGCAATGATTTGCAGACCAATAATTTCGCCTACTTCGGCTACGGCGTCTCCCAGGACATCCCATTTCCCACCAAGCTCCAGCTCAAAGCCGCGGTTGCTGAAACGGAAGCCAAGTCCACGCGCGCGGCCTATCAGGCACAAGTGCGATCCGTCGTAGAGCAGGTTGAGGAGACTTACTTCAATCTTTTCTACCTGGGCAACTCGCTGAGCCTGCTTGAGCAAACCTACGACGAGTTCCAACACCTCGCGCACATAACCGAAGCTCAATATCAGGTCGCGATGGCGCAGCAGCAGGACGTGCTCAAGGCGCAGCTTCAGATGACCTCGATCCTGAACGAAGAGCAGACGACGCGCGGGGAGTTCGAGCAGGGCCAGGCCGATCTCAAGGCGGTTTTAGGCCGCGAACAGGATTCTCCGGACCTCCGGATTGGCGAGCTTAAGCCAAGTGCGTTCACTCTGAACGACCAGCAGCTTCGCCGCCTGGCGATGACCGCATCCCCGCTGCTCAAGCAGGCTGAAGCGCTGGAGGCCAAGAGCGATGAATCGCTCAAGCTTGCGCGCGAGGATTACATCCCCGACTTCAGCATCGCCTACATGTACCAGAAGACCGGCGCGCGCTTTCCCGACTATTACATGGCGACGCTGGGTATCAAGATTCCGCTCTACTTCTGGCGCAAGCAGACGCCGGCTATCGAGCAGGCCGCGCTCGAAAAAGAATCGTCACGCGCTCAGACTTACGCCATCAAGCTTTCCGTCATGTCGCTGGTCCAGAACCAATGGATCGCGATTCAGACCACCGAGCGCGTGCTCAAGCTCTATCGTGACGGTCTCATTCCCCAGGCTGAGGCAACACTCAAATCGGCACTGGCGACGTATCGCGTGGGCAAAGTCGATTTCCAAACTGTGCTCAGCGCGGAGATCGATGTCCTGCGTCTGCGACAGCAATACGATCGGGCTATCGCTGACCACGAAATCGCGGCTGCGAAGATTTATCAGATCATCGGGGATGCAAAGTGAGCGCGTCGTACGCAGAGGACTTCTCTATGACGGCGAAATCGCACCTTCGAGCCGCGGTCCGCGCCGGGTTCGGCAGGTCTGCAAGAATATCTGCTTCGCTGCTGCTGGTCGCACTAACGCTGTGCGCCACCGCAATGGCCGCCCCGAGCGGTCCACAGCTTGCGCCGATCCAGATCTCGCCGCGGCGGCGGCAGCTTATCGGTCTGCAATTCGCGACGGTCGAAAAGCAGGAGGTGACGGATCGAATCGAAACCACCGCGCTGGTGGAAGCCGATGAACAGCACGAGGGTTACGTGCAAACCCGTTTTGCCGGCTGGATCAGAGACGTGTTCGTCAACCAGACCTATCAGTCCGTCAGGAAAGGGCAGCCGCTTTTCACCATCTACAGTCCCGACCTGGTCAGTGCCGAGCAGGAATATCTGCTGGCGCTCGACACCACGAAAGACTTGCGGCACAGCGACGTGCAAGGGGTGGCAAGCGGCGCCGAATCGTTGGTAAGCGCCGCGCTCGAACGGTTGAGGCTGTTTGGCGTCGCACCGCGGGAAATCGCCCGTCTCAAGCGCCAACGGACCGTGCGCGAGGCCGTCGAGATCGACTCGCCGATGAGCGGCTATGTGGTGGACTGGTCGGCGCTGCCCAACAAATACGTTCAACCCGAGGCGAGGCTCTATACGATCGCCAACCTCTCATCGGTATGGATATACGCGGCGGTTTTCCAGAACCAGATAGGCGAGGTCAAGGTCGGCGATCCGGTATCGGTGAGCGTCGACGCGTATCCGGGTCGGACCTTCAAGGGTCGAGTTGATTTTATCTGGCAGGCGATTGATCCCACCACGCGGACCGCGCGCGTGCGCTGCGCCTTTGCCAACCCGCACAATCTGCTCAAGCTCGGAATGTATGTAAGCATCGCGCTCGAGCCGCGGCTCGGCCGCGCCCTGGTCATACCCGACTCCGGGGTCTTCCGAACCGGAACGCACGATGTCGTTTTCATCGACGGTGGGGACGGTTACCTGCGACCGACCGAGGTGGAACTGGGTCCGCATGCCGGACGCGAATTCGTGGTGCTCAAGGGGCTTAAGGCCGGCGAGCGGATCGTGAGTTCTGCCAATTTCCTGATCGATTCGGAAAGCCAGTTGCAGGCCGCGCTCGGCACTTTCGCGCCGTCCCCGCCGGGTGCGAGTGCGCCGGCCAGCGCGCCCGCGGGCACTATCGAAATCACGACCAATCCCAGCCCGCTCCATAAAGGCAGCAACGAGATCCTGGTTACCGTTCGCGATTCCTCCGGGCGCCAGGTAACGGATGCCCAGGTCTCGGTGGTTTTCTATATGCCGGCGATGCCGGCGATGGGCATGGCGGCGATGCGAGTCGAAGCGGCGGCCACCCCGAAGGGCACCGGTGAATATGCGGCCACGGTTAATCTGGGAAGCGGAGGAACGTGGAGCGTAACCGCAATTGCGACGAAAGACGGAGAGCAAATTGCGACCCGGCAACTGAACCTGTCAGCCATCGGCGGGATGTGAGACGGGACGGCGTCAATGATCAACAAGACCATCGACTGGTGCAATAGCAATCGTTTCCTGGTCTTCCTCTTTCTGGCCGGCGTGGTGCTCGCCGGCGTCTGGTGCCTTCACCGGATCGCTTTGGACGCGCTTCCCGACATCTCCGACGTCGAGGTGATCATTCATACCCAATGGATGGGCGAGCCGCCCGATATTATCGAGGACCAGGTTACCTATCCGATCGTGACCGCCATGCTGTCCGCGCCGCGCGTCAAGGCGGTTCGCGCCCAGACCATGTTCAACGATTCCTACGTGTTCGTAGTCTTTCAGGACGGGACCGATCTCTATTGGGCGCGCAGCCGCGTGCTCGAGTACCTCCAGCAGCTCGAAGGACAACTACCGTCCGGTGTTCATCCGGTGATCGGACCTGACGCGACCGGCGCCGGATGGGTGTATGAGTATGCGCTGATCGATAAGCGCCACAACCTGAACCTCGCCGATTTGCGCACGCTGCAGGACTGGTACGTGCGCTATGCGCTCGAGACCGTCCCGGGGGTCGCGGAAGTAGCTACTATCGGCGGCTTCGTTCGGCAATACCAGGTAAAGCTCGATCCGAATCGGCTGCTCGCACTGCATATCCCACTCAAGACCGTGATCGACAAAATCCGCGACAGCAACAATGAAGTCGGCGGGCGAGTGCTGGAGATGACCGGCGCCGACTACCTGATCCGGGGGCGGGGCTATATCAAAACGCTTGCCGACCTGGAGAACGTTCCGGTCGGAAGCCACGATGGCACGCCGATTCTGGTCCGCGATCTCGGGGTGGTGAGCTTTGGTCCGGATCTGCGCGAAGGCGTGGCGGAATGGAACGGCGAGGGCGAGACGGTTGGCGGGATCGTGGTGATGCGCGATGGGCAGAACGCGCTGCATGTGATCAGTGGAGTCAAAACCAAAATCGCCGAGATCCAGAAGAGCCTGCCGGCGGGTGTCGAGATCGTGTCCGGCTATGACCGCTCAGGGCTGATTTCCGCGTCGATCAACACGCTCAAGTGGGACCTGATCGAAGAGGCGATAATCGTCAGCCTCGTGATCATCGTCTTCCTGTTCCATTTCCGTTCCGCGCTCATTCCGATTGTGAGCATTCCGCTGGCCGTGCTCGCGTCATTCATCCCAATGTACTACTTGCACATCAGTTCCAACATCATGTCGCTCGGCGGTTTCGCGCTTGCGATCGGCGTTCTGATCGACGCCTCCATTGTGATGGTCGAGAATGCCCATCGGCACCTCGCTGCGCGCACCGCCGGCGGGCGATCGCTGGCGCGGGAGGAGCATCGCGACGTGGTATTGGGCGCCGCGAAGCAGGTCGGCCGTCCGCTCTTCTACTCCCTGCTGATCATCATCGTCTCATTCCTTCCGGTCTTTCTGCTGGAAGCGCAGGAAGGCAGGATGTTCCGTCCGCTCGCGTATACCAAGACCTTCGCCATCACGCTGTCGTCGCTACTTGCGATTACGATTATCCCGATACTCATGATTATTCTCATCCGCGGCAGGCACTTTCGGACCGAGGCCGAGAATCCCGCGGCCCGCTTCTTTCAATGGCTTTATCTGCCGATCATCAGGTGGTGCCTTAAACATCGAGCGCTGACTCTGATCGCCGGCGTGATTTTCCTTGCGATCACCTTTCCGCTCGCTTTCCGAATCGGCAGCCAGTTCATGCCGCCGCTGTTCGAGGACTCGATGCTCTATATGCCGACCGCGCTGCCTGGCATCTCGATCACCTCTGCATCCCATCTGCTGCAGGAGCAGGATCGGATTCTGAAGTCATTCCCGGAGGTCGAAACCGTCTTCGGTACAGTCGGCCGCTCGAATAGCGCGACCGATAACGCGCCGCTCGACATGTACGACACCACCGTGATGCTCAAACCGCGCAGTCAGTGGCCGTCAGGCATGACCTACGGCCGACTGGTGCAGGAGATGGACGCCAGGCTCCAATTTCCCGGCCTCTCGAATAGCTGGACGATGCCGGTCGAGAACCGGCTCGATATGGAACTGACCGGAATCAAAACACCGGTCGGACTTAAAATCCAGGGACCTCAGCTTGGAGAAATTCAAAAGATTGGTTCCGAAGTCGAGGAAATCCTGCGGAGTGTGCCGGGCACGCGCGGCGTATTCGCGGAGCGCGTGGCTCAAGGCTACTACGTCAACATCGACGTCAACCGCGCGCAGGCTGCGCGCTACGGTCTTACCGTCGGCGACGTCCAGCGGCTGGTCACGTCGGGGATAGGTGGCGAAGATATCGCCGTAACCATCCAGGGTCGCGAGCGCTTCCCGATCAACGTGCGCTACCTGCGCGACTACCGGGACGATCTTGAAGCGCTCAGACAGATGCTGGTGATGACGCCTGGCGGCGCCCAGATTCCGCTCGGCGAGGTTGCCAGCGTAACCCTGAGCCCCGGGCCTTCGATGATTCGCGACGAGGACGCGCGGCTGACCGCCTACGTCTTTGTGGACTTAAACACCACCGATTACGGCGGCTATGTAACGCGGGCACAGAAAGTGCTGGACGCCAGGCTCCACCTGCCGTCGGGCTATAACCTGAGCTGGTCCGGGGAGTACGAGTTCGAGCTTCGCGCGCGCAAGCGTCTCACTCTAATCCTGCCCGTCGTCTTTATTGTGATCCTTGTTCTGCTCTACCTGCTTTTCAAATCGGTCCCGGAGGCCTTCATTTTGATCTTTCCATGCGCATTCGCGCTGACCGGAGGTCTCGTGCTGCAATACCTTATGGGCTTCAACTTCAGCGTCGCGGTCGCCGTCGGCTACATCGATCTTTTTGGAATCGCGGTCGAGACCGGCGTGGTGATGATTATCTTCCTCGAAGAGGCCCTCGACCTGAAACTGGCGAGCGGGCCTGTTACCGAAGACCAGATCGAGACGGCCACGATCGATGGCGCCGTCCATCGGCTGCGGCCCAAGCTGATGACCGTCGCGGTGGTTGTTCTCAGCCTCGCCCCGATCTTCTTCGAAGCCGGCATCGGCAATGACGTGATGAAGCCGATCGCCGTACCGATCGTCGGCGGCATGGTCACCTCGACGATAGCCGTTCTAATCCTGTTGCCGCTGCTGTTCGCAAGCTTGAAACAGCGGGCCCTGCGGAAGGGAACGCTCAGGCTCTCCGTCTTGGGCACACTGCCATCCACCACCGGCGTGATGACCGACCCCATTGTTACGAATGAAAGCGATCGGTGATCGGAAATACTGAAGCAAACATGCGCCAGCCCGCGGAGTTTCAACCTGGCCTGCCGGCGTAGTCGCGGCAATGAAGTGTTTCAGGGTGCGCGAGATGTATGTCGGCGGCGCGGGATCTCGGACGCGACCTTATACAAGTGGAAGGCGAAGTACGGGGGAGGTCCAAGCCAATGATCCAAAGAATGAAGATTTGTCGCCTTCCGTGTCTATTGCAAGTCGTCGCTGCAATGTTCGGCCTTGAGTCGAGGAGTCTCGGGGCTTGACCACGATGGTCGCGTTCAGAATCGAGGGAACAAATCGCCACAGCCAGACCAACATCAGCCGATCGATGTTCCGGAGCTGGACCCGCAGCCGGGACTTATGGCTCAACACGATCACCTGCTAATGCAGGATAATGTTTTCAGCCGCGAGCCTCACTCGTGATTTCAGCCGGGATAGCGCGAACAGCACAAGCGTGGTCAGGACCGCCAACCGTCGCGCCTCTCACCTAGTACCGCTATCGCGCACCATCACCCGGATGAGGTTTCGGCAGCGACAGCCGGCGTCAGTCCTATCTCGCGCGGCACCTATCTCGGATGAACAGTCTGTCGGCGTTGCTACTTCTACTCACTGAGCTGCTCCGCTCGCCGACCCCTGTTGCTTTCCGGTCATCGATCGTTTCAAGAACTTTCCGGGTCTTCTGCTAGATCTCTCCCTTCGCAGTCGCGGCGGTCGCGCCATCGTAGTGACGGCCCGCCTTCGCCTCATGCTCACCGCTGCCAGTCCAATACTTACGCACTCGGGGGCCCCACGAAGTCTCGGCCATGTCCGGCCAATTCGACTTGTCGAAGCCGGGCGCTTTCTCAAGCCGGTTTTTATCGACATCGAGGATAAAACATTTGCGGTCCTCGTCAAGGACCAACGATTCCCACGGAATGGCGAACAGTCGCTCGCCCATCCCAAGGAAGCCGCCGACCGACAGCATCGCGTACGCAACGCGCCCCGACGGCACATCGATCATGATTTCCTTGATCGACCCGACAACTTCATTCATCCGATTGCGCACGGAATCCTTGGTCAAAGTACTGGCCGATAATACTTTTCGATAGGGAGTTGAGTACTCGGTATGCACAATGTTATCAGTATTTTGAGACACAATAAACACTCCCTTTTTGGCACTACTTGTCTTCTTGATTGTTAGCAGTCAGTAGGGGCGTCGACGTCACCTAAGCAGCAACTCCGCTTTGGTAACACGGGATAATGCCTTTGTCACGAAGGTCAGCTTTTTAATCGTATTCTTCACCATCTCTGTTCGTTGTGCCGGCCCCCGGCGGCACCCTCTTCCCTCGTTAAAGCCGCCGATTATCCGTCACGGGATCAGTTGCCGTTCCGAAGCGATTTGTGATTCTTCTCAAGCACACTGCGTTGTGTTACGTACCTCGGGAGTGTCCCCTATGGCGTCGTATACGTGGTGGTGGTTTGCTTCTGGACGGTTCCAGAACTCGGATCGGTCGTTACCGTAGTTGTACTCTGATCCGGCGACGCGTAGGGATTGGGCTGCGTATACGTCCGCTGCACGGTGCCGTTGTCATATCGGGTCGTGGTGGTCGTGTTTGCATTCGCGACCGGCGCCGGCATAGGCGGATTCGTAGTATCATACTGCTTGGTCGTCGTGGTCTCCGTAACATGAGTGGTAGGCGCACAGCCGACCAGACATACCGTCGCAATTCCGATACAGATGGCGAGCCCGGACTTTCCTGTGAATTTTTTCACGGTTATCTCCTTTTAATCCCTCGCCTTGTCGATCGCGCGCTCTACCACCTTATTCACCTCGCCAACGGCCTGGTCCTTTCGCCCCCCGTCCTTGAGTCGTCCATTGTCCGTCACTGCCCCGACTGTTTCCTTCACCCGGCCTTTAATCTGGTCGGTTGTTCCACTCATCGCACTCTCCTCCGGTAAACTGTTAGCCTTATATCCTCATGGAACTCGACATGTTTCATCTCTGTTCAGATGTCGTCAGCGCTAGCTTGATAGCTTGCGCCCCACAATTGCTCGAGGATCACCTAAAATACATTCCGTGTCCGAAATTGCCAAAGCCACCACCCATTACGAGAAATATGAGCAGAACGACAACCAGGATGCTTACCAAACCCATTCCGCCTCGCCCGTAATAGCCGCTGCGGTAGCCATAAAAGCCCCCTCCTCCGAACATCAGAATCAGTAAGATGATAATGACAAGCAACATAAGAATTCTCCTTGCATTTGTTCAGACATCACATTTCCACTCTTACCAGCTAACTCTTTAAGTGTATTAGCCGTCGCTTCTTAGCTCTCCCTCGAAGACCAGGAACACGTCATCGGTTAGGGCAGACCGGATGTAAAGGGTCGGCCTGCCTGGTTGATTACCGCGTTTGACTGTCTGGAGCCGTTCGCCTGGTCGATGCAGATCGCCCGCGGCCTCGCGTACTACTTCGGTTAGCTGGGCATGCATTTGTCCGTACTCCGTGGCGCGACCATTAAAGCTTCCGCGATGCGGTTGTTGCGGTTATGGGCTTGCTTCCTGCTTCGGAACGCTTTTAATTGTATGGATATCGAACCACGAACAATCGGCGCCGCTGGCTCGTTAAACCACACCGAGAAACCAGAGTACGAGGACGATCACCACCACGCCTCCTAAAGAAAGGTACATAAAGACCTCCTCAGGCCTTGCTTGCTGATTTCAAGTTGGTCTAGCGGAACGCGGTCTAAAGGCGAGCGGAAACGACCGCCGTTGGGGCTGGATCAGATGGGACTCGATTCCTATGTCGATCCCGACTCATTCATCCTACATCGGGGTGTGATGCGAAAGCCACCATCAGGCTGCGCGATTTGGTTACGTGGAGAACTAGGACTATTCGTCTGGGAGGCAATCCGGACCTGCCACTGGGGCGAGTAATGTTGGTTTTCTCTCAGCCGGTAAGCGGGTGTCGCTAGCGGCCCGCCGAAGGTTGTGGTTGAAGGAGCGGCTTATCGCATTCCTGCCACTCGGCCCACTTTGGGCAGATTTGCCGCGATGCCACCTCTTTATACCGTGCGTCGCTGTTCTCGGAGCGCACCAGTGAATCGGTTCCGCTTTGCCTACCATCTAGGCTTTCTTTACAAGTTCCGACCAATCGATAGTCTTTGTCGTTGACATAACCAAATGCTGGGATGTTCTGTACTAATTAAGAACCAGTGCAAGATATTCCGATGGCAGTGTACATCGCAACTAATGTAATCTAGTGAGGTCGGGACCGACATAGGAAATCGGGTCCGCACTTGATCTAGGCCAACGGTGGTGCTTGTACTCGCCCGTGACCACTCTTCGCTAGACCATCCGAAAGCGTCCACAAACGAGGCTTCAACGGGGCATTATGCTCCTCCCATCTCTGTGAGAAGTGTTGTGAGGCAATAAAAGTGGCATTTGATGAACGAGGAACCAGCGTGGTAGAAATCCGAGCAATAAGATGGACGCTGATGGCAGAATTGGCATGGGCCAGGCTATACACAAAATGCATGCACAAGGAGCTCGGCGCGATTTCTACGATTATCAGGAAGTGTCGACAGACACCCGCCGGACTAGAAATGAAGGAAAGCGTAGACAAATTGCACGCTCAGCTGCGGAGCGCAAATCGGACTGTAGGCGAACTCAGCGACCAGGTCAGAAATCGACCGGAGCAGTCAGCGGGCGACAATTCCTGTGCCACCGGGTCCGTGAAAAGAGCCTAGGTCACGGCAATAGCCTAGGAGTTACCGGCCATCGTCGCCATCGGCGGTAAGTCAGCGCCAGAGTGCGGGTTTTGGGGGATACGGTACGGTTGACCAGCAACGGTGGTCAGGTATGCGCTGGCTGGAGACCGATCCCAGCCGCGCTCCAACATCTGATTCGAAAGATGGCGTGCGAGAACCCCTCGTGGGGCGAGGAGCGGGTCGCAAACGAGCTGCTGCTGAAGTTCGGTATGCGCGTGTCGCCGCGCACAATCCGGAAGTACATGCCGAAGTTGCCGACCGCGCCGTTCGGCGGACCTCGGGGCGATCAGCGGTGGGCAGTCTTTCTCAGGAATCACGCTCGGTTGATTATCGCCGGTGATTCCTGCGTCGTGGTGACCGCCGCGTTCCGAATCCTCTACGTGTTTGTGGTAATGGAGCATGCCTCGCGTCGGTTGATTCACCTCAACGTCACGGCCCATCCCACCGCCGCGCGGACTCTCAAACAGCTACGAGAAACCATTCCTTCCGACCACGAGTATCGTTTTATCATCCACGACCACGACGCGATCTTTTTCGCTGAATTTGACGCTTCGCTGACCCGGCTCGGTCTTAAGGTGATCACCACACCGATGCGTAGCCCGCAGGCGAACTCACTTTGCGAAAGGCTAATTGGCACCCTGCGCCGGGCGTGTCTGGATTGCATTATTCCGTTGAGCGAAGGACACCTGAGAAAAATCCTGGCGTCGTGGATGGTCCATTACAACCGAGGCAGACCGCATTCCTCCTGGGACCGGGCATTTTCGAGCCGAGGTTGGGCGACCTGCGAGTCAAACCCTGCGGACACCGCCTTCCGCTCGGTCATCAAGTCGTGGCCACGCCGATCTTGGGCGGACTGCATCACGAATACAGCCTGCAGAGGCTTGCGGCGTGACGCTCCCGAGGAACAATGCTGGTGGGAAGATTGCGTGGCAGGGCATGTTGCTTTCGGTGCAGCCACGGATCCGGTTAGCCCGCTCGTTCGATCAGCGCAGCCATACCTACCCGGGCTACGCCTTGAAAGTGAGTGGCAGGGTCGGAAGTGAAGCCCGAGAATTTCTCGTCGGTGTAGGGCAAGGGGCGCACACGAAACACCGCTTTCGGGCCGGGAACGCGATATCCGGTAATGCGCTGCCGGTTCCGGATCCGCAGTTCGAGACGGTTGAATTCTACAAGGTCCGCAAGTTGAAAGTTGGGCTACCTGAGGCTGAGGACGAGGCACCGCCACCTCCGTGGCGCGGCATTCGACCGCCGCTTGCGGTCTACCGCGAGCGCGGTCATCGGCGACTCGCGGCGCGAACCTTTCACGAGAAGTGCTGGAGCTGCATTTGGGGATGCCGGATGCCGGTTCAGATGATCATTGATCAGTGGAATCCGAGTCGGCGCCGCTACCGAACCGAGACCTTCTGTTATGGTCCTCGTTCTTGCCCGCTATACCAGGCCGGACCTGCGCGCACTGTTCCCGGCCGCCGTGGAATGACCTACACGGAGGAGGACTGGGTTGACGATGAGGCGACTTCACACCGCC